>ERZ1106915.641-NODE-641-length-45091-cov-7.225175_pt1 | contig 45091 bp, 36 predicted proteins | sample MGYA00403653_ERZ1106915 | MGnify/ENA primary metagenome ERZ1106915 (study PRJEB35170, sample SAMEA104062404) | human gut metagenome | biome: human gut; feature: human-associated habitat; material: faeces | place: Denmark | collected 2012-06-06 ... | reverse complement strand
GGAGAGAGCGCTCCCGCAAACTGCCTCTTGACAACTTATAGGAGCGTCGGTTTTAGTTTTCGCCATGCAGACTGTGCTCGGCTATTGCCAAAAAGTCTACTCACTTAGATTTGAGGACCGTCCGTCGGCGCCTATTTGCCGCTTGGTTGCCGATGCCGCGACTGCCAAAAGCCCCTAGGACTCTTGCGGCAGGCGCTTCTTGCCCTTGCGGGCGCGGTTTCTAAAGTTCTCGACGGCCTCTTCCATGCCCAGAGGTACATAGGTGAGCTCATCAAGGTTTTCGGGCAGGTAGCAGGCAAGACTTTGCTCCTGCGCGCGGCCCGCCGCGAGCTGTTCATCGCTGGGCCGTGCGCCGGGTGTGGCGCAAATGCCATAGACGACGGCACCCATCTCGCGCGTGCGGCATTCATATTCGGTCTCGGGATGCTCGGGATGGTCGCGGCGCACGTCGTCACTTACCCAAAGCGTGTCGTAGCCGGCTGCGGCAAACTGTCCTAGGGCGTAGTCGCGCAGTGGCTTGCTGTCGGTGCGCAGCGTGACGGTGGCGCCGGCTGCAAAGAGCGGGCGGTAGAGCATCAGATGGTCGACATGGACGAGTCGTTTTTTGGCGTATTTGGCCTTGGGCTGCGGCGTGGGAAAGTTGATGGTGATGGCATCGAGCTCGCCTGCGGCAAACAGCTGCGGCAGCGATGCGGCACCTCGGGGCAGGACGAGCGCGTTGGACAGCTCCTGCTCGCAGATTTTCTGCGCGGCATAGGCGATGCAGATGGGCTCCTGGTCCATGCCGATAAAGAGGGCGTTTGGCTCGTGGGCCGCGCGCTCTACAAGGTACGTTCCCTTGCCGCAGCCAAGATCCAGGTGAAGGTGTTCGAAGGGCTTGCTGCCAACTGGCGCGCAAGCCTCGCGCCAATCTCCGGCATAGGCCTCGGGGCTCGTCTCAATCGCATCGGCGTAGCGCTCCAGGCGCTCCTCGAGCACAAAGTTCTTGGGCGTGCGAACGTGGACGGCTCCCATGAGGCTCCTTGGTCATACGTATGGAACGCGTGGCTGCGCGTTCCGTCGGTGGGTTGGAAAACGGATGGGCATAGCTTACCCAAAAGATGCGGCGCGGCTCGGCGGCGAGTCGTCGATGCCTACAGGCGCTTGAGGATCACATAGCGGTTGAGCTCGCCGCTGCGACCGTCGGCATGGAAGCGCTCAAGCTCGCGCACGGGGACCTCGCCGCTCTTGTAGAACGTTCGGACGCCGCGCACCAGGTCGGTGATCTGCTGATCGTCAAAGTGATGGCAATAGCGGTAGGCGTGGCGGTCGTTTTGCCAGCCAATGAGGTGGTCGCCGGCTTCAAACTGCGCGGAATCGTAACCCTCAAACGGTGGGGTGAGCTCGGCGCGGGCTTCGGCTCGAACGGCCTTGCGCGCCATGCGCTCGTCGTTCATAAACTCCCAAAAACTGATGGCGATGATGCCGCCCGGGCGCGTCTGGCGCACCAGGGCGTCGAGCACGCGTACGCGGTACTCGCACGACGGCACGTGGTGCATAAAGCCAAAGCAGACCGAGATGTCGGCGAGCGGGGCGTCGAAAAGCGCGTCGGGCGTCTCGGCGGGGTTGAGCTTCATGAGAGCGTCGAGCACATCGAGTTCCTGGAAGTGCAGGTTGGGAATGCGCAGGGCGTGACCGCGTGCATCGATGGCCAGGTCCTGGCACGAGTCGACACCATAGAACTCGAAGGGGCAGTTGGCATCTGCCGAGGGGCTCGCGCCGTCGACGCCCTTGGCAGCCAGCGTGCCGCCGGCGGCAAAGTTCTCAAAGCGCATATTGCCGCAGGCAAGATCGAAGACGCGGACGGGATGCTCGATGGTGGCCACATCGAGCTGGTCGAGCGCTATGTCCATGGTGCGCACCCAGCCGGGCCAAGGAGCCTGGCGCGTATCGGAAAAGGAGGCGGAGTGCTCGCGATAGAACGTATTGTTGAGCTGGATGAGCGATGAGGCGAAATCGCGGTTCACGGCGCGGAACTCCCTCCGTTGGCGGTGCGGAATAAACAGTACGACCATACTACCGTTAACGCCGCAACGGGGACAACCGAGCTGCGGGTCATTGCTTTGTTTGGACACATTTCCGCAGCTCATATATGCCCGCAACCGCCGGTTGTCAAAAATCTCACTAGAATAGGTGGCATGCTTTTGGCGGTGGCGGATAGATTTTTAACTGTGCAAGGCGCCTTAAGAACAAAAACGGTCCGGCGGCACGGCTGGCATCACATAGGAGGAACCATGAATGTAGAAACTGCGCAGCGGCTCGCCGACCTTCGTCGCAGCAAGGGTTTTAGCCAAGAAGGGCTGGCGCGAAAGCTGGGGCTTTCGCGCCAGGCGGTCAGTAAATGGGAGCGTGCGGAGAGTTCGCCCGATACCGAGAACCTGATCTCGCTCGCCAAACTCTATGGTGTGAGCTTGGACGAGCTGCTTAATCCGAGCGACGAGATCGAGGACGATATCGAATTTGAGAACGAGGACCGCGCTCGTCAGCGCGAGGCCGAGGCGGCAGAGCGTGCCCGTACCCACGAGGCGGCAGCGCGCGCTACCGAGGCGGCAACGCAGGCGAGTGATGCCGCCGCCAAGGCGGCGCAAGCGGCAAGCTGGAGTGCGCAGGCCGCCAATGCCGCTACGGCGCAGGCGACGAGTGGCGGCGCGGTCGGCTCGACTCCGGTGAAGGGCCCGTTCCAGTCGTTCCCGTATTGGGCCGTGTGCTGGCTGCTGTTCTTTTTGCTGATGTTCCTGTTTGGTGCCGGCCCCTTTGCCGCGCTAATCTTCTTCACGATTCCCATCTATCACTGGGTGGCGCGTGCGCTCGATGGTGATTGGGCACGCGGGGATATTCAGGTTGGTCCGGCGCCGGTGGCGGTCAAGGCCCAGGGGAAGGATACTTCTGCGGAACCTGATGCTGACGTGGCTACCGCAGCCACCGCTGAGCCGTGTGCCAAAGAGGGTGACGAATGATGAAGCTTTCGCATGAATCCAGGCTGCGTCTGGGCGTTGGCATCGGAGCGTTTGTGCTCATCATCGGGCTTGTTTTTGGCATTTCACGGACTTTGATTCATTATGATGGCCCGTGGGATCTCGACGATGTCGTATCCGGCTTGTCTGGTATGGACGATGCGGTTGACGAGGACAATCTCTTGGACGACGGCAGCTATTCCGCTCGGCCTCAGCAACTTTCGAGCGAAACGTTTGATGCCGACGCGTTCACATCGCTTGACCTGGATGTGACGTCGGGCACGGTCGAGGTCAAACACGTCTCCGGCGGGCCGGTGCGCGTAATTGAAAGCGGTCGCGTGGCAACGGGGACCGTTGCCTTCGATGCGGCAACCCAGAACCTGGCCGAAATCAAGGGCTCTACGCTCAAGATTCGCCAGTTCGATTGCGATGACGAGCGCGCCATTGACCGCACGGTTACCGTCGAACTGCCGCGCGAAGTTGCCGATAACCTGGTCGGCATTACGGCGAAGGTGGGATCGGGTGATCTGACGGTCGCGGGCATTGCGTGCCATGACCTCAACCTGACTTTGGACTCGGGAGATGTTGAGTTTACTGGCACCGTGACCGATACCCTGAATGCCGAGGTCGGTTCGGGCGATGTGACGTTCGAGCTCTATCAGGCCCCCGCGAAGTCGATGGACGTGAGTGTGGGCTCGGGCGACGTGGAGATGGCGGTTCCGAACTCAACGGGCTTTAAGGCGAGCCTAACTGTGGGCAGCGGTGACTTCGAGAGCGATTTCCTTCCGCTTGGCTACGACGGCGAGACCATATTGAATCATGAATTCGACAACGGTGATAAGTCTGCCACGTATCGTTTTAAGGTCGGTTCGGGCGACATGTCGTTTGATCCGGAGTGACGACGGCGGGCTAAGTCCGCAAACTTAGATGCTTAGATGCGCTGTTTGATGAAGGCGCCGGGGCCGCGGTCGGCTTCGGCGCCTTTGCCTTTACAATGGGGACATGGAACAGATTATCTTGAACATACTCGACGCTCTGCGTCGCGGTGAGACCGTGGACGACAAAGCGCTCGTCAAACTGATACATGCTGAGGCGCGCCGCGAGGGCGCCGATAAGCGCGATTTGGCCAAGCGTCGCCTGCTGCCGTTTTACCAGCGGGTGAAGCGTGAGGAACCGGCGCGTTGGGCGGCATGGAATGTCGATTCCGAGCTGGAGCGTCAGCTGCTGCAGGTGCTTCGCATGAAGCCTCGTCGCACGGCTTCGGGCGTGGCGACCATTACCGTCATCACCAAGCCGTGGCCGTGCTCGGGCGATTGCCTGTTTTGCCCCAACGATCTGCGCATGCCTAAAAGCTATCTGCATGCCGAGCCGGCGTGCGCCCGTGCGGAGCAAAACTGCTTCGACCCGTATCTGCAGGTGAGTGCCCGTTTGACGGCGCTTTCGCAAATGGGGCATGCGACCGATAAGATCGAGCTCATTGTGCTCGGCGGTACCTGGAGCGACTATCCGCAAGGGTATCAAACGTGGTTTATGTCGGAGCTTTTCCGTGCGCTCAATGACGATGCCGTCGCCGGCGTGGCGGCAAACCCCATGTTGGCGCGTCCGGGCATCAGCCGTGCCGAGGCGGGGCGCCTGCTCGATGACGCTCCCGCCGATGCGCTGCCGCCGGTGGTGGCGGAGCGCCGCGAGCGCTATCGGGCTGCCGGTATTGCGACCGACGAGGCCGAGCTTGCGAGCGGTGTTGCCGACGAGCAGGGGCGTGTGGATGCTGCCGTGGGTGGCTATAACCGCGCGGTGCGTCGTCTGTACGGCCCCGGTACGCCGTGGGGCGAGGTTGCCGAGTGGCAAACGGCAACGATGGAGGAGCTCGAGCGTCAGCAGCGCATCAACGAGACGGCGAAGCATCGCGTGGTGGGGCTCGTTATCGAGACGCGCCCCGATGCCGTAACACCGCAGACCCTCGCGCTCATTCGCCGCCTGGGCTGCACCAAGATTCAGATGGGTATCCAGAGCCTCGACCAGCACCTGCTCGATATCAACGAGCGTCGCATTTCAGTGGCACAGATCGAGCGGGCGTTTTCGCTTGCGCGCCTGTTTGGCTTTAAGATCCACGCGCATTTTATGCTCAACTTGCTGGGTGCCACGCCCGAGGGGGACAAGCGCGACTACGAGTGCTTTATGACCGAGGGGGCCTTTATGCCCGACGAAGTCAAGATCTACCCGTGTGCGCTCATCGAGGGCTCGCGTCTGGTGGGCTGCTATGAGCGCGGCGAGTGGCGCCCCTATTCCGAGGAAGAGCTGCTCGATGTGTTGGCCGATGACATCGTGGTGACGCCGGCGTTCTGCCGCATCAGTCGCATGATCCGCGACTTTAGTTCTGACGACATTATGGTGGGCAACAAGAAACCTAACCTGCGTCAGCTCGTTGAGAACCGCCTGGCTGCTCGGGGCGACGGTGCGACGGTGCGTGAGATTCGCTATCGCGAGATCAGCACGGCGGGTGCCGACCTGGATGAGTTGACCCTTGACGAGGAAGTGACGTACGAGACGCCGGTGACGCACGAGCGCTTTTTGCAGTGGGTGACTCCCGAAGGCAAGATCGCCGGCTTTTTGCGCCTGTCGCTGCCCGACCGTTCGTTTGTTGCCACGCACGCGGACGAGCTGCCAACGGGGCCGGAGGAGGCGATGATTCGCGAGGTGCACGTGTATGGCATGGCGGCGCGCGTGGGGGATCAAGGCCAGGCGGCGCAGCACCATGGATTGGGACGGTCGCTGGTGGAGCGTGCGTGCCATATTGCCCGGGATGCGGGCTATGCGCGTATCAACGTGATTAGCGCGATCGGTACGCGCGAGTACTATCGCCATTTGGGTTTTTATGACCACGGACTCTATCTGCAAAAGGAGCTCTAAATGAACAAGCCGAGTGTTTCTGCCGGCGTCGTTGCCGGCGTTGCCCTGGGAGCCGCAGCGCTTGGTGCGGCCGCTGTCGCTGTTCGTGCTGCCTGTCTGCAGGTTGCGCGAACCCGCAATGGGTTGGCGCGTGTGAAACGCGTGCACGATGAGGGCGGCGATGAGATTCGCGTGTTGGTGCAAGGCGGCGTCTACCAAAGCGCAAGCTACGTTGGCGAGCGTTGGGCGGAGCCCGTCTTTGCGTACTATCGTGCGTTTGACGACGTGTTTGAGGCCGAGGATGCGATGCGCGACGCTTATGGTCACGGTATCAACCGTATGCTTATGCTAGGTGGCGGCGGGTTTGCCTATCCCAAATTTGCGCTGATGTCGCACGAGGGCCTGCGCATGGACGTCATCGAGTATGACGGAGAGATAACGCGCTTGGCGCGTCGTTGGTTCTATCTGGATGAACTGGAGCACGCGGTGGGCGATCGCCTGCGGGTGATTACCGCTGAGGCTCGCTCGTATCTGGGTGTGACGAGCGTGGGCCATCGTCGCTACGACGTAGTCGTGAGCGATTGCTTTGGCGGTGCCGAGCCCGTTCGCGAGTTGGCGACCGTTGAGGCGCTGCGCCTGGTGCGGGGCAGCCTGAACCCCGGGGGTATCTACGTGGCCAATATCGTGAGCGCAAACGAGGGGAGCGATGTGACGTTCCTTCGCGACTGCGTTGCCACGGCACTCGAGGTATTCGTCCACGCCTGGGTGGTCCCATGCGGCGATGCGAAGTTCGGCGGCGAGGAAAACTACCTGCTCATCGCCAGCGACGGCGACTACGCCTTTGCCGAAGCTGTGCCCTTCGACACCGACTTCCTCGGCGCTGCTCTCCACGACTAGCCTATTGGGAGTAGTCAATTTGGGACGGGGCTATTTTAGCTACCCAAGCAGGTAGCGCGAACGGGTTGGCCGATTGGCGGCAGGGGTAGCTAAAATAGCCCCGTCCCAAATTGACTACTCATATAGTCGGCTCCGTTTTATGTGTGGTCGCGCCAGCTGCGGACGCGCTGCTTCATGCCCTCTATGTCGAGCACGCCTTCGGCAAAGCCCTTGCGCACGAGCTCTTCGGGAACAAACTCGTCGTAGCGGTCAAAGTAAGGCACCTCGCCAGGATAGACGAGCTCGATGGGATCGAAGTCCTTTTCGGCCTCGGCGGCGAGCACCTCAAAGAACGTCTCCTCGTCGGCCTTCATCTTAAACTGCATAAAGTACGGGCGTGACGGGTCGAGTCCGCGAAGGCCCAGCTCAGCGGCGCATTTGATTTTAAGCATGCGCTCGAGTGCTAGGAAGGCGTAGCTGCCCAACCAGGGGAAGAGCACCCAGGTGTCGCCACCCAGATTGATGAGCGGCTTAGTTCCCGCGCCCGAAATCTCGGCGGTATGACGAGCCTGCGCCAAGCGAGCCCGTGCGTTACCCATAAGGTACGGATATGCTGCGTGCTCAGTGAGCGCTTGGCGCATGCGCTCGAGCACATGCGTGTTAATGTCGCCGGGGCAGTCGCCAAAGTAGGCCGGCACCCGGCCCTTGACCTGCGTGGCAAAGACAGTGTGGCGCTTCCAGTCCACTTCCTCGACAATCCAGCAGTGTCCGGCGATGGCGATGCGCTCACCGGGCGGGGGCGGATTAACGATCGTGCCCAGCTCGGCCGATTCGCTCCGGACGGTAAACTCCTCGTTTTCCTGGAACACGGCGTAGAACTTAAAGTTGTTGATGATGCGCTCGCCCGCGAGACCCACGATGAGCCCGCCACCTTCGGTGACCTGGATATGGTCGATCTTAATGAGGTGACGTAGCAGCACGCGGTAATCGTCTGCCGAGACACGGTGGAAATAGCTGAGCGTGAGCACGCGCTGGGCAAGTTCGGCCGGCGTGAGCTCGCCGGTGCTGGCGAGGGTCGACATAGTCTGGTGATAGAGCAGGCTGTAGGGGAGTCGATCGAGCTCGGGCGGCTCGACCCACTTTTCCTCGCGATAGAGTTGTACGAGCGCGATACCCTGCAGGAGCTTCCAGGGAATGGTTTCGGGCATCATCGTGCGCGGCTCAGGTTCTTCCTCACGCATGACAAACCACATCTCGGGCGGAAGGTCGCGACGGCCTGTGCGCCCCATGCGCTGCAAAAAGGAGCTGACGGTAAACGGCGCGTCAATCTGGAAGGCGCGCTCCAGGCGGCCGATATCGATACCGAGCTCCAACGTAGAGGTGGTGACGGTTGTCTGCGCCTGCTCCTCGTCGCGCATGAGCTCCTCGGCCGTCTCGCGTAGCGATGCCGAAAGATTGCCGTGATGGATGAGAAAGCGGTCGGGCTCGTGCCGGCTCTCGCAGTAGCTGCGCAGCATGGAGCACACGGCCTCTGCCTCCTCGCGCGAGTTGGCAAAGACCAGGCACTTGCGGCCGCGCGTATGCTCAAAGATATAGCCCATACCGGGGTCGGCGTTGTCGGGCGCCGTGTCGGTGGGGTTGAGAAGCGCCTGCTCGGTCGCTCGTGGGATGTCGACTTCGCCCTCGGGGGCCGAGGAAGTGCGACGGTCTTTGGGAGCGGCCTTGCCCCGCGCCTGCTCGCGACGTTGACGGCGTTCTTCCTGTGCAAGCTGTCCGCTGCGGCACATGTCTTGTCCGGATGCGGGCAGCGCCGCGGGCGCCGCCGTCTCAATACGCTCGCACGCAAGCACTTCGGCCTCTTGAGGACCCATGCTCTCGAATCCCCGCTGCTGCGCCTGGGGGCCCGAGTTGTAGAAGTGCTCCATGGAGATGCGCCACACGCGGCGCGGTTCCTCAAAGCGGGGGATAACGCAGTCGCGCCCCGTTCCCTGCGAGAGAAAGGCGCCCGTGCGCTCGGGGTCGCCGATGGTGGCCGAAAGGCCAATGCGGCGGGGCTGCACGCCTGCCATGCGCGAGAGGCGCTCGATAAGACAGAGCGTCTGCCCGCCGCGGTCGCCGCGCATGAGCGAATGGACTTCGTCGATAACCACATAGCGCAGGTCGCAAAACATGCGCGGGATCGCCATGTGCTTATGGATCAGGAGCGCCTCGAGCGACTCGGGCGTAATCTGTAGGATGCCGCTCGGTTTTTTGATGAGTTTGGCCTTGTGTGATTGCGAGACATCGCCATGCCAGTGCCAGACGGGGATATCGGCTTCTTCGCACAGGTCGTTGAGGCGGACGAATTGGTCGTTGATGAGCGCCTTGAGGGGGCCAATGTAGAGGGCGCCCACGCTTGCGGGCGGGTTCTCCCAAAACTCGGTCAGGATGGGAAAGAAGGCCGCCTCGGTTTTGCCGGAAGCCGTGGATGCCGTCAGGAGCACATTGTCCTGTGTGTTGAAGATGGCATCTGCCGCCGCAACCTGGATAGAGCGCAAGCTCTCCCAATCGTGGGAGTAGATGAAGTCTTGGATAAACGGGGCGTAGCGGTCAAAGGCGTTCACGGGGCCTCCTTTCAACAACGAATCTCTCAACGCGGCTGGCAACGGCTTGCTGCATTACTGCTTCAACGTTTGCCCAGATAAAACCTGCCAAAATAAACCTGTCCCTTTTTGGTAGGTTAGATGGTGAACTCGGCGAAGTTGCGGTCGCCGCCTGCGGTGCCGGTGTCGCCTGTTGCGGCTGCCGGCGCCAGCGCGTCGCCGCCGACGCTTTGCAGCAGCTCGGCCACATTTGCATCGGGGTTCTGACACAGGATATCGAGCAGCTCGATAAAGTCACGGATAACCTCACGCGGCGTCAAGTGCGTGTCGGCTCCCACGCGGCCGAACTCAATCTTGAGAAAGTCCACCAAGTCGTTTTCGGCAAGCGTGGGCGTCCAGCCAAAGTAGCCGGCATGGATCTGCATGAGTTTTTCGATGAGCACCAGCAGCTCCTCATAGGTGAGTGGCTGCAGGCGGATGATGGGCGCGAGCATGTCCTTAAGGTCTTCGCGCGCAAAGCGGCCCTGAGCGAGTCGGCTGCGCAGGGCTTCGTAGGAGAACACGCCGCGGCGGCGGTCTTCGATGGAGGTCGGCGTGCCGCCCATGATCATGCCCAGGTACTGCGCCTTGCCCTGGAGCGTGTCGTTGTACATGGTCAGGATCTTCTCGTAGTTATATTGGCGCGTAATCGCGTTGGGAATCTTGTACAGATTCACGAGCTCGTCGATGAGCACCAGCATGCCCTTGTAGCCGCTGCAGACCAAAAAGCACGCAATGAGCTTAACGTAGTCGTACCAGTCGTCATCGCTGATGATGGTCGAGGAGCCCAACTCGGCGCGTGCCTCACTCTTGGTGCGGTATTCGCCGCGAATCCATTTGGTCACGCGACTCATAGCTTCTTCGTCACCCTCCGAGACGGCCATGCGATAGCGGCGGAGCATGCGGGTGAAGTCGAAGCCGTGGACCATCTCCTCGAGCGGGGCCAGTTGGGCATTGACGACCGACTCGTCGACGTCGGCACACGAGGCGACCCAGCGATCCAAAATAAGGTTGAGCGCACCGCCCTCGGGGCGCGTCCTGGTCGATATATTGCGGATGAGCTCGCGGTAGGTGGCAAGGCCCTGTCCTTGACCGCCCTGCAGGCGGCGCTCGGGCGACAGGTCGGCATCAGCGACGACGAATCCCTCGCCCATGGCGTGCGTGCGGATGGTCTGGAGCAAAAAGCTCTTGCCGGCGCCGTAACGACCGACCAGAAAGCGGAAGCTCGCGCCACCGTCGGCGATGAGACTCAGATCGGTGAGCAGGGCGCGGATCTCGACCTCGCGCCCTACGGTGATGTAAGGAAGGCCGATGCGCGGGACCACGCCGCCCTTGAGCGAGTTTAGAATGACGGCAGCGACGCGCTTGGGCACGCGGGGTGCTGCGGATGCGGTATCACTCATGGTCTAGGTATCCTCTCACGTCTGCTTCGTAGTCCTCGATAATCTGCGGCCCTGCCGCGCCGAATTCGATAACGGTGTCTCCCACCAGGTCAAAGAGCGCCTCGTTGATGCTATCGACGAGCATGTCCTCGCTCTGCTTCGATTGCACTACCGCCGATTCCGCCTGTACTGCGTTGTGCTCGAGCAGCGCGCGGAGATAGGCGTCTGCGGCGGGCGCGAGCTCGTTCGTGGCGTCAGCGGGCGCAGCAGCTGCGAACGCGGGCGTCGGCGCGAGAAGCGGTGCCACGACACCAAACTGTTCGGTGGATATGGTCGGCTCGTCGGACTCGTCCTGCCCTGCAGCCGCCGCGACCGCCTCGACCGTCGCGTCGGCTACGGGCTCGGCTTCCGGTTGCCCTGAGTCCGCTGCCTCGGCTTCTGCGGACGCGCCGTCCTCGCGTTCCTCGTCGATCAAAAGCGCTTCGCGCGTTTGTGCGGCAGCGCTCCGAATGTGCCCCAGCTGGCTCAAATCGATATCGATCTTGACGGGCTGGTGTGCGGCGTCCCACGAAAGCCATGCCACAATCTCGTCATCGATAATCTTGGCCAGATATTTGGGGACCTTTTCTTCCTTCAGGGGATGGGCAGGGTCCAGGGCCAGGCGCAGGCGTTGGTCGCAGGCGCGCATCATCTCGCCAAGTTTGCTGCTCTTTTGTCTGCTGCCGTGAATCCGCATGCATTCCCAAAAACCGTTTTGGCAACGGTAGATATGGATGGGGTCCAGACGGTATTCGCAGTCCTCGTGGCGCTCGGGCGCAAAGAATACGGCCGAGGCAAACATGGTGTAGGGCATTGCCGTCTCCTCCCCAAATAAACTCGCCACGATGCCGGTCTTTCGGTGCGTGTCATAGTAGCGGGTCATGCGGACATACACGGCGCATGCCACGCGGCACAGGTCGCGATGGTGCTCGCGGTCGAGCCTTGAGTTATTCAGGCTGTACGTGGAGAGTGCATTGATGGCGGTCATGAGCCGCTCCTCGCGCGTCTCGTCAGGCGGAAGGGGGAGCGTGGGCTCTGAGGTTTTGCGGCGCTTAGCGGTTTGACCGGACGGCGCCTGCGCGGGCGCAAGGTCTCGAGCCGCGCGTCGCAGCTCGATAAGGGCGTTGTCGAACATGACGGTTTTAGAGTCGCGAAGCAACCTAGGGTCGAGCCCGTGGAATACGGCGTAATCCTGCAGCCATACGCGTGCAAACCGGTCGATGCGGGGCTCAAAGGCGCGATAGGCATCCCAAAAGGCCTTGATCTTGTCAAAGCCATCGAGCGGATCATCTACGCCAATGCCGCAGATCAGCTCATAGAGATATAAGAAGGCAAAGGATGTAGACGTTTCCTCGATATTGCCGCGGCGCACCTGGGCGCGCCAGGTAAAGTAGCCGCGCAGTTGCCGGTCGCTCATGGCGTTGTAGGTGGGGAAGTACGACTTGAAGGTGCCGTTGTAGGGGCAGTCGTCCTCAAAGTCGGCCATCAGCAGGCCCTGGCGGTAAAAAAGCTCCGCCTCTGATAGCCAACGCCCCGCGCCGCCCTTGGGATCATCCTGCCAGCGCGATATCTCGCGCATCTTGCGGTACTGGTCGGGGAGGAAGTTCTGCATCTGACGGCCGGTCTTGAGAATCGGCTCGTCAGCATAGATTTTGTTTGAGAAGCGGGCGGACTGATGGGTCCGGGCCTCGGCCATAATGCGCTCAATGAGCATCTTGACGTCCTGGTCGGCCACCGTTCCTCCTCTCGAACGCAGCTACGGTGACCTCATATCATAGCACAGCATCAAACAAGTGTTCGAGATACTGCTCACAGGTAGATTTTTGGGACATGCCTAAAAATCTACTTTTAGGCGGGCAGTCTTTGGAGCGCTGACGAAAGGTAGTTTTTAAGGCATGTCCCAAAAATCTACCGAGGGCCTAGAACAGGAGGGCGTAGATGACGGCGATGACGACGGAGGGAAGCATATTGGCCGTGCGGAAGGTCTGAGGACGGATGAGGTTGACGCCGACGCAGAAGATGAGCATGGAGCCTACGAGCGAAAGGCTGTTGAGGGCTGCTGCGGTCATGATGGGGGAGAGCGCGCCGGCAAACAACGTGATCGTCCCCTGGAACACGGCGACGGGCAGGGCGGAGAAGATGCAGCCGCGGCCAAGCGAGGCCGTCATGGTGCAGACGATGATGCAGTCCAGTGCGCCCTTGAGGGCAAGCGTTGACCAGTCGCCGAGCAGGCCGTCCTGAATCGATCCCACAATGGCCATGGCGCCGATGCACACGGTGAGTGAAGTCGAGACAAAAGCGTTGGTGAACTCGTTATCGCCCTCACTGCCAGTCCTGCGCTTGAGCCATTCGCCAAGGTTCTCGATGGCGGCCTCCAAGTTGATGGCCTCGCCGATGAGCGAGCCGAGGGCGAACGAGACAATGAGCATGGTGGTACCGGTGGTCGCCAGCGCCTTCCCATCGATGATGAGCATCTTTTGCATGGTGCCGCCCAGGCCGATAAACAGGACGCACAGCCCCGATGCTTTCATGAGCGTGTCTTGGATGCGCGGTGTAATGAAGCGGCCGCCCGCTAATCCCAAAAGACCGCCCGCAACTAAAAGCGCAACGTTGATGATTGTTCCCAAGCCCGGCATGAGCCCTCCTGTATTGATGCCAACGTGGCAATCGTAGCAGAATGAAATGCGAGGCACATCGCGACTCATCTAATACGTTATATAAGTGGTATTAGGAATGATGCGCAGCATTTAAGCCTCAGGTGGTTGTCGGGACATAGGGATAGTAGTCAAAGCGCAGTGTCATAAGCCGCTGTGGGGATTCAATAGCCGCGGCGATGATATTGGCATCGCGGGCACGATCAAACCCTTCGAGTTCGATCTGATACGAGACGTCTTGCATAATGTCCAGACGTCGCCAGGCTAGAAGTGTGTCGCCATCGAATTCCAGGGTCTTGCTTCCGTCTGGGGCAACGGCGTATAGACGCAGTTTAGCGGTGGTTGCAGGGTCGACAACCGTGACCTTTTTAATTTCGTTTCGAGTATTCTTGGCGCCCAACAAGGTGAGCAGTGTTGGGGCCACGACCTCGCCCGATGGCAAAAAGACGACTTCGATGGATTCGGGAAATGCGATGATGGCCGACTTGCGGACGGGCTGATTGGCGGCGGCAACTTCGATGCTCGCGGCGTCGATGACCTCTGTGTGGTCGAGGGCGGCAAGCACGCAGCAGTTACCTTCATCGATCTCCTGAGGATCAGCAAGCCCCAGACTGTCCGCGAGCTCGGGATCGTTTGGATCGGCAGCGGGCTCATTCGGTGCTTCGAAAGAAGCTGGGGCGCTGTTTGTCGGCGACGGCGTGTCGCCCGCACCTGCTTCTTTGTCCGCGCTTTCTTCTTGTATGGTTGCGTTGATGGGTTCGTCGTTTGAGGGGAGCGTCTTGGCGTTAAGCGCGGAGGGGAGAATTCCGATGGCTCCGGATCCGTTCCACTCCATTTCGAGAAGCGCCGGGCCAACAAGAATGCGTTGCCTGCTTTGCGCGTGGGCATCGATTTCAATAGGGCCCGCCTCTGTCCCTCGTGTAAGGCTGAGTGATCCGGCTGGCTTCTCGAAATGAGCGTCTGTGTCTTTGGTGCTGGCGGCGTAGAACAGCAGGGACGTTTCTCCCGCCGCGATGGCATCGGTGCCGGCTTTGGCCAGCCGCAACGATGCCGTGAATGAGAGGGTGGGCTGCGTGTCGTCTGCATTCGCGGCGGCGCAGCCCAGACATATACCGCCTCCTTTCTCGAAAAACGCACCGTCAAAGGCGACCTTCGCTCCGTTCGCCGAGTCATCGACCGAAGCGATGTCGATGCGCAGCTCTAAATTGCATGGATCGCCATCTGCATCGAGCACAACCGAGCGCCATGTGCAGACAGCGCACCCCGCCTGGGAGCCGTTTGCCTTGTTCGAACGATTGATATCCACGACTATCGAGCCGTCCGTATTACGACGAAGGCATCCCGAGGTTGAGATTGCGGCCTGTGCGATCGAAAAACGCTTGCACGCAATGGCGCTCGACGGATTTGGTGCGGAGCTTAGGGCTGCTGGTAAGGAGCCTGCCATGACGGGAGTCGCCCAAGCGGCGACAGGCGTTCCGGTTGCGAGCGCGCCGCAGAGTGCGACGACGGGCAAAAGGTTCTTCGATGCCATGGGGTCTCCTTAGCTAATTTAGCGCGGCCTGTCCGTGTTTCGTTTCTGGCTGCGTTTGATGTGCAGACCGAGGCCGGCGGTTCCCACGCCTGCTGCTGTGGTGCCTGCTACCAAGAGCCATCGTCTGTCGTCTGTCTGTGCCAACGGTTCCTCGCGGTTGCCGCGGTCGAGCTCCGAGAGGTCGACCGTCACTTGCGTGGCGGCCTGCGCCTGTTCTTGCTGGGCAAAGGCCATGGCTGGCCCAAACGCTAGGATACTGACGGCGGCGGCCAGGGCGACGGCCTTATGCCGTGTGCGCACCGGGCTCGACCGTCCAGGTGATCGTTGCAACCTGATCGCCTTCGCCGGTTACGTTGAGGATGTCGCGCGTGACGCGGGCGACGTTTCCGCTTGTCTTGAGCTTAATTTTGTCCGTGCCGCCGGCAATGCCCTGGTAGCCCATGTCGAAGGCTGCATTCTTGGAAAGATCGAGGCCCGTCCCCTGCATTGCGGCGCTGGCGTTCTGGAGTGCGCCGTCGGGGCCGACCTTAAAGTCGATGGAGTTCTGCGCGGTTCCGGCCTTGGCGTCGGCGGCAATGGTCCAGGTGTTCATGGCGTCGATCTTCATGTTGGTGACATGGATGCCGTAGGCCGAATGATTGTCGATGGTGGTCACGTCTTCTGAGGGGCCCTGAAGCGTGCCGTCGGCCTTGGCGACGAAGGGAATAACCGTCGGAACTTTGAACTCAACGTTGTCGATCTCGGTCCTGACCATTACTTTCGTGGTTCCAACGCGCCCGGCTGCCAGAGCTGGCGTCGGGGCGGCGCTCATTGCGAGCGCGAGCGCGAGCCCTGCGCCCACGGCGAGCGCTCTGGCTCCGTTCATGTTCCTGGTGATGTCCATGGTCGTTCCTTTCTATTCGCCGCGGGCCGTCCCCGCGATGATTGGACGAATGCTGGTGAATTGCGTGCAGTGCCGCGTCGGCCGAAAAAGCTAGTTCTCGGCTTGCTCAACCCGTACCTTGACACGTGTCGGATTGCCGTGGCTGTCGAGGGTCTTGGCATCGAGTGCCTGGATCTCGATGTGTGCCTCGCCTTCTTTGATGTCGCCGGCGGGGCACGTCTCGATTGTCTTGCCGGTCTCGACCACACCGGATTCGTACATGGTCTCGTCGTTTTGGATGACGCGGAATCGCTGGGGAAATTTATTGTCTTGGACGTTTTGCACGTTGACGCGCAGCTTGCCGTCCTCCTGTAGCTGAGCGACCGGCGCGACCGAAATCGTCATCATGTTGTCGCGGACGATGGCATCGAGCTCATCTTGGATTTCTTGTCGCGATTTACCCTCTGCCGTCGTGACTGAGGCGCCCGCTTCGGGCACGGGCTGCGACTGCCAGGCGTATAGCCCTACGGCGATGAGGGCGCAGACGATAGCCAGACAGACAACGACGAGTTTCTTGCGACGCCCCAGTCCTGCGAGGCGGGGCGGCTTCTTCGCACTCATGCGGCGTCCTTGGTGGTGTAGACACGTGCGAACGTGGACGGGTCCGCTCCAAAGAGCATGTGAAGCATCAGGCGGCGCGAGTAGATGAGCTCGTCAAAGTCGTGAGGGAGCTCGATGTCGTGGATACGCGCGATGTGGTGGGCGAGCGCCGAGAACGACTCGGGGTCGCAGATAACATCGGTGGTGACGTGGTAGACCGCCGTATCGGGGAACGCCTCTTCGTCGAAAGGCAGGAGATAGGGATCGTCGTCGACCTCGATGGCGACGCCGTACTGGGGCCAGTAATATGCCATGGGAACCTCCCTGCTTCTGGGGCCAAAACTTCTATCGGTTTTGGCTGTCGACGCCGACCGTATCAGCCGCTACTTGACCAATTTCTGACCAAATGCTTGACGGATTGATATCTCCGCAGGTAAAAGGTGGAAAAAATTACTTCAACTTTTTTCGAGCGACAATCGAGCGGTCGGCGACGGCGGGGCGATATTTGTCAAAAGCATCGTCTGCCGAGGAAATCCAGCCGCTCGCCGAATTGCACGAACGTAAAAATCGCCAATTATGGAGACGGTCTCGAACACGTCGACGAAACGATGCGGTAACATCTCCCTGCAAACACTGTAGTTAGCTAAAGGGGGAGTTCGCGTGTCTGCAACCATCAAACCCTTCACCGACGAGTTCGAAGAGTATGGCCGCGATGAATCTCGCGCATCGGGCGAAGCATCGAGCATCTCGTTTCCGACAACGGAAAACGAGGTCCGTGCCATTTTGGAAAAGCTCCATGCCGAGCGTGTCCCGGTAACGGTTCAGGGCGCCCGAACCGGCCTTGCCGCCGGTGCCGTGCCCCACGGCGGGCATATCCTCAATACTTCCCGTATGAATCGCTACTTGGGCCTTCGCCGCGATGAACAAGGCCAATTTTTGCTGCGCGTGGAGCCGGGCGTTGTGCTCTCGGAGCTGCGCAAGCAGCTGAGCAAGAAGATGCTGCCGACCGCTGGTTGGGACCAGGCATCGCTTAAGGCCTACGATGAGTTTCAAGAGGCCCCCGAGCAGTTCTTTCCCACCGATCCCACCGAGGCGTCTGCCTGTCTGGGCGGCATGGCGGCATGCAACGCCTCCGGCGCCCGCAGCTACGCTTACGGCCCCATGCGCCCTCACGTCACGGGCCTTCATGTCGTGCTGACCGATGGCGACCTGCTCGAGCTTCACCGTGGCGAGGTTTTTGCACGGGGTCGTCGCCTTTCGCTCGTGACGGCAGAGGGCCGCACGCTCGAGCTTGATCTTCCTGACTACACCATGCCCAAGACCAAAAATGCTTCGGGCTATTTCGTTGCTGACGATATGGATGCCATCGATCTGTTTATCGGTGCGTGTGGCACACTCGGCGTCATCACCGAGCTCGAGATTGCCCTGCAGGCGGCGCCTGCGGTCGTTTGGGGTGTGAGCTGCTTCTTTGACAGCGAAGACAAGGCCGTGTCCTTTACCGATTCCGTGCGTCCCGTGCTGTCCCATGCCGCCGCTATTGAGTATTTCGATGCTGGCGCCCTGGATATCCTGCGTCGCCAGCGCGAGCAGTCGACAGCGTTTGCCTCGCTGCCGGCGCTCGACAAAGACGCCAAGGTCTGTGTCTACGTGGAGCTCGACTGCGACGACGAAGCCCAGGCGACTGAGGAGCTGTACCACCTGGGATGGGTGCTGGAGCTTGCGGGCGGCCGCGACGATGCGACATGGGTCGCCCGCACCGAGGTCGATCGCGAATGCCAGCGGTTCTTCCGCCACGCGGTCCCCGAGAGTGTCAACATGCTCATTGACGAGCGTCGCCGCACCGACCCCACCATTACCAAGCTGGGATCGGATATGTCGGTGCCCAATGCACGCCTTGCCGATGTCGTGGCCCTCTATCGCCGCACGCTGGCCGAAAGCGGGCTTGAGTCTGCTGCCTGGGGACACATCGGGAACAACCATCTGCATGTGAACATCCTGCCGCGCGATGCGCAAGACTACCGTAGCGGTGGCGAGCTGTTTGCCCAGTGGGCTGCGGAGGTCACGGCCATGGGCGGTGCCGTTTCTGCCGAGCACGGCGTCGGCAAGATCAAGGCTGGCTTCTTGGAGACGATGTACGGCCACGAGGCCATGGTCGAGTCGGCGCGTCTCAAACTCCAGCTCGATCCTGCTGGCCAGCTGGGTCGCGGCAACCTGTTTGCGGAGAAGCTCTTGGATGAACTCGTCCAGAAAGGAGGCGCGTGAAGATGAGCGATTTCCATATGGTGGTGTGCGTCAAGGCGGTGCCGGGTAGCACCGAGGTTAAGATGGACCCCAAGACCAATACCATCGTTCGCGATGGCAAGCAGGCAGTCATCAATCCCTTTGACGCGAGCGCTCTGGAGTGCGCGCTGGCACTTAAAGACGACTTTATCGGCTTTGGCATGGATGTTCGCGTGACGGTGGTGTCGATGGGTATTCCCGCGACCGAATCGCTGCTGCGCGACTGCATCGCACGTGGCGCCGACGACGCGCTGCTGCTAACCGATCGCGCCTTTGCAGGTGCCGATACCCTGGCCACCACCTATGCACTCAAATGCGGCATCGAGGCGCTTGACGAGGACTTCGATCTGCTTATCTGCGGCAAGATGGCGGTGGACGGCGATACGGCGCAGATCGGCCCCGAGCTTGCCGGCGCCTTCGAGATTCCTTGCGTGACCGATGTGAGCTGCGTGCAGAGCGCGGGCTTCACGACGTGCGGTTCGCTGGCGCTCGTTCACGGATGCGATGCCGGTGAAGAGACGGTCTATCTTGAGATGCCGTGTGTGATGACGACCGCCAAAGAGATCGGTCAGCTGCGCATGCCGAGCATCGCCGGTATTCGTGCGGCCGAGGAGGCGGACGTGCGCGTGGTCAGTGCCGCCGACGTGCATGCCGACCCTTCGCGCTGCGGTCTTGCCGGCTCGCCGACGCAGGTCGTGCGCTCGTTTGTGCCCGACCGCGACCAAACGTGTGAGGCTGTTGAGGGAACGGCATCCGAGCAGGCGGCAAAGCTTGCCAAGATTATCGAGGGGATGGCATAGATGAGCGGACTGATTATCGATAGCGAAGCCTGTATCGGCTGCGGTCGCTGCGTTCGCGCCTGCGCCTCGGGCGGCATCGTGGTGGAGGGCGAGCGGCCCAACCGCTGTGCCCGCGTAACCGACGGCTGCATCCTGTGCGGCGGGTGCGTCGATGCCTGTCCCGTTAACGCTATCTCGATTGAACGCGATGAGGCCACTGGTGCAGCCGATCTCGACGCATACCAGGACATTTGGGTATTTGTGCAGACTGACGAGCATGACGCCGTAGCCCCTGTGGCCTACGAGCTCATGGGCAAGGGCCGCGAGCTTGCCGATGCCCGTGGCTGCCGTCTGGTGGCGCTGGTCGGCATGAGCCCCGAGAGCTCGTTCGAGGAGCTTGAGCATTTGGTTTGCGCCGGTGCTGATGAAGTTATGGTCTGTCGCGACGAGCGCCTGCGTCAGAACGACGCGGAGGTCTACGCCCGCCTGATCTGTGATTTGGTAGCCGAGCGCAAGCCCGAGGCTATTCTGTACGGCGCGACCGCCTTTGGCCGCGAGCTGGCACCTGGCGTTGCCGTGCGCCTGCAGACGGGTCTTACGGCCGACTGCACCGTACTTTCGATGGATACGGGGACGGGCCTGCTACAGCAGACACGCCCCGCATTTGGCGGAAATCTGATGGCCACCATCATTTGCCCCAATCACCGCCCCCAGATGGCGACGGTGCGTCCCGGCATCTTTAAGGCGCCTGACTTTGACTACGGCCGCTCCGGCACGATTGCCCAGGTGACGCTTGCAGAAGACGTTAAGGCTCGCGTCGAGATTTCGATTCCCTCCGAGGAGTGGGGACAGCAGGCTTCGATTGCCGATGCCGAGCGTCTGGTCGTGGTGGGTCGCGGCATCGGCTCCAAGAAAAACCTGCCCCTGATGCGAAAGCTCGCCGAGGCTCTGGGTGCCGAGCTTGGCTGCACGCGTCCCGTTGTGGAGGCGGGCTGGCTGGAGTATCGCCACCAAATTGGCCAGACGGGTGTATCGGTCTCGCCCAAGCTCCTCGTGAGCATCGGTGTCTCGGGTGCTATCCAGCATCTCGCCGGCATCGGTGGGGCGGAGTGCATTGTCGCCATCAATGAGGACCCGGATGCCCCCATCTTCGGTGCCGCCCAGTACAAGGTCGTCGGCGATGCCGTCGAGGTCGCCCGCAAGCTCCTTGACCGCCTCTCCACGCGTTGAGGTGCGCCTTTCCGACCAATGGCCGCAGGCATCATTGTAAAAACGCAGACAAAACACCCGACGCACGCACGATGCGCCGGGTGTTTCGCTAGAAAACAGCACTTTAACGAGGGTTGCCAAAGGACTCTGCGCCTACAGCAAAAAAGAAGGGGCCCTTCCCTCCTTGTTGGCGGAGAGGATCTCATCGAGTGCGGCGGCAACTCCCTGATGACTGCATGCTCCTATATGATGGTTTGCCATTTTGTGGATCAGATTCGTCGAATCGTCGACGGCGGCAAAATTGTCAAATGACTTTAGGAGTGGGATGTCGTTTTCCGCATTACCGAAGACGCAAACTTCGCTGCTGTCGACCTCCAGAAGCTCCTGGAGTTTTTTGGCTCCCGAGGATTTGTTCCAACCGCGGGGCAACACATCTATGACAGGTTGGTTGGGTGCCGGAAGCACAAAGTCGAAGGCGGGAAAGGAATGCTCGCATGCAGCCCTCGTCTGCTCGACCTGTTCGGGGCTTCCTCCGGCGTAGATGAGGGATTTGACGATGGGTCGCTTTGGAAAACTTTCCATGGCACTCGGATGTCCGCCAAAGACGTCGGCATTGGAATCGATTAGTCGCTGGTCGACGCCTACGGCGTATTCATGGTTGTCGAGGTCGACGACCAGTGCCGTTTTGTCGAACGCAAGAACAAATTGCGACAGCTGCTCGAGTGCTTTGGCATCGAGCTCTTTTTTATAGGCGATGGCGCCATCGAGGATAACGACCTGTCCATTTACAAGGACTGCCGACGTGATCGAGTCCGCCGCATGCGAAAACATCCAGTCGAGGCATGAGAGAGGCCTTCCCGAACAAGGGGCGAATCGCACGCCGCCGTCTTGAAGTCGGTCTATGGCGGCGAGTGTTTTCTCTGGAACGTGGGGTGCGCCCTGTGGCAGAAGCGTTCCATCGAGATCGCATAGAACGAGTTTGATCATGGTGGTTTCCTTTCTGACGGTATCACGCTCTAACAATCGTTAAGCAAATGGCGCTCCAACTCTGGTGAGACAAAACCCTTTGAAGCAAAACACTTTATGTAAAACAGTCAAAAGTTGGCACGGACCCTGCTTCTAGAAAAATAGAGAGCCACGGTGAAGGGCCACCGCGGCAAAAGGAGGAAAGAAGGTTTCCATGGATAGTTTCATTAAGAAAATCGAGCCGTTCCTGTATAAGATAACGACCCAGGTACATTTGCTGGCGGTTCGTGATGCCTTGCTCACCGTCGTGCCCTTTTTGGTTTTAGGCGGTTTTGCCACGTTTTTCGCCGCGGTGTTCTTTACCGAGACAGGTCCCTTGGCCGGCATTCTCGATGCCCAGACCATCGCCAACCTCAGCACATTGTTCCAGCGTATCAACAACGGAACGATGGGTTTGCTCTCCCTGTTTTTGGTGTGCATGATTCCTTATTTCTTAGGTAATGCCAAATCGTTCGAGAACCCCTTCATCCTCTCGATGAACTCACTTGCTATTTTCTTCGTGTTCAATCCGCTGGGAGGTGGCAATGCCTACTTTGGCACGCAGGGTGTTTTGCTCTCGATTTTGATCTCGCTGCTTTCGGCTGAGCTCTTTATGAAGCTCTTTGGTAACGAGAAACTCAAGTGGGATATGGGTGGAAACGTTCCCGCCGCAGTGACCCGTTCATTCAATTCGATTTTCGTCATCGTTATCTGCGTTTCTGTTTTTGCGCTGGCCGCGACCGCAATCAATCTGCTCTCGGGCCTCGAGACCATCGAGTGGATTTACTCGGTGCTCCAAACTCCGCTCCTGGGTATCGGCGCATCGCTTCCCGGAGCCATTATCTATTCAGTCATCGGCGGTTTCTTTTTCACACTGGGCATTCAGCCCTCCGGCATCCAGGCTCCTATCGAGGCGGCTATGATCGCTGGTACGGCAGAGGGCACGATCTTCAATCAGCCGTTCTTTTACTGCTACAGCAACTTCGGCGGTTGCGGTGCCGCTTGGGCGTTGGTTATCTGCCTGTTCCTGTTTACGAAGCGCAAGGAGTTTAAGTCTGTCTGCAAGCTCGTGTTTTTCCCCGAGATCTTCAATATCTCGGAGCCCGTCATGTTCGGGCTTCCGGTCGTCTTCAATTTCATTTTCCTGATTCCCATGATCTGCGTCCCCGTCATCGATTCCATCATCGCCTACGTGCTGACCTCCATCGGCGTCCTTCCAGTTCTGACGAACACGGTCGTCTGGTCCATCCCGATGTTCATGAACGGATTTATCGCAAGCAACGGAAGTGTTGCTGTTCTTATCGCTCAGGGCTGCCTGCTGCTCCTCGATGTCGCCCTTTGGCTTCCCTTTGTGAAGATCTATGAGCGTCAGCTCAACGAGCAGTCTTCTGACGAGAAGCTCGAGGCTGCTGCGGAGGCATAGGCCTTTATTGATTGAGCTGTCATGCAAGGCGGGGCGAGGTTCGGAGACGATTGTCGCCCCGTCATTCAACTGAGGAGGTTTTAATGAAGCTCGGTGTTGTGGGGTCCGGATCGATCGTCAGGGTCGTGTTGGAACTTTGGAAAAAGCTTGATATCGAAGTTGGAGCTCTTTGGTGTCGAGAGCAAGATCTCGATCAGGGGTGTTCGCTCAAAGAAGAGTTCGGTATCCCCGTTGTCTATACAGACTACGGTGAATTTCTAGCCGATGATTCGTATGACACGGTCTATGTCGGTCTGGTCAATTCGCTGCATTTTGAGTATTCTCTCGGTGCGCTTGAGGCGGGAAAGCATGTCGTATGCGAAAAGCCGTTCACCTCGACCGCCGCGCAGGCTCGAAAGCTCATAGATACCGCTCGTGGGAACAATCTGTTTGTTTTCGAATCGATTCTTCCATGGTATCAAGAGAACTATCGCGAGATTCGTCGCCGCCTTCCCGAACTGGGCGATATCAAGCTTGTCCAGTGCAGCCTATCGCAGTATTCGCGCCGCTATGCCGCCTATTTGGAGGGGACGGTCCTTCCGGTGTTCGATCCCATGCTCGATGGCGGTGCCCTCTTTGATATGGGCACATATTCGGTTCACTGGGTCATGGGACTCTTTGGGGTGCCAAAGGACGTGTCTTATCACGCAAACCTGGGATACAACGGTATTGATGTTTCGGGCGTTCTCGTTTTGGACTATGGGAGCTTCAAAGCGGTTTGCATGACTGCGAAGGACTCCACTTCGCCCAATCGCTCCATCATCCAGGGCGATAAAGGTTACCTGCTTCAGCCGACGGAGCCTGCCCGCTGCGAAGGGGTGAGCATCGTTTTGAACGGGCAAGAGCCAAAGTCTGTGGACATCGAAAAGCTCGAGGATGGATTCGGCTGTATCTGGAGGTCAATCTCCCAAACGATGGCCGATAGGGACTTTGAAGGTGCCTGGGCGCTCGTGGAACGAGCCGCCGAGGTGATCGATGTGATGGAGCGGGCTCGCAAGAATGCGGGCATTCGGTTCTCGTGCGACTAGGAGATAGTCATGAAACGTATTCTTAACTGTTGTGCGTCTGATTTTGGACAGGAAGGCACACCTCTCGAACTCAAGGGATCCATCCGCTCCGCCCAGGGTAGAACGCTTTTGAGCGAGCTCGACGGTTGTTTTTCAACTTTGTTCGATGGGGTTACTAACGCCGAGATCGCTTCGGCTTTTGGAGCCGATTTATTGATGCTCAAGCGTCTCAACTGGAAAACGCATGAGTTTTGCGGAATGGCTTACGATAATCCGGTGGCTGAGTTGAGGCGACTTTCGGGTGTCGGCGTGGGCGTCAATATGAACATGTCTCCCGAGTACGGTGATTTTTGCGTATGCGAGGACGCTGCGATCGACGAGTATGTATCGATGAGGCCCGATTTCCTTTCAATAACCGGATATCGTTTTCCTTCGGTGACGACAGAGTCCGTTCTCGAGCGGATAGAGGCGACCCGCAACCGCTGGGATGGTTTTTTAAACGTTCACTTTGTCTTGAGCGAGTACGCCGATCTTGACCTGGACCGCTATCTTGCTTTTGTCGATGCGGGCGCAGATATGATCACTATGCCTGTCCCCGGAACGGTCCAAGGCATCACGGAGGAGCGTTTACTCCCCGTCGTGGACGCCATCAGAGAACGAGGGGCGCTAGTATCCTTGACGACATTTACGAGTCAAGAGGGCTCCGATACGGATACTGTTCGCGAGCTCGCGCTTTCTGCCCGCCGTTGCGGATCCGATGTGTTCGCCTTTGGCGATGCGAATATTTGTGGTACGCCCGAGCCTGAGGATATCATGGCGGCCTCCTTGGCCATGCGCGGCAAACGTCATACCTATGTGCGCATGGCGCGTTCCGCGGCGCGTTAGGAGCCGGTCCCTATGAAACGCATTGTTGTTATGGGGCTTGGCGGTATATCTTCACGAGTGGCAGAAGGGTGCGCCCGTGCGAAAAACGTTGAGTTCTATGGTTTTTGCAGCCGGCAAAGGAGTAGGGCGGAAGCCGCCTGTAGGGCTTGGGGTGCACAAAAGGCGTTCGAGGGGATCCAAGAATTGTTCTTGGATCCCCTTATTGATGTGATTTATGTTTGCACCCCCAGCAATACCCACGTCTCGATTGTCCAAGAGCTTCTTGCGCATGGCTTGAATGTGATATGCGAAAAGCCGCTGGCACCAAATGCCCGAGAGGCCGCTGCCTTGTTCGAGGCTGCTCGGGCGAACGGGTGCTTTTTGATGGAAGCGCAAAAGACGCTGCATTCTCCGCTGCTCACGCGAGTTAGGAGCATCGTCGATGCCGGAACAATCGGCACGATCGAGTCGATCGAGGCGTGCTATGGCTATGATTTCTTTGGGAGCGGCCTTTCGTCACATACATGGCTTCTCGAAGATGGGGGAGGCTGTTCGCTCGATATCGGCGTCTACCCGTTGTGCTTTGCTGTTGCCGTCATGGGACAACTTCCGCTCGGCTTTCGCACAGAGCATGATTGTCTTGAGGGTTATGGCGTTGACTTTGGCATGCGCTCGGTCCTCGAGTATCGCGGCGGCGTCACGGCGCATGTTTGGTCAACGTGGCTTCACGATATCTCCGACAAGGGATGGGGAGTCGTGAAGGGGTCGAGAGGCTACATCTATGTACCTGCCTATTGGAAAGGCAGCAGCGCCTATTTGACCAAGCGCAATGGAGAGCGAACGGAGATACGCGTCGAATTCGCATCCGATTTCGTTCCAGAGATCGAGAACGCGGTATCTTGCATGGACCACGCGTTATCCACATGCCCCGGATGCGGCGAGCGGGAGACGCTGGGCATGCTGGAGATTGCGGGCTCAAACGCTGCGTTGTAAGCGTCTCCTATATCGATCATAAAAGGCCCCTCCCATCGTAGAGCTAAAACGATGGGAGGGGCCTGCGTATCAGGCCCCTCCGTCCAGGATGCAGGGGTTTAGGGGTTAAACACATCGGGGACAGAGGGGCAATGCCAAAGTTCTCTCAGCTCCGATGGACAGGGGTTCCGAACTATCGGAGCTGAGGGATTCGAGTGGCTAGGGAAGCGGTTTTCCGGCTGCTGTGTAGAGCTTGAACCATTCTGCGCGGGTAAGCTCTACATTGACGCCCTCGAGCGTTTCCCTGAGATGCACGGGATTGGTGGTGCCAATCATGGGGATAATGCCCGCGGGATGCCTCATAATCCACGCAGCCGCGATCCCTTGGGGGCAGACGTCGTACTTGATGCAAAGCCTATCAATTTCCTGATTCAGCTCCGGATAATTCGGATCTCCGATAAACGAATGGTACCCCCAGGGATGATGTGCCTGAAGAATGCTCCAGGCTTCAAGTCGAATGTCGTGAAGCCGGCAATAATCGAGGATGCCACCGTCACGGTCGATACCGAAGTCGGTGTATTTGTTGACATTGATCTGGGAATCGATGATCAAGGCATGAGCGATTGAGAGCTGCATCTGACAGATGGAGATGGGCTGGCGGCAGTATTTCGCAAGGAGCGCGATGTGCATGGGCGTGAAGTTCGAAACGCCAAAGGAAAGCACCTTGCCTGCATGGTAGAGCTCATCAAACGCCTGAGCGATGCCTTCGGGATCAAACAGTGGGTCAGACTTGTGAAGCAACATCGCATCGAGATGGTCGGTGCCAAGCCGCTTAAGCGCTTTGTCGGCCGCCTCGATAATATGCTCATAGGAGAGGTCGTACCACTTTCCATCCGCCTCATCATGGATTCCTGTCTTGGTCTCGATAAAGACTTGATCCCTTAGATGCGGCTTGGATTTAAAGAATCCACCGATCAGCTCCTCGGAGCGACCTCGACCGTAGATGTCCGACGTGTCGATAAGTGTGATCCCGTGCTCTTCGATGGCAGCCGATAGGATCCGATCGACTTCTTCCTGTGTTTTCTCACGATTGCGCGTTCCGTCTTGATTCACTTCTATTTCGGGAGCGAACCGCATGGTTCCCAGTCCCACGCTCGATATTTTTTTAGTCGAGGTTGGAATGGTCGTGTATTTCATCGAACTATCTCCTTATCAGCTGAGCCCCTCGAGGGCATCTTCGAGTATATGCATGACAAGCATTGTGTGTTCCGGTTTGATGGGTTGCTCGGCGTTGTTGACCAGTGCGTCGTAGATGCCGTCGTAGATGCGGGCATAGTCCCCGACTTCCGAGACGACCTTCTCTTCGTGGTAAACGCCCTCATCGTCATACCAGATGAGCGTGCCGTAATCCTCTGGGCGGTCGATGCCGAACCCCTCTTGTCCGGGCATATAGAACAGTTTGAGGTGCTCTTCCTGGCGGTCCTTCTTCTGCTTGACGAAATACCCTCGCGTTCCGTAGGCTTCGAAGCTTGGGCGCTCATGGGCTCTAAAATAACTTGCGCGCACCGAATACTTAAGGGCCCCATAGTTGAGGTCGATGTCGAAATAATCGTTCATGCGACCGGGGCCGAGCATCTGTCGCGTATCAAAATGAGCGCTATCGGGTTTTCCAAAGAGCGAAACGGCTTGATCGAGCGAGTGAACGGCGTGCCCGTACACAAAAGAGAGATATGGGTTGTATTCGTGACATGCCTCGGGAGTATAGGGTCGATAGTAGTCGAAATGATTGGCGATTTCATAGACATCGCCGAGCTTACCCGAGTGCACCACCTTCTGAAGCGTTAAAAAATCCGAATCATAACGCCGGTTTTGCATCGCCGTGGCGAACAGGCCATGCTCGTGGGCATAGTCGAAGATCTCTTCCGCCTGCTCCGAGGTGACGCAAAACGGCTTCTCGACAATAATGTTTTTGCCGGCCCTGAGGCAGCGCATGGCATAGTCGTAATGCGAATCGTGCAGCGTCGAGATCGACACCAAATCGATCTCGGGGTCTTGAAGGATATCGTCAAGATTGTCGGTATAGACGACCCCCTCGAGATACTTCCATTTCGAACCACCGCGACGACGCTCATAGACACTCTTGATGCGCCACTGCTTGGGGCGAGTCAGCACAAAGGGGATATGGTATCGGTTGGTGCTTCGCCCATTGCCTATGTAGGCCACGGTTAATTGTCGCATGATGTAAACCTCCGATTTGCCGAGTCCGTCCCTGCGGACAGACGTATGCTCCTGAGCGCCTCTGTGATAACCAGATGGTCCCTGCCCTCGTGAAGTCCGCTTACCGTGACGGTGGCGGCGATAGTATCGCCAGCATAGAGGGGAAAGCATCCGGCTCCGGGCAGCTCAGGGCTATTTTTGTCAAACATTGCATCCCAAGTGCCCCTGATCTTGTGGTCGATTTCGACCCATGCGCTTGAATGCCCTGTGGCAAGTGTCGCAAGGCGTTTGCCGTCAAGGTAGGTCGCGTATGTGAGGTCTTTATCGTCTGCGAAGTATTGGAAAAGCGGGGTTTGGTCCGACTCACGGACGATACGCACCGCTATCCCGATCTCGCTTCCATCTCCCCTAAACTCGCGATTTCGCGATACCTTGATGATTTTATTGCCTAAAAGGAGCGCGTCCGCGCTGCCAAAAGAAGCACAATGCCCCAGCTCGACCTCATCTTCCTCGATATCCTGGAGCCGCCGTTTTGCGTCCATCTACTCACCCATGAGCTCTTTGGCCTGTGCAAGGGCCTTGACGCCATCCATGCGACCAAAGGCCATCATGTCGATAACGGCAACGGGGCAGGGCATTTGCTCGGAGATCTTGTCGAGCTGATAGCGAACCTGGGGTGAGACCAGCACGCAATCGGGCTTGAGATTGACGACTTCGGTTGCCTGCGCAAGGGCGAATTCATAGACTTTCGCCTCGTAGCCTTCGGCATCTGCGGCTTTTTGCGTATTTTCGGCGATCAGCCCGCTTGACATCCCGTTGACGCAGAACACGACGATTTTCTTCATGACGATTCCTTTCATTCAAGGATCAAAAGGCGCTAGCCTTGGATTGCTTTATGGAGCTCGATGATTTCGCTTGCGAGATCGATGACGGTCGAGGCCGCCATCAGCTGGTCTTCTGCATGGATGAGTAGCAGACAGAGGGGAAGCTCCCCTTGAGCGTCGCGTGCTAGCAGTTTTGCGTGCGCATGGTGGGCATCGAGCATTGCCTTGTTGGCGTTGTCCAGCAGGGCCTCCGCTTTTTCGAAGTCATGCTCTTTAGCGATTTTGATCCCTTCCATCGCGGAGCTTCGGGCATCGCCTGCAAGCATCACAAAGCCCATGAGTTCTTCTACAAAAGTATCGTTGACAGTTGCCATAAGTACCTCCTTTAACTAGGTCAAAACTAGGTTGATTTCATTTAAGCAATATGTGTGCCAACTTTACAGACACTAGTATTTTGCTGTATTTTGCAACTAGGAGGTGTGTTAATGAAACGAATCGATATCGTAAGGCAAGGTCTGGTAAAGCTAGATTCCACCGAGGGCGTGACCGCAAGTGAATTGGCGACGGCCTTGGGGCTTTCGCGTGCGGGTGTCAGCGGGGACCTGAATGAGCTCTGCCGTATGGGGGAGGCCGTCAAGGGGACGACGCGCCCCGTTCGCTATCGTCCCGTAAACAATCATTGTATCGCTGCGGAGACGGGTCCTGAGAAGGGGGCACCCTTGGAGAAAGCCTCGTATCGGGCACTCGGGCCGGATTGTCCGGAGGGGGATGTCGATGCGCTCGGCGCTTTCGAGAAGTTGAATCCCTGCATGCGTCAGCAGATAAAGCTCATACGAGCCGCCGTATTGTACCCACCGCATGGAATTCACATGCTCATGCATGGGCCGACCGGTGTGGGCAAGTCGATGCTCGCAAAAGAGATATACACGTATGCCGTGCAATCGGGGAGGTTGGGCCCCGGTGCGCCCTTTGTCTCGTTTAATTGCGCCGACTACGCCGATAACCCCCAATTACTGGTCAGCGAGTTCATGGGGATCCGCAAAGGGGCCTATACCGGTGCCGATGAAGACCGTCCGGGGCTTATAGAGAAGGCTGACGGAGGCATCCTCTTTTTGGATGAAGTCCATCGTCTACCGCCACAGGGACAGGAGATGCTCTTCACCTACATCGATCGCGGGGTGTTTAGGAGGCTGGGGGATACCGAGAGCGAACGCGGTGCCCAGGTCCTTCTCCTGTGCGCGACCACGGAGGACCTTTCGTCGGTGCTTCTGGCGACGTTTTTGCGCAGAATTCCGATGACTGTCGAGATTCCGTCCCTGGCCGAAAGAGGCCGGGCGGAACGTTTCTCGCTAATCGCGCGGTTCTATTTGGAAGAATCGCGGCATTTGGGTAAGCCGATATCGGTGTCGACGAACGCGGTCAAGGCGTTGCTTGCCTATGATTGCCCGGGAAACGTCGGGCAGCTTAAGAGCGATATCAAAATCACCTGCGCGTATGCCTATTCGGACAGCCGTGGTGTGGGAGATATAAAGGTATCCTCGCTTGATCTGCCGCCGTCGATCCGAGAGGGTCTATACAGAACCGTCGATCGCGAGGAGGTTTGGGGCGACTATCGCTCGGAGGACCCGCGTTATTGCTGTTTTGATTCGACACGGGAGCGTTTTGCCGAAAACGCCGTGGAGCCAAATCGCAGAAACGACATCTACGAGATGATCGACGAGCGCATCGATATGCTCAGAGCGGCAGGGGCCCGCGAATCGACGATCGCGGAGGATGTGGGGGAGCGGATAGCCGAGTACTTTCAATCGGGAGAAACACGATGCGCCTCGGCGTCCGTCGCCGATGTGAGAAATCTGGTCTCTCCCGAGATGGTCGAGGCCACCGATGTCGTTTTGGCGGTGGCATCCGAGCGGCTCGATAGAACGTTCGACGAGGGATTGAGATTCGGTTTCGCCGCGCATCTCACGAGCACCGTCTCGCGGCTCAAAGGCGGCAAGACCGCTATCAATCCCAAGTTGAACGATATCAGGAAGAACTATCCCAAGGAATTCTCGGCGGCTCTTGAGATGGCGGCCATCGTCGAATCCCGTTTCGAAATCAAGGTTCCTCTGGAAGAGGTCGGTTTCTTTGCCCTGTTTTTGCGCGGTGAATCCGATGGGCCGAAATCTGGCGTATTGGTGCTCGTCGTGATGCATGGTCCATCGACTGCCTCTTCGATGGCTGAGACCGCCAATCGGATCCTGGGGATGCAGAGCGTCGTGGGGATCGATGCGGCACTTACCGAAACCCCCTCGGAGGTTTATACACGGGTACTGGATATCGTCAAGGAGGTAAAACCCCAAGAAGGCGTTTTCTGTCTCGTCGACATGGGGTCACTTTCCCACTTTGCCGAGAGGATTACGGCGGAAACCGGAATCCCCGCGCGTTCGTTTTCGCTCGCCAGCACAATGCATGTTATCGAAGCCGCGAGGAAGGCGTCTCTCGGTGCCACGCTTGACGGGCTGATGGGGGACATGGCCAATGTGAACGACCTGCTGGGTACGCCTGTTCCCAGCGCCGCGGTGCAGACGGCGTATTCATCGGGAACATGTTATGTGGTGGCCGCATGTTCGACGGGCCGTGGAGGCGCCGCGATCATCAAGTCCTTCTTAAAGGAAAGCCTTGACCTTCATAACGACTTTTGCGATGTTGTGACGTGTGGTATGGGCATGCAAGATGTTGAGGATACCGTTCGGACGCTTGAGCGGTCCGGCACCGTTCTGTGCATAGTCTCCTCCCTTCCCGTTCAGGTTCCCGTCGAGCTCTTCTCATTGGTCGACGTGCTTGAGGGTCATGCCATTCCTAAGATCCAAGAAAAGATTGATTCCGAGTACCTCGTCGATAACGTCGGGGAGACGCTTCGCTCGATGCTTAAAAGCATCGACGTCGATCTTTTAACGAGGCTTATCCAGCATGCCGTTGCCACCATACAGGACAGGATGTCCCGCACCCTGCTTCCCGATGTCCGCATAGGCGTCCTGTTGCATTTGGGCTGCCTGTTCGAGAGGTTGAAGACCGGCGGGCCGTCTTATCCGTTCGACGATAAGGGCAGCTTTATGGAGGAGCATTGGGGCCTGGTGGAGACGATTCGCGAGGAGCTTGATGCTGTTGGCCGTGAGCTGGGCGTTGTGGTCAGCGATGATGACATATGCTATGTCGCGCGCTTTTTCTCGTCCGAAAATTGTGCTGATAAAAGATGAGGTGACCTATGGCCGGCAGGAAAGGCCTTGTGCTCGGGCAGAAGGCGGTCCACGCTCAGGGACTGACCCAGGCACAGGTTCAAAAACTTGCGTTAACGCCGACCATGAGGCAATCGCTTCTGGTTTTGCAGATGTCGTCGATGGACCTGGAGACCTATCTCTCCGAGCAGGTCATGGAGAATCCCCTCATCGATCTTGATGCGTTCCAGGAAAGATCCGAGACGACATGGCGCGTTCGCGATGAAGACGATGATCCGTTTGCCCGCGCGATTGAACCGTTCACGTTCCATGATTATCTTAAGGAGCAGATCCCATTCTTTGATCTTGAGAAGAACGTCGAGACGCTATGTCGATACATGATCGATTGCCTCGATGCGAGGGGATACCTTCCAAAGCCTATCGTCGAGAGATGCCTGGAAGATCCGCGTATCGAGCCAATAGCGAGAAAGGCGATCGGGACGCTTAGGGCCATGGATCCCGTTGGGGTGGGCGCGTGCGGTCTGGAAGAATGCTTGGTGCTCCAGCTTAAAGCTATGGGACACGACTATGACTTGACGTATGAAATCGTCAATGGGCACCTTGATGAGCTCGCACGCAACCAATTGGGAAGTATCGCACGTGCCTGTAATGTGCGTAGGGGAGACGTGGACGCAAGCGTACGGGTTATCCGTAGACTAAGTCCTATTCCTTCCAGAGGCTTCAATGTGCTTAACGACGCGGTTCGCGTCAAGCCTGAGGCGACATTGATTCCCGATGAGAGGGGCGGCGTGGAGGTCGTCCTTGCTTCATCCTGGAGCGAGGCGATTAGGATCGATGAGCGATTGGCCTCCCGCCTGGACGAGGGCGCAACACAGGGCACATGCGGAAAATGGTTGGAGGGGGCCAAAAGTTTAAAGAATGTGCTGCATCAACGTGAGACGACGGTTGCCTCGGTGATAAGGGCGGTGGCGGCACATCAAGTGGAGGCGGTAAGCGAGGGCGTTGACGCCGTTGTCCCTTTGACCATGGACGTTATAGCCCGGGAACTCGGTGTGAGCGAATCGACGGTGAGCCGAGCCGTTCGAGATAAATGGGTGTTGATGCCTTGCGGCATGGTCGAGCTCAAATCGCTTTTTTCGTCGGTTGCCTATGAACAGAGGTCAAATATGAGTTCAGGCCATATCTCGGCGGAATCGGTTCAGGCGAGGATGCGCGAATTGATAGATTGCGAAGATCCTGGAAAGCCCCTGTCCGACCAAAAACTGACGGATATTCTTGTTTCGGAGGGGGTAAACCTGTCTCGACGGGTCGTGGCAAAATACCGGTCGGCGATGGGAATACCGGTTGCATCGGTAAGAAAAGCGGTTGCAGCCGGTTAGGCCTTATGCGCTGTTGACGAGCCGAGCGTGCAGCTCGGCCTTCATGCGCCCCCAGGTGATTTGCGTTTCAGGGTCGCGGAAAGGCTCCGTAATGCCAAAGGGCGCGTCGAGCAGGCGATAGATATCGCCTTGCTCGCGCGCCAGTGCACGGCTTGCCGGATAGACGAGCTCAAACATGAAGCAGATAAGCCCCACCAAGAAGTCGGCGGGCTCATCGCGCTCATCGCGCGTGACGCAGCGGTGCTCGTCAAAGGCGGCCAGCGTCGGTGCCGAGAAACGGCTGGCCAGAAACGCGTCCTCATCCACTTTGAGGATGGTGTCGACGGTGCTGTCGGCGATGGTGCGCATAATGTCGATCTTGTCGCCATCGCGCACGATGTCGCAGAAGCTCCGCGTGCGCTCGTCGAGCTGTGCGGGTAGACGGAAATCGCTGTGATAGGCAATGCTCGCTCGGATGAGCTCATCTTCTGCCGGGTCATCGATAAAGTCGCGGATGCTCGTTACGGCGGGCGCATCGGCGGGATTCTCGCCAAAGAGGACCTCGATGCCCAGCGCTGCATGGCTCATGCTCTCGGCGTCCTTAAAGGTGTCCCAGCGTCGCAGCTGCTCGAAGCGGCCCATATCGTGCAGCAGGCCGCAAAGCCATGCCAGGTCAATATCTTCTGACGACCAGCCCTGCTCGCGCGCTACGGCATCGCATGCCTCGGCCACGTGGTACGTATGCTCGATTTTGAGCGCGATGCGTGGGTTGGTGGCGTCGTAGGCATCGGTGTAGCTTTTGAAGGCCGCGCCCGCCCGGTCTCGATCGATAGCTGTCATAATGACTTCCTAAAAAGTTGTGTCTTTCGATCCGGTGGCAATTGTAGGCGAACTTTAGTGCCACCGGTTGATATTTCTGCTGAGTTGCGAGGCGCGCTGTAGACGACTTACCAGAATGGGAGTGGCATGGTCCTTAGGATCTTTAAAACCGTCTGGCCGGTGATGCTTACCTATGTTGCGATAGGCGCGCCGTGCGGAATGATCATGGGGCAGACGGGAATGGAGCCCTGGATGGTCTTTGCTCTGAGCAGCACGTTTGTGACGGGCAGCGGCCAGTTTATGATCTGCAATCTTTGGCTGGCGGGCGTACCGGCACCTTCGATTATCGCGAGCGTCGCCGCCATCTCCTCGCGCTTTGCACTTTATTCGGCATCGATCGCACCCCATCTGGCGGGCGCCTCGAAGCGTCAGACGCTGGCTGTTGCCGCGACGCTCACCGAGGAGGCATACGGCATCTCGCTTGCCAAGCTGGTTGAGGGGGAGGATTGGGGCCCGCGCGAATCTTTCGTGCTCAACGTGATCCTCATCGCGACATGGGGCGCTTCGTGCACGATGGGTGCCATCGTCGGTGCCGTTGTCGATGTTCCCACCGCTATTGCGAGTTTCGTCTGTACGTCGCTTTTTATCTGTCTACTCTTTTCGCAGCGGCTGTCGCGCGGCAACGTTGTCGCGGCGGTTTCGGGCGCGGTGTCCGTCGCCGTATGCAAGTTCTTGGGCCTCACGAATATTGCCGTGCCGGCAAGCGTCGTGGTCGGCATTGCCATTGCGCTGGCGTGCGATGCTGTATTTGACGGAAGAGGTGCCCGCGATGCCCGTTAACGAGTTCTTGGTTCTGTGGCTGTCGTCGTGGGCTGCTATCGCGTTCTTTCGCATCGCGCCGGCGTTTGCCTTGCGCGGGAGAACGCTGTCGCCCCGCATTACCGAGGCCCTGGGTTATATCCCGCCCGCTGCCTTTGCCGCGCTGGTCGCCAACGACTTGGTGAGCCCCGGCGCGTTCGACGCGGGACCCTGGCCTGCCTTGGTTCCCTGGATTGCGGCTGCCGGCGTCGTGGCCGTGGCGGTCAAGACAAAATCGATGCTGTGGTGCTGTGTTTCGGGCATCGTGCTCTATATCGTTTTGAGCCTCATATAAGAGCGGGGCACGTTTAGCGCCCCTATCCAACGAATCGAATTTCTCACCGAGCTGGTCTATTTCTTCTGGTACCATGGTCAAACTTTACTGTAGCAAAGCGTGACGTGGGCTTTTGTACCCCGTCAACGGAAATGGGGGTTTCATGGCACAGGAAGCAACCGCCAACGAGCAAAAGAAATTCAAGGTCCCGCGCATCCCGGGCGACATCATGATCTACCCGATGGTCGTCGGTCTTTTGCTCAACACCTTCTGCCCGCAGGTTTTTGAGATCGGCGGATTCTTTACGGCTGCCTGCCGCGGCGGTTCCAACACCATCGTCGCCGCGATCCTGCTGTTTGTGGGTGCCGGCATCAGCTTTAAGTCCACGCCGGGCGCCATCAAGACCGGCATCGTCGTGCTGATCCCCAAGCTTGTGGTGGCAGCCGCGCTGGGACTGGGCGTCGCGTATTTCTTTAACGACAACTTTTTGGGCCTGAGCTCGGTTTCCATCATCGGCGGCATTACGTTTTGCAACATGGCGCTCTATACGGGCATCATGGGCGAGTTCGGCGATGAGTCCGAGCAGGGCGCCGTGGGCATCCTATTCTTTACGGCCGGCCCCGCCGTCACCATGATCATCCTGGGCGTTTCGGGTCTCGCCAACATCCCTGTCGGTACTATCATCGGCTCCATTTTGCCGCTCGTTATTGGCATGGTTCTGGGCAACCTCTTCCCGTTCATCAAGAACCTGCTGGTTCCTGGCACCAATCCCGCGATTGCCGTCATCGGATTTCAGCTCGGTGCGTCTATGAGCCTGTCGAGCTTTATTACCGGCGGAATTTCCGGCATCTTGCTGGGCCTTGTCACGTTGTTTGTCGTCGGTCCCATCACCTTTGCCTTCGAGCGCCTGTGCGGTGGTAACGGCAAGGCGGCCGTTGCCTGCTCTACCATCGCCGGCACGGCTATGACCACGCCGGTTGCCCTTGCCGAGGTCGCGCCGCGCTACGCCGAGCTTGCACCCACCGCGTACGCCCAGATCGCCACCGCCGTTATCATCACGGCAATCATGGCTCCGATTCTGACTGGTTGGGTCGACAAGAAGTTCTGTCAGGGCAAGGAAGACCTGTCGCCTGCCGGTGTCGAGGCCATCGAGGAGGCTGTCGCAACCGATATCGACGGTGAGTAACAGCCGTTACCGATAATAGATTCCGGCGTGCAATTCGCGCCGTTCGAGCGCCCGAACGAAAGCTGTCTTGCAGCGGTGTTCGGGCGCTCTGCTATGATTCCCTATACCCCTGCGGAATAGGGGGTGTTTATTGCCCAGGCACGAATCGGGCGATTCTGGCCACTTGGATATTGAAGGGATGGCGTCTAGTGGTTAAGGCACTCAAGATTGAGATATTCCTGCTCTGCATGATTGTTCTTATCGGGCTTGCCGCGCGAAGTCGCCACTCCTTGTTCTCGAGTACCCAACAGTTATTGTTTAGTACGCTCGGCTACACCTCTGCCGCGTACATGTTATTCGATATAATCTGGACGCTTTCGGACGGTGTGGGCGGCACGCTGGGCATTGCTGCCAACTGGATTTCCAACGCGGTTTCGTTTTCGCTCTTTGCCGCCGCGTGCCTTATTTGGTTTATCTATTCCGAGACGGTGCAGGGTTCTCGCCTTTTGACCGCGCGCTATAGGATGGCGTTTGTAACGCTGCCTGCGGCGCTGGTAGTCGTACTGGCGTTTACTAGCTACTGGACGCATGCCCTGTTCTATATCGATGCGCAGGGCGCGTATCGTCGCGGTTTTGTCTATATGATCCAGCCCATCGTCAGCTACTGCTACGTTATATATACGTCCCTGCATGCGTTTATACAATCTTGCAAGGTCGAGAGCCTACAAAAGAAGGCCATCTATCAAACCTTGGCATTTTTCGCCATTCCGGCCCTGGTAGCCGGTGTCTTTCAGGTCTTTTATTCGGGTCCTTGCCTTAGTGTCGGCATCATGTTAAGTATGTTGCAGCTCTACATTGTTTGCCAGGAGCAGATGATCTCGACCGACCCGTTGACCGGTCTCAACAATCGCAACCGCTTTGAGACCTACATGCTGTCGCTCTTCTCGAATATGGATCAGGCCAAAGATGTGTATCTGCTTATGATGGACGCCGATGGCTTTAAGCAGATTAACGATCGCCATGGACATGTTGAGGGCGATCATGCTCTTCAGGTCATCTCCACGGTGCTCAAAGATGTCTGCTCGGCGTCTGGTGGCTTTATCGCACGTTATGGCGGCGATGAGTTCGTAGTGCTCCAAAAGGCAGCAGCGGAGCAGGACATCATACGCCTGTGCACGGCAATCAACGACGCGCTTGCGCGTGTCGAGGTACCGTATCTGTTGCGCATGTCCATTGGCTACGCGCGGGTCGGTGACGGTGTCGATACCTGGCAAGACTTGCTTCGCGCCGCTGATGCGGAGCTCTACCGCGTAAAGCACGAAAAGAAGAAAGCCGGCGTCCAGATACGCTAGAAAAAGGGGCGCCCGCGCGGACGCCCGTTGCAAGCGCGACATACGCAAAGGCCTGGCTTGTTAGGCCCTTTGAGGTCTGTTGACAATGATGATGCCGCCGCAGACCAAGAACAGGGCCACAATGACAGTAGCGGGGCTTGTGCCAGCACCCTCGCCAAGCAGCAGCGCGCTCAGTGCTACGCCAAAGACCGGGTTCATAAAGCCAAAGACCGAAACGCGGCTGACGGGGTTGACAGCGAGCAGGCGGGACCACAGCGAGTACGCGACGGCGGAAATAAGCGCCATATATATGATGAGCGCGATGGCGGGGGCGATGTTAGTGGGGGAGAGCACGCCGCCCATCAAAACTCCGATGGCGGTAAGGACCAGGCCGCCGACTAAAAACTGCCAGCCAGCGAGCAAGACACCGTCATGCTCGCGCGAGAAGATGCCAATGAGGCAGGTCGACAGGGCGCCCGCTACAGTGGAAGCCAAGATAAAGCCCTCGCCGTCGAGTGTAAAGCCAAAGGCGCCATCCGCGCCCGAAAGGTTGACGAGCGCGACGCCGGCAAAGCCCAGCACGCAGCCAAGCACCTTGGCCGCATTGAGCTTCTCGGTGTGAAATGCCAGGGCGGCAAAGAGGATGGCGAGGAAGTTGGCGCTGGCCTCGATGATGGAGCTCGACATGGCGCTGGCGCGCGAGAGTCCCAGGTAGAAAAAGAAGTACTGCCCGATAGTCTGGAAGAGCGACAACGTGAGGATGGGCTTGATGTCGTGCACTTGCGGAACGAGCGGACGGCGCTGGGCCACGCTCATGCCAACAATGACCAGCATGCCGGCAAGGGTGAAGCGCAGACCCGCGAAGAGCAGCTGCGAGGCGCTATCGTGCGCGGGAATGCCAAAGAGGCCGTAGCCGATCTTGATGCAAGGAAAAGCCGACCCCCAAAGCGCGCAGCAGACGAGGCAGCCCAGGATGAGTCCGGGCAGGGTGGCGAGATACGGCTTGCGGCTTTCCATGATGTCCTTCCTGTATGCGCGAAGCAAAAAAAGAACCCGCCACCGGGGGTGCCGGTGGCGGGTGTTGTTACCCGAGGGGATTGTACCCGATGGAAAAGCTTTAAGCGAAGTAGGCTACGCCGCTCTCAAAGATCGGCATGAACTTATCGCCGGGGACATGCTCGGGCACGTTGCGGTACAGGTTGTCGCCGCGACGCTCGGCATGGCCCATCTTGCCCAGGACGCGGCCGTCGGGGCTCGTGATGCCCTCGATGGCGAGTGCGGAGCCGTTGGGGTTGACGGAGAGATCCATGCTGGGCTTGCCGTTCTCGCCCACGTACTGCGTGGCGACCTGGCCGTTGGCGATCAGCTGGGCGAGCACCTCGTCATTGGCGACAAAGCGGCCCTCGCCGTGGCTGATGGCGACGGTATAGGGGTCGTCCAGGCTGCACTGTGACAGCCACGGGGACAGGTTGGACGAGATGCGGGTGCGCACCAGACGGCTCTGGTGGCGACCGATGGTGTTGAACGTCAGCGTGGGCGCGTCGGGCGTGGCGTCGACGATGTCGCCGTAGGGCACCAGACCGAGCTTGACCAGAGCCTGGAAGCCGTTACAGATGCCCAGCATCAGGCCGTCGCGGGCTTGGAGCAGGTCGCGGACTGCCTCGGTGACCTCGGGAGCGCGGAAGAACGCCGTGATGAACTTGGCGGAGCCATCGGGCTCGTCGCCGCCCGAGAAGCCGCCGGGGATCATGACGATCTGGCTCTCGCGGATGCGGCGGGCAAGCTCGTGGGTGCTCTCGGCGACGGCCTCGGGCGTGAGGTTGTTGATCACGAAGGTGTCGGCCTCAGCGCCGGCGGCGCGGAAAGCGCGGGCGCTGTCGTACTCGCAGTTGTTGCCGGGGAACACGGGGATGATCACGCGCGGACGGGCGATCTTGGCGCCGCCGTACACGTGGATATCCCTGGCGCGGAAGTCGATGGTCTCGACCTCGGGCTGCTCGCCGGTGCTGCGGTAGGCAAAGACGCCCTCGATACCGCTCTCCCAGGCTTCCTGGAGCTCGGAGAGATCGATGACCTCGGAGCCGGTGTCGATGACATAGCCCTCGACGGTGGTGCCCAGGGGCTCGACGACAACGCCGTCGGCAACCTCGGGCAGCTCGGCGTCCTCGGCGAGCTCGACGATAAAGCTGCCGTAGAGCGGGGTGAAGAGGCTCTCCACGTCCACATCCTCGGCAAGCTCGATGCCGATCTGGTTGCCGACGCACATCTTAAAGAGGCTTTCGGCGCCGCAGCCGTAACCGGGCGTGGAGACGGCCAGGGCATCGCCGGTGGCGGTGAGCGCCTCGACGGCGTCAAAGGCGGCGAGCAGCTGCTGGGCATCGGGGCGGTAATCCTCGCCGTAGGTGGCGGGGGCGATGCGGACGACGCGATGCGTCAGGCCCTTGAACTCGGGCGAGACGGCGCGGGCGGCGCGGCCCACGGCCACGGCAAAGCTGATGAGGGTCGGCGGAACGTTGAGCTCGCCGCCCTCGTCCTCAAACGAGCCGCTCATGGAGTCCTTGCCGCCGATGGCGCCGGCACCCAGGTCGACCTGGGCCATAAGGGCGCCCAGGACGGCTGCCATGGGCTTGCCCCAACGATCGGCCTCGGTGCGCAGACGCTCGAAGTACTCCTGGAAGGAGAGATAAGCTCGCTTGTGCTCAAAGCCGGCGGCGACGAGCTTGGCGATGGACTCGACGACGGACAGGTAGGCGCCCGCAAACTGGTCGGCCTCCATCAGGTAGGGGTTGAAGCCCCATGCCATAGCGCTTGCCGTGGTGGTCTCGCCGTCCACGGGGAACTTGGCGACCATGGCAGAGCTCGGGGTGAGCTGCGTCTTGCCGCCAAAGGGCATGAGTACGGTCGCGGCACCGATGGTGGAGTCGAAGCGCTCGGAAAGGCCCTTGTTGGAAGCGACGTTAAGGTCGGTGACGAGCGAGGTCATGCGCTCGGCAAGCGTGGTGCCGGCCCAGCTGGGCTGCCACACGCTGCGGGCGCAGACGTGGGCGACCTGGTGCTTGGGTGCACCGTTGGAGTTGAGGAACTCGCGGGACAGGTCGACGATGGCCATACCGTTCCAGGCCATGCGCATACGCGGCTCGGCGGTAACCTCGGCGATAACGGTCGCCTCCAGGTTCTCCTCGGCGGCGTAGCCCATGAACTCCTCGACGTCACCGTCGGCGACGGCGCAGGCCATGCGCTCCTGGGACTCGGAGATGGCGAGCTCGGTGCCGTCCAGGCCGTCGTACTTCTTGGTCACGGTATCGAGGTCGACATACAGGCCGTCGGCAAGCTCGCCCACGGCGACCGAGACGCCGCCGGCGCCAAAGTCGTTGCAGCGCTTGATCAGACGGCAGGCGTCGCCGCGGCGGAACAGGCGCTGCAGCTTGCGCTCGACCGGGGCGTTACCCTTCTGGACCTCGGCGCCCGAGGTCTCGATGGACTCGGTGTTCTGGGTCTTGGAGGAGCCGGTGGCGCCGCCGATGCCGTCACGGCCGGTGCGGCCGCCCAAAAGGATGATCTTATCGGTGGGGGCGGGGCACTCGCGGCGCACGTGGTTTGCCGGGGTAGCGCCCACGACGGCGCCGACCTCCATGCGCTTGGCCACGTAGCCGGGGTGATAGAGTTCGTTGACCTGACCGGTGGCAAGGCCGATCTGGTTGCCGTAGCTGGAGTAGCCGGCGGCGGCGGTGGTCACGAGCTTGCGCTGCGGCAGCTTGCCCTCGAGCGTCTCGGAAACCGGGACGGTGGGGTCGCCGGCACCGGTGACGCGCATGGCCTGATACACATAGCTGCGGCCCGAGAGCGGGTCGCGGATAGCGCCGCCCACGCAGGTGGCGGCACCGCCGAAGGGCTCGATCTCGGTCGGGTGGTTGTGGGTCTCGTTCTTAAAGAGGAACAGCCAGTCCTGGTCCTCGCCATCGACATCGACCTTCACCTTGACGGTGCAGGCGTTGATCTCCTCGGACTCATCGACATCGGTCATGACGCCGGTCTTCTTAAGATACTTGGCGCCGATGGTGCCCATGTCCATGAGGCAGACGGGCTTGGCGTCGCGACCGAGCTCGTGGCGCATCTCCATGTAGCGGTCGAAGGCCTGCTGCACCACGGCGTCGTCGATCGTCACGTCGTCCAGGACGGTGCCGAAGGTGGTGTGGCGGCAGTGGTCGGACCAATAGGTGTCGATCACGCGGATCTCGGTGATGGTGGGGTCGCGGTCTTCATCGCGGAAGTACTGCTGGCAGAAGGCAATGTCCGCCTCGTCCATGGCAAGACCGCGCTCGGAGATAAAGGCGGCAAGGCCGGCCTCGTCGAGCTCGCGGAAGCCGTCGAGCACCTCGACGGGTGCAGGCTCGGGGGTCTCCATATGCAGTGTCTCGGGCAGATCGAGCGAGGCGATGCGGGCTTCGACGGGGTTCACCACGTAGTGCTTGATGGCCTCGATGGCGGCCTCGTCCAAGGCGCCCGAGATCATATAGACCTTGGCGGAGCGTACGGCAGGGCGCTCGCCCTGACTGATGAGTTGCACGCACTCGCTGGCGGAGTCGGCACGCTGGTCAAACTGGCCAGGCAGGAATTCGACGGCAAAGACGGCGCCATCGCTTGCGGGGAGCTCGTCGTAGGTCACATCGACCTGGGGCTCGCTAAAGACGGTCGGCACGCAGGAGCGGAAAAGCTCCTCGTCGATGCCCTCGACGTCGTAGCGGTTGATGATCCTCAGGGCCTCGATGCCCTTGATGCCGAGAATCTCGGTCAGCTCGCCCTTGAGCTGTTGAGCCTCGACGTCGAACCCGGGTTTCTTCTCCACGTAGATACGAGAGACCATTGGTTCCTGCCTTCCTGATCGGTTGGGCGTACGGTACGGTATGCGGCAGCGGTCGGTTTGCGGGGTCTGCCCTGCGGTCGCCTTGAGCCACATGTTTGTAAACCTCACTATGATACGACAGCTCACGGCACGTTGAGGACGGCGAGGGTGCTACAGTGAAGCGCAAACAAGAGAAAGGCATCACATGGCATTCGTTTCACTCGCCATCATTGCACTCGTGGCCTTTGCGAGTCCTTTTATCGCCTCGGCGATTCCTGGAAAACCCGTTCCCGAAACGGTCTTTTTGCTCGTGTTCGGCGCGGTGCTGGGCCCACATATGCTCGGCGTTATCCATGTAGATGCCGAGGTCTCGCTCGTGTCAGAGCTTGGTCTGGCATTTTTGTTCCTGCTTGCAGGCTTTGAGATCGATCCCAAGAACATCACGGGCGTCGAGGGGCGCTACGGTATGGCCACGTGGGTTGTCACATTTTGCATCGCCTGGCTTGCCGTGCGCTTTACACCGTGGTTCTCGGTCAGCCATTTTGACGGTATCGCGGTGACGCTCGCCCTCACTTCCACGGCCCTTGGGGCGCTCATGCCCATCTTGCGCGAGCGGTCGCTTGCCGGGACGCGCGTCGGCGATTCGATTCTTGCCTATGGTACGTGGGGCGAGCTTGGCCCCGTGCTCGCCATGTCGGTGCTGCTGTCCGCCCGTACGGGTATCGAGACGCTGCTGATCTTGGGGCTGTTCGCCGTGGTGTGCGTGTTGCTTGCCGTGGTCCCTAGCCGCTCCAAGCGTATCGGCAGCCGCTTCTTTGCCTTTATTCAGGAGCGCGCCGACACCACATCGCAAACGTTCGTGCGCTTGACGGTGCTCATCCTGGTCACGCTCGTGGCGTTTTCCGCCATTTTTAGCCTCGATATCGTGTTGGGCGCTTTTGCCGCGGGCTTTGTCCTGCGCTATATCATTCCCGAGGGCAACCATACGCTCGAGCTTAAACTCGATGGCCTCGCCTATGGCTTTTTGATCCCAGTGTTCTTTACCGTGTCGGGTGCCAAGATTGACCTGACGGCTGTAGCATCGCGCCCTGGCCTGCTCGTGGGCTTTATCGTGGCGTTGCTGGTTATCCGCGCCGTGCCCATTGTCGTCTCCATGAGCATCTGCCCTAAGACGCGCGATGTTTCTGCGTATGGTCGCATCACCGTGGCGCTCTACTGCACCACGGCGCTGCCGATTATCGTCGCCGTGACGAGCGTTGCCGTCAACGCGGGCGCGCTGTCGCAAGACATCGCGTCGGTTATGGTTGCCGCCGGCGCCATCACGGTGTTCTTGATGCCATTGCTCGCGCAGCTCTTCTACCGCGTGGTGGATGCTGCGCCGGTCGCCGCCGTGGCAGAAGTTGCCGAGCATCCATCCGATGCGCTCGACATCCTGCGCGCTCATCACGATTTGGCGAGTCTGCTCGCAAGAGAGCACGAGCTGCTGACTTCGCATGGCCATGGTCGCGTATTCGAGGGCCTGCCTACGCTCGATACGATTGCCGAGCGTCTTTCCGCCGAGGCGGCGAGCGGCCACATCGATGCCCGCATCGTGGACGCGGCGCACCTGCTTGCCGATAAGACTTACGGCGACGAGATCGACCCCGGCAAGCTCACCCCGCGCGAGCGCCGTCGCCTGGAGCGTGCCAAGCTCGCCGTGCGCGAATACCGTCGCCGCATGCTGGAGCTCTATGCAAGAGAAGAAGCCGAGGACGACGACGGTAAGTAGTCGATACTCTCTCGGGGAAGCCGGGGACCGCTTTAAAGACCCGAAACGGGATGCAGTTTCCGCATCGGCCCCCATCGGGAAACCACATCCCAGAATGGACGCTCAGGGCGGGATGCAGTTTCCGCTTTGGACCCCTGCCGGAAAGCGCGTCCCAGTCTGAAGGTTCAAAATGGGACGCGCTTTCCTAAACAAAGGCCTTGGGGAAACCGTGTCCCGGAATGGTCGCCCAGAGTGGGATACAAGTTTCCGCGAGAGGCTCGTTGCGGAAAGCGCGCCCCAGAATCCGCGCCCAGAATGGGACATAGTTTCCGAAAGAAGGCCCTGAGGGAAACTGCGTCCCGTTTTGGGCTGAAATGCCGGGACGCAGTTTCCCTTACAAGCAGAACAAGGC
>ERZ1106915.639-NODE-639-length-45187-cov-40.766662_pt1 | contig 45187 bp, 34 predicted proteins | sample MGYA00403653_ERZ1106915 | MGnify/ENA primary metagenome ERZ1106915 (study PRJEB35170, sample SAMEA104062404) | human gut metagenome | biome: human gut; feature: human-associated habitat; material: faeces | place: Denmark | collected 2012-06-06 ... | reverse complement strand
TGTCCAGGGAACAGCAGCTTGCCCTTGTCCGGGCCTATGTGAAGGACAACTTTGTAGACAAGGGGATGTGTGCTGATTTTGCCATCCATGACAAGGGAACCGGCAACCCCCATGTTCATATCATGCTGACCGTCCGGCCCCTGAAAGAAAATGGCGCATGGGGCGCGAAGTGCCACAAGGCATACGACCTGGACGAGAACGGCCAGCGCATCCCGGACGGGAAAGGCGGGTGGAAGAACCACCGGGAGGACACCACCGACTGGAACGACAAAGGGAATGTGGAGATTTGGCGGGTGGCATGGGCGGCTTATACCAACCGGGCATTGGAGGCCGCCGGTCAGCCCGCCCTGGTAGACCACCGCAGCTACAAGCGCCGGGGCATTGATAAAATCCCCTCTGTCCACCTGGGGCCAGCGGCCAGCCAGATGGAGAAGCGCGGCATCCGCACCGACAAGGGAGAAGTCAACCGGCAGATCGCCGCCGACAACAAGCTGCTCAAGGAAATCAAGGCCCGCATTACCCGCCTCTACAACTGGTCTAAGGCCGAGGCGGAAAAGCCGGAGGGCCAGCAGCCCAGCATGATTGACTTGTGGGAGGCCCAGCAGCAGCTCAAGCGGCCCGACACCCGCACCGGCAAAATCCGGGCTTTGCAGGAGAGCGCCGCCCTGTTCAGCTTTTTGCAGGCAAACGGCATCCAGTCCATGCAGCAGCTCCATGAAAAAATCGCAGATATGAACACCCGTTACTATGACCTGCGGCGAGGGATTGTCAAGGCCGAACGCCGGATCGCTGTCCTCACTGAGCGCGGGGAAATGTGGGCGCAGTACAACGAGTACAAGGCTGTCCATAAGCAGCTTGCCAAGGTAAAGCCGGAGAATCGGGAACTGTTCGAGCAGCGTCACAGCCGGGAACTGATCCTCTATGACGCGGCGGCCCGGTATCTGAAAGAACTGAAAGCCAGCGGCGAAGAACTTTCCCCGAAGGAATGGCGGCACGAGATCGACCTGCTGACCGCCCAGAAGCAGGTGGACAGCATCGACATGAAGGCCATGCGGGAGGAACTGAAAGCCGTGGAACGGCTCCGCAAGGCCGCCGACCAACTGGCCCGGCAGGAACGGGACAAGCACCGCGACCGGGAGCCGGAGCGGTAAAGGGTACGGCGTTTTACCGACCCCTCACGGGGGTGTCATGTTTCGTGACGCCCTTTGTACACAGAAAAACCGCCGTACAGGTTTCCCCATACGGCGGCAGCACTCTCATTTATCGAACAGGTCGCTGTGCGTCCCGGTACGGGCCAGCGTCAGCACCAGCACATCGTCCTCAATTCGGTAGATAAGCAGCCAGTCCGGCTGAATGTGACATTCCCGATGCCCCACCCAATCGCCGGACAGATCGTGATCGCGGTTCTTCTCCGGCAGCGGTTCGCCCATCGACAGCAGCGCCACGACCTGTTCCAGCAATTCGATTTTCAGGCCGCGCTTGATTGCCCGCTTGTAGTCCTTTTTGAAAGCGGTCGTGTACTTGACGGTGTACTTTGTTTTCCTCATTTTTTCAGGTCGGCAAACAACTCGTCAAGGTCATTGTATCCCTTTACAGACGGGTCTTTTGCAATCCTTTCCGCTTCCAGCATGGCAGCAATCGTTTCTTTGTTGGGCTGTTCCAGCTTCACTTCAAAGGGAATGCCGCCTTCACGAAGCGACTGGCGCACGAAAATATTAAACGCCGTAGTCAGGTTCATGCCCAGCTCATTGAAAAGAGCGTCGGCCTGTGCTTTCAAATCCGCGTCCATGCGGATACTGATGTTTGTGGTATTTCCAGCCATATCATCAACCCCTTTCTGCTGGTACTTTTAGTATATGCTATTTGCACGAAGAAAACAATACTTTGCACGAATATTTAACAGTAAATTCATTGAAGGAGGTCACTGTATGAAGCAGATTATTTTACCCGTCACCGTCCACCTGAATATCCGCCTGCCCCTTGCCCTCTTGCAGCCGGAACCGGCAGACACGCCCACCGGCCCGGAGCCGGAGGCCCATGCCTGCCAGGGCTGCGGCAACTGCGGCGGGTGCGGGAAGTGCCAGCATGAAGAAAAGCAAGCCTGAACCCATCCCCGTCATGGACTACCGCCAGTACCGCAGAGCGCGGCGGCTGGTACATGAGTGCTGCAACTATGACGGCGGCAACTGTATCGCGCTGGATGATGGGGAGGAATGTGTCTGCGTCCAGTCCATTTCCTACTCCCTGTTGTGCCGGTGGTTCCGGGCGGCGGTGCTGCCGCTGGACAGAGAACTGGAAACAGCCCTGTTTCACCGCCTGGACGCCAAGCGGTGCGCCGTCTGCGGGGCGCTGTTCACCCCCGGCTCCAACCGGGCCAAATACTGCCCGGAATGTGCGCCGAAAGTTCACCGGCGGCAAAAGGCTGAGTGCGAGCGCCGGAGAAGGGTACAGCGTGGACAATTAGAGGACAAAAACCCCTTGTAAATCAAGGCTTTTTTCAAGGGTGTCGCTGGGGGCCTGATAGATTTATCCTTTGGCCCCCAAAACGGCCCTCTAAAGGCGTACAGACCCCTGAAATAAACCCAAGGAGGAACCCTATGTCAGATAACCGAAAATATTACTACCTCAAGTTGAAAGAAAACTTCTACAACAGCGAAACGATGGTCATTTTGGAGAGTATGCAGGATGGCCTGCTGTACTCCAATCTGCTGCTGAAAATGTACCTCATGTCCCTCAAAAACGGCGGTATCCTCATGCTGGGCGACCATCTGCCCCACACGCCCCAGACTATCGCCACCTTTACCCGCCATCAGGTGGGGACGGTGGAACGGGCCTTGAAGGTATTCGTTGAATTTGGCCTTGTGGAGATTTTGACCGACGGGGCCTACTACATGGCCGACATCCAATTACTGATCGGCCAGTCCTCTACCGAGGGGGAACGGAAAAAGAAAGAGCGTATGCGGTTGAAGCGTCAAAAACTGCTCCCATCCGGCGGGGCGGACATTTGTCCACCATATAGCCGGGGGGACATTTGTCCACCAGAGATTAGAGATAAGAGATTAGATATTAGAGATAAGAGTATAGAGAATAGAGAGAGTGAGAGCGCCCGCGCCTATGGCCGTTACCAGAATGTTTTCCTGACAGACGAGGAACTGGCGGACTTGCAGGCCAGCTTTCCCACCGTATGGGGCCAGTACATCGAAAAGCTGTCCGAGTACATGGCCTCTACCGGCAAGCGGTATCAGAGCCATGCCGCCACCATCCGGCGCTGGGCCGGTGAGGACGCGAAGAAAGCGGCCCCGCCCACCCGCAACCGGGATTACAGCGTAAAGGAGGATGAAACCGTATGATGGAAATTACCGCAGAAATCCGGGCGCTGATCGACAAGGCAGCCGCCAGTATAGAACTGGCCGGGGACGAGTACATAGACCCGGCAGACGGCCTTATTCACTGTAAGAAGTGCGGCGGCCAGAGGCAGACCGTTGTGCCATGCTTTGGGAAACCCGGCTACTTCATGCCCCGCTGTATCTGCCAGTGCCAGCGGGAGGCCGAGGAACAGCGCAAGGCCGCCGAGGAACGGCAGCGCCGCATGGAGCGTATCAAGCGCCGGAAGGCCCAGGGCCTGCAAGACCGCTATCTGTACGACTACACCTTTGCCAACGACAACGGCCAAAATCCCCTGATGGACAAGGCCCGCGCCTATGTTGAGAACTGGAAGGAGGCATACAGGAACAACACCGGCCTGCTGCTGTTTGGGGATGTGGGAACCGGCAAGTCCTTTTTCGCCGGTTGTATCGCCAACGCCCTGCTTGACCGGGATGTGCCGGTGCTGATGACGAACTTTCCCACCATCCTGAACCGCCTGACGGGGATGTTCTCCGAGGACAGGGCCGACTTTATCGCCAGCTTTGACGAGTACGACCTGCTCATCATTGACGATTTGGGTGTGGAGCGCAGTACCGAGTATGCGATGGAGCAGATGTTTTTCGTCATTGACAGCCGCTACCGCAGCCGCAGGCCCATGATAATCACCACCAACCTGAAACTGGCCGAACTCAAGAACCCGCCCGACCTGGCCCACGCCCGTATCTATGACCGTATCCTGGAACGGTGCGCCCCGATCCTCTTTGCCGGGAAAAACTTCCGAGAGGAAAACGCCGGGGCCACCAAGCAGGCGGCGAAAGACATTGTGAACCGTAAGAGCGACTGATTGTTTTGCCGGACGGCGCAGCCCCGCCCGGAGAAAGGAGCGCCATGAACGAAGAAACCCGTACCATGCAGACCGCAGACACCACTCCGGCCAGAGCGCCGGAGGACGCCCCCGCGCTGGTAAAGAAAATCGGCAAGACCACCTACAAGGTGCGCGTCCATTTCAGCGACACCAGCACCGAAACCATGAGCGACAAAATCAAGCGTATGCTTAAAAACGAGATACAGCAGATGTGACCGGCTGATAAAGCCAGCCGCCTTGTGTTAAACTGATGATGGTACACACCAAAACTTTTAGCCAAGGAGGACATGAAAATGCTGTACACAGAAAAAGAGAAAAATGAGATTGAGCGCGTCTGCAAAGTGTTTGAGAAACATATCCAGCAGATGACCGCTTATGATTTGGTTTGGTCGGACAAGGTCGGCTATGTGTGGCTGGCAATATCTATCGACCCGGTCTATATCGACACCGGCAACTGGATAGAGTCCGCTGCCGGTCTTTGTTATGAGTGCTTGAATGATATAGCACTGGATGTTTTCGGAATGACCGGAAACGACCATGACTTTGAGGACGCCGACCCGCTGGAACTGGCCGAGATTAAGCGGCGATGGAAACCCTATATCGACCAGTTGCCGGAATATGCGTACCTTTGCGACGAACTGTTAAGCAGGAGAAAATAACCCATCCGCAAAAGTGTCAGGAGCTAAAATCTGCTTCTGGCACTTTTTTTGTGGCTTTTTCGTGAATTTGATTAAAAAGTCCTTGACAACTCGTTTCGGGAGAAACGGAATGATTCAATTTTTACAGGAAGCGGCCCATGTTGTGCCGTCGAAGCGCCAGCTGGACTGGTATGAGCTGGAAAGCTATGCGTTTATTCATTTTGGAGTAAATACCTTTACGAATCGGGAATGGGGAGAGGGAACCGAGCCGGAATCTATTTTTAATCCTGAAAATCTGGACTGCGATCAGTGGGTGGAAGCGATCAAGGCAGCAGGCATGAAGGGAATGGTGCTGACAGCAAAGCATCACGACGGTTTTTGCCTTTGGCCTTCCAAATATACGGAGCATTCCGTGAAAAACAGCCCGTGCAAAAAAGACGTTGTCCGGGAAGCTGCCGAAGCATGTAAAAGGGGCGGCATCAAGTTCGGATTTTATCTGTCTCCGTGGGATCGGAACGCTTCCTGCTACGGGACGCCGGAATATAACGACTATTTCTGCAACCAGCTGACGGAGCTTCTGACAGAGTACGGCGACATCTTTTATGTCTGGTTTGACAACGCCTGCGGAGAAGGTCTAAACGGCAGAAAACAGGTATACGATTTTCCTCGTTATATTGAGCTGATCCGGAAATATCAGCCCAATGCGGTTATTTTTAACGATTTCGGACCGGACATCCGGTGGTGCGGCAACGAAGCCGGTAAACCGAGACATTCCGAATGGGCGGTCATCCCGTCCGAACTGTGTCATTTGGGCAGGGTGCAGACGGGTCCCGGACCGATGGCGGAGGAAGGAAGCCTTTCCTGGATTTACAATACCGAACAGGAGTTAGGAACGATGCCGAATATTCTCTACACGAAGGGTCTGACCTTTACGCCTACGGAGATCAACATGTCTATCCGTTCGGGCTGGTTCTGGCATCTGGAAGAGGAGCCGCACTCCCTGGAACGCCTGTTTACTACCTATCTGGGAAGTGTCGGGTCGAATGCGTGTATGCATCTGAATTTGCCGCCTAACACAGACGGACGGATTGATGAGCGGGACGTAAAGCGTCTCAAAGAGTTCGGCGCGCTGCTGCAAGAAGAGTTCGGCACTGAGCTGGATGTCAAAATCCGGGAAGAGGAAAGTCCCAAAACGCAGAAGGTCTATACGATTTCCTTAAAGCAACCCACCGCACAGATCCGCTATGTTTCGCTGCGGGAAGATCTGACCAAGGGTCAGCGCGTAGAGGGCTTTCGGATTACGGCGCAGTCCGGCAGCGGCAATCAGTATCCGCTGTATCAGGGCACTGTCATCGGAAACCGCAAAATCTGCCAGCTGCAGAATCCCTTCGGCGAGCAGAACCCGCTGATCAACGACATGGAAGACCGCATCTGTCAGATTCAGGTACAGATCACTGCGGCGAGGGATGAAGTATTCTTAAAAGACATTAAAATCTATTAAGAAAACTGCAGATAGACTTCGCCGGATCAAGGAGGAATACAGGTTTAATTCTGTGAGATAAGATGCCACAAAAAAGAGCTGCCGTATGGCAGCTCTTTGATGTTATCCCAGCACCTTCTGGAATGCCTCCCAGGCAACGCAGAACGCCTTTTCCGTGTTGTTTTCGGTGCGAATCGCAGCGTTGTGTTCTAATGCTGCGAGACCGCTGAAATTGGCTAAATGCGGCTCGAGGCTTAAAAAGCCGTGATAGCCGGAAGCGTCGAGCTTTTGGAAAATTTCCGGCAGATGTCCGTCGCCTGTGCCTGCCGGAACGACTTCGCTGGTAGCAAAGAGCGCGTCCTTGACGTGGACATAGGAAATATAGGGGGAGAGCATTTCATAAGCCTCTAACGGATCCTGACCGCACTGGATAAAGTTCGCAAAGTCGAACGTGCAGGAGAAGTGCTTCCCTGCAAATTGCTGCATCAGGTCGAGGCAGCGGGACGCGTTGTCGCCGTAAATACCTTTTTCATTTTCATGCAGCAGGGTGATATTGTTATGCGCAGCCTCTGCAACCATCGCCTCCGTCCGGAAAAGCACCTCGGAGCGGCAGTCTGCCGCAGCATAGTTTTCCGGGATATAGAAGCTGAACATACGGATATAGGGCGTTTCGAAGATGTCTGCCATTTGTTCCGTATGGGAAAGCTTCTGCAGGTGCGCATCGAAATCATCGTCAATTCCGATTTTGCCGATCGGAGAGCCGATGGCGGAAATGCGGATATTTGCCTGATCGAGCTTTTTCTTTACCTCTTTTGCAAAATTCATCGTAAAATCGGATACATTTATGCCGTCCGCGCTGCGCAGCTCGACGTAGGAAATGCCGAGCCGGGAAAGCACTTCGATCTGGCGGTCTAAGGATTCCGCGATTTCGTCAGCAAAGCAGCTGACCGGGCAGGAAGAGAGCAGTTTATGTTGTGTGTTCATGACGGGTTACCTCATTGTTTTTTGTTGTGTGGGGCGGAGAGACAGCGTGCATTCTATTGTTCGATGAGTGTTACACTGTGTCCGCTGCGGGCGGATTCATACGTTCCAAGCATCAGCCGGATGCTCGGCTCCATTGTTTCCAGGTTTAAGCTAAAGCGCCGGTTGTCGCGCAGTGACTGGTAGAAATCCGAAATGCATGCGGTGTGCCCGGTGCCCCAGTAGCTCTTGCCGATCGGGGGCAGCGTTTCGACGGAAAGCTGATAAGGCGCAGCGTCTTTGGGATATACCGTGACGTGCGGGTCTTCCACGCGGATTGTCATATTTTCGCAGGCGATTTCGATCAGCGGTGCGACGTCTGCGCAGTAGGAGGTCGTCGCATAGAAGCTTGCATGGACGCCGTTAAAGTCAATATAGGCTTCGAGCGTATCCTCGACTTCGATTACGTCTTTTAAATGGTGGTTGGTCATCGTTGCATCGACCGTAGTCGGGTCGCCGAGCAAAAAGCAGAGCAGATCCTGTGTGTGGACGGACTGGTTGATCAAAACGCCGCCGCCCTCGGTTTTTAAGCTGCCTCTCCAGCCGCTTTCGGTATAATAAGCTGCGCCTCTGCACCAGGTTACGAACGCGCGTGCGCCGAGGACTTTTCCGGCTTTACCGGAGTCGATCAGATCCTTTGCTGCGCGGATGCTGGCGTTATAGCGGTTCTGATAACAGAAGCCGAGCTGTGCCTCAGATTTTGCAGCAGCTTTTTTCAGCTCTTCGAGCTGGTCAAAAGAGATCGCAGGCGGCTTTTCCATAAAGACATTGATATTTCGTTCCAGGGAATAAATCGCCATCGGAACGTGCAGATAGTGCGGCGTGCAGATATGCAGGACATCCGGTTTTTCTGCTTCAAGCATGCTTTCGAGGGACGGATAGGGCTTGGTATGGAAATTTTCCGCATAACTCTGCGCTTTTTCGGGTTTGATATCGGCGGCAGCGACAAATTCCGTATCAATGCCGGAGGTCAGGACGCTGCCGTGTACGGCGGCGATACCACCGCAGCCAACCAGACAGGTTTTCATGCCTTTACGCCTCCTTTGTCGGTATTGTCTGAAACCTTGCTTCCATAGCTGTCAGAGGTATCGAACGTCGCTTCGGTCACTTCGGTTTTGACTTTGGAGGCTTTGCGGTGCTCATTTAATTTTTCAAGGAAAAGCGCTTCATCGATCGGCAGGGTAACCGTCTGGTCTGTCCAGGAGGAAAGGTGCATCGCATTGGAAAGCTCCAGACCTCGGATGCCCTCGGTTCCGTCTGCAACGAGCGGTTCGCCGCGCAGGATCGCGCCTGCAAAAGCGTTCAATACGCCGACATGCTGCGGATTTTTGCCGTCCAGTTCGATTGTGACCTCATGTCCGGCGGGCTGTTCGAAGCCGCCTGTTGCCGTAAAGCAGAAGTCACGTTCGCTCTGTTCGAGCTCGAAGAACGTCAGTTTGTCATGCTCTGCTACGAGCTTGCCGCGTTCCAAAGTGATTTCAAAACGGTTCGTGCCGGGAGCATCTGCCGTGGTCGTGACGAAAACGCCGGTTGCGCCATTCGGGAATTCGAGATAAGCGGTTACATCGTCCTCGACCTCGATCTGATGCCATTTGCCGTTGTGGCAGAAGGCACGGACGCGGCAGGGGAGTCCACAGATCCACTGCAGGAGGTCTAAGTTGTGCGGGCACTGGTTTAACAGCACGCCGCCGCCTTCGCCGTCCCAGGTTGCGCGCCAGCCGCCGGAGTTATAGTAAGCCTGTGTGCGGTACCAGTCGGTGATGATCCAGTTGACGCGCTTGATCTGACCGTATTTGCCGCTCTGTACCATTTCATGCATCTTTCTGTAAACGCAGTTGGTGCGCTGGTTGAACATCATGCCGAACACTTTGCCGGAGCGGATGGCAGCTTCGTTCATTTCGCGAACCTGCTTGGTATAAACGCCTGCGGGCTTTTCACTCATGACATGAAGCCCGTGTTCGAATGCGAGGATCGCAAGGCGCGGATGCTCGTAGTGGGGCGTTGCGATGATAACGGCGTCGCACAGACCGGATTCGATCAGCTGGTCGCCGTTTTCAAAAAGAACGACGTCATCGGGCAGCGTCTCCTTTGCCCAGTCGCGTCTGGACTGCCGCAGGTCTGCAGCGGCGGTCAGTTTGAGTTCGGGCGTCAGTCCGGCGAGGATGTTGTTGCAGTGGCCACTGCCCATATTTCCAAGTCCGATGATGCCAAGTTTTACCTGATTCATAAGTACCTCCTCTTGATACAGAAATTTCGGTAATGCAAAATTCGCCTGTGTCGATTTAGCTCCGGCAGTAGGCATTTGCTGCCGGATGAAAGTCTGATTTAGCGGTAGCCAGCATTTGCCAGATTTTCATAGCTGGTCTTTAAGCAGTCGAAGGGGCTTTCCCCATAGCAGTCATCCTGCTCAACGAGCATATATTTGCAGTTGGAAGCTTCCAGCGCATGGAAAATAGCGGAGAAGTTTAAGTTGCCTTCCATAACCGGAGCCATGACCGGCTGCCGGTTTTTTACCTTCATATCTTTTAAGTGGACGCAGGGAATCCGGTCGCTCATCTGCGAGATCCAGTCACAGATGTCAGCGCCTGCTGCCGCAACCCAGTAAGTATCGAGCGTGACTCCCATTTCATCCGGTGCAAAGCCCTCGAGGAGATATTCCAAAATCCGGCGGTTGGGCGCAGCATTTGGAAGATTTTCTGCGGCAAAAGTTTCGAACTCGAGGTTATGGTTGTGGTACATGAAAAGCTTTCCTGCCGCCGCGATTTTTTTCGCAGGCTCTTTAAAATCGGAAATAAAGTGGGAAAGCCACTCTTTGGTGCGGTATTTGTCCGGCATGCAGCCAAGACCGATATAGCTGCAGCCGAGGATATCGTGCTCTTTGATGAGCGCGTCGGTATCGTGCAGAATCCGTTCGGGATCGCTGTGGGTCAGGACAATGGAAATGCCCGCGCGGTCACAAATTTCACGGATCTGCTCCGGCTTAATCTGTTTGGAAACGGCGGAAAGCTGGACGGCTTTATAACCGATGTCAGCGATTTTTTGAATGGTACAGATAAAGTCTTCGATCGTCTGTGTGTAGCTGCGGACGGTGTAGAGCTGTGCCCCTGTCTGTAGCATGAGAAAGTTCCCCCTTTCAATGGTTGCTGTCTGAATATCATGCATTCCTATGATATCCCCATTATAGCAAAAAGACGATTGTAAGAGAAGTTGGTTATATTGTAAAAGTTGCGATTTCGTGCTAGTTTTGTGGTAAGAAAATCCTATGTATTACAGAAAGGACGCCTCATGAAAAAAGAATTAGAGAGCAGATTTGTCACGCGCCAATACATGCTGGCGCAGGATTTTGAACTTTATTTTTACAGCGATAGCGGGATGGCAGAGGTGCGGACGCATTCCCACGATTATTATGAGTTTTATTTTTTCCTGGAAGGGGACGTCTGTATGAAGATCGGAGAGCGTTCCTATTTGCTCAAGTACGGAGATATCATCCTGATTCCGCCTCAGATTCCGCACTGTGCGATCATCCAGAATCCACATAAGCCGTACCGACGGTTTGTGTTCTGGATCAGCTGTAGTTATGCAGATCAGCTGCAAAAACAGTCAGACAGCTATGGGTATCTGATCGAGCGGGCGACAAAGCGTCAGGAATATGTGCTGCATCAGGAGGAGATCGCATTTCGGGAAACGCAGGCAAAGGTGCTCCGACTTTTAGAAGAGATGCGGCAGGACAGGTTTGGAAAGGATGCGAAGATTCCGCTCTGTATTGGTGAACTTGTGCTGCATTTGAATCGCGAGGCATACGCACAGGAGCACCCGATCCGGGAGCGGGCGATGCAGGGACTGTATGAAATGATGATGGATTATATAGAAGAGCATTTAAAAGAAAACCTTGATCTGAACGAGCTTTCGCGCATCTTTCATGTGAGCAAATATCATATTTCCCATGTGTTCAAGGATGAGACGGGGATTTCCGTACATCAGTATATTCTGAAAAAAAGGCTTGATGCCTGCAAAAGCGCCATCCGCAGCGGCGATAAGATCACGAGCGTCTACCCGGTGTTTGGATTTCGGGATTATTCCGCTTTTTACCGGGCATTTCGGAAGGAATATGGGATTTCCCCGAAAGAATATCGGGAGATGTTGGAGAAGCTGGAAGCGATGTCCGGAAGTGATTGAATTTCCGCAGGAAATTTAGAAGTAGCGCCCCAAAATGGAACCTTTCAGATTTCCTGCGGGGATTTAGAAGTAGCGCCCTAAAGTGGAACCTTTCAGATTTCCTGCGGGGGTTTAGAAGTAGCGCCTTAAAGTGGAACCTTTCAGACTTCCTGCGGGAATTTAGAAGTAGCGTCTTAAAATGGAACCTTCTAAATTCCCATAGGGAATTTAGAAGTAGCGCAAAAAAGAGAGCCGTAAGGCTCTCTTTTTTGCTTCATTCTCGACCATCCCAGCAGTAGGTGCAGAGCTTGTCTTTGTCCAGGCCAACAGATTCGATCATATCGTCGAGCCTGTGATAGCGCAGGGTTGTGAACTTTAACTGGCTGCAGATCCGGCGGATCATTTCCTGATACTGATCGGATTCGGGGTCTGCATAAACCTCGAGGTTCGGATACTTATCAGTGCCCTCCATGTCCTGAATGACACGGCGGGTGATCAGATCCATCTCCGAAGAGGAACGGGAGAAGTTTAAGTATTTACAGCCATAGAGCAGGGGAGGACATGCGGGACGGATATGTACCTCTCTTGCACCGCTTTGGTATAAAAATTCAGTTGTTTCCCGCAGCTGTGTACCACGGACAATGGAGTCGTCAATCAAGAGCAGGCTTCTGTCCTGAATCAGGTCATGAACCGGGATCAGCTTCATTTTTGCGATGAGGTTTCGGCGGCTCTGCATGGTCGGCATAAAGGAACGCGGCCAGGTAGGCGTATATTTGATGAACGGTCTGGAATAGGGAATACCGGATTCATTGGCGTAACCGATGGCATGTGCAACGCCGGAATCCGGTACGCCTGCGACGATATCGGGATGAATCGTGCCGGCATCTCTTTTTGCGAGGGCAGCGCCGCAGTTATAACGCATGCGCTCCACGCTGATACCTTCGTAGGTGGAAGAGGGATATCCATAATAAATCCAGAGGAATGTGCAGATTTTCATCTTTTTGCCTGGAGCGACCAGCGTGCGGACCCCTTCGGGAGTCATGATGACAATTTCTCCGGGACCGAGCTCCCGCAGTGGCTGATAGCCGAGGTTTAAATAGGAAAATCCTTCAAAAGCGAGACAGTGCGCACCTTCCTTGCGTCCGAGGGAAATCGGGGTACGTCCCAGCTTGTCGCGGGCTGCGTAGATTCCCTTGGGGGTTAAAAGGACGATCGACATGGAACCGTCGATGATATCCTGCGCGTACTGAATGCCCTCGATCAGGTTTTCTTTCTGGTTGATCAGAGCAGCAACGGCTTCGGTTGCGTTGATTTCACCGCCGCTCAATTCAAAGAAATGGGTCGGGGATGAGTTCATGATCTTATCGACGATCGTATCGATGTTGTTGATTTTGCCGATGGTCATGATTGCATATGTGCCATGGTGAGAGCGGATCAGCAGGGGCTGAGGCTCATAGTCGGAGATACAGCCGATTCCGAGATGTCCGCTTAAGTTGTTCAAGTCTTTGTCAAATTTGGTTCGGAAAGGAGTGTTTTCAATGTTATGAATTGCCCGATGAAAACCTTCCTTTTGGTGATAAACCGTCATTCCGGCACGCCTTGTTCCCAGATGGGAATGATAGTCCGTTCCGAAAAACAGGTCAAAAATACAGTCTTCTTTTGATGCTACTCCAAAAAATCCGCTCATTTTCGTCCTCCGGTATAAAAAATTGTTTCAGGCCATACGCATTTTATTGTAGCACAGACATTTCAGAAGCACAAATAAATTATTCTGGCTGTTTGCGGTATTCTTTTGGCGAACATCCATAGGTTTTTGTAAAAATACGGTAAAAATAGCTGAAATTATGATAGCCGACGTCCATGCAGATGTCTGTGATCGCAAGAGAGGTTGTGCGCAGAAGCCATGCTGCCTGTGAAAGTCGTTTTTCCTGTAAAAGCTCCGTATAAGTTTTGTGTGTGCAGGAACGGATCAGGCGGCTAAGCTGGTATAGCTCCAGATGCATGCTTGCTGCAAGTACCTGCAGGGAGCCGTCGCGGTAGTTTTCTTCAATATAGGAAAGCACGTGTAGCGTCAGTTCATTAGAATAGGAATCTTTTCCGGTTTCCAGTCGGTCAGTTTCATTGATCAGATGAAGAAACAAAAGTCCCATCGTCGTCTGGTTTAAGCTTCGTGTGTTGGGCTGGCGGTGCAGAAGCATCCAGATCAGATTTTCCATCAGGTTCTGGATCGGTAGGATGTCAGATACCTTGAAATGCAGATATCCGATCGGACCGGAGCGGCTTCTTAAGCAGTCGACCAAAAAGGTGCGAATCAGGTTATTGCCCGCACCGATCATGGAAAGCGTCCGGTCGAAAAATTCCGGCAGGATGATGAAGTTGACGGCGATATCGTTTTCCCCGGCTGGCAGAATTTCCTGCACTGCGCTCTGGCTCAGAAAAAGAAGCTCTCCGGTGCGGAGCGTCACGGGCATCTGGTTAATAAGGTGCGTCGTCATGCCACTGCACATGTAGACGACCTCGACGTAATTGTGTGTGTGCGCCGGAAAGTGGATAAAGCGTGTGTGCGGGCGCAGTTCGATCAGCTTTCCACGTTCCAGAAGCCGGTTGCTGTCCACAATCCGGGACGCATCCAGGTTGTAGAGGGAGGAATCGATGTCCGTGGAGCCGTTTAAAATCGCCTGCTCCTCTGGCGTGATTTTACGAAGCTCTTTTAAAATATCTTCCCGCATGGAAGCCTCCGTTCTGTAAGGGGATGTGTTGAAAAAATGCAGCTCAGGAGTGCATTGTGCAAGCAACGAAGCTACACGCCAGACCTGTCTGAGAGGAGTGTAGCAAAAAAAGAAGATCAAGACAAGAAGTTCCTGCAAATCAGGTTATATTTTTCCGCAAGCGGCGTGATAGGAAAGTGTTAAAAAACATGCTAAGGTGAAAGAAAAGAACAGGACAGGAAAAAAGGAGGGACTATGGAGAAATTTTGTCAATATTATCTTGCCGTTGACATCGGCGCATCCAGCGGACGGCATGTGCTGGGACATCTCGAGGACGGACACCTTGTGACAGAAGAGATTTATCGGTTTGCAAACGGATTGATTCCCAAAACAGGCAAAGATGGAAATACCGAGCTGTGCTGGGATGTTGAAGAACTGTTTTCACAGGTCAAGGAGGGAATGAAACGCTGCAAATCAGCAGGGAAAATTCCGATCAGCATGGGAATCGATACTTGGGGCGTTGATTTTGTTTTACTGGACAAAGAGCAGAGACAGATCGGGAATGTAGTCGGCTACCGGGATATGCGGACACAGGGCATGGACGAAGTGATAGAACAGAAGCTTTCCGGAGAGGCGCTGTATGCAAAAACCGGGATTCAAAAGCAGATTTTTAACACAATTTATCAGCTGACTGCGCTTTTGCAAAAAACACCGGAGACGCTGGCGCAGACAGAGAGGATGCTTTTGATGCCCGACTATTTTCATTATCTGCTGACGGGACAGCTTGCGACGGAGTATACGAACGCGACAACGACGCAGCTGATCGACCCAAAAACACAGAATTGGGACTGGCAGCTGATCGAACAGCTCGGATTTCCGAAGAAAATTTTCTGCCCGGTCAAAACACCGGGAACGCTTCTCGGAGTGCTGACCAAAGAGGTGGCGGATGAGGTCGGATTTTCGTGCAGCGTCGTGCTTCCGGCAACGCACGATACCGGTTCTGCCGTGGCGGCTGTACCATGTCCGTCGGAAGAAGTGCTCTATATCAGCTCCGGAACGTGGTCGCTGATGGGAACGGAACGCAAAGCGGCGGACTGCTCGGAGAAGAGCAGACGGCACAATTTTACAAACGAGGGCGGCGTCGATTACCGATACCGGTATCTGAAAAACATCATGGGACTGTGGATGATCCAGTCGGTGCAAAAGGAGCTGACAGAGCCGTATTCCTTTGCAGAGCTTTGCAAAAAGGCGGAAGAAGCCAAAATCGATTCGTTGGTGGAATGCGATGATGACCGATTTTTATCTCCGGCGTCGATGATCAAAGTGCTGCAGGATGCCTGCAGGGAACAGGAAAAGCAGATTCCACAGACACCGGGAGAGCTCGCACGGGTAATTTATCGAAGCCTTGCGGTATGCTATGCAAAGACGCTGCAGGAGCTGGAAGAAATGACAGGCGTGTCGTATCCTGCGATCTATATTGTGGGCGGCGGCTCGAATGCGGATTATTTGAACCGACTGACTGCACAGGCTGCGAAACGGCGCGTATACGCGGGACCGTCGGAGGCAACCGCGATCGGAAATCTGACGGTGCAGATGTTAAAAAACAAAGCATGGAAAACGTTGCAGGAGGCAAGAAGCTGCATCGCAGAGTCGTGCGAAATCAGGATTTTTGAAGCATAAAACAGGAAGGAAAAACCAAGAGGCGAAATCTTTTCCTCGCCAGAGGGTTCGGATTTTTTCTTCAGAAAAATCAGGAGGATTATATGACAGTAGAACAGAGATATGAATCGGCAAAAGAGCAGTACAGAGCGATCGGCGTGGACACGGACGCAGCGATTGAAAAACTGAAAAACGTCGCAATTTCCATGCATTGCTGGCAGGGAGACGATGTGACGGGCTTCGACCATGACGGACCGCTGTCTGGCGGCATTCAGGCAACCGGCAAATATCCGGGCAAGGCGAGGACACCGAAGGAACTGATGGACGATATGGACCAGGCGCTTTCTCTGATTCCCGGCAAACACAAGATCAATCTGCATGCAAGCTATGCGATTTTTGAGGATGGCGAATTCGCAGACCGCGATGCATTGGAACCGAGGCATTTTCGCAAATGGGTCGAGTATGCAAAAGAAAGAAACATGGGAATCGATTTTAACCCGACGTTTTTCTCCCATGAAAAGGCAGCAGAGTTTACGCTATCCAGCCCGGACGAAGAAATTCGTCAGTTTTGGATTCGACATGGGCAGGCATGTATCCGCATTTCCCAGTATTTTGCAGAAGAACTGGGGCAGTCCTGTGTGATGAATATCTGGATTCCGGACGGCTATAAGGATATTCCGGCAGACCGGCTCGGACCGAGGGCACGTTTTAAAGATTCGCTGGATCAGATTTTATCGATTCCGTATGACTGCTCCAAGGTTTATGTGTGCCTCGAGTCCAAGGTATTTGGCATCGGTCTGGAATCCTATACGGTCGGCTCGAGCGAATTTTGCTTGAATTATGCGGCGAAAAACGGTATTATCAGCCTGATGGATAATGGACATTATCATCCGACCGAGGTGGTTTCGGACAAGATTTCGTCCCTGCTTTTGTTCAATGAAAAAATAGCCCTGCATGTGACAAGACCGGTGCGCTGGGATTCCGATCATGTGGTGCTGTTCGACGACGAGATCAAGGAGATTGCAAAAGAAATTGTCCGCAATGATGCGCTGGATCGGGTATTTCTGGCGACGGATTATTTCGATGCAAGCATCAACCGCATCAGCGCGTGGGTAGTCGGCATCCGAAATTTGCAAAAGGCACTTTTGTTTGCCCTGCTGCAGCCAAACGAAACGTTGAAAAATCTGCAGGATCGCAGCAATTACAGCGAGCTGATGGTGATGCAGGAGGAACTGAAATTTTATCCGTTTGCGGACGTCTGGAAGGAGTTCTGCAGGCAAAGCAGCGTGCCGGGCGGAAGCGAATGGTTCGAACAGGTGCGCGCGTATGAAAAAGCCGTTCTGTGGAAAAGAAAATAACATTTTGTTGTCGTAAGCGGCAGTGCATCGGCGGAAATGGAGAGACTATGAAAGTATTGGAAGCGCCCTTTGTACAGGGCTTTATGAGAATGGCGGACGATGGTTGGCAGCAGGGCTGGCATGAGAGAAACGGCGGAAATTTAAGCTATCGTATTTGTACAGGAGAAATCGAGAGTGTGAAAGAAGCGCTTTGCACGGACGGTGAATGGAGGCCGATCGGGACAGCTGTGCCGGAGCTTGCCGGGGAATATTTCCTCGTAACCGGCAGCGGTAAGTTTTTTCGGAATGTCCTGCGCGACCCGGAGGATTCGATCTGTATTCTGAAAGTTGATGAAACCGGAGAGCAGTATCAGATTCAGTGGGGGCTGATTCATGGTGGACGCCCGACGAGCGAGCTTCCGAGCCACCTGATGAACCATGCGGTAAAAAAAGAACTGACAAACGGTGCGTATCGGGTCATTTATCATGCGCATACGACAAATGTGATCGCGCTGACCTTTGTTTTGCCGCTGTCGGATGAAGTGTTTACAAGACAGCTGTGGGAAATGGCGACGGAGTGTCCGGTCGTATTTCCGGACGGCGTCGGCGTCGTTCCCTGGATGGTGCCTGGCGGACGGGATATCGCAGTTGCGACCAGCGAGCTGATGAAAAAATATGATGTGGCGATCTGGGCGCATCACGGCATTTTCTGCGCGGGACCGGACTTTGACATCACATTCGGGCTTGCCCATACGGTGGAAAAATCCGCGGAGATTTTGGTGAAAACCCTTTCCATCCGTCCGGACAAGCTTCAGACGATTACGCCGGAGGATTTCCGCGCGCTGGCAAAAGATTTTAAAGTGACATTACCGGAGAGATTTTTGTATGAAACAAAATAAAAACCGCGGGCTTTGGCTGGCAGGAACCGTGTGTGCTGCTCTGGCAGCCATTGCCTGCCTCATCGTAGAATATGGATATGAAAAAATCATCCTGCCGAGAGGCTATCAGTGGATGTATCCCTGGATGCAGACGGCAGTATTGACCGGGGCAGTGGTTTTTACGGTGCTTGCGGTACTCTGTCAGCTTCCGGCGTCGGGCAAAAAGAAAATAACGGCGATAGGGTGCGTTATCGTTGCAGGCATCGGAGTCGTTGTCTGCAGCGGACTGTCTGAGGCCGGACAGCTTCGGGTGCTGCGCTCCCCTGCCGGAAATTATCAGGTGATCCTGGAAAAAGACGAAGAAACCGGACAGTTGATGTTAAACCGCCCATATAAAGGGCTTTTCCGGTATCAAAAAGAGCTTCTGCCTTTTACAGCAGACAGCAAGGTAAACAGCCGCTGGCTGCAAGAGGATGCCTGTGCACTGTACGGAACCGATGCGGACGGCAACCCGGCGGCGTATCTTGCGACCTATGGCAGCCGCAGCATGGACGATATCGCCTATGTGGATCCCCTCAGCACGATGAACGGAATTTGGGAAGGAACGGACGCAGATGGACAGACATGGACCCTCAGCGTCGGCGGTCAGGATGCGGTAAAGGATGCCTGGGTCAGACTTTCCGGGAAAACGGTGACCTCCTGGTACGGAGAGCCGGAATGTGAACGCTATGGTACGATCGGAATGATTCTGAAAGACGGAACGCAGGCGGATTACTTTGTCGTGCTGAATAAAGACTGCGTCTGGGGAGACAGCGGATTGATCGGCAGCGGAAGTATGACGATTTGCAAGGCTGATTTGGAGGAAGAACCGATTATTCTTTCCAGACAGGAAGATGTAGACGGCGACAGAGACAGGTCTGACGCCGGAAGAGTAGAGGATATTGGACAGGCGACCTGGGCAGAAAATCCGGACAGCTCTTTTGACGCGGCATTTGGTGTGGATGCAGAGGATACGGATGCCGGCACAGACAGCCAGAGTAACGACGAAGAGAGCTGGGACGAAGGTGCGGATGCCGGTTGGCTGCACAGCGAGAGCGAGGCAGGGGCTTCCGTAGAGGGCACGGAGATCCGATATCAGATGATCGTCGAGGATGCGGCGCTGGGCAGTCGGTTTTATGGTCTGATTAAAAGCACGGACGGCGGGGCGCATTGGCAGGTAGTCAGCAGCGATCCCTTCGGCGGACAGATGGGGGGCAGCGTAGAATTTACATTTCTCGATGAAATGTTTGGCTTTGCGACGCTTTCCCACAACGGTGGGGATGCCGCGGTGTTATATGTGACGGAAGACGGCGGAAAGCATTACGAACAGGTAGAATTTGCCCATAAAACCTATACAGACAGCATTGGAAATATCGTCGCACCCTATGATTATCCCAAGATGCCTTATGAAAAAGACGGCGTGATCTATGTGCTGTGCGGACAGGGCGCGGACGGAGATTATGACGGCGGCGACAGCCTACATCTGGCGCGGTACCGCTCAGAGGATTACGGACACAGCTTCGTCTTCGATACGCTGGTGGATGGAACGTCGGAGGGGTGATTCCAGAAATTTCGGAACAGGGGCTTGACAGCCGGAAAGAAACTGTGCTACAATCCGAACCAATGAAGCAAACGACAGAAAAATCCTCTGTTGTTATAACAAAGAAGACTGAGATGGGAAAGAGTAAGACTGAGACGGAACCTACAGAAAGCAGCCGGCTGATGAGAGGCGCAGGGAATGACAGTCCGAATACATCCCGGAGTTCTGCACCAAAACGGTTGTTACGGAGTAGGCTGCAGCGGCGCATGCAGCCGTTATCAGGCAGGGGTATCGCTTTGAATCTGTATCAGAAGCATATTCAGAGCCGTACTTCACGAGGCAGGCAGTGTGAGCTGTCTGTGAAAAAAGGTGGTAACACGAAGCGTTGGCCCTCGTCCTTTTACAGGATGAGGGCCTTTTTTATCGTATAAGAAGCTTCGCTTCTATACGATAAAAACGCTCTGCGAGGATTGCACTGCGACGGAATGGAAATATGTCGCTTACGCGACCCGCCGCAGGCTTAAGAATCCTGCAAAGCAGGATTCTTGTTTCAATCGTATTATAAAGCAGGAGGAACACGAAAATGACAGTATTTGACGAACTCAAAGCCAGAGGACTTCTGGCGCAGCTGACAGACGAAGAAGAAATCAAGGAGTTAATCAACAACGGTAAGGCGACCTTTTATATCGGCTTTGACCCTACTGCAGACAGCCTGCATGTCGGTCATTTCATGGCGCTGTGCCTGATGAAGCGGATGCAGATGGCAGGCAACAAGCCGATCGCCTTAATCGGCGGCGGTACCGGCATGGTCGGTGATCCGTCCGGCAGAAGTGATCTGCGCCAGATGCTGACCCCGGAAACGATCCAGCATAACTGTGATTGCTTCAAGCAGCAGATGAGCCGTTTTATCGATTTTTCCGATGGAAAAGCACTGATGGTCAATAATGCGGATTGGCTTCTGAAGCTGAATTATGTAGAGCTGCTCAGAGAGGTCGGCGCATGCTTTTCCGTTAACAACATGCTGCGTGCAGAGTGCTATAAACAGCGTATGGCAAAGGGACTGAGCTTCCTGGAATTCAACTACATGATCATGCAGAGCTACGACTTCTACATGCTGTACCAGAAATATGGCTGTAACATGCAGTTCGGCGGCGACGACCAGTGGTCGAATATGCTGGGCGGCACGGAGCTGATCCGCAGAAAGCTCGGAAAAGACGCATATGCGATGACCATTACCCTGCTGTTAAACTCCGAGGGTAAGAAGATGGGCAAGACCCAGAAGGGTGCAGTATGGCTGGATCCCAATAAAACCTCCCCGTTCGAGTTCTACCAGTACTGGAGAAATGTTTCCGATGCAGATGTTATGAAGTGCTTAAAGATGCTGACCTTCCTGCCGATCGAGCAGATCCTGGAGATGGAGCATTGGGAAGGCAGCCAGTTAAACACTGCAAAGGAAATCCTGGCTCACGAGCTGACCGAGCTGGTACACGGTAAGGAAGAGGCTGACAAGGCAGAAGCCGGTGCAAAGGCACTGTTTGCAGGCGGCGCAGACGCAGATATCCCGACCACAACACTGACGGAGGCAGATTTACAGGACGGCAGCATCGATATTTTAGGACTGCTGGTAAAATCCGGTCTGTCCGCATCCCGTTCCGAAGCACGCCGCAGCGTAGAACAGGGCGGCGTATCTGTAAACGGCGAAAAGGTAACAGACGTAAAGACCCAGTATGCGGGAGAAGATCTGCAGGGCGAAGGCATCACCTTAAAGCGCGGCAAAAAGAGCTTTAAGAAGATCGTAATGGCGTAAAACTGACTGTTTTGGCGTTCCGATAATGAAAAAAGGAGTAACGGTTCAGAGCCAACCTCCAAAATGCTACGCATTTCGTCGGTGTGGCGTATCCGCCAAATAAAATTTCAAAAACAGTTATAAAAATGCAAGCATTTTACACCTGTTTTTTGAAGTTTTACTTGGCTCTGAACGGTTACAAAAAGGAAATGAATGAAATCCCCTTCCGGTGCATATCATGTAACAGCACAGACGGAAGGGGATTTTTTATATGGAAAATCTGCAGTCGGATCATTTGGATACACAAAATCTATACCGCGATATGCAAAAGCGGACAGGCGGGGAGATTTACATAGGAGTGGTAGGGCCGGTGCGTACCGGGAAATCGACTTTTATTAAACGGTTTATGGATGTTGCAGTGCTTCCTTATATGGAAGATGCAGCACAGAAAACGCGGGCACAGGATGAGCTGCCCCAGAGCGCGGGCGGACGGACGATCACGACGACGGAGCCGAAATTTATCCCGCAGGAGGCGGTAGAGTTAAAGCTTGCGGGAGAGGTTACGATCCGCGTTCGTCTGGTGGACTGCGTAGGATTTATGGTCGAGGGCGCTGCAGGACATCTGGAGAACGGTGCAGAGCGGCTGGTTAAAACGCCGTGGTACGATCACGAGATTCCCTTTACGCAGGCTGCAGAGCTGGGCACAAGAAAAGTTATCACCGACCATTCGACGATCGGCGTCGTTGTGACGACGGACGGAAGCTTTTCTGATCTGCCGCAGGAAACTTATCTGGATGCGGAAAATCAGGCGATTTCGGAATTAAAAAAGCTGCATAAGCCGTTTCTGGTGCTCGTCAATTCCTCGCATCCGTCAAGCCGTACCGCACGGGAGGCGGCAGAGCGGATTGAAAAACAGCATAGCGTCGCTGCGATGCCGGTCAACTGTGCGCAGCTTTCGGAAGAGGATATCCGGCAGATTATGGAGCAGATTCTCTATGAATTTCCGGTCAGCCGCGTGGAGTTTTACATGCCGAAATGGGTCGAAATGCTTCCGTTTTCCCATCCGTTAAAGACCGGGCTGATCGAAAAAATTCGGGAGCTGACCGGGAAAATTCGCACGATCCGCGACGTGGCGGAGCATCCGATCGTCCTTTCCTCGGAGTATGTCCGCAGATGTATGACGGAACGGATTGATCTCGCGGATGGCTGCGTGCGGGTGCTTTTAGACGTCGAAGAACGCTATTATTATGAAATGCTCAGTGAATATGCGGGGGAAAAAATTGAGAATGCGCAGGAGCTTCTGCACACACTGCGCGTGCTTTCCGGCAGAAAACAGGAATACGACCGCGTTGCGTCTGCGATGGAGGCGGTGCATACAAAGGGATATGGAGTGGTGCTGCCGTGCCGGGAGGAAATCCATCTGGAGCAGCCGGAGGTCATCCGGCATGGAAACAAGTTCGGAGTGAAAATCCGTGCAGAAAGTCCGTCTTTACACTTTATCCGCGCAACGGTTGTGACGGAAATCGCCCCGATCGTCGGGACAGAGCAGCAGGCGAAAGACCTGATCGGTTATATCGATGAGACGGGAAAACAGGACGGCATCTGGGAAACGAATATTTTCGGAAAAACTGTGGAGCAGCTGGTCAACGATGGTATTCGTACAAAGATTTCTATGATCGGGGAAGAAAGCCAGGAAAAGCTGCAGGATACGATGCAAAAGATCGTCAACGATTCGACGGGCGGAATGGTGTGTATCATTATCTAGGCGTGCTGGCGTCAGTACGGTCGCTGCGATATAAACAGCCGGACGCTTTTTGGAAACGCCCGGCTGTTTATATCAGCTGCTTAGTCGTTGCTTACCGCTTCGCGGTAGGGATTATAGCGGGAGGTACCGACAAACTGCGTGCTGACTTCTTTGCCGTCCTGATAGGTCGTAAAGTAAGTGTCGGCGCTTAGTGCTCCGGTCTGCTTTGCCCACAGCTTAAAGCTGCGTCCGGCAAGCTCCTGATTCCAGACAAGGACGTTGACGGTCAGGTGCTTGTTGGAGGTATCGGTATACAGGACAACCGGCGTCGTGTAGTCGTTGCGGAATTTGAGATCCTTGGAGCCTGCAGCGATTGCGGCGTCAAGACCTTTGGGAAGATAGCTTACCGGCATGCTGTGCGGATTGCGCTGTACGACGGTAAGACCGGCATTTTTTACCGCATTGTAAACGGTAGAGGAGATCTGGCAGACACCGCCGCCAAGACCGCTTGTATGGGCACCGTTTACATAGACACCGGCTTCTTTATAGCCGTTTGCACGGGTCCTGGGCAGAATCGTGTCGCTGACAGAAACGGTCTGGCCGGGCAGGACAATCAGATTATTTAACCGGGACGCACCCACAACGATGTTATTGCTGCGGTTTGCCCCGCTCGTTTGAAAGCTGGTCGTGCAGGTGCCTGCCAGAACAAAGTCAGAGCTGGTGGAAACCGTTCCACTGTCCAGTACCTGTGTCATCATGGAATCGTTTAATTCCAGCGTGATATCGGTGCACTGCCCGGTCAGAATCAGGTTATGGAGCATCTGGGCGAGCCAGTCGGGCATCGAGGAGACTGCTTCCATGTGCTGAGTACCGCTTATACGGATATAGCTTCCGGCGCCGTTATCGAATACCGGAACCGCTGCGGTCGTCGTCATGGAGGCGATAGACGCGTTGATTGCGGAAAAGTAGGACTGGAAAACCGCCGTGTTTAAAAAGGTGCAGTCGATCGCGCCGTTATTGTTGGTCAGACGAACCGGCATATCCTTAAACGCATCCATTCCGGTCATCCAGGTGTTTCCGTTCCAGGTGATGGTCACCTTTTTCGTCATCCATTCCGGATTTAAGTAGGTGGAATCCCCGAACACTGTGTTGATGGAGGCGGCAGGAAGCGGGGAAGCGTTCCATCCGGCATCTGCCTGCAGCGGAACGATAAAAAGAAGCAGACATGCCAGGATTCCCGCCAGGCGGGCTTTGAAGTTTTTCATGATACACTCCGTTCTGCAGACGGCTTGAAAAAGCGTCAGCGGATAAAAAAACTGTTGTCAGGAACTGAAAATAGGCTGACAGAAAAAGATCTATCAGCCTGTTTATTGTACTACAGATTCGAAAAAAAACCAACTCAGTCTTTTAAGAAAATCTCAATAACCGGAACGAGGGTATGGGGCTTTACGTTGGGAACATAGAAGACCAGATCCTTTGCAGCCTCCGGGTCATCTGTTAAGAAGAAGCAGTCCGTGCCGTCGGTGAAGCGGACTTCGCTGCCGTCATGCAAAAACTGTGCGTATTCCACCTTGCCGCCAAGACCGGGAACGCGCAGATAGCCGAAGGGATAAGCGAACAGATGCAGATAGAGACGTTTGCCGTCTTCACTCTGGGTCAGGCGGCAATCTCTGGGTTCTTTAAATTCTGGTTCTGCCATCGTGCAGCCATAAATCGAGCGGCTGTTGTATTTCATCCAGTCAGCGAATACCTTCAGGGCTTCTTCCGCGCGGTAATCCAGATAGCCTCTGGAGGTGGGGCCGACGTTCATCAGCAGGTTGCCGCCGCGGGAAACGGTGTTGACGAGCAGGCGGATGAGCATTTCGGGAGATTTCCAGGTCTGTTCATCTCTGAAATATCCCCAGGAGCCGGAAAAGGTGTGGCAGGCTTCCCAGGTAACGAGCTCGCCGGTTTTTTTGTCGCGTACCCACTGGTCGGGCTCGTACTGTTCGGGTGTCCAGAGATCCTGATCAATTTCTGTGCGGTTGTCGATGATGATATGGGGCTGCAGGGCGCGTGCAGTTGCGATCAGCTTTTCTGCCTCCCAGTCGTCCTTACCTTTGCCTTTCTGCCATGCTTTATCGCCGATTCCGTTGTTCTGGGAATAAGAGAAGTCAAACCAAAGGATGTCAATCTTACCGTAGTTGGTTAAAAGCTCGGTCACCTGATCCCGCATGTACTGCGCATATTTTTTTATGTCGCGGCCTTTGCTCTGCTCATAAGCGTCCGGATCATCTCTGCGGGGATGTAAGGGATCAATCGGGAATTCCGGATGATGCCAGTCGATCAGGGAGTAATAAAAACCGATATGGAGGCCTTCTGCACGGAACGCATCCACATATTCGCGGATCAGGTCTTTGCCGCAGAGGGTGTTGGTGGACTTGTAATCGGTATATTTGCTGTCAAAAAGGCAGAAGCCCTCGTGATGTTTTGTTGTCATGACGACATATTTCATGCCTGCCGCTTTTGCCTGTCTTGCCCATTCCTTTGGGTCGTACAGATCCGGATTAAAGTGTTTAAAATAGAGATCGTAGTGATCTTCCGGGATTTCTTCGTAATTTTTGACCCATTCGTGGCGCGCGGGCATGGCGTATAAGCCGAAATGAATGAACATGCCGAAGCGATCATGGGTAAACCATGCGGTATCGCCGGGGGTAGGAAGTGTTTTGTAGCTGCTCATGGCAGAATCCTCCGTTTCAAAAAGTGTTGTAAAGTACGAATCCTTATGGCATTATTGTAAGAAATACCGGGCAATAGGAACATGGCAAAAGGATGTAAAAATATGGAATATTCACGCAGCTCGGATAGAAGATAAAAAGATAGAAAAGGACTGAAAAACTTGCAGATCACACAGAATCAAAATGCGATCCGGATATGGAAAAATCTGGAGCTGAATATTATATATGCAGGACATGCCATTGTCGGGCAGGACTGGAAGGAACCGAAGGTATGTTCTCCGTTTTCCCGCATTTATTACATCGTTGACGGGGAGGGCATCCTGACCGTAAACGGTCAGAGAATTGTCCTGAAAAAGGGGAGCGTCTGGCTGGTTCCGGCAGGCATGACCTTTGGATATTTCTGTGAGTCCTCAATGGAACAGCTTTTTTTTCATATGAATGTACTTTGCAGCGATGGAACAGATTTATTGTATGGGGTCCGGCAGCTGTATGAGCGAAAAGAACAGACAGGGGAAATTGAGAGGGTCAAGGGACTGTATCAGAGTGAAACCATGACGGATGCGATCCGGCTGCAGGGAATGCTTTGGGAAACCCTTGCGGGATTTTTGGAGCAGGCAAAGTTGGATGGGGAGGAGTTAAAAGAACACTCCCCGTTAATCGGACAGATGTTTGAGCTCGCGCAGAATCCGGTCAGTGTAGCGACACATGTGCGGACGCTGGCACAACAGCTCCATGTTTCGGAAAGCACACTCACACGCCGGTTCCGTGCAGAAACCGGGATTTCTCCGGGTGAATATCTGGAACGGCTTGTCGCAGGGCAGGCCTGCAGAATGCTCCTGTCCGAGGATTACAGCATCGCAGAGATCGCGGAGATCCTGCATTTTTCCGATCAGTTTTATTTCTGTAAATTCTTCAAACGTCATATGAATCTGACACCGAGCGCTTATCGGAGGCAGATGCGGAAAGGATAAAAATACCGGGCTTCCAATGCGTTCAAAACATTAGAAGCCCGGTATTTTATGATCGTAGGTTCTGTTCTTTTTTAAGGTTTTTCTGCGCGGTAGAGAGCATCAGTTTGATACGGTTCAACTGGTTTACTTCGCTGGCACCGGGGTCATAGTCGATGGCAACGACGTTGGACTGCGGGTAGCGGCGGCGAAGCTCTTTGATGACACCCTTGCCGACAACATGGTTAGGCAGACAGCCAAAGGGCTGGGTGCAAACGATATTATTGACACCCTCGTGGATCAGCTCGACCATTTCGCCGGTTAAAAACCATCCTTCACCGGTCTGGTTGCCGATGGATACGATGGGCTCCGCGTAGGACACCAGATCATAAATAGAAGATGGCGGCGTGAAGTTTTTACTCTTTTTGAGCGCATCGGTTGCCGCACCGCGGATTTTTTCGACTGCCCAGATCCCCATCTTAGCGATTTTGGCGGTCGATTTTTTCGTGCCGAGATGCTCCGCCTTGTAAATCTGGTTGTAGAAGCAGTACAGCATGAAATCGAGCAGATCAGGTACAACGGCTTCAGCGCCTTCCGATTCCAGCAGTTCTACCAGATGGTTGTTTGCTGCCGGGGCAAATTTAACCAGGATCTCGCCGACAATGCCGACACGGGGCTTTTTCTCATCTGTGATCGGGATACGGTCAAAGTCTTCAACTATTTCACGGCACATTTTGCGGAAGGTGAAGTAGTTCGGAAGCTTTTTCGTGGACAGGAAATTCTGGCACTTTTTTATCCACTTCTGATGAACCGCGTTGACGGAGCCGGGCTCTTTTTCGTAGGGGCGCATATGATAAACACAGCGCATGAAAATATCGCCGAAGATTGCACCGAAGGCCGCACGGGTCAGAAGGTTTGCATCCAGTTTAAATCCGGGGTTTGTCTCAATGCCGCCCATGTTGATGGAAACGACCGGAATGTATTCCATACCGGCTTTTTCCAATGCACGGCGGATGAAACCGATGTAGTTGGTTGCACGGCAGCCGCCGCCGGTTTGGGTGATAACAACCGCAACCTTGTGCAGGTCATATTTACCGGAAAGAAGGGCATCCATGATCTGGCCGACAACACACAGGGACGGATAGCAGGCGTCGTTGTTGACGTATTTTAAGCCGATGTCAACGGAATGACGATTATCATTATCTAGTACTTCGAAATTATAGCCGCAGGACCGGAAAGCGGGTTCCAGCAGATCGAAATGGATCGGGGACATCTGCGGACAGAGGATCGTGTAGTCTTTGCGCATTTCTTCTGTAAAAATGACGCGGTTTAAGTTGGTCGGCATGATCTTGCGTTCCTGATGCTTCTTTTCGCGGACACGGATTGCAGAAAGCAGGGAGCGGACACGGATTCTTGCCGCACCGAGGTTGTTGACTTCGTCGATCTTTAAACAGGTATAAATCTTGCCGGAGCCGGAGAGAATGTCGTTGACCTGATCGGTGGTGACAGCGTCCAGACCGCAGCCAAAGGAGTTGAGCTGGATCAGATCCAGATCGTCCCTTGTCCGGACATAGGCTGCCGCCGCATACAGGCGGGAGTGATACATCCACTGGTCGGAAACGATCAGCGGACGGTCCGGGTGACCGAGGTGAGAAACGGAATCCTCCGTCAGGACAGCCAGCCCGTAGGAAGTAATCAGTTCCGGGATACCGTGGTTGATTTCAGGATCGACATGGTAGGGACGGCCTGCCAGCACGATGCCGCGTTTGTGGTTTGCCTCCATCCACGCCAGGACCTCTTCGCCTTTTTTGCGCATATCGTCCCGGGCAGCTGTCATTTCATCCCAGCCTGCACGGGCTGCGGCAGTGACCTCTGCTGCAGGAATGTCAGAAAACTCCTTGATCAGCGCCTCGGTAGCGACTTCAAGGGAAGAAAACGCCATGAAGGGATTTCTAAATTTCACTTCCCCGCGGCCAATTTCCTCCACATTGTTCTTGATATTTTCCGAATAGGATGTAACGATCGGGCAGTTGTAGTGGTTATTGGCATCCGGGGTCTCGTTTCTTTCATAGAACAGCGCCGGGTAGAAGATGAACGGAACGCCCTGTTTGATCAGCCAGGTCACATGACCGTGGGCAAGCTTTGCCGGGTAACATTCGGATTCGCTGGGAATGGATTCGATGCCCAGTGAATAAATGTTGTGGTTGGAAGCGGGGGACAGGATGACCTGATAGCCCAGTTTTGTAAAAAATGTAAACCAGAACGGATAGTTTTCATACATATTTAAAACGCGCGGGATGCCGACGGGTCCTCTGGGCGCCTGGTCAGCGGTCAGAGGTTCGTAGGAAAACAGCCGTTTTAATTTGTAGTCGAATAAGTTCGGTACCTGATTCGGGTTTTTCTGCTTGCCAAGGCCACGCTCGCAGCGGTTGCCGGAGATATACTGACGGCCGCCGGAGAAACGGTTGATTGTCAGACGACAGTTGTTGGTGCAGCCTTTACATTTTGCCATGCTGGTATCGAATTCCAGGGAATTGATCGCGTCAATCGAAAGCATGGAGGTCTGATAGCCATCCGTGTAATGCTCGCGAGCTATTAAAGCTGCGCCGAATGCGCCCATGATGCCGGCGATGTCTGGACGGATCGCCTCACAGCCTGCGATCTTTTCGAAGCTGCGCAGTACGGCATCGTTATAGAAGGTACCGCCCTGAACGACGATCTGACTGCCCAGCTCGGAAGCATCGGACACCTTGATGACTTTAAATAACGCGTTTTTGATAACGGAATAAGCCAGTCCGGCTGAAATATCGGAAACGGAAGCGCCTTCCTTCTGCGCCTGTTTTACCTTGGAGTTCATAAATACGGTACAGCGCGTACCCAGATCGATGGGGTGTTCTGCAAACAGCGCAGCCTTGGCGAAGTCCTGAACGCTGTAGTTTAAGGATTTTGCAAACGTCTCGATAAAGGAGCCGCAGCCGGAGGAACATGCCTCGTTTAACTGTACGCTGTCTACGGTCTGATTTTTGATCTTGATACATTTCATATCCTGACCGCCGATATCGAGGATACAGTCTACCTTCGGATCAAAGAAAGCAGCAGCGTAATAATGCGCAACCGTCTCAACCTCACCGTCATCCAGCAAGAATGCGGCTTTCATCAGGGCTTCACCGTAGCCGGTAGAACAGGAACGGACGATTTTTGCACCGGCGGGCAGCTTTTTATAGATATCCTGGATCGCACCGATGGCGGTCTTTAACGGACTGCCGTTGTTGTTGGAATAAAAAGAGTACAGCAAAGAGCCGTCCTCTCCGACGAGGGCCGCTTTTGTCGTTGTGGAACCTGCATCGATACCCAGATAGCAGTTACCGGAATAGGTTTCGAGCGGCGCGGTTTTGACGCAGTGGCTGTCATGACGTTTACAGAAGGCGTCATATTCTTCCTGGGAGGCAAACAACGGATCCATACGTTCTACTTCAAATTCCATCTTGATGCCGGAGGAAAGCTTGTTGACCATTTCCTCCATCGTGTAAAAGACGTCCTCCTTTGCATTTAAGGCGGAACCGATGGCGGCGAAAAGGTGGGAATTGGCCGTGTCGATGATGTGTTCGTCATCCAGGTTCAGCGTGCGGATGAAGGCTTTTTTCAGTTCGGATAAAAAGTGCAGCGGACCGCCGAGAAATGCGACATGTCCGCGGATGGGCTTACCGCAGGCAAGACCGCTGATGGTCTGATTGACAACTGCCTGGAAAATGGAAGCAGAAAGGTCTTCTTTGGTCGCGCCGTCATTGATTAACGGCTGGATATCAGATTTTGCAAATACGCCGCAGCGCGCCGCAATGGTATAAAGGGAGCGGTAGCTTTTTGCATATTCATTCAGGCCGGCAGCATCTGTCTGCAGCAGGGAAGCCATCTGGTCGATGAAGGAACCGGTACCGCCGGCGCAGATGCCGTTCATACGCTGCTCAACATTTCCATTTTCGAAATAAATAATCTTGGCGTCCTCTCCGCCAAGTTCGATGGCAACATCTGTTTTGGGTGCCAGCTCCTGCAGGGACGTCGATACAGCGATAACCTCCTGCACAAAAGGAACCTGCAGATAGTTTGCAAGGGTCAGACCGCCGGAACCGGTGATCATCGGATGCAGGGTGATATTGCCGAGTTTTGTATAGGCATCTTTCAGAAGGTCAGAAAGAGTCTCCTGAATGTTGGCAAAATGCCGTTTATAATCGGAGAACAGAATCTGGTGATTTTCGTCCAGAATGGCGATTTTAACTGTGGTGGAACCGATGTCGATTCCGAGGGTATATTGCATTTGATTCATAAGCGCTTGTCACTTTCTTCCTATTAAATGTGTGATAGTTCTTCTATTTTGAGTCTGAATCATTATACGACAGGATTTTTCAGGTTTCAATCGGTGATTTGCTAAAAATTTGCTAAAATTTGTATAAAGTGGGAAATTTTTGATTTCTTAAAGAATTATAAAAACGATAAAATAAAAAGGCACATCGTTGCCTTTTTTTTGTTGGAATGATATCATAAACACAGTCTTTCATAAATTTTTATGGAAAACCCGAAACGGCGGCGCGCAAAAATGCGTCTGCTATTATAGAAGGAAAGGAACATTATCCTATGAATCAACATAATGGACTGAGACGGAAGCTGGAAAAATATGCCATTCCGAATCTTACGCTTTATCTGATTATCTGTTACGGAATCGGTTATCTGATGCAGTATCTGGTGCCCGCAGGGTATCAGTATCTGATGCTTGACCCGTTCCTCGTGTTAAAAGGGCAGGTCTGGAGACTGGTCACCTGGATCCTGATTCCGCCGGATAGCTCAAATATTTTCTTTGTGCTGATCACGCTGTATCTGTATTATTCGCTGGGCGGTCTGTTGGAGCGCATCTGGGGAACATACAAATATAATGTATATCTGTTCTCCGGTCTGTTGTTTACGATCCTCGGCGCCTTCGTCCTGTGCGGTTACAGCGTGCTGATGGGCGCGCAGCCGACGATGTATACAGGATTGTACCTGTTAAACAACGGCAGTGCAGTATATTTTGGACAGTTTTCCACCTATTATATCAACATGTCCATTTTCCTGGCATGTGCGGCCAGCATCCCTGACGTGCAGGTGCTGCTGATGTTTATTTTTCCGATCAAGGTCAAATGGCTCGGTATCGTTTACGGCATCATTTTGCTGGTAAACTGCATTCAGGGCGGTATCGCAACCTGGATTGTGGTGATTTTCTCACTGTTGAACTTCCTGGTATTTTTCCTGCGCTCGAAAGGAAAGATGCATCTGTCAGTGGGGCAGATCAAGCGGCAGCAGGAATTTCATCAGAAGATGCGGTCGGCAGGGCAGACGAAAGGGATTACGCGGCACAAATGCGCGATCTGCGGCAGAACGGAGCTGGACGGAGACGATCTGGAATTCCGTTTCTGCTCCAAGTGTAACGGCAACTACGAATATTGTCAGTATCATCTGTTTACGCACGAGCATGTAAAGTAAGGCGTGCAGGCTTTGCAGCGAAACGGCGGTATCCGCTGGCGCTGTCCGGGCAGGCATGAGAAATTATAAAATTTGTGAGGAAAATTATGAGGGAAGAACAAATTTTTGCAAAAACGCTGGAAGAGCTTTCAGCGCTTGCAAAGGAGCAGGGAAATATGCTTTCGGAGGAACAGGTTACAGAGGCCTTTGACAAGGCAAAGCTGAATCTGGGAGAGCCGCAGCTGGAGATGATTTTTGCCTATCTCAAAAATAAAAAGATCGGCATCGGCCAGCCTGCAGATCCCTTTGACTATATGACACAGGAAGAAATCGACTATCTGGAAGAATATTTAAAGGCAGTGCAGGCTGGTGCGGATGTGACGGATGGTGTGAAAGAAGCGGTCCTTTTATCCGCTATGGCGGGCGATGCGGACGCAAAGCACCGGATGATCGAAATCTTTCTGCCGCAGGTGGCGGAGATCGCAAAGCTCTACGCCGGACAGGGCGTTTTTCTGGAAGACCTGATCGGAGAAGGCAATGTGGCGCTGACGATGGCGGCAGAGATGCTGGACTGTGCACAGAATGCCAAAGAAGCTGAGGGCACGATCGCCAGCATGATCATGGAGGCGATGGAAAATTATATTTCTGAAAATGCTTCCGAAAAAAAGACGGGCGAAATGCTTGCTGAAAATGCCAATGATATTCTGGAAAAAGCGGAGGAACTGTCAAAGGAGCTCGGCCGCAAGGTGACGGTGGAAGAGCTGTCCGAAGAAACCGGAATTTCGGAAGAAAAAATTCGGGACGCAGCCAGAATCACCGCAGATCATATTGAATTTCTGGAATCGGAGGGCTGACGCATGGACATGCCGCAAAATCAGGATTTTAAGTATGTCCTACAGGATTTTGGAAATATTTATATCGGTGCCCGTTATTCCTATGAGGAAATGTTAAAAAGTGAGGAGATTCCTTATAAATGGAAAGCGATCATCCGACATTATCTGTTGAAGGAGACCTCGCCCGAGACGACGATGGAAAATCATATCTTTTTTATGAAAGAGGATGATTTCGCTTATGAGACGTTTCAGGAGCTGAAGGCATCGTTTAAGATGAGCGTTTGGATAGAGGCGGACGGGAAAAGGCATAAGCATGGGCATTACGAAAGCCGGGAATACAAAATTTCCGAAATCGTACAGAGTGAAGAGCTTCACAGAAAGATGGACACGATTATCGTGGAAGAGCTTCATCTGACCAAGCTGGCGTTGATGATGTTTTCCGTGTAAAAATGCGGAGGAGCCGATGGCTGGTACACGGGTACGCGCTGGATGGCAGAAAACCCGAGATACATGCACGAAAACCTGGTTCACCGCGCAAAAAACAGGATACAGGAGAGGGAGAAGATTGAAAAATAAAATTTTTCAATCGCGAGATTTGTGTCTGCGCGCACTTGACACAAACTCGATATGCGAAAAAAAACTTGCGCAGAAATGAGCGGAGAAAATGAGAATAGAAGATCTGGCAGCTTATGAGATCATCAGCCGACAGAAGATCCATGATTTAAGATCGGAAGGATATCTGCTGCGCCACAAAAAGAGCGGTGCGCGGATCGCACTGTTATCCAATGAGGATGAAAACAAAGTATTTTACATCGGATTTAAGACGCCTCCGGCGGACAGCACAGGTGTTGCGCATATTCTGGAGCATTCCGTTCTGGAAGGCTCGAAGGAATTTCCGGTCAAAGACCCTTTTATTGAGCTTGTAAAGGGATCTATGAATACGTTTTTAAATGCCATGACCTATCCGGACAAGACGATGTATCCGGTTGCAAGCTGCAACGACAAGGATTTTGCAAACCTGATGCATGTTTATATGGATGCAGTATTTTATCCGGATATTTATAAGCAGCCCAACATCTTTTATCAGGAGGGCTGGCATTATGAAATGGAAAACGCCTCCGATGAACTGAAATTAAACGGCGTCGTATATAATGAGATGAAGGGTGCGTTCTCTTCTCCGGACGACGTTCTGGATCGGGAGATCGTGCGGAATCTGTTCCCTGATACGGTTTATGCGAACGAATCCGGCGGCGACCCGGATGTGATTCCGAACCTGACCTATGAACAGTTCCTGGATTTCCATCGTAAATATTATCATCCGGCCAACAGCTATATCTATCTGTATGGCAACATGGATATGGTCGAGCGCCTCAACTGGATGGATGAGCATTATCTGTCCCATTTTGAAAAAATTGACGTGGAGGCAAACATCAGTCTGCAGGAGCCTTTTGCTGCACCCAGGGAAGCTGTAAAGCCCTACTCGATCACCGAGAGCGAGCCGCTGGAGCACAATACCTACCTGACCTGCAGTATGACTGCCGGGGACGTTTTAAACCGGGAAGAATACATTGCCTTTCAGATTCTGGACTACGCGCTTTGTTCCTCCCAGGGTGCGCCCTTAAAGCAGGCACTTTTGGATGCAGGCATCGGCGAAGACATCTACAGTGATTATGACAACGGGACGAGACAGCCGTATTTCTCCATCGTCGCTAAGAATGCGGATGCTTCCCGGAAAGAAGAATTTTTAAGGATCATCGACGAGACACTGGAAAAGCTTGTTGCAGAGGGACTGGATCAAAAGCGTTTGCAGGCCGGCCTGAATTATTACGAATTTAAGTATCGGGAAGCGGATTATGGTATTTTCCCTGCAGGATTGATGTATGGTCTGCAGGTAATGGACAGCTGGCTTTACGACGAAACCAGGCCGTTTATCCATATCGAAGCGGGCGATACTTACCGCAGCCTGAGAGAAAAGGTGGAGACCGGATATTTTGAACAGCTGATTGAAAAGCATCTGCTGCACAATCCGCACAGAAGCGTACTGCTGCTCGTACCCGAAAGAGGGCTGACCGATAAAAAGGATCAGGAGCTGGCAGATCGCCTGCAGGCTTACAAGGAGACGCTGACTGCAGAAGAAATCGAAAAAATTGTGGAAAAGACAGCTGCGCTGAAAGCGTTTCAGGAAGAGCCCGACCGCCCGGAGGATCTGGCGAAGATTCCACTGCTGGAAAGAAGCGATATTCGTCGGGAGATCGAGCCGATCATTCTGGAAGAACGTGAAATCGAAGACACAAAACTGATTTACCATAAAATCGAAACTAACGGCGTCAGTTATTTTCGCCTGCTGTTCGATATCAGTGAGGTTCCGGCAGAGCTGTTTGCCTATGTCGGCATTTTGAAGGCGGCGATCGGCCTGGTGGATACGCAGAATTATTCCTATCAGGAGCTGTTTACGCAGACAGACCTTTTGACCGGAGGAATTGTGCCGGTTACGAATATTTATCCGAATATCACAAATCCGTCCGAACGCAAAATTACGTTTGAAATCAAAGGAAAAGCATTCCATGCGCATTTAAAGGACGCGATGGAGCTGACAGCAGAGATGCTGGTACGTTCCAATTATACGGATACGAAGCGCCTGTACGAGATTCTGACAGAGTTGAAATCGAGACTGCAGTCCTCCATGATTTCCGCAGGACATACGATTGCGGCGGGCAGGGCAATGTCCTATACGTCCGAGACGGCAGCAATTCAGGAAATTTTAAGCGGCATGGACTTTTATCGGCTGGTGGATGGGCTCTGCACAAACTGGGACGAAGAAAAAGAGAAGCTTCCGGAGATTTTGAAACGGCTGAGCGAGTGTATGTTCCGTCCGGAAAACCTGATGTTTGATTTTACCGCAGAAGAGGAAGAACAGGAAAAGCTGTTTGAAGCAGAAGCCAAAGCGCTGAAAAAAGATTTGTTTACCTGCCCGGTGGACAGAGAGCCGGTGCATGCTGCGGTTTCGAAGAAAAATGAGGGCTTTTTATCAGCTTCTCAGGTACAGTATGTGTGCCGCGCCGGAAATTATAAAAAGAACGGGTTGGAATATACCGGAGTGCTGCGGATGCTGCGCGGTATTTTAAATACGGATTATCTCTGGAACACAGTCCGCGTCAAGGGCGGCGCTTACGGCTGCATGTGCAGCTTCGGAAAGAGCGGAGATGCCTATATCGCTTCTTACCGCGATCCGAATCTTGGCAAAACGATCGAGGCCTATGAGGGAATCGTGGAGTATGTAGCGCATTTTGCAGGGGATGAGCGCTCGATGACTCAAGCGGTCATCGGCACGGTCAGTGAAATGGATGCGCCGATGAACCCGGCTGCAAAGGCGCTACGCGCGCTGAGCATTTATCTGACCGGACAGACCGCAGAGCAGCTGCAGAAGGAGCGGGATCAGGTTCTGGATGCGACGGCGGAGGATATCCGGGCGCTTGCCGGTCACATGAAGGCATTTCTGGAAGACGACTGCCTGTGTGTTGTCGGAAATACGAAGAAGATCGAAGAGGAAAAAGAACGCTTCGGGACACTGGAACAGCTGCTTTGAAGCACGCGGCTGCCCGGACAAAAGTTCGATGCAGTCGATGGAGCATATACACAATGGGAAGCTTAGAAGGGAGGGATTTTCATGTTGAAAAAGAAAATGGCGAAGGTACTGACGGGTGTTTTAGTATTATCCATGCTGTCGGGCTGCGGCTCGGCGAGCAAAATGGCGATGGAATCCGCCTATGATACGGCTGCTTCAAACTACAGTGCTGCGGGCGGTGTATATTATGACAGCGGCGACTATGAGTATGCCGATGAAGTATCGGAAGAAAACGGCTCGTCCCAGGCGGAAACCGTAGAAAAGGGAGAAACGACCGGGCGCAAGCTGATCCGAAATGTGGATATGGACGTAGAGACGGAAAGCTTTGACGCGCTCCTTGCGTCTGCACAGTCTCAGGCGGAGGAGCTTGGAGGCTACATAGAAAGCAGCAGCATTTCCAATAGCAGTTATGCCAGTTCAACGTCTGCTGCCAGAAGCGCACGTCTGACGGCAAGAATTCCTTCGGAGAAGCTCGACGGCTATCTGGCGGGAATTTCCAAGCAGTCCAATGTGACGAGAAAATCTGAATCCACAGAGGATGTAACGCTGCAGTATGTGGATCTGCAGAGCCACAAAAAGGCACTTCTGGCAGAACAGGAAAGCCTCCTTTCCATGATGGAGCAGGCAGAATCCATCGAGGATATCATTGCGATCAACGAGCAGCTGACCGATGTACGCTATCAGATCGAAAGCATGGAATCCCAGCTTCGCACCTATGACAATCAGGTGGATTACAGCACGGTCAACCTCTATATCGACGAGGTGGAGCGCTACACGCCAGGAGCGGCAAAGAGCGCGGGTGCGCGGATTGCAGAGGGCTTTTCTGCAAATATTTACAGGGTTGGAAGCTTTTTCAAAAATTTCGCAATTGAATTTATTATTCTCTTGCCGATCCTGATTGCGATTGCAATCGTACTCGGAATTGCGATCTTGATTGTACGGATAATTATCAAGATAAGTGAAAAGCATCAGGCGGGAAAAAAGACATCGGCAAAAACAGAAATCAAAACCGGGGACAAATACAGACAAAAACCGGGAAAGGAACAGATACATGGCGCAGAACAAACAGAAAAAAGCGGGCTTTGCAACGCTGGTAGGACGCCCGAACGTGGGCAAGTCCACACTGATGAATCATCTGATCGGACAGAAAATCGCGATCACATCCAATAAACCCCAGACGACAAGAAACCGGATTCAGACCGTCTATACGGGACCGAAGGGACAGATTGTGTTTCTGGATACGCCGGGCATCCATAAGGCGAAAAACAAGCTCGGCAACTACATGGTAAAGGTGGCGGAAAGCACGTTTTCTGACGTGGACGTCATTCTCTGGCTGGTAGAGCCGACGACCTATATCGGCGCCGGGGAACGGCATATCCTGGAGCAGTTAAAACGCAGCAGGCTACCGGTCATTCTCGTGATCAATAAGATCGACACCGTTCCTAAAACAGCTGTTTTGGATGCAATGGAAACCTACCGCAAAGAGATGGATTTTGCAGAAATCGTCCCGGTATCGGCGCTTCGCAGCAACAATACTGATACGCTGTTGGACTGCATTTTCAAATATCTTCCCTATGGAGAGCCCTTCTACGATGAAGATACGATCACAGACCAGCCGCAGCGTCAGATCGTTGCGGAGATGATCCGGGAAAAGGCGCTGCGCTGTCTGGAAGAGGAAATTCCCCACGGCATCGCAGTGGCGGTCGAACGGATGGAATTTAAGGAGCATATCGTCAATATCGATGCGACGATCATCTGCGAGCGGGATTCCCACAAGGGAATTATTATCGGCAAGCAGGGCAGCATGCTTAAAAGGATCGGTTCTCAGGCGCGCCGGGATATCGAGGATATGCTGGAATGCCAGGTCAATCTGCAGCTCTGGGTCAAGGTCAAGAAGGACTGGAGAGACAGCGATTTCCTCTTGAAAAACTTCGGTTATAACCCTGCGGATACCAGACCGGACAGATAGAACGCTCTTTTTTCTAAGGGAATAAAAAAGTTCAAACTGCTTATCCTATGAGGGACGTAAAAGCTGTCGGAGACGGCAGATTGGATACATGGGAGGCGGTAAGGATGAATGAAAGAAGTTACTGGGATCAGTTTTTAAAAACCGGGCGTGTGGAGGATTATCTGCAGTACCGGAATCAGATACAGGAAAGAAATGCGCTCCGGAACCGGGCGAAGTTACACGAGAGCAGCTCGTTTACTTCGTCCTTCCGTGCAAAGGCGCAGGGACAGGATGGGGAACAACATGCAGGATCGGATCAAAGTGCTCGGGATCGTTCTGAAGGCAGAACCGATCGGGGAGTATGACAGGAGAGTCGTGATCCTGACTCGGGAAAAAGGAAAAATATCCGCTTTTGCAAGGGGAGCCAGAAAGCCGACAAGTGCTTTTCTGGCTCCTACCAGTCCGTTTACCTTCGGGACGTTCGAGCTGTATGCAGGGCGAAATTCCTACAGCGTCTGTGATATTTCAGCGGACTGCTATTTTGAAGAGCTGCGGCAGGATTTTGAGGGCGCCTATTACGGAATGTATTTCCTGGAGCTGGCGGATTACTGCACACGGGAAAATAACGACGAGCGCGAGGTGTTAAAGCTTTTATATCAGTCCCTGCGGGCGCTGACGGTAAAAAGCATCCCGCGCAGGCTTGTGCGATGCATCTACGAAATCCGGCTGATTGTGGCAAACGGGGAATTCCCGGGGCTGCCGCAGGGCAATTTTTCGGAAACGGCGCTGTATGCAGTCGAATTTATCGCAGGGACGCCCGTGGAAAAGCTTTACACATTTACCTTAAAAGAAGAAGTGCTTGCAGAGCTTGTGCAGATTGCAGAAAAATACCGGAGGGATTTTCTCCCGGGTGAATTTCATACCCTGGAGATCCTGGAAACGTTATAAAATGACTTTGTAAAGTTATGGGTTGAAAAAGAAAGGGCGGTCGGCTATAATAGTTAAGATCATAGCATCGGCAGATAAAGAGCGGATGCAGATGAGAGGGAGCAGATAAATGACGCGAAAATGGATCATGCGCGCACTGTGTATCCTGTGTCTGGCAGCGATGCTGACGGGATGCGGCAGGGAGCCGGAAGTAACCGAGACCACGATTGAAGTCAAAAAAAATGGTCAGGTGGTTCACACGATTATAGAAGATTTTTCCGAAAGCTATTATAATCTGGATGAGCTGGAAAGTACGATTCAGCAGGCATGCGATACTTATAATGCTTCGGCTGGAAAAGAAGCGGTTGTGCTGAAAGCGGTAAAAGAAAATGACGATCATACGGTAACGGTCGTGATGCAGTATGCGGACGCTTCTGCTTATTCTGCTTTCAACAAACTGGCATTGTTTGTTGGAACCGTAAAAGATGCGTTTAATGCAGGCTATGATCTGAATGTCACGCTTTCTTCCCTGAAGGGAGACGGAGAGCAGATCGGCAAGGAAGACCTCCTCAAAATGGGAGAAAAGCACATTGCAGTTGTGCGGGAAGCGGTTAATGTCAGAGTATGGGATAAGGTCCGGTACGGTTCGGAGGATGTCGAGGCGATAGCGAATGCCAAAACAGTATCCGTAACCGACGCAGATATGCTGACCTATATTCTGTTTGATTAAAATCTGTGCAGTCAAAGGAGAAAAACGATGGAAAAGACAATGGACAAAATTGTATCGCTGGCAAAAGCGAGAGGGTTTGTATATCCCGGTTCCGAAATTTACGGCGGACTTGCAAATACATGGGATTACGGTAACCTCGGCGTAGAGCTGAAAAACAACGTAAAGCGCGCATGGTGGAAAAAATTTATCCAGGAGAACCCTTACAACGTCGGTGTGGACTGCGCGATTCTGATGAATCCCCAGACCTGGGTTGCATCCGGACATCTGGGCGGCTTTTCTGATCCGCTGATGGACTGTAAGGAATGCCACGAGCGTTTCCGTGCAGATAAGATCATCGAAGATTATGCACAGGAGCACAATATTGATCTGGGAGGATCTGTAGACGGCTGGAGCCAGGAACAGATGATGCAATTCATCGAAGATAATCAGGTTCCCTGCCCGACCTGCGGCAAACACAACTTTACCGAAATCCGTCAGTTCAACCTGATGTTCAAGACCTTCCAGGGTGTTACGGAGGATGCAAAGAATACGGTATATCTGCGTCCCGAAACCGCGCAGGGTATTTTCGTAAACTTCAAGAACGTACAGCGTACTTCCAGAAAGAAAATCCCGTTCGGTATTGGTCAGATCGGTAAGTCCTTCCGCAATGAAATCACACCTGGCAACTTCACGTTCCGTACCAGAGAGTTTGAGCAGATGGAGCTGGAATTCTTCTGTGAGCCTGACACCGACCTCGAATGGTTCGCATACTGGAAACAGTTCTGTATCGACTGGCTGCAGACTCTGGGCATCAAGCCGGAAGAAATGCGTGTCAGAGACCATGAAAAAGAAGAGCTTTCCTTCTACTCCAAGGCTACAACGGATATCGAATTTTTATTCCCCTTTGGCTGGGGCGAGCTGTGGGGCATCGCTGACCGTACCGATTACGACCTTTCCCGTCATGCAGAGGTTTCCGGTCAGGATCTGTCTTACTTTGACGATTCCAAGAATGAAAAATATATCCCTTATGTTGTTGAGCCGTCTCTGGGTGCAGACCGTGTCGTTCTGGCATTTTTATGCGCTGCTTATGACGAGGAAGAGCTGGAGGGCGGAGATGTCCGTACTGTCCTTCATTTCCATCCTGCTCTGGCACCGGTTAAAATCGGCATTCTGCCGCTGTCCAAGAAGCTCAACGAGGGTGCAGAAAAGATCTATACCCAGCTGTGCAAGAAGTACAACTGCGAATTTGACGACAGAGGAAATATCGGTAAGAGATATCGCCGTCAGGATGAAATCGGTACGCCGTTCTGCGTTACCTACGATTTCGAATCCGAGACAGACGGCTGCGTAACCGTTCGTTTCCGTGATTCTATGGAGCAGGAGCGGGTTGCGATCGCTGATCTGGACGCATACTTTGCAGAAAAGCTGGATTTCTAAGAATTTTTAAGCTGGCTGTGTATAATCGAGTACACGCTTTGTGGGTACTTAATTCTGTGAATTAGAAAGATCCGTCTTTTCCGTGTGGATTCCACATGGAGAAGGCGGATTTTTTTGCAAATGGCGCGGGTGAATTGTATTGCGCGTGAACGGCTCCTTTTGGCAACATTTTGCTGTTTGTGAAAGATTTTGTTTGTTCTGCGACAAAATTTGGCAGGAAAACTAAAAACTGCACAAATAAAAAACGAATATATTGTTTGACTTTACATATTTTAATGTGTTAGAATGATTTTATGAGAAAAACAGTCCGGCATAATGCTAAATGACTGTAAATACAGACCAAAGGGGGACCATTACAATGGCGAAATGGGTGTATTTATTCAGGGAGGGAAATGCGGATATGCGCAACCTCCTGGGCGGAAAAGGTGCGAACCTTGCAGAGATGACGAATCTCGGGCTGCCGATTCCACCCGGCTTTACCGTGACGACAGAGGCCTGCACAGACTACTATAACCATGGCAGGTCAATTTCTGAAGAAATTCAGATACAGATTTTTGATGCACTGGCACTTTTGGAGGAAAAGCTCGGCAAGAAGTTCGGAGATACCGAGAATCCGCTGCTTGTGTCGGTACGAAGCGGAGCGAGAGCTTCGATGCCCGGTATGATGGATACGATCCTGAATCTGGGCTTGACCGATATTTCGGTCGAAGGCTTTGCCAAACGGACAGGCAATCCGAGATTTGCCTACGATTCTTACAGACGCTTTATTCAGATGTTCTCAGATGTTGTCATGGAAGTTCCCAAATCGTTATTTGAACGGGTCATTGATGAAATAAAAGAAGATCGGAAAGTTCATTTTGATACGGAGCTGACGGCGGAGGATCTAAAAGAGGTGATCCGGCGTTTTAAAGAGATCTATAAGGAAAAAATGGGCGAAGAATTTCCGCAGGAGCCGCGGGTTCAGCTGATGGAAGCGGTAAAGGCGGTATTCCGTTCGTGGGATAATGAAAGAGCTATCGTATACAGAAGAATGAATGACATTCCGGGGGACTGGGGAACTGCAGTCAATGTACAGTCGATGGTATTCGGAAATATGGGCAATACCTCCGGTACAGGCGTTGCCTTTACGAGAAACCCCTCCACCGGAGCAAAGGGCATTTATGGCGAATATCTGATCAACGCACAGGGTGAGGACGTTGTTGCAGGAATCCGTACACCGCAGCCCATTACCCGACTGGAAGAAGACCTGCCGGAATGCTATGAGGAATTTTTGAAAATTGCAAACCGTCTGGAAGAGCATTACCGTGATATGCAGGATATGGAATTTACCATCGAGGACGGAAAGCTGTATTTCTTACAGACCAGAAATGGCAAGCGCACGGCGCAGGCGGCTCTGCAGATCGCATGCGACCTTGTGGATGAAGGTATGATCACGCCCCAGGAAGCTGTCAGCAGAATTGAAGCAAAATCTCTGGATCAGCTGCTGCATCCCGCTTTCGATCCGGATGCACTGAAAAAGGGAACCGTGATGGGACAGGCTCTTCCGGCATCTCCTGGCGCAGCTGCCGGTAAGATCTATTTTACTGCAGAGGAAGCAAAAGAAGCCCATGAGACTGGCGAGCGTGTCATTTTAGTACGTCTGGAAACTTCTCCGGAGGATATTGAGGGGATGCATGCTGCAGAGGGTATCCTGACTGTGCGCGGCGGTATGACATCCCATGCTGCAGTTGTGGCAAGAGGCATGGGAACCGCATGTATTTCCGGCTGCGGAGATATTGTGATCGATGAAAAGAAAAAGCAGTTTACATTAGGCGGCAAGACCTATTTTGAGGGGGATTATATTTCCCTGGATGGCTCAACCGGTAAAATTTACGACGGCGATATTCAGACACAGGAGGCTTCGATCAGCGGCAACTTCGGCAGAATTATGAGCTGGGCGGATTCCTTCCGTAAATTGAGGGTTCGCACGAATGCGGATACGCCTGCAGATGCGGCAAATGCGGTACGTCTCGGTGCAGAAGGGATTGGACTTTGCAGAACAGAGCACATGTTCTTTGAACCGGAGCGAATTCCGAAGATCCGTAAAATGATCCTTTCCAAAACCGTGGAAGAGCGCGAAAAGGCGCTGGAAGAACTGATTCCGTTCCAGAAGGGCGATTTCAAGGCGCTTTATGAAGTAATGGAGGGGAAACCTGTTACGATTCGTTTCCTGGATCCGCCGCTGCATGAGTTTGTTCCGACAGACGAAAAGGATATCGAAGCACTGGCAAAGGATATGAATCTTTCTGTTGAGGAAGTAAAGAGCACCTGCAGTGAGTTGCATGAGTTCAACCCGATGATGGGTCACAGAGGCTGCCGGCTGTCCGTTACGTATCCGGAAATTGCAAGAATGCAGACAAGAGCGGTGATCGAAGCGGCGATTGAAGTAAGTAAAGAAAAGGGCTTTGAGATCGTTCCGGAGATCATGGTTCCGCTGGTTGGCGATAAAAAGGAGCTGAAATTTGTCAAGGACGTAATCGTGGAAACTGCTGAAAAGGTTAAGGCAGAAAAAAATTCGAATCTGGTTTATCATATTGGAACGATGATCGAAATTCCAAGAGCAGCACTTCTGGCAAACGAAATTGCAGAAGAAGCCGAATTTTTCTCTTTTGGTACCAATGATCTGACTCAGATGACCTTTGGCTTCTCCCGTGACGACGCAGGAAAATTCCTGGTGGATTATTATAAGAGTAAGATCTATGAATCTGATCCCTTTGCAAAGCTTGACCAAAACGGCGTAGGACAGCTGATCGAAATGGCAGTCACAAAAGGTCGTTCCCAGCGTCCGAACTTAAAGATCGGTATCTGTGGTGAGCATGGCGGCGATCCCTCTTCTGTTGCATTCTGCCATAAGGTTGGAATGGATTATGTATCCTGTTCTCCGTTCCGTGTACCGATCGCGAGATTGGCTGCTGCACAGGCAGCAATTGCCAATGCAGGAAAGTAGAAGAGCGTAAATATTTTTACTTCACAACGCTGATTGTTACAAGGGATGATGTGAATGAGTACATGAAATATCATGCTGAGTACACGAAAGCGAACCGATTTAAAGATATTGTTTGCAAAATCTATATATAACTCGAAAGGGAAGCGCAATGCTTCCCTTTCTTATATCTCTCGATTAGGACTAAATCCTTAAAGCTATGGCTTAAAAAGGACTTAGTCCTTTTTTATATGCAAAATAAAAATTTTTTAAAGGAGGTTCACTATGAACAACACAGCGTTAGGAGCAGAAAACAATAAGAAACAGACAATCAATTTTATCAGCGAAGCACATGAAAAATTCTACTATGAAAAATT
>ERZ1106915.637-NODE-637-length-45229-cov-11.628525_pt1 | contig 45229 bp, 36 predicted proteins | sample MGYA00403653_ERZ1106915 | MGnify/ENA primary metagenome ERZ1106915 (study PRJEB35170, sample SAMEA104062404) | human gut metagenome | biome: human gut; feature: human-associated habitat; material: faeces | place: Denmark | collected 2012-06-06 ... | reverse complement strand
TTGATTCGTGGTGCAATTTTCAGGTTAGAGATTGCTCCGTGAATAATTCAGGATTCTTTTTATAATTTTCGTTTTAATTCTTTTTCTTTACGATCTTTCTTTATAAATTCGATAAGCTCGTTTTCATTTTTCTTGAATTCTCTCACGTTGTCTGTGCTTCACTTAAGCAATTAGATGTCGTCTTCCTCATCGTCGTCGAGCTTCAGCTCCATCTCCTTGATCGCGTCTCTCGACTCAGAAACCAGGCTTGCCTTGAGGCTCTCCGTATCAAGCGCATCCTTCATCAGAGTTGCCGTCAGTGCCATCGGCAAATTCATACCACCGAAAGCCGTTGTCTTTGCGAGCAGTCCCTTTTTCGTCAGCACATCGAGCGCTGTCGTCAGCGGAGAACCGCCGATGATATCTGCGAGCAGGATGATCTCGTCCTCCTCCTTGATCGGCTCAACCAGCTTTCCAAAGTTCTCTGCGAACTCATCTGCACCCATTCCGTCCTGAAGACTGGTGCTCAGGATATCCTCTCGACCGCCACCAGCCAACATGTTTAACACGCTGTGCAGACCTGGTGCAAACGTTCCGTGGCTGACAAGTACGACATATTTCATCTCGTTTTCCCCCTCTTTTTTGTTTTTCTATTTCTTGATTTGTTCTCATCTCTGTACTTTTATTCTACTGATTTTCCATTTTGAAATCATCTGCACTCTGTCACTTCTTTTTGGCACAAAAAAATGACATTTGTCATGTCACCGTGACAAATGTCATTCTTTTTTATATGATCTTTATCCGCTTTCGCGCAAGACAACTTATTCTTGATTTTTTCTATCAAAAAGCATCCAAATGCAATACAAAATTACATCGAAAGCAGTTTGTCTTTTCGCGCAATCATCTCATCGATTCGCTCAATATACTGCTCGACATTCTTGACATTCTCCGCACGCTCAATCCGATTCTCCTCCGGGAAGAGGCGTTTCGTCGTCGTTCCCGCTCCACATGCGATGATCGTCTGCTTCTCCTCCATGATCAGGATGTTGTAGATGCAGGCTTTTCCCGGTGATGCATATCCGACATTCTCAAAGTTGCCTGCCATATTTTTCTGACGATACAGATAATACGGCTCAAGACCAAGCTCTCTCGCATACTTTGCCGTGAGATCAATCATCTCCTGCGTGTTCGTGATCTTTAAATCCTTGTAGACTTCCTTCATCGTGTTCAGTCGGGCTGCGCGCTTGATCGCAAGCGAGTGAACCGTAATACTGTCCGGTGCAAGCGCCTTGACTGCCTCCATCGTCGCCTGAACATCCTCAAGATTCTCCTCCGGCAATCCAACAATCAGATCCATGTTGATGTTGTCGAATCCCAGCTCTCTCGCCATCGCGAATCGCTCCATAACATCCTCAACCGTGTGACGGCGACCGATCAGATCAAGCGTCTCCTGCTTCATCGTCTGCGGATTGATCGAGATTCGTGTGATTCCGTGATCGCGAAGCACCTGCAATTTCTCCCGTGTGATGCTGTCCGGACGCCCCGCCTCGACCGTGAACTCCTGCACATTGGAGAGGTCAAACGTGTTCTCAATCTTTGTGATCAGGCGGTCAAGATCCTCCGGACTCAGAGAAGTCGGCGTTCCACCGCCAAAGTAAATCGTCTCAAGACGACATCCACGCTTCTTCTCTGCGACATAGTCGAGTTCCTTAAACAGTGCCTCAAAGTACTGGTCCATCTTTCCCTGCCATCTCCCGATCGGATAGGAGGTGAATGAACAGTACAGACAGGTTGTCGGACAGAACGGGATTCCGACATAGAGACTGTATCCATCCCGATAATCAATGCCGGAGAGAAGCTCGCGCTCCTTCTGTGCAATCTCAATGCTCAAGTTAATCTTCTCATTTCCGGTGTAATACGTCTCCTTCATCTCCCGGCGGATCTCATTTTCCTCCTCGCCCTGCTCAAGTTTCGTCAGCGCGATCTTTGTCGGTCGGATTCCGGTTAACGTGCCCCACGGAAGCTGTTTGCCCGTTCTCTCTATCAAAAGCAAATAAAGACGGCGTTTGATCTTATTCTTCGTCTCAAATCGATTGTCATAATCAACCTCGATCGGCTGTTCTCCCTCGATCGCACGGCGCTCCTCGCGCATCTCCGGCTCAAGTTTCATCTCGGAAAAGGCAAAAAACTGCGGTTTTCCAAACGAAATCAGATGGAGAGCAAAGGTCCTTCTGTCGTCTGAGAGCGTTCCCTTGACTGCCAGATTAAGCCCATCCTGATATTCATGGACAAACGTCTCTCCCGGAAAAAACGCCATCATCAGTTCTCGGATATCCTGCTCGTAAGCATCATCATTCAGTAAAATTCCTATCATCTGTCTACCTCTATCTCTTTATACCTCTATCGCATATCGCTCTAATGCCTCTGTCCGGCTTTCCATTCAAGTCGACTCGACATCAGCGAAAACGATTATACGACACAACCGGATTGTATTTCTTCTCGTAACCGATCGTCGTCGGATCTCCATGTCCCGGGTACACCATCGTGTCGTCCGGAAGCGCAAAAAGTTTCTCCGTGATCGATTTCACAATCGCCGAAGAGCTTCCAGTCGGAAGGTCTGTCCGTCCCATAGACTCATAAAAGAGCGTATCTCCGCTGATCAGCACCTGCTCCGACTCCAGATAATAGCAAACGGAACCTGCGGTGTGACCCGGAGTTGCAAGAACCTTCCACTCATCGCCGAGCAGATGAATCACCTGACCATCGCGCAGAAATTCATCGGCACTCAGCTCCATTCTCTCGGTTCCGAGCGTTCCGGAGAGATTCATCGAGGAATCCTCGAGCAGACGCTCCTCATCCACATGCGCATACACCTGGCAGTGGAACGCACGACGAATGTCCTCCACTGCCAGAATGTGGTCAAAATGACCATGAGTCAAAAGAATCGCGGTCGGCTCCACTCCAAGCTCTCTGCATTTGTTCAGCAGAAATACGCCGTTATCCGCTGGATCTACAATCACAGCCTCCTTCTTTCCCTCATGGTAAATGACGTAACAGTTTGTGCTGATTCCGCCCAGCACATAAGTCTTTATACGAAAATCGCTCATTTCGTTCTCAGCTCCTCTTCTATCATATGGCAAAATCATTTTACATAATTTTTGTATGATAGGACGCAATTTCCTATCATATGAAAAGAACTGCGGTGGCTAACCCGCAGTCCTCTCAATATCAAGAACGCCTTCAATCTGGCGTAATTTATCGATCAAACGATTCAGTTCTTCCACTCCGTGAATGTCAAATGTCATCACGATCGTCGCTTTGCCCTGCTTGCTCGTCCGCACATTCATCGAGGTGATGTCAATCTGGCGCTCTGTAAATACCTTGGAGATGTCAACGAACATTCCGATTCGGTTGTTCGCATAAATCTGAATCTCCGTCGAGTACTTCTCCTTGCCCTCATCGCTCTCCGGCTGTTGCCACTCTGCATCCATCAGACGCGCTCTCTCATCCTCCGGAAGGTTGATGATGTTAATACAGTCTGTGCGGTGAATCGAGACACCACGTCCACGAGTCACAAAGCCGACAATCTCATCGCCCGGAACCGGACTACAACAGCGTGAGAAGCGAACGGAGAGATCGTGAACACCCTTGACGACAATTCCGCTCTTGGACTTCTTGTTCGATACCGGAACCTTTGCATCCGACTCGGCAAGCGTGTCGAGAACCGTCTTGTCCGTGATCTCCTTCTTCTTTTTCTTCTCCCGCTCCTCAAGCATCTTGTTGATGACTTGACCCTCTTTCAGACCGCCATGTCCGATCGAGGCAAGCACAGAATCCCAGTCCTTGAACGCATAGCGCACCATGACCTTCTCCTGAAACTCCGGCTTGTTGATCTCCGGGTAATTAATGCCCTTCGCCTTACAGTAACGGTCAATCAGCTCACGACCACGAATGATGTTGTCTTCCTTGAGCTCATTCTTGAACCACTGATTGATCTTATTCTTCGCTTGCGTGCTCTTCACGAGAGACAGCCAGTCACGGCTCGGTCCCTTGGAATTCTGAGACGTGATGATCTCAATCTGATCACCATTCTGAATCACATAATCGATGTTGACGAGCTTTCCATTGACACGCGCTCCGACCATCTTGTTGCCGACTGCACTGTGAATCGCGTATGCAAAGTCGATCGGCGTCGATCCACTCGGCAGAGTCTTGACATCACCAGTCGGGGTGAAGCAGTATACACTGTCGGAAAACAAATCGAGATCGCCCTTGACCATGCTGAGGAACTCTTTGGAGTCGTCGGTATCGCGCTGCCACTCCAGAATCTGACGAAGCCAGGACAGCTTTGCCTCCTCGTCTCCGGCTGCAATCTTTCCGCTTCCACTCTCCTTATACTTCCAGTGAGCCGCAATACCGTACTCAGCCGTCCGGTGCATGTCGTAGGTTCTGATCTGAATCTCAAACGGCTGTCCGGTGTTTCCGATCAGTGTCGTATGAAGCGACTGGTACATATTCGGCTTCGGCATTGCAATGTAATCCTTGAAACGTCCCGGAATCGGCTTATACATCTCATGGATGACACCGAGAGCCGCATAACAGTCCTTCACGCTGTCAACAAGAATACGAACTGCAAACAGATCGTAGATCTGATCGAGGGTCTTGTTCTGGTTGACCATCTTCTTGTAAATACTGAAGAAATGCTTTACGCGTCCGACAACCGTCGCCTCGATCGCGGCTTCCTTCATGTGGTCCTGAACCTCATCTACAATCTCCTGAACAAAGGCTTCTCTCGAATCCTTGCGGAGATTAACCTTCTCGACGAGATCAAAATACACATCCGGTTTCAGGAAACGGAAGGAGAGATCATCGAGCTCAATCTTGATCTTGGAAATACCGAGACGATCTGCAATCGGAGCGTAGATCTCAAGTGTCTCACGCGCCTTTTCCTTCTGTTTTTCCGGCTTCCAGTACTGTCCGGTTCTCATATTGTGCAGACGGTCGGCAAGTTTTACGATGATAACACGGATGTCTTTCGCCATTGCGAGGAACATCTTTCGCAGGTTTTCTGCCTGAATCTCCACCTTGTCTTTATCCCATGACAGCTGTGTCAGCTTTGTTACTCCATCTACGAGAAACGCTACCTCAGCATTGAACTCCTTTGTGAGTTCATCAAGCGTCATCGCTGTATCCTCCACGACATCGTGAAGCAAACCGGCTGCAATCGTCTCCTTATCCATCTCTAAGTCAGCAAGAATAATCGCAACACAAAGCGGGTGAATGATGTACGGTTCACCCGATTTTCGTTTCTGTCCTTCATGGGCCTCGTCTGCGACTCGGTACGCTTTCTCAATCATCGAAATGTCATCTGACGGATGATATCTGCGAATCGTGCGGACGAGGTCCTTATACAATTCCTCCGGAGTTGTAAAGTCTGCCGGATCTTCCAGTTCTCTCTCAACTTTCTTTGCTTCTTCGTTTGCCATGGGAAAGCCACCTCTTCTGCGCATAAGTTATTATGTATTATAATTATTTTTGTCAAAAAAAGCAAGGGGGAATAAAAATGGGGCGGGCGCCCCTGCTGATTTGCAGTTGTGCTCCGCTACGTTGTAGCTGACTGCGCCCTCGATCTTCTCGATCTTGTGGCATCCGCCTGCTACCATTCCTACCATGTTTACCCAGAAAATATCTTCCATACCACTTCCGACGAAGGTACAGCCATTCTCTTTTGCGGTCACATCAAGAAGATTTGCACGAACCGCATCTGTCGTCCAGCAGTACGTTGCCTCTTCACACGTTGTGATTACGCTGATTCCTCTTTCGTTTATCAAAAGACAATATATTTCAATCAAATCTCTATCGAGTCCCCGGAATCTGGTACATCAGTGCGTTGCAGATCGCAGCCACAATGTTGCTTCCGCCCTTTCGTCCTCTTGCGACAATGCAGGGCACATCAAGATTACAGATCAGCTCTTTCGACTCCACGACATTGACAAAGCCGACCGGAGCTCCGATAATAAATGCCGGGGAAATTGTTCCCTCCTGAATCATCTCATAAAGACGAATCAGCGCCGTCGGCGCATTTCCAACTGCAAAGATTACCGATCCTTCCAGTTTTCCCGCATGCTCCATGCTGACAACCGCCCGCGTCACGCCTCTCTCCTTTGCCTCTTTGGCGACATCGGGATCTGCCATAAAACAATGAACATTCGCATTCAGTGCACTCAGCGCGCGCTTATTGATTCCCGCCATTCCCATATTGGTGTCGGTCACAATCGTTGCTCCTGCCTTCAAAATCTCAATCGCCTGCTCCACCGCATGATCAGAAAAATACAGATTTTCTGCATAATCAAAATCAGCAGAAGTGTGAATACACCGCTTCACAACGAGGAGTTCTCCTGGCGTCCAGTTTCCTTTTGGCATTTCCGACTCGATAATCTGCATGCTTCTCGCCTCGATCTCGGTCGGTTTCACCCATTCCATCTGTTCAAACACGTCTCTGCCTGTCCTTTCTTAGTTTTTTATCTTTCTTATTTCTTATCGTTTTGATCTTCTTGTTTTCTCGCTTTTTAGCTTTTTGCGCTCTTCAATTCTGAGTCCTGCACTTTAAATCCTCTCCATTCAGACCCATAATCTCGTAAATTGCCTTCATATCGAGGGATTCTCGGATGAGATCAGCGAGCTTGTCGTACTGACGCTGTTTGTAGACCTCCTGACTCTCTGTCGTAATCTCAAGAGAGATGCCTTTCTTCTCTGCAAGTTTTTCAAGAAGAGCAGATACCAGCTCCTCGTTGTCAAACAATCCGTGCAGGTAGGTGCCAATCACCAGACCATCCTCGCGCTCAAGTCCTTCCCAATTCTGATGAACCATAGTTTGAACAGTTTGAGTGGTCTGACTCTGATTATCCTGAGTTTTTGCGAAGATCGGTTCTGCCTTTCCGGTCAGCTCTGTAATTCCCATATGAATCTCATATCCGGTGATTCTCGTTCCCACATCACACTTTTCAAACATTCCGGTATTCTTGCGAAGAATAACCTCCGTCTGACCGCGCGTCTTTCTTTGCTCAAAGACTGTCCGCGCCGGGAGAAGCCCCATTCCGCGGATGATTCTGCCCTCCTCGCCCTCAACTCCATTTGGATCTGAGAGCTGTTCTCCGAGCATCTGGTATCCTCCGCAGATTCCGATCACTGGAACACGATCAAATTCCGTCTTTCGGAGGATTGCCGGTTCCAATCCGCTCTCCCTCAGCCAGATCAGGTCCGAAATCGTATTCTTTGTTCCCGGAAGAAGAATCAGATCGGGATTACCAAGCTGAGAAGCTCTCTCAACGTAGCGCAGCTGTACGCCCGGATGACGCTCAAGCGCATTGAAATCCGTGAAATTGGAAATATGAGGCAACCGAATCACGGCAAGGTCAAGACCACCTTTTATCATCTCCTCCGAGCCCGTTCTTGTCAGGCGGTCAGACAGGCTGTCCTCATCGTCGAGGTCGATCTGCTCCATCGGAATCACACCGATCACCGGAATGTGAAGTTTTTCCTCAATCATCCGAAGTCCCGGCTCAAGGATTTTTTTGTCTCCGCGGAATTTGTTGATCACAAGTCCTTTGATACGCGCCTGTTCCCTCGGCTCAAGCAGACTGACGGTTCCATACAGAGAGGCAAAAACTCCACCACGGTCAATATCTCCGACAAGGATGACCGGCGCATCGACGAGCTCTGCAAGTCCCATATTCACGATGTCGTTGTCTCTGAGATTGATCTCTGCCGGACTTCCTGCTCCCTCGATCACAATCGCGTCAAACTTCTCCTCCAGTTTTCCAAACGCTTCCTTCACAGCAGGAATAAATTCCGGTTTTCTCCGATAATAGTCCATCGCGCGCAGATTTCCGTAGACCTCGCCATTTACAATGACCTGGCTTCCCATCTGGCTCGTCGGCTTTAAGAGAATCGGGTTCATCTCAACCGTCGGCTCAATCCCTGCCGACTCCGCCTGCATCGCCTGCGCTCGCCCGATCTCAAGTCCATTTTTTGTGATGTAAGAATTCAGTGCCATATTCTGGGACTTAAACGGAGCCGTGCGGTATCCATCCTGCTTCAAAATCCTGCAAAGACCAGCGACGAGAAAACTTTTTCCAGAATTGGACATCGTTCCCTGAACCATGATTTTTCGCGCTAAAGGCTTTTCTGCGATGTCACTTGATATGTCGCCTGCCATGTCACCACCTACCACATCACCTGTCACGTTATCCGTTATGTTATCTATGATGTCCGCTGTCATCTTGCGCTCGTTCATCTTATTTTCCGTCATGTTGTTCTCCATCATGCTTCTTTGCCTCCCTAAACTCATGCGTAAAATTCTCATCGTAAAGTTTGGAGAGTGCAAAATCATCCCCGAGAAATCTTCCGACAACCACAAGCGCCGTCTTTCGGATTCCCACCTCTTTGACCTTCGCATCGATGTCGGTGAACATTCCTCTTACAATCTTCTGATCCGGCCAGGATGCTTTGTATACAACCGCGACCGGTGTCTCCTCCGGGTATCCGCCCTCAATCAGTCGTCCAACAAGCTGGTCGAGCTGACCGACACTCAAGAAAATGACCATCGTCGCCTGATGGGACGCAAGTGCCTCAATCTTTTCCCGCTCCGGCACCGGTGTGCGCCCTTCCATTCTCGTCAGGATCACGGTCTGGCTGACCTCTGGAAGCGTGTACTCGCGCTTGAGCACCGCTGCGGTTGCAAGAAATGAGCTGACTCCCGGAACCACCTCATACGCGATTCCAAGCTCATCAAGACACACCATCTGCTCGCGGTGAGCACCATAGATCGATGGATCACCGGTATGGACGCGCGCCACCTGCTTTCCTTCTGTCTCTGCCTGCTTCATCACCTCGATCACCTCCGGGAGCGTCATTCCCGCACTGTTGTAAATCTCGGCAGTCGGCTTTGCCCCGGCAAGCACCTGCGGATTGACTAAAGATCCCGCATAGATAATCACATCCGACTCCTCGATCAATCGTTTTCCTTTTACAGTGATCAGCTCCGGATCGCCCGGTCCCGCTCCGATAAAATAAACCATTTCGCTGTTCTCCTTTCCTCTGTCCCACACTTCTTTTTTCTTTGTTCAAGCCAACGCGCGGGGATACTTAGCATATGACTTTCCTCAGCTTCGCTGACATCTTCCGATCAAACTCACTGTGCCTCTGAGTTACAGTTTTTCATATGCCTTCACATGGATGTCCTCAAACGTGCTGTTTTCCTTGTAGACTTCCCATGCCATGTCGAGAAGCGGGAAGAGCATCACCGCTCCGGTTCCCTCCCCGAGTGCGAGATTTCCATGAATCACCGGCTCTAAATGAAGTCGCTCATAAATCTGCGCGCATGCCGGCTCTTTTCCGAGATGAGACGGAATCAGATAAGAAACCGTCTGCGGACAGATTGCCATCGCAAGAAGACCTGCAACCTCCGAAATGATTCCATCAAGCACAACCGGAATTCGCGAGATTGCTCCGCCAAGCATCAGTCCCGTCATTCCTGCAATGTCAAACCCGCCGAGTGAGGCAAGCACACCGATCGGATCATCCGCGGCCGGATGATGGAGCGCAATTCCGCGCCGAATGGCATCGATCTTTCTTGTGAGTCCCTCGTCTGAAAGACCTGCTCCCTTTCCTGTCACCGCCTCCGGATCTACGTCAAGCAGTACACTCGCAATCGCGCTCGATGTCGTCGTATTTCCGATTCCCATCTCCCCGACTGCGAGAATATCATATCCGGCATCCTTGAGTTCTCCCGCAAGTGCAATTCCATTGTGAATCGCCTCAAGTGCCTGCTCCCTCGTCATTGCCATCTCCCGGCAGAAATTTTTTGTGCCAAAATCCACTTTCATATTGCGGATTCCTGGCTCATGAAGTTCCCCGGCAACTCCAATATCAACCGGAAGCACCTCTGCTCCGACTGTCGACGCCATGCGGTTTACGCTCGCAATTCCTCGTGCAAAATTCTCGGTCACAATCGCCGTCACACTGCTGTCTGTCTGGCTCACGCCCTCTTCCACAACCCCGTTGTCCGCGCAGAACACGACAACTGCCTTGCGGTCGAGAGAGAGATTTTCCGTTCTCTGAATTCCTGCAATCTGCGTCAGAATCCTTTCAAAACGTCCGAGACCATTTAGCGGTTTTGCAATTCCGTCCCAATGGCAAACAGATGCCTCCTTTGCCTCCTCGCTCAACGGACGCACCTGCCCGCAAAGGCAGTCTAACTGTCTCTGATAATACTCTTCCATCTACTGTTTTTCACCCTTCTGTTTTGTAATTCCTGATTGATCTGATCCGTCGATCCATCTCACACGCTCATCTCACATCTTGTACTCTCGTGTCTTTTGTGCTTTTTATTTTCCAGCCATATATGCTTAAGTTTTTTCTTTCATATCTGTCAGATTTAAATGCGATATCCTCTCGGTGTCACCATTCTTCCGTCAATCTCTTTTGTTTGTGAATTTCCGACAAATACGGTTGTAAACATATCCACCTGACGATCGGCAAGCTCGGAGAGTGTCATCACCTCGGCGTGCTCGCCGTCTCTTCCGATCTGAGAGACGATTCCACAGACTCTCTCCTCCCCTATCTCTTCTTGAATGATCGTGCACGCACGCTTGAGATAATCGGCGCGCTTCTTACTCGACGGATTGTAGAGACAGATCACAAAATCTCCGGCAGCTGCCATTCTCAGGCGCTTTTCAATCTTCTCCCACGGTGTCAGAAGATCGCTGAGACTGATAACTGCAAAATCATGCATCAATGGTGCTCCAAGCACAGCTCCGCCTGCAAGCGCCGCCGTCACACCGGACACGACCTTGACCTTACAATCCGGATACTCCTCTCCGATCTCAAGCATCAGACCGGACATTCCATAGACGCCGGCATCTCCGCTGCACACCATTGCCACTTTCTTGCCCTTCTGTGCCTCCTCAAACGCAAGACGACAGCGCTCTGCCTCCTGACGCATCGGTGTCGTCAGATACGTTTTTTCTGGAAGCATCTTTTTCATCAGTTCTGCATACACCGTATAACCGACAATCACATCGCAGGATTCAAGCACTTCCTGCGCCTCGATCGTCATCTGCTTTTCTTCTCCGGGTCCCATTCCCACAACGTAAATTTCGTTCATTTTTTTCTTCCTCGCTTCTCAACGATTTTCCGATTTCCACTAAATTTTACATGCCATCCGTTTTTTGATTTATCTGTCCGATTGCTATTTTTTATTTTTCTTTGACAATTACAAGCGAATAATATCCTGCTCCATCGTGAATCTCATCGACACTCCGGCAAATCTTCTCGCCCGGAAGTCCGCAGTTTTCCACCATCATCGCCTCCATGCCGGACTGCGCAATGATTTCTTTGACGCGATCTAAATTTTTTCCCATCTTCATGATGACTTTCGTTCCCGAAAGTTTCAGCCCTTCCTCGATCTGTCCCGGCTGAGACAGCACATGGAGCTGTTCGGAATTCTCCGCAAGTCCCACATTCAGCGTCGCCGCCGTCGCACAAAACGATGGAATTCCATTAATCAGTCTCGCCTCATATCCCGCCTGCTGAACAAGACGATGAATATAGAGGTAAGTCGCATACAGCGTCACATCTCCAAGATTCAGAAAACCGACCTGTTTGCCCTGTGCAAGAAGATCCATCACCTGCTTTGCCGCCGTCTCATGCGCCTGTGCAAGACGCTCCTTGTCGCGTGTCATCGGAAGCTCCACGCCCACGCACGGTTTCTTCTCAACCTCCGGGATTGCGCGCTGTGCAATCTGGTACGCAATGCTACTGCGGTAATCCTCTCCCGGAACCATCAGCACATCGCACTCTTTAATTTTGCGCACCGCCTTGAGCGTCAAAAGCTCCGGGTCGCCCGGTCCGACACCGATTCCCCAGAGAATTCCCGGCACAATCTTTCCCGATTTTGCAGAACCATCTCCTGCCCCCATCTCCATCTGAGTCGCAGAAATCCTCTCCTCCTGCGCACGCATCTCCTCGGCGCGTTTCCATGCACCCTTGGCATGCTCCACATACATTTTGCGAATCTCCGGATACTCTCCGAGACCCTCAAAATTGCACTCCACCTCATAGCCTTCACGCAAAAACTGATTCTTCCACGAATCTTCCTGATCCCCTGCCATGTCAATCATCACATGGTTTCCTGCGACAATCAGAAGCGGGGCAAGCAGTACTCGCTTCGGTTTCTGAGCCTCCACTGCCTGCATCATCGAATCAAGTGTCGGAGATGCCTCGACGGTTCCGATCAGAAGATTTCCTGCACCATCATCCGTCAAATGCTTCTGGAGACGCTCGTAAGAGAAGTTTGCAACATGCTCCGTTCCATGACCCATCAGAACAACTGCTGCTCCCGGAACGCGATACTCTGCAAATTTATTTTCCAGAATTTCCGCCAGCCTCTGATAGTCCTTCTCATCCGTCAGAAGCGGTTCTCCACATGCAAACCACTGAAAACGATCCTGATATCTGCGGACTGTTCCCATCATCCGGTCATACTCAAATCCGCGAATCACATGGGTCATCTGCACGAGAACTTCCTTGTAGCCCTCTGCGAGAAGACGCTCAAATGCCTGCTCCACATCATCCACCCAGATGCCCTCTCGCTCTCTCATGATTCGCATGATCGTCGGACTTGTAAATGCCCGGAAAAAGTCATATTCCGGAAATGCCTGCCTCATCTCCTCCTCGATTGCATCGATCGTCTTCTTTCGCGTTTCCGGATAGCTCGTTCCAAAACTGATCACAAGAAGTGCTCGTTTTTTCTCGTTTGCCTGCGCTCTTTCCGGCACACTCTTCTGTGTATTTACCTGTGCACGTTCCTGCACTTCATTTTTGTTTTCCATCTGTTTCTCCATTTTTCTATCTTATCTTATACTTATCCTTCATTCTGTTATTATTTTTTGTTCCGTCTCAACTCCCCTATCATACCATAAACAGGCGCGAGACACCAATAAAAAAAGGAATGCGATAACTCATAAAAGAGCACAAAAAAATGATATACTCCCTTCTAGGTAGACAAGTAAACTCATAAAACTTGTTTTCTTAAAAGGGAGCATATCATTTCACGCTCTCAGATTTATTTTTAATTCATTTCTCTGATCTTTCGGATAATTGCATCCCGGTACTCTTCGGTCGTCGCTGTTCCGTGAAGATCCGGCGTCAGGCAAGTCCCATCTGCAAGCACCTCATCAACTGCTCTGCGGATCTTTCCGGCACACTCCTTCTGTCCGAGATACTCAAGCATCATGCAAGCAGACCACAGAAGTGCCGTCGGGTTTGCGATGTGCTTTCCCGCAATATCCGGCGCACTGCCGTGAACCGCCTCAAACATCGCATAATCAGTTCCCAAATTGCTCGACGGGAGAAGTCCAAGTCCACCGATCAGACCACTCGCAAGATCAGACAGCAGATCTCCGTATAGATTCGGTGTCACAATCACATCAAACTGGTTCGGATTCATTACCATCTGCATACATGTATTGTCGATGATCTTATCATTGTGCTCAATCTCCGGATACTCTTTCGCAATCTGCTCGAAAATATCCAGGAACAAACCATCCGACATTTTCAGGATATTCGCCTTGTGGACACAGGTCACCTTCTTTCGCCCATGATTCTTCGCATACTCAAAAGCGTCACGAATAATTCTTGTGCTCGCTTTTCGGGTGATGATCTTCTTTGCGTGAACGGTATCTTCATCGATCTTCTCCTCCACACCGACATAGAGATCCTCGGTGTTCTCCCGGAAAATCACCATATCCACATCTGAAAATGGAGTCTTCACCGCAATGTTTGATTTTGCGGGGCGAATATTCGCATACAGGTCATACTTATTCCGCAGTGTCACATTCAGAGAACGAAAACCGTGACCGATCGGAGTTGTGATCGGGGATTTGAGCAGAACACGATTCCGCTCAAACGACGCATAAGCCTCATCCGGAATCAAAGCGCCATTTCGCTTCCACTCTGCTTCCCCGACGTTGTAAATCTCATAATCCAGTCCTGCGCCCGCTGATTCCAAAATCTCCAAAACGCAATCTGTGATCTCCGGTCCAATTCCGTCTCCCTTAAACACTGTGATCATTTTCTTCATAAGTGTGACCTCCTGCCCTTTCCTTTATCCTGTATGCTTTTTGTTTTTTTGCTATATGAAATTTTTTCCAATCTTAGCACACCAGATAATTAAAGTCAATATGTTGTGGCGATCACAATGTATTGCTTTTGATTTAGAACAAGATTATTTATATTTGTATTTGTCAAAACGATCTCTGAACATTATCACATCACAGCTAACCGTGTCACTGCTTCCATCCATATATTCAACGATAGCTTTCGTAACTTTTATATAATCTATTTACCTGTTAGTTACTGCAACTCCACTCTTGGCTTGCGCGCTGAAGCTCCGTCATGTGATGGAAAACTCCTCATGCACCTGTCTGTATTCATAAATCTGGAATAATCAATCTTTGCATAGGAACATGCATAATAAAATACATTCAGTGCTTTCTCTGTTATTTCAGATAAAAATGCTGACACAGAAAGAGGAGGGGGACATCCACCCTGAGTTACAGCATCACCACAAGCGCGACCGTAATCAGCACAATGCTGATCAGGATAGAAAGGGAGTTGACCGCGCTCGACAGTCCGAAATCTCCTTTGAGTTCTGCGGTAAACGCCGGAGCGATGCTCGCGATCGGTGCAAGGAAGGTGATTACAAGCGCCTGGCGGTACTCAAGCGGAAACGGCAGGAAAAAGTAGGATGCCAGAGCAAAAAGAATTCCCACAAGATAGCGCGTCGAGAGAATTTTCACAATATCTCCGATCTGCTCCCGATCCCCGCTCAGATGAAAGCCGACACCGATCATCAGCATCGCCATAAAGACATTCGCATTTCCGATGATTCCCGCATACTCGATAATCGGCTGAGGCAGGGACAGATGGCAGAATGCCAGAATCGTCATGAACACATAGGTCAAAAGCGGAATGCTCTTTGAAAGTCTCTTAAAAATCGGGCGGAAATCAAATTTGCCATTTCCCGACTTCACCATATCTGCGACACTGCATGATCCGCCCATACAGATGAAGCTGTTTCCGCAGTCAAACAGGCTGACTGCCATGACTCCGACAGGTCCGAGAAATCCCTGCGCAAACGGCATCGCAAAATTTCCAATGTTGCATCCGGAAATATTCAGGATCGCAAACGACTGATGCTCGCGTCCCCGCTTCCGGTAAAGGACTGCGCCGACTCCGATCATGAACACACCGAACAGAAACCCCATTACCATCAGAAGCAACATCGAGGTCTCCATCTCTCTTCCCGAGAAGTTTGTGATAATCGCCGCTGTCAGGGTAATCTTGACCACGATCTTACTCAAAACATGGAAATCATCCTCCGCAAAAAATCCGATGTTTCGCAGAACATATCCAAGAAGAATGATTCCCACAAAACAGCCTGCATGAACCAGTATCTCTCCCATAACCTTTTTCTCCTCTTCCTTTTCTCTTCACTCTTTCTCTTTTTTCTTTGTACTTCTTTCTTTATTATTGCTTTCAAGTTGACGCAAGCATCGACTTGGCGCATCACATATAACATACCATTTTTTACAGCAAAAAATCCCGCAAGCGGGATTTTCTGTTTTTAATCTGTATACTCTCTATGCTTTTGTCTTTCATGCATACACTTTGCGATCCCCATCCACAAAAGCGAAGGACATTCCCTCTGAGTGATCTTATGAATACATCATCATCTGAGAAATCACCGGCTTGAGTCGTCCTGCTACAACCACAGCAAGTACGCAGAGAATATAGTCCGGTGCCATCGTGCCTACACAGTACACGACAAAGATTTCTTTCCATCCGATCGGATTGGCAAGCAGAAAGTTCGCGATCATGTAAAAATAGATCAGACCCATTCCATAATATACCACAAATCCTGCTGTCGCCGGAATCATCATTGGAAGTGCGCGCATCGTGTGCATTCTCTCATTCAGGAATCCCATCACCCACGCAGCAAACGCAAAGCCCAGAAGAAATCCGAATGTCGGCTTCAACAGATATGCCGGACCACCGCCGGACGCAAACACCGGAATTCCGATCAGACCAACGATCAGATATGTCGCCACACTCATGAATGCCTGATTGGACGAGAGCAGAAGTCCCGCAAGCAAGACAAAAAACCACTGCATTGTGAAATGCATGTCCGTCAACGGCATCGGAATCGTAATCTTGATAAATGCACCTGCCGCAATCAGTGCTGCAAACAATCCACAAACCGCAAGGCTCATGGACGCCCCCCTCTTTTGTTTAATCAACTCAGTATCTCCTTCCCTGTTCTGTATTTAACAATCTCATTATAACAGGTTTTTCTCTCTTATTCCATTACAATCACTATTTTTCTGTCACTATTTTTCCATAAAGAAAAGCACCTCCCCAGGAAGGTGCTTTTCTTGTATGTCTCACTTTATTTTTCTCAAATCGGCCACGTCGATCTGAGAATTTTTTTGTAAGTAAATGGGCGCTCAATTACATGCGCTCCGGAGCCTCAAAACCGAGAACGTGGATACAGGTCGTCAGAACGTCCTTCGTCAGCGTGATCAGCTGAATCCAGCTTGCCTGACGAGCCTTGTCTTCCTCCGCGAGGATTCGATTGTCATGGTAGAAGCTGTTGAATGCATTGGACAGCTCATAGATATACTGGCAGATCTTATGCGGTGCGGTCTCTGCAAATGCATTCTCCATCACATCGTTGAAGCGTGCAAGGCGAAGCATCAGATCCTTCTCTGCATTTCCCACTGCCGGAAGAATCTTTGCGTCTGCCGGTGCAGTCTCTGCCTGAGTTTCCTGATACTTGTTCAGAATCGACTTGATACGAACGATCGTATACAGGATATAAGGACCGGTATTTCCCTCGAAGGAGATGAAGCGGTCAAGGTCGAAGACATAATCCTTGGATGCCTGGTTCGTCAGATCGCCGTACTTCAGCGCAGCAAGTCCAACGGTCTTTGCAGTCTCCTTTGCCTCCTCCTCAGATACGGTGCGATTCTCCATGATACGATCATAAACAGCAGAATCAATGTCAGCGATCAGACGCTCGAGACGCATGACTCCGCCCTCTCTCGTCTTAAACGGCTTGCCGTCCTTTCCGTTCATCGTACCGAATCCGATATGAATCATCTCGGTCTCCGGCTTCACATAGCCTGCCTTTCTCGCAACACGGAAGACCTGAACGAAATGAAGCTCCTGACGCTTATCGGTGATGTAGATGTATTTAACCGGCTGGAAGTCTTTCTCACGCTCGATGATTGTTCCGAGATCAGAGGTCGCATACAATGCAGCACCGTCAGACTTGCGGACGATACACGGCGGAAGCTCCTTGCTGTCGGTCGGCTCTGCAATGTCGACAACGAGAGCACCATCACTCTCATGTGCAAGTCCCTTGTCCTGAAGATCCTGAATCAGCCACGGAATATATTTCTGAGCATCGCTCTCGCCCTTCCAGAGCTCGAAGTGAACATCCAGATTGCCGTAGTTCTTCTTCAGATCTGCGAGGGAAACGGACATGATGTGCTTCCAGATTGCGGTAAACGGTGCATAGCCATTCTGCAATTTGAAGGTTGCAGTCTGCGCGCGCTCCTTGAATGCCGGGTCCTCTTTTGCCTTTCCGCTTGCGGTCGGATAGATATCCTCAAGCTCGCTGATCGTAAACGGAGCCTCTGCCGGATACTCTCCGGTGTAGGACTCATCAAAGTATACGAGATCCGGCTTGCGATCGCGCAGTTCCTCAATAATCAGTCCCATCTGAAGACCCCAGTCTCCGAGATGAACATCACCGATCATATTGTAACCGAGGAATTTACCCATGCGCTTCACAGCCTCACCGATAACTGCGGAACGCAGATGACCGACATGAAGCGGTTTTGCTACATTTGCACCACCGTAATCGACGATGATCGTCTCACCGTGTCCGGTCTCCTCAAGACCCAGTTTTTCTTCCTTCTGCATACCGCCAAGGTAATCTGCAAGGTACTGCGGATTTAAACGGATGTTGATGAATCCCGGCATCACTGCAGTAATTTCGGAAAACATCTCGTCTCCGGTCAGATTCTCCACTACTGCCGTTGCAATGTCAATCGGTTTTTTCTTGTATGCTTTTGCTGCTGCCATTGCACCGTTGCACTGGTACTCACACAGGTCCGGGCGGTTTGACAGCACGATTCTTGCGTAAGAGGCTTCGTAGCCACAGGTCTCAAACGCTGTGCGCATCTTTTCTTCGATCAGATTCAGAATCTTCTTCACGTTCTCAAACTCTCCTTTTTTCTTCAATGTTCTTCAGATTTCTTCAGACTGATTTCTTATTATAATGGATTTCACGGGAAAATACAACCCGCTTCTCTCAGGTTTGTCCTGACAGACAACCCTCTCGTTACTGTTCACGCTTTGCGCAAACAGCACTTTTTATACATGAAGGATTTTGCGGATCAGAGAAAAGATGACTCCCGCAGTGCTCACAAGCATCAGCTGACGACTCTCCTCCTGCACGGCTATCACAATCGCACTGACCGCCTTTGCCATTCCGTGCCACATCTCGCCATCCTCCGGCACCAACCCGGACAGGCGGGTCACAACACAAACTGCACCCAGACACAGAAGAAACGGCAGAAATCCCCGTCCTGTGTCGTAAGTCTTCATGCGCACCTCTCCGCCTGCTCCCTTTCGGCTCATAATCCAGAGCGTCCAGATCATCCCGAAGAAGACCACAGCTCCGGCTGACGCGAGATAGAGCGCAAGCGCATAGTTTCGCTCATCGAGAATCGTCATAATTCCTCCGAGACCCTCCCGGTGTTGCCAGAATGAAAATACACTCATCACCGTCAAAAGTGCCATCAGAACTGCTGATGCGAGCTGGAGCAGGCGGGAAAATCCCACAACCGCAAGAACGGATGGCTTTATTTTTTCCTTCGCTCTCTCCTGGTGGCTCTGTGCTTTTTCCTGAAATTTATCTTGGCGACTCTGTTCTTTTTCCTGACGTTTCCGCTCCCGCTCTAAATCTTCGTGCTCCTGCTGGCGCGCCCTCAAATCCTCAAGCTCCGACTGCATCGCCCGAATTCGCTTATCTTTCTTTTCCTTTTGTTTTTCTCTTTGTCTCTCTTTTTGCTTTTTTTCCTTTCGCTCACTGCGATCTGCATCTGCATTGCGCCAAGACCGCTTTTGTGTCGTTGTCGCCTTTTTTCTCGAACGCCCGCGCCCGCTCTGTGCCTCTTTCATCTCCTCTTCTCCATTTTCCCGACTTTCGTTTTTCCGATTTTCTTCGTTTCCCCGGTTTTCTCTATCTTCTCTATTTTCTCTATGTTCCTGATTCTCCAAAATCGGATCTAAAATCCCATTCTTTGCACGTTCCTGCTCTTCTCGGATCTTTTCCTCAAGCTCTCTTCTGTAATCCTCTTCCGGGATCTCAGCGCTATACTTATCATAGTCTTTGATCGAATACTCGGACAAATTTCGCCCACTCCGACACCAGACACATATTTTTCCAGATGATTTTCGTCCACATCTCGGACAAACCATAATGATCGGCTCCTTTTTCTAAGTTCTTCGTTCAAGAACGGTTCAAGAACGAATTTGGTTCAATATATCGCGCATTTCATCAAATGTCAAGAAACGTTCACCTGAAAAAACACTCACGAAATTATTTTTGTTTTCTCCCTATAAATCTTTCAGATTTCCTATGGAAGTTGTCTCAATTATATAGTACAATCTAAAGGTCTGTTTTTAAAGACCCTGATTTTTTTAATTTGAAACTTTAAGAGGTACGGTTCTCACACTGTGCTGACCTTGCCTTTTTAAGAAAGGACATGATGAAACCACTCCATACCTTTTTTTCTGCTCTTCTCCTCTCGATTTCCGTCCTCACCCCCGCTTACGGGGCGGATACCGATGCAACCGCTGTTCCGACCTCACCGGTCATCACGAGCAGTCGCGGAATTCTGAAACCGAAAGACATCCTGAGCACATCCACTTCCATTCCGGAGACTGTCTACCGACCGGGAATCTACCAGGTCGGAACAGATCTTCCTGCCGGAGAATACATGATCTTCACGCTGACAAACGGAATCAAAGGTTCCTACTCAATTCTGTCTGACCTGAGTGACGAGGCTCAGGTGCTTGATCACGCCTCATTTCCGTACAACTCAATCGTGACGCTGAGCGAGGGGCAGGTGCTCAAGCTCACGCGGTGCAGTGCCTCCCCGATCGCTGAGGTTCCGCAGATCGATCATTTTTACGGAAATATGTACAAGATCGGTTACCACATTCCGGCGGGCACTTACCGGCTCAAGCGTGCGAAAAATGCACAGGCAGGTGTTGCATTCACACTCGCATGGCCGAGCAACACCTACGATTGCGTGATCGATTACATGGAAGTGAAAGACAATGCGGTGATTACGGTTCACGAGGGAGAATATCTCCAGCTTGAGGACTGCCTGCTCGCTTCGACCGCCTCTGCGGAAGACATCAAGCGCTACCGCATTCCAACCGCCTCAGAGACCGCAATTGCCGAGGAGGAAGCGCTGAAACGCCAGCAGACCTCTCCGATCCTTGTATCGGGTGATCTCGTTGCCGGACTTTCGACCTCAACCTCCAAACCGGAGACGATCTATCCTGCCGACACCTACCTCGTCGGTTCCGACCTCCCTGTCGGAGAGTACGTTCTGCTCTCCACCGGAGAAGAACCTGGTGTCTATATGATTTCTGACAAGGCAGATCCAGACAAACATGAGGATCTGATCGACTATGGCGGAATCCAGACAGACGCGATTGTAGCGGTCAAGGAGGGGGAATATCTGACTTTTGAAAATGCCACTGCCTCCCCGATTGAGGAAGTTCCGAATCTCGACTATCGCAGTGCAACCGAATTCAAAGTCGGTGTTCACATTCCGGCAGGCACCTGGTATTTCGTGACGGATGACCCGGACAACACCGGAATCGTTTTCGTGATGTCCGCGACGCGACGTCAATACAAAGATATGCTTTCCATGAAATACATTGACACAACCCCAGTCCCGATCACGCTGGAGAAGGGACAGTACCTGCTGATGATGAACTGCCGGTTCACCGCCCAGACCTCATCGGCCAGCGGACCAGGCGCTGACCTTGCGAGCGGAGTCAACTCCGCAATCCAGACACTCCTCGACACGATCAAACAGTTCGGAGCCTAAACCTCAAAACACCCACTGGAACGCAGAAATAACATCTGTCGAAAAATCATTGAATTTCTGCACTCTTGCGACATCGTTCGACTGCTGATTAATGATGCTCTCAAAGGTGTCCGTGTCCAGTAACCTTTCCGCGGTCTCAATGAACGATCGCTATCAGAGATAACAAGCACAAAAAATCCGGATGAAAACACCAGATTTCTGGCACTTTCAACCGGATTTTCTGTCTCATTCTTTCTTTTCTGATTTTTCTTTTTAATTCGTTTTTCTTATTCGTTTTTCTTATCGATCTCTTTTTTTACGCTTTTCTTTCACTCTCCTGCTCTGCACTCTTAGTCTGCTCCTGTTTTTTCTCCTCCCCGTCCATTTTTTCTTTATCATCTTTTTTTGTCTTCTTTGCCCATGGCTCCTCATCCGATGCCTTGAAATTGTAGACCGGCTTCAACACCTCGATCACATCGACAGACTCTCCAATCACATCGATGATATCACAAAGTGACTTATATGCCATCGGCGCCTCGTCGATCGTCGCCTCGTTGACCGAAGTCGTGTAGATTCCTCTCATTGACTCCCGGTATGCCTCAATATCCAGAGACTCCTTCGCCTTTTTTCTCGACATCACGCGCCCTGCTCCGTGCGGTGCAGAGTCATTCCACTCTGGATTCCCTTTCCCGATTGCAAGAATCGACCCATCCCTCATATTGATCGGAATCAGCACCTTCTCGCCCTTATGTGCGCCAATTGCTCCCTTTCGCAAAATCCGCTCCTGCACATCAATGTAATTATGAATCGTGTGAAAACTCTCCTCACCCGTCATTCCCGTCCGCTCGAGAATGATTTCCGCCATCTTCTCACGATTCCGGCGCGCAAACTGCTGACAGATCTCTATATCGTGAAGATAATCGTCGAGAAATGTCCCATAGAGCCAACAGATATCCTCCGGCACACGCAGGGCGTGCACCTGATAATCTCGCTTGAGTTTTCCGAGTGCAGACTGAATCTCCGACCGTCTCCCCGCTTCCTTGTAAGTGCGGATGATTTCCTCCCTCTCTTTGAAGTACTCCTCTTTTCCCATATGAAGATCAATCGCAAGTTGCTGGTAGTACTCCGCCACCTGCTTTCCAAGATTTCGGCTTCCGGAATGAATCACGAGATAGTTCGTTCCATCCTTTGCGCGGTCGATCTCGACAAAATGATTTCCACCACCCAGGGTTCCAAGCGAACGCTCAAGCCGCCTTGAATCTCTGAGTGCACGGTAACAGCAAAGTTCTGTGAGCGGAAATCTCTCGATTCTCCCCTCCCAGACATTCATTCCAGACGGAATAAAATGACAGGCTTCATCAATCTTCTCGAAATCAATCTCCGTTTTCTTCAGGCGCACCGTGTACATTCCACATCCAATGTCGACTCCGACGATATTCGGGCAAACCTTGTCGGTGACCGTCATCGTCGTCCCGATCGTACATCCCTTCCCGGCATGGACATCCGGCATGATTCTCACCCGGCTTCCGCGCGTCAGCTCATAATCACACATCCGACGGATCTGTTCAATCGCCTCATCCTCAATCTCCTTCGCATAACAGATCGCCGTATTGACTTTTCCTTTAATTTCAAGCATGTTCCGCTCCTTTTCTACTTTGATTTCATTCAAACGTTCTTCTCTGTCAAATTTTTCAGGAAACAATGTTTCTGCCGGATCAAACGCTTACGAATCAGATCGACAAAAACTTCTGGCGCAGTGACCCGGATCATCGGTCCAAACGAGAGCACCCGAATCACAAGTTCCGTCTCATCGTCCTTGTCATATCTCACTCTGATGCGATAGCGGTTTCTTTCTATCCTCTCTGCCTCTTTCTCAAAGTGAGCAAAGTGGAGAAGCGCCCGCTCAAGCGCATTTCTCTGATCGACAAGCTCAAACTCGATCATTTGATTTCCGGAACTATTTCTTTTCGTTGTCTTTTTCCAGCTCTCACCACTCAGCTTCTTTTTCCCGTCTTCTTTTGAATTCTTCGGATTTTTTTCTCCATCTTCCTTCCACATTCCATCCTCTTCGCAGACCTTACATCTGATGATTCTTGCGAGGTTGATCATTCCGCCGTAACGGCTTCCCGTGCCGACCAGACGAAACTTATCATCTTTTTCAGAGTACTCGAGGTATTCCGGAACCACAGTCTCCGTCCGAATTCGCCCTTTCCGATTCATGCTGTCGACGACGATCGAACTGTGTGTTCTGCACGCTGAGAGTACTGTGCGAAAATTTCTCTGATAAACCGGGTTCTCATAGGGATCGCCATCATCATATCGATCAAACACCCGGATATCCTCCGGCGAAAACAGCGGTTCCACATCCGATAAATCAAGCACTTCGATCAACTCACCAGCATCCGCGATTTTAATAAAATCAGGAATTGCATCGCAACCCGCATCCATAAAAAGTTGAATTCTCGGGTCCATCAAAATCGCCTTGAGCCAACGCTTTTCAAGCAGAGTGAGTGGGCAAGTTGGCTTCTTTCGGATCGGAGTCGTGCCATCCTTTCGGATCAACTGCCACCTCTCCTCCCGCAGAGCACTCTCAATATTCCATTCACTCTCCCCAAACGCATGCCCTGTGATGATTTCTTTTAGTTCATTCGGCGCAAGCGGGTGATCGACTGCCGCTCTCAGCACATGGGCGACTGTCTGATAATAGCTTCCATAAATTTCATGAAACATCATCGCCCCTCACCTTCTCTCTCCAAATATTCCCCTATCTTGGGGCACACACGATTTCCTTCTCTCCGCTCCGTATCCATCATCTCTGTCTGATCACGCCAACAATCTCGTGTCTCCTTATCCCCTTCCTCAAGTCCATAAAGACGGTACATCTCCTCGATATCCCGCTTAAACTGCGCCTCGAGACGCGGATCGGAAAAATGGATCTGCGTGATCCGGCAGAGAAATGTCCGAATCCACGGAATCAGCTCGCTCGCGTCATAGACATCCGCTGAAAAATGACTCGTGTGCTCATCGAGTTTTCTCACCGTTCCACATCGCTTTTCCCTCTCAAGTCTCCGGTGAATGTGTTGCTCGCCCTCACCGTAACAGACTGTAAACTCCACATGCTCCAAGCGCTGACCGGATCTTCCCTGTGTGCTGACGCCCCACATGTAAGGTTGCATCGCGCGAAGTCGTTCACGCAGTTCCTCAAAGCGAGAATTTCTGTCATTGATTTTAACCGACACAATCGAGTCAATCCGCACCGAAGCGATCCTCTTGAGCCTCGGCATATATGCCATCAGGTACTGGCGACCACTCTGAACGCTGATCATGATCTGAAGCGGAACAACGTGATTTTCCGCAATCATATCCCGATTCCGATTAATCGTCTCAAGCGTAATATTCTTTTTTTCCCGCATCGCAAGAAACAATTCGCCGAGGATCTCGCTGTCCATCGCAGATGTGATATAGTGATGTTTGAACACGAAATGTTCGACATGGCTATCGTTGCCCCTGTTCCCGTTTTTCTCTGACTCCCCGTCCCTTTCCCCGCATTTCTTTCGCTCCCTTATGTTCGCGCTCGAACTACACTCCCGATTTTCCTCAGCGCGATCAATCAGATAAGAACCGATGACACCACACGGCGCTACCTCCGAGAAGAAATCTAGCAAATCCAGATACTCCTGAGTTCCTTTCGCAGAATCCCCTGACGGACTTTCCACCGATAAGCTTTCTGTCAAACATTTTTCCATCAAACAACTCTGTGCCAAACGATAATAAACCAATTTACCTTTCCTTCGGGAACTGACAATCCCCTCTTTTTCGTAATCTTTGAGCTTTTTACGAAGCGTCGATTCATCAAAAAGGCGTGGAGTCTCAAATTCCGCAAGATACGCATCAACTTTCGTAGTGATCTGTGCAAGCGACAACTCCTCCTCTGCACACGCAAGAATATCCATCAGAATAAAATGCAGGGTAATCTCTCCATCCGTAAAGCTCTTCATCTTCCATGCGCGGTAAAACGGATTGTGGCGGGACTGACGGCTGTCGATTGAGAGAAAAACATTTTTTCCATCCGCAGTCTGGCGAAATCCCATATAATCTCCGAGCCATGCCTCAATGCGCCTACGCTCATCGTCATAGGAGCGCGCACTCTTTCTCGTATACTCTTCCCTGCTCTTAAATCCATATATGTAAAACTCCCGCATATAATCGCGAGTCCGGTTGAATTTCTTAATCAGCTCATTATATGCCATCCTTCCACCTCAGCCCTCTATCGCTTCATCTGTACTCTTTCCTGTTACCAAAATGATAGCATCGCACACCTGCTTTGTCATGGAAAAAAAGATGCGAAGATATGGTTTCTCTATCAAAAACGCAACCTCTCAGACTTAACGACACAAAAAACGGCGATCTTTTTCTTTTAATGCAGTAACTTATCGGATTCACAAAATATATGAAATAAAAAATAAATGATATAAAGACATCCAGAACTTAAAACCAGATTAAAAACTTCAAATAAGCTTCCCGGAGAACGAGTTTGCGTGACTTTGTTCGCCAGGGAAGCCCCTTTTTTCTCTTATTATTTTCAAATTTCTTATCCCGTTTATAACCCAGAGTGAATGCACAGTAATTTTGATGGGAAGGTGTCAGCAGAGCTGACCAAAATCACGCGACAAGTCTCGGTGAGCATCGACTTGAATTCTAACTCTTCTAGCATTTCCTGCGTCATGCGCCTCACGCTTTTCAGCGAAAATATTTCTCCTCTACCTCATGCGCCGGCATCTCTTTTCCAGTATACAATTTGAACGCCTCTGCGCCCTGCCACAAGAGCATACCAATTCCCGGCACGATCTTGCATCCAGCTTTCTCGGCATCCTCAAGCAATTTCGTCTTCCGCGGATTGTATACAACATCCGATACAACAAGACCCGGATGGAACATTGCCGGATCATCAATCAAGGTCTGATCCTCATGCGGTTTCATTCCGACACTCGTCGCATTCGTGAAAATATCACTGTCCGCAATCTCTCTCGCAAACACCTCCCGATCCGCAATATCATACAGATTAACCTTGCACTCCTCAACCGCACTGCGAATCTTCTCAACTGTGTGCTCCGCATTTGCAAAAGAAGCCGATGATTTTCTTGCAAAAATCGTGAGTTCTCTGAGTCCCTCCAGCGCAGATGTAATCTCGATCGAGGTTGCCGCACCGCCAGAACCCGCGATCGTCATCTTCTTTCCGTGAATATCGACTCCCGCTTCCTTGAGACTTCTGACCCAACCGCGTCCGTCCGTGTTGTAACCGATCAGTTTTCCATCCTCATTTACAACCGTATTAACTGCGCCGATCAGCTCTGCCTCTTTTGAGAGTTCATCACAGCATGCCAGAGCCTTCGTCTTGCACGGCATCGTGATATTGAATCCTCTGACATTCAGAAGACGAAGCGCATCAATCGCCTTCTTTGTCTCATCCTCCTTGACATCAAATGCGAGATATGCGTAATCCAATCCGCATTTTTCAAAACTGTAGTTGTACATTGCCGGAGATCCGGAATGTCCCACAGGACTTCCAATCAGGCAAAGCATCCGAGTGTGTCCGTTGATTTCCATGTGTCACTGCTCCTTCATCTTTTTCCATCTTTTTTCACGCCACAAAACATCTGAAATCCAGTTCAGCCCTGCACACATATTTGCGCACAGGGCTGTCCTTTTAATCGATCCCGAGATCCTTTGATTTGATTAATAACTTAAATTACTATCTTAATAATCTAATCCTTAATAATCTAATTTTATAATCTCGTTTTCGCTTTATTTTATTGTAGCCTATCCTGCGTTGTCCTGCAAACACTTTATTCCACTTATTCCACTTTATCTGCAGGTTATTTTGCAAGCATCATCATAATCTCATTGCTTCGACTGATGAAGTTTGTCATACGCTCCGGAGACAGAGTTCCGTGGCTTAAAAGTGCCAGATCATAGAGCTGTTCGCAGATCTTTGAGGTATTCTCCTCATCGCCGTGCTCCATCACATACTGAACCAGCTTGTTGTTCGCATTGAGCACAAGCGTCTCACCGGCACCGCCGAACATCGACGGGTCCATTCCGTACATGTTGTACATCTTCATCATATCCTGCATACGACGGCTCTCCTCAGATACCGTCAGCATCGAGGCAATCCCCTCATTCTTGAGCTTCTCAACCTTGATCTCAAGCTTGTCATTTCCAAGTGCCTTCTTAAAGACAGCGGTCAGAGTCTCCGCATTCTTCTTGAATACCTCATCATCTTCCTTCACTTCTTCCTTGAAGGTGTCATTCAGATCTGCATCGATACGCAGGAACTTGAGTCCCTCATTCTTCTGCTCAAGATGTCCGATAAACGGAGAATCAATGCTGTGCGGAAGAATCACTGCGTCCAGACCAGCCTCCTTGAACATGTTGATGTACTGACTCTGCTCCTTCTCGTCGGTTACATAGAAGACCTTGTTCTCATGCTTCTCCTTATTCTCCTCAAGGCAATCCTTCAGGGTCAGGTACTTGCCATCAAGATTCTTGAACAGGATGTAATCGTTCATCTTCTCGGCAAACTTCTCATCCTTCAGGCAACCGAACTTGATGAACGGAGCGATGTCATCCCAGTATTTCTCATAATTCTCACGGTCCGTCTTACACATACCGGTCAGCTTGTCGGCAACCTTCTTCGTGATGTAATCCGAAATCTTCTTGACGAATCCATCGTTCTGAAGTGCACTTCTCGATACGTTCAACGGCAGATCCGGGCAATCAATGACGCCCTTCAACAGCATCAAAAACTCCGGAATAACTTCCTTGATGTTATCTGCGATAAATACCTGGTTGTTGTACAGTTTGATCGTTCCCTCAATGGAATCGTACTCCGTGTTGATCTTCGGGAAGTACAGGATTCCCTTTAAGTTGAACGGGTAATCCATGTTCAGATGAATCCAGAACAGCGGTTCCTTGTAATCGTGGAAGACCCTGCGGTAGAAGTCACGGTAGTCATCATCCTTGCACTCGTTCGGATGCTTGTTCCACAGCGGATTCGTGTCGTTGACCGGAACCGGACGTCTCAGAATCTTGTAGCGCTCCTTTGCCGGCTCTACCTCAACTGTCTCCTTCTCGCCGTTCTCATTTTTCTTCTCCTCGGTCTTTGCCGGCTCGAGCACTGTCTCAACCACGGTATCCTTGTCCGTCAGCTGGTCCTTGTCGATCGTGTCGTACTCCGGCTCTGCCTTCTCATTCTTTAAATAAATCGGAACCGGCATGAACGAACAATACTTCTCAAGCACCTCTCTTGCGCGATACTCGTTGGAGAACTCATAGCTATCCTCGTTTAAATACAGCGTGATCGAAGTTCCCTGCTCTGCTTTGTCGCCATCCTTCATCTCAAACGTCAGACCGCCCTCAGACTCCCAGTGTACCGGGGTGCTTCCCTCCTTGTAGGAGCGGGTATCGATCGTCACCTTGTCAGCTACCATGAATGCGGAGTAGAATCCCAGTCCGAAATGACCGATGATCTGATCCTCATTTGCCTTGTCCTTATACTTCTGGAGGAAATCCTGTGCGCCGGAAAATGCGATCTGGTTGATATACTCCTCAACCTCATCAGCAGTCATACCAAGACCATTATCGGTCACGGTGATCGTCTTGTCATCCGGGTTCACACTGACCTGAACCTTGTACTCAAGATCCTCCGGCTTCGTGTACTCTCCCATCAGCTCCAGTTTTTTCAGTTTTGTAATTGCATCGCAGCCGTTGGAAACCAGCTCACGATAGAAAATATCATGGTCGGAATACAGCCATTTCTTGATAATCGGGAATATGTTCTCACTGTTAATAGATAAATTGCCACTCTTACTGCTCATCAATCTCACTCCTTATCGAATTTTCATTCTTTAATAAGCCACTAAAGGGTATTTTAATACAGCAGAATTCAAATGTCAATAAAAAATTAGCACTCATTTCAAATGAGTGCTAATAAAATATCGCAGTTCAAAAAAATTTATCATTCTCAATTCTCTTCCGTAAACGGAATCTGCTTCGCCTTAAGATAACGGCGCACTGCCTCATCCCACGCATACTCCGCCTGCTTATCCAACGTAAAAATATTCATCGAAAGCCCTGTCACACAGACAAGCTCGCGGTTCTCATAGCGGATGTTTAAGCAGAGACTTCCGATCTGATCTGCGGTAAATCCAATTCCGGAACTCTTTAAGAAATCTTCCGTCTGATCCGGCGCAAGCTGAAGTGTGATCCGAAAACTCTCCGGCAGACGCTTCCCGCGAATCAACGAATAGCAGAACGGGCGCAGACTGCTCCAGAGCGAGTATGACCTGATCTTTTGCTCCCTGCGCTCCTCCTCCGAGTAGTATGCGGGACGAATCCGCCCGTCGATCGTGAACGTGTTAAACGTCACAATCGAGACATCACGAACCTGCCAGTGATCAAATGCCTCCCCGGCAAAGAGCTGACCGGTAAAATGTTTGAGATCCTCTATCTTCAGTGCAATCATATCTCCCGCTCCCTTCTCCTCGTCTTTCTCCTGCTATCCTTGTTATCCCTGCTATCCCTTGTCGTTTCCCATATTTCTCGTTGTTCAAAGCTCTGGCTTTTGATATCTTCGTCTTCTAGTTTTCTCCATCCATCATCTGACGGTATTGCTCAAAGAAATTGTCCGTCTGTGAATCCGTTCCCTCCTTCAAAGAGAGTTTCTCCCAGAAACTTCCATTTGACTCTACCTGATGCTCCTTAGCAAAACTGTCATAAATCTGGCGAAATGCCTGATTCTTCCGATCAAGTGCCATCTTCTGCTTCCGATCAAGTGTCGCATTCTCATCATAGTCGTTGACGCATTTCACGACATACCAGAGGTCACCGTCCTGAAAGACTGGACTGATCTGCCCACTCTCAAGCGCAAATACTGCATCCTCATACGCCTTCGAGCGTTCTCCACGTCCGACCGATTTCTCGGCACTTCCCTCTAAACTGTTCTCCTTGACTGCTGTCGCAAAATCCACGCCATCCTCCGTCACGCGATTTAAAAACGCCTGCGCCTCACTCTCCTGAGAAAACGAAGCCTCACTAACCGTAATCACTCTCGCCTCGCTGTCACTGACCTCGAGATTGACATTCTGAGTCAATGCATCAACGAGACGATTGGCGCGATGGTACGCCTCATACATCGTGTAGACATCATCCCGCGTCGCACCTGTGTAAGCACGATCCGCGTCGCTCATCGACTCGTAGTAGGAATCTGCAAGCGCATTCAGCTCCTCTTTCTCCCGCGCAGAGAGTGCGATCTGACGCTCATCTGCAAGCAGATTCATGACCTTCAGTTCTCTCAAAAACTTCTGGATCTCTTCTAACAGATACGTCTGAAAGGTCGTCCCCGCATCATCCACCACGGTGTCCCAGATCTGATCGGTATAAATCTTCTGACAACGGTTCCGCTCCGATGCCACAATCAGCATCATCTGCGCATCGGAAAATCCCTCCGTTCCCATACTCTCTGAGACAATAGAAGAAATCTTTCCGTTGCATCCCGACACACCTCCCGCCAGCATCACTGCCACCGCCACTGCCAGAAGAATCCGCTTTCTTGTTCCTGCTCTTCTCATTCTTTTCTTTCTCTCCGGTCTCCTCTCTACCCGTCTACGCAAAACAAATGTCTACTGTCTATCTGCCTGCACAAAATACATCACATCTATTTACATAATCCATCTATATAATCTATCTATATAATCTATAATCCATCTATACAAGAAATTTCAAGATTTTGAGAACGCCATCCTGCACATTGGAATCCGTCTCAAACCGCGCGGCTTCCTTCACCTCCGGACGTGCATTTGCGACTGCAAAACTGTAATATGCCTGCTTTAACATCTCAATATCGTTGAGCTGATCTCCGAACGTCATCGTCTCCTCCGGCTTGATCGACAGGCTGTCCTGAAGCAGTTTGACTGCTGCACCCTTGTTGACGCCGGTCTTCATACAATCCATCCACATGTCGCCGGAGATCGTGATCTTCATTTTATCGTTATACTTCTCGCGGATCGCCGTTGTCGCCGGTTCAATCCCGAACTTTTTATATGCGGAAATCTTGATACACGGATCATCCACCTTGAGCACATCCTCGACCCTCTGGACACGAAACTTGTATCCGTTGACCAGCCAGTCATAAAAATCCTCATCAGGATCGTCCAAGTAGACCATATCAGGTCCACTGTACATCGCAATCAAACCAGCAGAACGGATATCCTGAATCATATCGACAACGAGATGACGATCAATCGGATTTACGATAAGGCGACGACCACAGCATCCCACATAAGCGCCATTGTCCGACAGATAAAAAATCTTTTCCTTGATCGGATCAAATACCTGCTCAATGCTCGCCCACTGTCTGCCACTCGCCGCCGCAAACTGCATCCCCGCCTTGCGCAGTTTTAAAATAACCTCGTACAGTTCCGGATTCATGTCATGTCCGCCGTCCGGCAAAAGGGTTCCGTCAATATCCGACACTACTAATTTGATCATTCCGCGCCTCCTCTTTTCCCTGAAAATACCTGCCTGTTTTTTTATCATAATACGAAAAAAACCGGTCTCAGTCGCCCGAGTCCGGTTTTCAACGGAGATGGAGGGATTTGAACCCTCGCGCCGGTTACCCGACCTACCACATTTCGAGTGCGGACCCTTCAGCCACTTGGGTACATCTCCGTAGCTGGCACCTGCCAGCTTTTCCATTATATACGATCTTAGGAAAATTGTAAAGCAAAATCAGAATTTACTTTTCAAGAAGTAATTTTTTGTAAACGTCAATGACCTCGGTCGCAAGCACCTTTGCCATCTCCGTGCCTGCCATCTGGTCTTCCGCATGCATCAGAATCAGGGAAAATTCGGTCTTTTCTCCGCCAGCTTCCTTCTGAATCATTGAGGTATGTACTTCATGAGCCTTTGCGTAGAACTGATCTCCCTCATTCATCTTCGCCTCGCCTGCTCAAATCCTCCATGAATTACCACGTCTGAAGTCTCCGTTTCCTACGCCATCAGGCGTGGTTTCCAATAGAGTTTGAAAACGCTACAGGCTTTCTGGTAAGCTCGATGCCTCTCCAGTTAAAAGCTCTGAAATAATGCTTTTCACTGCCAACAATCATTGTTGTTTCTTTTACTTGCTCAATCTTCTTATTTTGTGTAGAATTCATTTGTAGATACCTTCCTTATTCTGCTCATTTGCTAACTGGCCGGTCAGCAATGACAGTTTAACTTAGGTATCTATTTTTGTAAAATCATTTACTCTCCACACTTTGAATTATACAGGAAGCTCTTTTAAGAAAAAAATCCCCATTTTACCAAAAATTTATTGGGACAAAGTAGGGAATATTTCCATAAAATAAAAAAGAAACTTTCATGCTAATATGTAGCAACATCATTTAGATTAAAATGATAAAAAGATATTATCTCCATCATCTATATTGGAATCTCCATCATATTATGATAAAATGATGGAGATAATGATGAAATGAAGGAGATGTATATGAGAGCATTTGACTATATTACAAATCCAGAAAAACTGTTGACTCCCGAAATTGTTCAGATGATTGGAAGTATCCATGAACATAAAGGTAGGCAGGAATTATTTTTAGAGGCTAATATTGATGAACTAAAAACCTTGCTGGAAGTTGCACTTATTCAAAGTACTGGTGCGTCTAACAGAATTGAAGGCATTTTTACAAGCGACAAACGACTGGAGGAACTGGTAAGCCAAAAGGCTGAGCCCCGAAATCGTTCTGAACAGGAAATTGCTGGTTACCGCGAGGTTCTTGCCACAATTCATGAGAGCTATGAATATATCACTCCAAGGCAAACTATTATTTTGCAGTTACATCGTGATTTATACTCATATTCTCAAGGGAGCACTGGCGGTAACTATAAGAATTCAGATAACGTAATTGCTGAAACAGATGCTGACGGTCATCAGAAAATACGCTTTATTCCTGTCCCTGCATTTCAAACCGCAGATGTAATGGATGAACTTTGTACCCGTTTTTTAGAAGCATGGGATGCCGATCGCATTGATAAATTAATCCTCATTCCTATGTTTATTCTGGATTTTCTGTGTATCCATCCATTTAATGATGGCAATGGTCGTATGAGTCGATTGTTGACACTCTTGCTTTTTTATAAAGCAGGGTATATTGTTGGAAAATATGTCAGTATGGAAATGCTGATTGAAAAAACAAAAGAAACTTATTATGAAGCTCTACAAACAAGCTCTATTGGCTGGCATGAAAATGAAAACAGTTATGAGCCATTTGTAAAATATTATTTGGGCATAATAATAAAAGCCTATAATGAATTTGAAAATCGCGTTGAACATTTAAAGTATCGTAAACTTTCTAAGTCTGAAAGAATAAAAACGATAATTGATAAAAAAGTGGGAAAAATCACAAAAAAAGAAATCATGGAACTTTGTCCTGATATAAGTAAAGTTACAGTAGAAAGAACTTTAACAGATTTAGTCAAAAGTGGATATATTGCGAAGGTAGGTTCAGGACCTGCTACTGGTTACGTCCGTATTTAATGAAAATAGGCTGTCGCACAGTAAAATACATTTACCAATGCGACAGCCCTCTTTATCTATACAGGATTTTTATGGGATTTTTGAGTTCACAGCAGTTGTATCAAGCTCGCCAGTCTCGCTTATCGAACCATACACGGCTTCTTGTTGTCGAACTTCCAGCCCGGGATCAGGTACTGCATACCAACAGCATCGTTACGAGCACCCTTGCCATAGCACTTGTCCATGTACAGCTGATGAGCCTTCATGATCTGATCACGATCTACTTCAACACCGAGACCCGGCTTCTTCGGCAGGTCGATGCATCCGCCAACGATCTGTAACGGCTCCTTGGTCAGGCGCTCACGGCCCTCCTGCCAGATCCAGTGGGTATCAATACCGTTCATCTTGCCCGGGATTGCTGCTGCACACTGTACAACCATAGCCAGAGAAATATCGAAGTGGTTGTTGGAATGGCATCCCCACATCAGACCGAAGTCGTTGCAGAGCTGACCAACACGAACGGAACCTTCCATCGTCCAGAAGTGCGGATCTGCTAACGGAATATCAACACTCTGAAGAGCGATTGCATGGCACATCTGTCTCCAGTCGGTGTTGATCATGTTGGTTGCGGTCGGCATCATCGTTGCCTTTCTGAACTCTGCCATAACCTCACGGCCAGAGAAACCATCCTCAGCACCACACGGATCCTCACAGTAAGCCAGAACCTTCTTCAGTCCCGGTGCAACTTCCAGAGCCTCTTTTAAGCTCCAGCAACCGTTCGGGTCAAGGTCTACACGCGCATTCGGGAATGCTTCCTTGATTGCGGTTACAGCCTGTAACTCCTCCTGAGGAGTGAAAACGCCACCCTTTAACTTGAAGTCCTCGAAACCGTACTTCTCGTTGGTTGCCTTTGCTAAAGCAACGATTGCCTCCGGAGTTACAGCCTCCTCATGACGCAGACGATACCAATCGCAATCGGAATCCGGCTCTTCCTCATACTCCAGATCCGTCTTCTTGCGATCTCCAACATAGAAGAGGTAGGACAGGAAACGTACCTTGTCACGCTGAATGCCGTCACCCATCAGAGCGGCTGCCGGAACGTTTAAGAACTTGCCGAGAAGGTCGAGAAGCGGAGCCTCTACTGCGGTCACTACATGTACACCGACACGCAGATCGAAGGTCTGAAGACCACGCTTGTCATCCTTTACGTTGGAAGACAGCCATGCACGAATCTTGTTCAGGGTCTGCTTGTAATCTGCAATGCTCGTTCCGATCACGATATCCTTGATCTTCTCTAAAGCATCGGTAATCTTCTCACCGCCCGGAACCTCACCGATACCCTCATTGCCCTCGCTGTCAGTCAGGATAACAATGTTACGGGTGAAGTACGGAGCATGAGCACCGCTCAAGTTCAGCTCCATGCAGTCATGACCTGCTACCGGGAAAACTTCCATTTTTGTGATTGTTGGAATCATGTGAATACCCTCCTTATATTTGAATGCCTGTTTGTTTTTCTGTTTTTCATAAGTGTTCGTATCTCTCACTGACACCATCATATCACAGGAGGAATCATAAGTAAAATTAATAGAATTTAGATTTCTCTTAATTATTTTTCTTGAGCTTTCCTATGATTCTTTTGCGATTTCCTCTTTTTTTCGACAACTTCTCAAAAAACAAAATGAAATTAAATGGATTGGATTATCTCTCAAAGAACTGGTCAATGCCCTCCGCGAGTCCGTCTGCAAGTGTGTTCAGCGTTGCCGAGGAGTGATCAGATGCCGTGTCTCCAAGCTCAATATCCACAGACGGAATCGTAGAGTAGGAGGTCTGCGTCAGATCCATTGCCATTGTTCCGCTTGAGAAAATCTTGACTCCGGCACTTCTCAGACCCGTGATCAGGCTGTCACCGAGTGCATGATGTTTCTGCCAGTTCGAGGCAACCGGCTCCATCGCACGGTAGGATGCGACATCAGGAACACTCATATAAAATGCGCCCTTGTCATTCTTCGTGGAATCCCAGTGCAGAGCGATATGACAATCTGCCATGTTGTTCGCAATCACGGTTCTTGCAATGTTGTCGAGCTGAACATCATCGCTGTCGCGGATCATCAACACATCATATCCCTTATCGAGAAGTTTGTCTCTGAGTTTCTGGGCCGCCTGAAGCGTTACCTTCGCCTCCGGTGTTCCATCCTGAAAGGTAGTTCCGCCGGAAACTGCGACTGCCGAGGTCGCACCGGCTCCCGTAGTTCCTCCGGTCACCTTCGGCGTTCCGTCCGGATGACACTGGGTCTTGACGGAAGATCCACCCTTCGTTCCATGTCCCGCATTCACGCAGACCACTTTTCCATTTCTTGAGGCAGAAGTTGACTGATACAGCAGGGCAGAACCCGACGTAATCTTCGCAAATCCCGCATACGTCCACTGCGGATTCAGAGAGACGACAACTGCATTTTCCGGAACACTCTGAGACGTTGTAGAAGTTGTGGAATCAGCAGAAACCGTCTTCGTCACAGTCGGTTCCACCTTTTCTGTGCTCAGATAGGTCGTCGCAACATAGCACACAGAGCCGTTGTACATCACCTGACTCCACTCATCGCTGTATCCGATTCTCGTAAGCGTATCTCCGCGGTTGACTCTCCCGGCAATTTTTGCCGTTGTTCCAGGCTCTTTGCGCACATTGAGCTGATCCGCATTGACATAGACCGTCTCATTTCTCGTCTCCATCGGCATCATCGTTCGCTCCGTCTCATGTGCGCTCTTCTGCATTTCAAGTGTAGCCGTGGTCGTCTGCACAAGTTCCGGCGTTTCTGTCCCCTGAAACTGAGAAGCCAAAGTTTCTGCCGAAGAAGTCTCTGCTGAAACTGTCGAGACTGCCGAAACACTGCCATCGCCAACTTGTTCCTGCTTCTGACATCCACTCGCCATCACTGCAACCGTCATCACTGCAACCGCACACATCACTCTCTTTCTCATAAAATAGTACCTCCCCCCATTACATAATCTCCATCATAGAACACAACTGCCTGTCCCGGTGTCACAGCGCGCACCGGCTCAAGGAACCGGCACTCCACGCGATCCTCTCCGATCTCACGGATCACACACGGCGCACCTTTGTGGCTGTATCGAATCTTTGCAACAATCTCCCGCTCCTCTCCATGCAGTCCATCAACACTCATCCAGTTGATGCGGTCACAGACAAGATAATCGGTGAAAACATCGGTTCCATCTCCGATCACAACCTCGTTCGTCTCCGGGCGGATCTCCGTCACAAACACCGGACGCCCCATCGCAAGATTGAGTCCCTTTCTCTGACCGATCGTATAGTGCGTGATGCCCTCATGACGACCGAGAATTACTCCGTTCTTATCCACAAAATTGCCCGGTCCCGGCACATTCTGTGCATTCTCCTCAATAAACTTCGCATAGTCGTGATCCGGGATAAAGCAAATCTCCTGACTGTCCGCCTTATGCGCAACCGGAAGTCCCGCCTCATCGGCAATGCTCCGGATCTCATCCTTCGTGTAATCTCCGACCGGCATCAGAGTCCGCGCAAGCTGATCCTGAGTCAGGTTGTAGAGCGCATACGTCTGATCCTTTGCAGAAGTCACTGATTTTTTCAGCGCATATCTGCCATTTGGCAATTTGTCCACGCGCGCATAATGACCTGTCGCAATATAATCTGCTCCGATCGCAAGACTGCGGTGAAGCAGAGACTCCCACTTCACATAGCGGTTGCACGCAATACACGGATTCGGAGTGTGACCTCTTAAATACTCTGCCACGAAATAATCCATCACATGTTCCTTGAACTCATCACGGAAATTCATTACATAATAGGGGATTCCGATCTCCCATGCAACCCGTCTCGCATCATCCACAGCCGAGAGACCACAGCATCCACCGTTCTCCTGAACGACACTGCTGTCCTCATCCTGCCAGATCTGCATCGTCACGCCAACCACGTCATACCCCTGTTGTTTTAAAAGCCATGCTGCGACGGAGGAGTCCACTCCGCCCGACATTCCTACTACTACTTTCTTCGCCAATCGTGTCTTCCTTTCTTTTCCTCTTCCACCTGTTCGTAACTGTTTCATTTCATCCCTTATCAGCCTTCACAGTCACAAAATTTCTAACAAAGAATCTGGTCTGTCGAATTCTCATACAGTCCATCCACACATTCCTCTATTCATAGTTATGAGCAAAAATCCATTTCCGATCGGCTACGCCGATGGGATTTTTGCCTTCTAGCCTATGTTTTCTTACGGTCAGCGCAACAAGTGCGCAGACCTACTGACCAGCTACAAATGCCTCATATTTCGGAGACATTTTGCGAAGGCGCTTCACGGTCTCCTCCATGCAGTCAACCACATAGTCAAGCTCTTCCTTCGTATTTTCCTCTCCTAATGTCAGGCGGAGGGAGCCGTGGGCAATATCCTTCGGAAGTCCCGTCGCCATCAGCACATGGGACGGCTCGAGGGAACCGGAACTGCATGCCGAGCCACTTGAGGCACAGATTCCTTTGCTGTCAAGGACAATCAGCAAAGATTCCCCCTCAATAAACTGGAATGCAAAGCTCACGTTGTTCGGCAGACGGAGCGTCCGGTGACCATTGACACGGGTGTAAGGAATTCTCTCCATCACACGCTCAATCAGGTACTCGCGAAGCTCCACCTCACGCTCTGCGCGCTCCCTGATCGTCTCCATCGCAAGCTCAGACGCTTTTCCCATGCCGACGATTCCCGGAACATTCTCCGTTCCTGCACGGCGTCCACGCTCCTGCGCTCCCCCGTGAATAAACGCGCGGATTCTCACGTTGCTCCGGATATAGAGGAAACCGATTCCCTTCGGTCCGCCAAATTTATGTCCGCTCGCACTCATCATGTCGATCCCGCTCTCATTGACATCGATCGGGACATGAGCATAAGCCTGCACAGCATCTGTGTGGAACCAGATTCCATGTTCCTTCGCGATCGCTCCAATCTCTGCAATCGGCTGAATCGTGCCGATCTCATTGTTCGCATACATCACAGAGATCAGGATCGTGTCCGGGCGGATCGCCTTACGAAGCTCGTCGAGTTTCACAACTCCGTTCTCATCCACGTCGAGATAGGTCACCTCAAATCCATGCCCCTCGAGATACTCGCAGGTGTGAAGAATCGCATGGTGCTCAATCTTACTCGTAATGATATGGCGACCTTTGTCCTTAAGTGCATCTGCGGTCGCCTCGAGTGCCCAGTTGTCCGACTCGCTTCCACCCGCTGTAAAATAGATCTCGGATGGCTTTGCCCCGATCGATTTTGCGATTATCTCCCTCGCCTTTGCAACCGCCTGCTTACACGGCGCTGAGAAATCATACACAGACGAAGGATTTCCATATAATTCTGTAAAATACGGCAACATGGCTTCCACGACTTCCGGTCTTGTTCTCGTCGTCGCCGCATGATCCAGATAAATATTTTTCTTTTCCATTTTTCTCCTCCTTTCCGGAAAATCTTCAAACTTTCTGTCATTTATCCTCTAACTGTTTTTCACTTTACAGTACTAAATATACACTCATTTTTTTATTATAGCATTTGAGTGATCGAGTTTCAATCTGTCCGTACCCTATTATATGTCCTTTCTGGCAGAATTGACTCCCATTCATGTGTTGCACAAACTGTATCACAGGGAAGATCACAAAAAGGAGTCCGACATGCTCTGCGCACGTCAAACTCCTCCCTAATCACTCATTTTATTGAAATTCATCTCAACACTGACGCAAAACAAACTCTCTTTGTGAACTATCCCGACTTAAATCTCCCGCAAAAATTCCGGATGTTCCCGAAAATACATTTCCCCGTAATTCCGGTCTTTTCCGATTCGTTCCTTGAGTGCCTCAAGCGAATCAAACTTCATCTCCGGGCGCTCAAAATTCAGGAATTGAACCTCGATCTGTTTTCCGTACAAATCTCCGTCAAATCCCATGATGTAGGTCTCCACACTCACCGGATTATCCCCGCTGATCGTCGGTTTTCTGCCGATGTTGCTGATTCCGCCGAAAACTCTCTGATGACTTCCCACAGTCTGCTCCTTCTCATCAATCAGAATGCGAGTCACATAGACCCCAAACGGAGGAAGATGTTTCTCTGGCGGTGGAAGCAGGTTGACGGTCGGAAATCCGAGAACCGGACCGCCGAGATGATTGCCATGCACAACCGTCCCGCCGATCGTGTAAGGCTCCCCGAGAAGCTCATTTGCCTTCTCGATGTTGCCAAGCGTAAGCTCCTCGCGCACATAGGTACTGCTGATGTCGCGGTGCTCATCCTGCTCTTTCTCGATGATCACTGCCTCAAACCCGCACTGGTCTGAGAGAATCCGAAGCAATTCCACATTTCCGGCACCCATGTAGCCGAAACTGCAATCTGGTCCCGCGGTGATCGCCTTCGCATGCATCTGACTAACAAGAATCTTTTTCACAAAAGTCTCCGGGTCCATATGGGCGATCTCCCGATCAAACGGGTATTCCACAAGGTAATCGACACCCATGCGCTCCAATTTCCGACGACGTTCCTCGTTCGTCGTAATCACCGTCACCGGATGGCCCGTCACAACTCCCATCGGCGCCATATCAAACGTAAACACTGCGATACGAAGCCCCATGCTTTCCTTGAGCTCCTGCATCTTTCGCAGAAGTTTCTGGTGCCCTTTATGGCGTCCGTCAAATTTTCCGATTGTCACAACCGTCGGTTCGCTGATCTGAAACTCTCTCGTTCCGGTGATAACCTGCATCTTGCTTAACCTCCCAGAAATACTTTCAGAGGCTTATAGCGCCTCTTGCTCTTCTCATACCCGTAAACTCCGATGAATCTTCCTTCGCTGTCATAAACGCGGATATTCTTCTGCGGATCAAACAACGCTTTTCCCAACTCTCCCTCTTCGATACGCGAACTCAACCGATGTGAATGGTTTGCGCTCTGCTTAGCTCCCTGATCCTGAGAGCTTGACTCTCCGTCCTCACAGCTAGTCGCAAGCTCGATCGGAAGCGGATTTCCATTGTGGACGAGCTTGTCCCCATCCCCCGGCACTGCCGTGTAAGCCGGAAGCCCCGCAAAGACCTCATCAACTGCGATCACATGGTTCTCCACTTCACCGCGATCGCGAAGTTCCTCGATCTGTGAAAGTTTCAGACTGTCCGCAAGTTCAAACCGATCCACGCGAGTGCGCAGAAGGTGTTCCATACAGCCTCCACAGCCGAGCTTTCGTCCGATGTCATAGCAGAGCGTGCGAATGTAGGTTCCCTTTGAGCAGGTCACGGTCATCGTCACACGCGGAAGCTCGATCGAATCGACATGAATCTCAAAAATCTCAACCGGACGAGCTTCCCGCTCAACCTCTTTACCCGCGCGCGCAAGTTCATAGAGCTTTTTTCCGTTGACCTTGAGTGCAGAGTACATCGGCGGGACCTGCATATAAGGTCCGAGAAAACTCTCAACTGCCTCTCTGACCTCTTCCTCCGTCGCATTAACCGGATACTGTGCAAGAACCTCCCCCGTCGTGTCCTGCGTATCGGTCTCCTGTCCGAGAAGCATAACTGCCTGATACGTCTTCGTCTTGTCTGTCAAAAGATCGCACAGCTTTGTCGCTTTTCCAAGACATACCGGAAGTACGCCCTCTGCATCCGGATCAAGCGTCCCGGTGTGACCGATTTTTTTCATTCGGAGAATACCTCTCAGCTTTGCGACCACATCGTGAGAGGTATATCCCTTTTCTTTGTATACATTTATGATGCCATCCATCATGATTTGTGTTCCTTCATCTGTGCTTCAATCTGTCCGGAGAGGTTGTTGATCACGTCATGAACGCTTCCGTTCATTGTGCATCCGGATGCACGAATGTGACCGCCACCACCAAAGTAGGCAGCAACCTTGCTCACATTGACGTAATTGTTCGAGCGCATGCTCACCTTGAACACATGATTCTCGATCTCATAGAGGAAAATCGCAACCTCCACGCCCTCGGTGATTCGCATCTGGTCAACAATTCCATCGAGATCGGTGGATTCCACTCCGTAGAACTCCATATCTCTCCGGCGCACGACACTGAAAATGCAGGTTCCATGAAGGAAAACCACGCTCTCGAGAAGTGCTCTTCCGAGAATCTGATTCTGCACATAAGTCTTGCGATAGAAGCTCTCGTCGATGATCTTTGCAAAGTTGATGCCCTTGCTCATCATCTTTCCGGCAACCTCCATCGTGTGCTCTGTTGTGTTGCTGTTCTTGAATACATTGGTGTCATGCAGAATACCGGTGTAAATGCACTCTGCGGTCTCCTTGCTGATCTTATCCAGATCGAGGAAGCCATAGACCACCTCACTCGCAGAGCTCGCCTCAAGCACGAAGTTCTCCTGCGCGTATCCGGAATTCGTCACATGGTGATCGAGACAGATGCTCGCCTGTGCACTGTCAAGATATGCCGCAAACTCACCCAGACGATCAAGCGCCGCACTGTCGAGACAGATGCACAGATCATACGTCTTTCCGGTATGTGCATCCTGACAGATCTCATCAAAATATTTCAGATAATTAAACTTTACAGGAGGCTTCTCCAGATAGACCTGCACAACCTTCTCTGGATACTGCTCCCTGATGTAATTGCAAACGGCAAGGCAGGACCCAACGCAATCACCATCCGGATGGATATGTCCCAGAACTGCAATTGTCTCAGCCGTCTCAATCATTTCTATAAGTCTGCTCATCTGTGGTCCCCCTTTGTCTTCGTAATTAATCATATTTATTTTTGTAATCATCCGTTTTTAGTCTTCTTTTAAATCCTTTGTCACCTCATCGATCAGTCTGGACATATTTACACCATACTCGATGGACTGATCCAGCTTGAACGTGATCTCCGGGGTGTTGCGCAGGTTGACTCTGCGAGCCAGTTCACGGCGGATATATCCCTCTGCACTCTTGAGACCTGCAAGCACTGCATTTGCGCGCTCCTCATCTGCAAGAACACTGATATATGCCTTGCAGTACTTCAGATCCGGAGTTACCTCAACAGAAACCACGCTCGTCATTGCTCCGTTTACACGCGGATCTTTGATCTCAGAGCGGATGATCTCGCTGAGCTCCTTCTGAACTTCTGCATTGATTCTTGTGTTTTTAATGCTGTTTTTACGCATGCTTTTCTTTCCTTTCAGGTTGTGAGCCAGCGCCCTGAAAGCTCTGACTCACTGGCTGCAGAAAGCGTCTTTTCGACTCTTTCCCGATCCGCCCTAGCGCGGTACCTCAACCATAATATATGCCTCGACCTGATCGTCTTCCTTCAGATCGTTAAACTTCTCAAATACAAGACCACACTCGTAGCCTGCTGCCACTTCCTTCACATCGTCCTTGAAACGCTTCAGAGAAGCCAATGCACCGTCGAAGAGCTGTTCGCCCTCTCTCGTAATACGGCAGGAGCATCCTCTCTGGAACTTTCCGTCGGTTACGTAGGAACCGGCGATTGTGCCGACACCGGAAGCCTTGAAGGTCTGGCGGACAACTGCGTGACCGATTACCTTCTCCTCGAATACCGGATCAAGCATACCCTTCATTGCTGCCTCTACATCCTCGATTGCCTGATAGATAACCTTGTAGAGACGTACATCAACCTTCTCACGCTCTGCGATGGACTTTGCAGTTACATCCGGGCGAACGTTGAAGCCGATGATGATTGCGCTCGAAGCTGCTGCAAGGTTGACATCGGACTCGTTGATCGCACCAACACCGCCGTGGATTACCTTTACAACAACCTCCTCGTTGGACAGCTTCACAAGACTCTGCTTCACTGCCTCAACAGAACCCTGTACATCTGCCTTAACGATGATCGGCAGTTCCTTGACGTTACCTGCCTTGATCTGGCTGAACAGATCATCAAGGGACATCTTGGACTTCGTCTCCTCAAGCAGTTTGTTCTTGCTCTCTGCAACGAAGGTCTCTGCCATTCCTCTTGCTTCCTTCTCGTTCTCGGTTGCCATCAGCACATCGCCTGCACCCGGAACGTCATTCAGACCGAGGATCTCAACCGGCATGGACGGACCAGCCTCTTTGACACGACGACCCTTATCATCCATCATTGCACGGACTTTACCGTAGCACGGACCTGCGGTTACGTTGTCACCGATACGAAGAGTACCCTTCTGTACGAGGATCGTTGCAACCGGACCTCTTCCCTTATCCAGCTCTGCCTCAATGACGAGACCTCTTGCACGGCGGTTCGGGTTTGCCTTCAGCTCCTTCACCTCAGATGCCAGAAGAATCATCTCAAGAAGCTCCGGGATACCTTCCTTCGTGTGTGCAGATACCGGAACGAAGATCGTGCTTCCGCCCCAATCCTCTGGGATCAGCTCATACTCAGCAAGCTCCTGCTTTACGCGATCGATGTTTGCGCTTGGCTTATCAATCTTGTTGATTGCAACAATGATCTCGACCTCTGCTGCCTTTGCATGGTTGATTGCCTCAACAGTCTGTGGCATAACGCCATCATCTGCTGCGACTACAAGGATTGCGATATCGGTGGACTGTGCACCTCTCATACGCATTGCGGTAAATGCCTCATGTCCCGGGGTATCAAGGAAGGTGATCTGCTGACCCTTAACATCAACGGTGTATGCACCGATGTGCTGGGTGATTCCGCCTGCCTCTTTTGCAGTTACGTTCGTCTTACGGATTGCATCCAGAAGGGAAGTTTTACCGTGATCAACGTGACCCATTACGCAGACTACCGGCGGTCTCGGAACGAGATCCTTCTCATCCTCCTCGTCCTCTTTCAGAAGCTCTGCAATCACATCGATCTTCTCTTCCTTCTCGCAGAGTACCTCGTACTCCATTGCGATCTCCTCAGCCTTCTCAAAGCTGATCTCAGAGTTCAGAGTTACGATCTCGCCCTGTAAGAAGAGCTTCTTAACGATAGCGGACGGCTGAAGTTTCATCTTATCTGCGAGTTCCTTAATGGTCAGAACCTCCGGAATCGTGATAACCTTGATCGTCTCCTCAACCTTCTCCTCAACCGGCTTCTGAGGCATGATAAACGGATGCTTCGATACCTTGCCGTTCTTGTTTCTTGGTCCGTCCTCTACCATGCGATTCTTGTCATAACGGTCGTTCTTGTGGCTGTTCTTCGTAGCCTGACGGTTGCTCGTCGGCTTGGTCTGAAGCGTATCAAATCCGCTGCTGCTCTTTGCAGAATCTCTCTGACCCGGACGGCTTCCCTGTCCTGCGCGGTTTCCACCAAAGCCTCCCTGACGATTTCCTCCGTCACGGTTTCCGCTAAAGCCTCCCTGACGATTTCCTCCGTCGCGGTTTCCGTTAAAGCCTCCCTGACGATTTCCTCCGTCACGGTTTCCTCCAAAGCCTCCCTGACGATTTCCTCCGTCACGGTTTCCTCCAAAGCCTCCCTGACGATTTCCTCCGTC
>ERZ1106915.636-NODE-636-length-45296-cov-6.002476_pt1 | contig 45296 bp, 74 predicted proteins | sample MGYA00403653_ERZ1106915 | MGnify/ENA primary metagenome ERZ1106915 (study PRJEB35170, sample SAMEA104062404) | human gut metagenome | biome: human gut; feature: human-associated habitat; material: faeces | place: Denmark | collected 2012-06-06 ... | reverse complement strand
GACCTGAGCGATGCCGACCTGCGCGGTGCCGACCTGCGCGGTGCCGACCTGCGCGATGCCGACCTGCGCCGAGCCGACCTGAGCGATGCCGACCTGAGCGATGCCGACCTGAGCGATGCCGACCTGCGCGGTGCCGACCTGCGCGGTGCCGACCTGCGCGGTGCCGACCTGCGCGGTGCTAACCTACACTGTGCCTACCTGAGCAATACGTTTATAGATAAAATGATGTGGAATATTTATACGGCTTTTTACCAACTGCAATGTCCGGAATCCGGCTCTTATATCGGTTACAAAAAGGCGAGGGGACTTATTGTGGAGTTGGAAATCCCCGCAGATGCACAACGCTCCTCCGCCACTAGCCGAAAATGCCGAGCCAGTAAGGCCAAGGTATTGAGCATCACAGATATTGACGGGAATCCTGGTTACGACCAAGTAAGTAGTGATTATGATTCTGACTTTGTTTATGCGCGAGGAGAAACCGTTGAAGTGTCTGATTTTGATGACAATCGGTGGAATGAGTGCTCCACTGGTATCCACCACTTCATTACCCGGGAAGAAGCAGTCAAGTACATATAAAATCGCCGCTCCCCGGTGTGCGAGACCGGAGGGCGGCAAGGGAAACGATATCTATCCTTATTATCGGAGAAAGAAGCTGATTTGTCAATGCTGAATACCACAAATATTTCTGCCCTGCTGCGCTGGGCGATGGAGAATATCGGCTACCCAATCGACGAGATTAACGCCCTGGACGGGACAGTACATATCCGCCTGTCAGATGGCCGAACCGGATTTCTTTATATGGGCGAGGACGGCTGCCCGCGGGCGGCGCTTCCGGCGATTGCCTGATATGGAGTGGTGGCTACCTTTTTCTCCATACAGGGATGTGCAGCAAGAACCAATTGTAGGGAATTGTCCAAATTGCGGAGCAGAACTTTACCAGAACGAGGAAATGTGCCAGAAATGTAAGGAGGAACAAAATGACACTGTATGAAATTGACCAGGCGATTCAAGGTCTGGTAGACCCGGAGACAGGGGAACTAATGGACTATGAGGCGTTTGCCGCGCTCCAGATGGATCGAGACGCCAAGATTGAGAATATGGCTCTTTGGTACAAGGATTTGATGGCCGACGCCAAGGCCATCAAGGAGGAGGCGGACACACTCAATGAGCGCAGAAAGGCCCTGGAGAACAAGGCGGAACGGCTGAAATCCTATCTGTCCCTTGCATTAGACGGCGAGAAGTTCCAGACGGCCAGGTGCTCCGTCACTTTCCGCAAAACCTCGTCCGTTCAGGTGTCCAATTCGGAAGCCCTGATCCGCTGGCTGGAGCAGAACGGCTATGACGCGGAGTGCGTCAAGTACAAGGAGCCGGAGGTCAGCAAAACTGGAGTTGGTAAGCTCATTAAAGACGGTGTTCCAGTCCCCTACGCCCACATTGAACAGGGCAGAAGTGTGGGGGTGAAGTGATGGACAAGTTCCGTCTGCTGGAGGCTTCCGACATTGAGGTGAAGGTCAAGCAGGTCAAAAAGAATGGGGCGGTTCTCCTTCTTTATAAGACGGCCAGGACAGACATGGATATCCTGGATGAGACGGTTGGCTCTGAAAACTGGACAAACGATTACCGGGAAATCAAAGGGAACCTGTATTGTGGGATTGCTATCCGTGAGGGAGACGCCTGGACGTGGAAGTGGGATTGCGGAATAGAGTCCAGGGAGGACGGCGAGGGCAACGAGAAAAAGGGGGAGGCAAGCGACGCATTTAAGCGTGCCGGTTTCCGATGGGGCATTGGCAGAGAGCTTTATACCGCCCCGTTTATTTGGGTACCCTCTGAGAAAATGAACATTCTGGAATCCAACGGGAAGTTCCGCACCTTTGACACCTTCTCGGTTGAGAAAATTGCATACGGTGACAACCGTAGGATTTCTGGTTTATCTATCCTGAACAACCGGACAGGAAAGCGGGCGTTTGTATGGGCTATGAGCTGATAAACGAGATCGGCGCAAAGTCTGCACTCCTGGATAAGGCGATCGGGCAGCTCGGAGCCCGCGGCAGGGCATATGCGCAGGCGGAACGCGATTACAGGGTAGCCCTTCGAAAAGCTGTGTTGGAAGCCAGGGCGGAGGGCACGCCTGTAACCATTATCTCTGATATTTGCCGTGGTGACGCGGAGATCGCCCGGCTGCGCCTGGAAAGAGATATTGCGCAGACAGTGTACGAATCCGCACGGGAGGCCATACAGGGCTACAAACTGCAAATTCGCATCCTGGACGCGCAGCTGGAAAGGGAGTGGGGGCGTGCATCGAGAGACTAAGGCCACCGCCATATCCGCCGCAACCAAAAAGGCCGTATGGGAGCGGGACTTTGGGCGGTGCGTACTCTGCGGCTCCATCAACGCAGGGCCACACTGTCATTACATACGGCGCAGTCAGGGCGGTCTTGGGATTCCAGAGAACATTTGGACAGGCTGCCAGCGGTGCCATGCGTCATTTGACAACGAGGGGGCGGATGGTCCGCTTCATAAGAAGATGCAGGACTACCTCCGCACTTTATACCCAGGATGGGATGAATCAAAATTGATATACAAGAAAGAAGGGCCAAAATGCTAAATAGGGTTGTGATCCAGGGCCGTATTGGAAAGGACATCGAACTGCGTCACACACAGTCCGGTGTCTCGGTGGTCAGTTTCTCCATCGCGGTTGACCGGGATTTTAAGGACAAGGCCACTGGTGAAAAAGCCGTCGATTGGGTTAATGTGACCGCATGGCGCTCCACGGCGGAGTTTGTAAGCAAATATTTCTCCAAGGGCCGCATGGCTGTGGTAGACGGCAGATTGCAAACAAACACTTGGACAGACAAGGACGGGAACAAGCGGTCTAGCCTGGAGGTTGTGGCTGATAGTGTGTACTTTGGCGACAGCCGGAAGTCGGAGGGGAACGCACCAGAATCTGACTTTCCAGAACAGAATGGGCAGGAGTTCTCGGAGGTGGACGACGACGGAGAGCTCCCGTTCTAGGGCGGTGATGGGTTGACTTACATTGATTACCTTAATGAGTTCAACCGTTGGATCGAAAACAACCACTTGACGCTTCCGGCGCAGGTCTTGTACTTCAGGTTGCTGAACGTATTTAACCGGGCTGGGTGGCCTGAGTGGGTTCCGGTAGACACCATTCGGTTGCAGGTAATGACAAATGGATTGTCAAAGCCATCCGCTTACAGAGCGAGAGACGAGCTTGTAAAGGCTGGATTTATCCGGTACCAGCAAGGGAAAAAAGGGGCCCCGAGCCGCTATTCCTTATCGGAACAATCAAATTCTGGTATTGATTCTTTACAGGAAACGTTACATAAACCTTTACAGTTTCCTTTACAGAATCCTTTACAAGAAACTTTACCCATATATAAGACTAAGACTAAGACAAAAGAAAAGACTCCTACGGAGTCAAAAAGAAAAGTGTTTGTTCCTCCCACGGTGGACGAGGTGCGGGAATACTGCCTTGCACGCAAAAACGGCATAGACCCGCAGGAGTTTGTGGACTACTACTCGGCCAGAGGGTGGATGCTGGGGAAAACCAAAATGAAAGACTGGAAAGCCGCTGTGCGGACGTGGGAGAAGCGCAGGAAGGAGGGGAACCATGACCAGCCAGAGCGATATTTCACTGCTGCTGACATTCCGGGCAGAAATGATTGACCCATCCCTGCCGACAGGGCTTTGGTGGTGCGCTACGCCGGAGGACGCGGCGGCGGTTGGTATTAACGCCGTGTGCAAGAACAGATATGCGGCTTGGGAGGACTTAGCTGCCTGCACGGAGTTTATCACCCAGTTCTGCTATGTGTTCGTCGCAACACCAAACGATGTAGACCGGGAGGAGATTGTAGGCCAGCTCCAGAAGTGGGTGCCGGTCACTATTCTTGTGGCGGATAAGGCGGCGTTTCGCGGGAATGAATCAGTGGTCGAACTGCTGGACAATGCTGGCCCGAAGGCGGTAGAAAGCCTTTTGTTTGGCGCTTTGGATGTGCCTAGGCCGGGGCTAATTGACCTGTCGCAAGTGGAGATGGACGCGCCCATTTCGCAAAACCGCATGATGTCCGGGCTGGTGCCGCTGGACTACTGCACCGGCGGATTCCGGGGAGGCGAATTGTCAGTATGGACAGGCAGACGCGGCGAAGGGAAATCGACGCTTCTCGGGCAGATGCTCGTGGAATCAATCAACCAGAACCGAACTGTATGTGCCTATTCCGGGGAGCTCCCGGCGAGGCAGTTCAAACGGTTTGTGCTGCCGCAGATCGCAGGGCCGAGGAATCTTGTAGAGCAGCCAGACCCCAGAACGGGGCGGATGGAGTACGCGCCGTCAAAAGAAGCTGTTCGGGCGATTGACCAATGGCTGGAAGGGAGCTTTCTCCTGACCGATTTGCGACAGTCAAATGCCCATGACGAGGACAACATACTGCGCCTGTTTGAGTATGCCTACCGCCGATACGGGTGTTCGGTTTACTTGGTGGACAACATCATGACGGCAAGCCTGAAAGGAGAAGTGGAGCTTGGCCATTATGGGGCCCAGAAAGCCTTTACGCAGAGGCTCAGCGCTTTCGCAAAACGCCACGATGCGCATGTGCATCTGGTGGCCCATCCCAGGAAGGCTGGAGAGGAGCGGGGACTGACAGCAGACGACGTTGCGGGAGCGGCGGAGATTACCAACCTCGCTGACAATGTTTTTTCTGTGGAGCGGGCAAAGGAATCCGACGAAGTTGACTCCAGGATCAGGATTATCAAGGCCAGAGAGACCGGTAGCCGCGAGGTAATCCCGTTGATGTTCGACGCCAAATCACGGAGATACTACGACGCGGGAGGAAATCCGACAAAGAGATATAGTTGGGAGGCAGCCAGAGATGGACATGGATAGGACTGGGGCATACGTTGTTCTAAATGGACTGCTTATGAAACATAAGGCCCTTGCAAAAACGGACTCCGAATTTGCAGAAATACATCAACAAATTGCGGCTGCAATCGATATAGCATTGGAGGCGCTGAATGAATAAATACGGCAACAAGAAGGCCGTGCGAAACGGCATTACATTCGACAGCCAGAAAGAGGCCGCACGGTATGACCAGCTCATGCTTCGGCTTTGTGCCGGAGAGATTCGGGATCTGAAGCTCCAGCCGGAGTTCACCCTCCAGGAGGCGTTCACGACACCGCTGGGGGAGCGAGTGCGGGCCATCAAATACCGGGCCGACTTTGCATACGAGCGCCCCACGGAACCGGACTGCACGGGGGATGTTCACTGGCTGCCTGTGGTGGAAGATGTGAAGGGCTTCCGAACCAAGGAATATGAGCTGAAGAAAAAGCTCATGGCCGGGCGCGGTATCCATGTGGTGGAGGTGTAGGACATGGACAAGCACTGTGCTGACTGCATCTACAGATGCTATATCACCGCCGGGCTGTACTGCTGCGACTACATAGGCTATACCGGGCATGCCCGCTCTTTGATCTGCCCGCCGGGCGCACGCTGCACAGAGAAAAAGACAGTTCAACGCACCCCGCCGAATCCAAACGGGAGGCCAAAGGCCGTATTTGACGAAGCGGTCTGTATGCAACTGTACCGGAAGGGCATGAGCGATATCAAGATTGGGAAGCACTTTGGCTTATCAAAAAATCCAATCGCCGCATGGAGGGCAAGGAATAATTTGCCGTCGAACAATCGGTCTCCTCAAGCTAAGATGGCATACCTCAACGGGAGATAAGCTATGACAACATTACAGCTGCGGCGGCTGAAAAAGCTGAACGCGCTTGGGCTGAACGACCAGCAAATTGCGGAAGAAATTGGGGCGTCGGGAAGCCAGGTGTATTACTGGCGGCACTATAAACTGCGGCTGCCGTGCTACGGCCGTACCCGAAGGCGTCCATACAGCGATTACACCATCTATGACCGGGAAGGGAATGTCCGGGCGTTTGGCACGGCACAGGAGTGCGCAAAAGCGCTCGGGTGTAAGGTGCACAGTATTTATGAGATGGCAAGCCGGTCAAAAAAGCGCGGGGATGGCCGCATAGTACGGGAGGAAAAGTGCAATGGACGATAAGATGCGCGCCCTTCTGGGCGACCACGAGGCGACGAAACTGGCGCATCTCTCCCTCTTCTCTGGCATCGGGGGACTTGACCTTGCCGCCGAGTGGGCCGGATTTACCACCGTCGGACAGTGCGAGTGGGCGGATTATCCCACCCGCGTGCTGGAAAAACACTGGCCGGACGTGCCCCGCTGGCGGGACATCCGCACGCTGACGAAGGAGAGTTTCTATGAAAAGACAGGACTGCGAACAGTTGACATTATTTCGGGAGGTTTCCCCTGCCAGCCGTTCAGCGTTGCCGGAAAGCGAAGAGGCAAGGAGGATGACCGTTACCTCTGGCCTGAAATGCTTAGAGTTATATCGGAACTCCGGCCCACTTGGGTTGTTGGCGAGAACGTTGCTGGGATCGTCAATATGGCGCTCGACCAGGTGTGCGCTGACCTGGAAAGCGAGGATTACGCCGTCCAAGCGTTTATTATTCCGGCTTGTGCCGTTGATGCCCCGCACAGGAGGGACAGATGCGCAATTATCGGGTGTAGAACGCTGGAAGAAAAACATAACGGGAAAGGATGGAGACCCAATTCTCTGGAAAACTCCGATTGCGTCAGATTCGGCAAACAGGGAATTTTATCACAACAGCCGAGGCGAACCAAATTTGAGCGGGATGGTAAAGATGTGGCCAACGCCGATTGCAACGGACTGGAAGAACAGGGGATGCAAGGATTACCGGAAAAACAGGGAGCATCAGTTGCAAACGGAGGTTGGTGGCCAGCTGAACCCGACGTGGGTAGAATATCTTATGGGGTTCCCTCTCGGGTGGACCGACTTAAATGCCTCGGAAACGCCGTAGTGCCCCAGCAGTTTTATCCGATCTTTCGGGCCATAGCGGACATAGAGAGGGGAATTATACATGGATGATATCAAATTAGCCCTGCTAGGCAATAAAGAGGCGGCCAAGCGCCTGACGGATGCGGGGGTGCTGCTGCCGTGTCCACACTGCAAGGGACGTGCGGTACTGGTAGAAGGGACACTTCAAGCATCAGGGAAATACAGTGTAGTGTGCGGTGAATGCTTTTGCGCTACAACATGGTGCATTTTAAAAGAGGATGCTATTGGACGGTGGAACACCCGCACGCCGGTGCTGACGTCGAAGGAGATGGAGATGCTGGAGGGGATGGAATGAACCTGAAAGATTTGATTTCTGATGTGAACGTCAACGAGATTTACGAACACATCGAGACTGAAACATTGTCAGAGTGGGTGAACGCATGGCAGAAAGCCGCTCTCGCCACCCTCCGCCCCGTCAGCCGGAAGCAGTTATCTGAGTTTAAGACTTGCGATTTGGTAGACGAACTAAGAAAGCGTGAGGGCGTAGAAACACACATCGCAGAGCCGTACCAAGATGTGGTGGTCTCTGTAAACGGCCCTGCGGTGGTGCTGGCAGTTATAGATTAGACCCTGGAATATCCATACCTACCCTTGATAAATGCGTGGAAGTATTTTCCGTGGGATCATGCGGACATGAGCCAGCATATACAGACTGCGGGACACCGAAATAGGCATAGGTGCCGCCCTTATGAAATGAGATGTAGAGAGTCCCATTTTCATATCCGATACTGGCTATGTCCGTTGAGGAAACTGGATGCATGACCATGAAATCACCTCACTTTCCACGCAGTTAAATAATACCACACAGAATGGAGGATTTGTAGATATATGGGGAAAATCAGCCAGGAGCAGATGGAGCGGGTGTGGCCGGGGTGCAATATGTGTAAGACACCCTCGATCGCTCCACCAATAGGGTTCTATTGCCCTTGGTGTGGGGCTCCACGCACCGCAGAGGCAAAGACGAATCTTAGGAAAAGACTGGAGGCGCTGAACGATGGGAAGGGCGATTGAGGTATCGCCATGAGACACCAATACACACGCGCAGAGGTGGAATCCATCACCCAGGAGACCCCAATCTACATTGAGGGAGCAGGGATAGCTCAGCTCCAATGGGGCGGCCTGGAGATTGCAGAGGGGTGCAGGGATGGGTATCTGTACTGCAAGCACATCAAGCCGTTTGCAATGGAATTGTATAATAGGTACTGGACGGCCTGGGATGGGCCGCCGGAGGAGAAGGACGCATGAAGCACAATTGGGAAAGAGATGAAAATGGCAATATCAATGAATGGGCCTGGGAGGCTGGATTCCATAATGGCGTATTTTGCGTAGATTGCGGCAAAAGCGTTTGCGTACACTGTAACCCAGACTATATGGAGCTTGACGATTGTACAGGCCCTCAAAAATCAAAGGTCATCACCAACGCGGACCGTATCCGGGCCATGAGCGACGAGGAGCTTCTGGATTTTATGAAGAAATCTGTGGCAAACGCCTATATGTGCAAAATTATGAGGACAGAACCCATGTTTTTGACATTGGAGTGGCTCCAGCAGCCAGCGGAGGAGGGAAAGTGATGGACATTGAGAAGCTGATTGAGCGGTTGCGCACCGACAGCCTATATGCTGATAAGGCGACACTGGAAATCATGGACTTGTGCATGGAGGCGGCTGATGCCCTCTCCACGCTTCAGGCCGAAAACGAGAAGCTGCGGACCGAGCAGGAGCGGGTAAAACGGGAGAGGGATGCGGCGGTGAAGCAAGAATTTATCCCCGGTGGCGGCGTGTGGATAGTAGAGAGGGACGAAGACGGCGAGGCAACCGAGGTAAGCGGCTACGTCTTTGTTGCATCAGTAAGCGGTGTCGCCATAGTTTCTCCGTCCATCAATGGCTGTAGTGACCTTGACTTCATCCTGGGCGATTTTGTAAAAGAAACAGCCAGAAGCTTTAGTGGGGATTTTTCCGGCTATCCCATTTCTGACTGCTACGCATCGCATGAAGATGCCGAGGCCGCACTACGGAGGGAGCAGGATGGCTGAGTACATCAAGCGAGAGGACGCAATCGACCTGTTTTGGACGGTAGACACGGAAAACAACGGGGATGACGGATATACCGTTGTCATAAAATTCGGGAGGTGTTATGACAGCAACGAAATCGAGGCCCTGTTATCCAAACTCCCCGCCGCCGACGTTGCGGAGGTGAGGCACGGGAGATGGGACGCGTCTGACAGATATAAGTTTTTAGACGGAAGCACTTGTATTCGGTGCACTGAATGCGGCGCGGCATTACATCTGGACGAATACCAAAAGTACCATTGGCACTACTGCCCCAACTGCGGCGCTTTGATGCGGGAGGACGATAATGGCAAGGAATAAGTACGGCGGAATAAATGATATGCCAACTGGCTGGACGACATCCAAAGAGAATAAGCGAGTATACGCTCTTTGGTTTGAGAGGAACTAAGTGTAAAGGCTATACTATTGCCCGCATGGACGAGGAGGCCGACCATGGCTAATCTGATGTTTGCTGATGCAGAGTGCCCCAACTGCGGCGGGAACTGCGGGAACGGAGGGCGTGGAGATACATTCTACTGCCCCTCCTGCGGCTGGAAGGGGAAAATCAAGGGCGCCGAAAATGACATGAAGTTTATCGAGGAATATATTCGGTTTTGTATGGAACGGGATAGGAGGGCCGCCAATGAAGTTTCGGAACCCTGAGACGGGGGAAGCGGTGACAGACGAGCAAGCACACGGGCAATTTTGTAGGGGTAGAAATTGCTGTGAATGTCCGATGAACCAAACCCAAGAAAATTGCATTGGGTTTAGAAGGTCCCGCCCCTACGAAGCCGCCCGCCTGATGGGGTTCGAGGTGGTGGAAGATGATACATTAACTTTGGGAAAAGCCATCGAAAAGTACCTGAAAATCAAGGAGGGGGCCAACATGAAAGAGAAATGACCTATTTGTGATTACGATATTGAGCACTGCCAATGCTGTTTCGGCGGGTCTGCTCATCCAGATAGGAGTAAGAGGGAAGCCGTGGTAAGAGACCATCTGTATCTTTTCTCTGATAAGCAAGTAACGCACATCATTGAGCTTGAAAGATATTGGAGAATAAGTTATTTGGATGAAGAAAAAGAGAAAATCCGGGAGGAATTGGAGCGGGAGTACAACCCAGTTCTGATGCCTGCGCCGGTGGAGGAGGCCAATATGGACAAGCCTAGAATTTGCGAGGTGCTGGGAGTAGAGGTCGGAGAGGATGTCAAATACCGACATACAGATGGAACAGAAGAAAATATTTGTGTTTGTGAGGATGGGCGGGTTATTATTTCTTCTCTTTCATGCAAAATGTCAACCGTTGCTGTACTTATAAATGCCATCAACCACCCCGACCGCATCATCCGAAAGCCCCGCTGGACGCAGCAGGAGGTGGAGAGGGCGAAGGCTATCAAGATGATATATCCCAATGCGTATCGCCTAGAAAGTAGTGATGTGTTTGTGCAAGTATGGGGTAAAGAAGAAATCCTTTTGGCTCACGCAGAGGTTGACCTGTTCCCCTCCCTCCGCCCCGGCCAATCCGTCACCCTTGACGAGATTATCGGAGGTGCCCAATGAGAGAAATCCTATTCAGAGCCAAGCGGCTGGATAATGGGGAGTGGGTGGAAGGATACTACGTTGAAAGAGATAACAAATCTTGGATTTACCCGGCAGGCAATCAGGTAATCAGCAAGTCTTTAGCGAGAGAACTTCGCCCATTTCATAGTGCAAAAAGTACGCAGAGAATCATGAAGGAAGTATTTCCTGTTGACCCCTCCACAGTCTGCCAGTACACCAACATCGACATACGGTGGGAAGCGTGGCCGTCATCCGAAGTACACAAGATTTTTACTGGCGATATGCTGGGCGAATGGGGAGAGGACGAGGACGGAAACGAATGTGTCTGTATCCTCGGCGTTGTGACCTATTGGAAAGACGAAGGGCGCTATGTACTGGCGGATGAAGATGGACTGTGTAACGACTGGACGCTGGAGGACGAGGCGCAACCTGTAAACTGGCCAAAGCTAATTCACTGCGGCAACATCCACGACGGGGAGGGCGGACAGCGTGAGGAGGGATAGCCCTTGAACGAGTTCCGGGAGAGATTGAAGAAGTTGAGGGAGAAGGAAGGGACACAGCCCTGTGTTCTGGCGGAGTTATGTGGCATCAGCAAGAACTCAATTTTGAGATATGAGCGGGATGGAGTGATTCCTGAAATAGTATCTGTTGTAAAAATAGCAGACCATTTCAATGTATCTGTGGATTACTTGCTAGGAAGAACAGACGATCCAAAAGCAATGTAACTTTTCATTATTTCACAGAAAAAGTTGCTGTGATTCCCTCGTGAGGGAATCGGAGAGCATGGTATATGCGAAAATGGGAGTGTGGGAGCGTGTGCCCCTGCGCTCCCATTCTCTTTCCATCCCCTTTTCCTCCTTCACGCAGAGGGGGTGGCGTCGGTGCATCTGCCGCCACCCCCTCTGTGTGCAATATGCCGCAGGCTGAAAACCACCCGATAAACTGGGCGGAGGGTCGCACCCTCCATGCGGCGGATGACGGTGGAAAGACACTACACCAGATTGCCGGAGCGTCTAGGCGCTGGGAAGAGTAAGACGCGAGCCGCCTGTCATGGGGGCGGAGCTAAAAAAGCGGTGGCAGCTATGACCTGCCCCGGCGCTATCCCACTGAAAACTGCCCTGCGAGTGGCTAATCATGATGTCGCCGCCGAGACCAGGGTGTGACAATCTAAGCGGGACGGCGCAAATATGCATCTTAGCTCAACTGGTAGAGCAACCGTCTTGTAATCGGTAGGTTGGAGGTTCGATTCCTACCGGTGGCTCCAGAGATGCCCGGTGTATGCCGGACAAAGCATCATCTTGTGGTGGTGCTTTATATGCCGAGTGCAGTAGCAGAAGCGGAAGCGGCGGCCATGGACAACGCCGTGGACGTGTGGCGGCTCAATACCGCCTCTCGGCTCCAAACGCAGATGGAAAGCAAAAGAGGCACTGCGCGATTAAATTAAATGCCAATGGGCGGCTGGACAACCTACTGTCCGCCATATGCCTCTCCTCGCCGCATGAGGCGGGCGGTGGCACCAGACAGGAACTTACCATTAAAGCCAAAATGCCGTTTGTATCGTCAAGCGCAGACGAGAGGAAAATGGACTTTTGATGTGATACCGCACAGCGGATTACATACAGGCCCGCGGCAAGCCTGACCAAACCCGCAGCATACCCCGCAAGGGGTATATATGCCGTGCCTCGTTGCGGGAGATGGGGGCGGCCAAATGAGAGGAAACGCATGGCGGGATATTCCCCCGCCGCCTCTCCAATCAAATCGAAAGGAGACCTCTCACATGAACGAAATGAAGCTCTTTGAAAACCCTGAATTTGGGGCGATCCGGACGGTTGAAGTAGGCGGAGAGCCCTGGCTGGTGGGTAAAGACGTGGCTCAGGCGCTGGGGTACAGCGACACGTCCGACGCACTAAAGAGGCATGTTGACCCGGAGGATAAGCTGACCCGGCGTTTCGCCGACTCAGGTCAGAGCCGAGAGATGTACATCATCAATGAGAGTGGCCTGTACTCTCTGGTGCTGTCCAGTAAACTGCCGGGGGCGAAGAAGTTCCGCCGGTGGGTCACGGCGGAGGTGCTGCCAAGCATTCGCAGACATGGCCTATATGCGGTTGACCAGCTGATCGAAAATCCTGACCTCGCAATCCAGGCGTTTTCTGCTCTAAAGGAGGAGCGGGAGAAGCGAAAAGTTTTGGAGGCGGAGAGAGAGGCCAACCGGCCCAAGGTGCTATTTGCGGACTCCGTGGCTGCCTCCAATACATCCATACTGGTTGGAGAGCTGGCAAAGCTCCTCAAGCAGAATGGGGTGGACACTGGGCAAAACCGTCTCTTTGACTGGATGCGGAACAATGGGTATTTGATCCGCAGAGAGGGCACGGATTACAACATGCCCACACAGCGCTCGATGGAATTGGGCCTGTTTGAAATCAAGGAAACCAGCATTACACATGCAGATGGGCACGTTACAGTAAACAAGACTCCGAAGGTGACGGGGAAAGGACAGCAGTTTTTTATCAACATGTTTCTAGGTTAACAACCCACACGGGTGTATCGCTTAACAGGCTGTGACGGCTGGCCGTATCCGAGCCAGCGCTCGACAGTAGGCGGCGATGTAGCAAAGTCTAGCAAATGCTAGCAAACTAGAAGAGAGAAAAAGAAAGAAAACCGCCCCCTTTTTCCCCCCTCTTCCTTCCCCCCTATAACCCCCTATCTATTACCCCCTATAATCCCCCAGAAAAGAAAGAAAAAGAGAGAACGCGCTCTATCGGTGGCGGTGGGGGGCATTTGTAGACTCTACTTAGGCGAGAGGTGGTGACATGCCGAATGAACAGAATCTTATCCCGTTCGAGGAACGAACAGAGAGCGAACAGAGAGAAATCCGAGCTTCTGGCGGCCGTGCATCCGGCGCGTCACGGCGGCGAAAGCGCAGCCTGAGAGAAGCGGCAGACCTGTACCTCTCTCTCCCGGTGGCGGACAAGCGGGCATGGAACAAGCTGGCCCGTGACGGCGTAGAACCGGAGGATGTGGATAACCAGATGGCGGTGATTGCGGGCCTGACCCTAAAGGCGGCCAAGGGCGACGCGAAGGCGGCAAAGGTGCTGTTTGACTTGTTGGGAGAGCAGGGGGCGGCGGGCGCCGGCGGTATGCAGGACATGGACGACGATCCGATCACCGCGTCGCTGAAGGAGGAGATGGGAAATGGGCTTCTCTGAAAAGCAGAGGGAGATTCTGCGTTTCCCATACCGGGACTATGATGCGCTTATCTGTGACGGCGCGGTGCGGTCGGGAAAAACCTCAGTCATGTCGTTGTCCTTCTTCCTGTGGGCAATGGGACGTTTCAACGGCTGCGCGTTTGCACTCTGTGGGAAGTCGGTAGGGGCGGTGGAGCGCAACATTGTGACGCCGCTTCTGGCGGTGCAGTATTTGCGGCAGAACTTCACCATTTCCTACAGCCGCTCCGGCCATGTAATTACGGCCCGGCGTGGGGTGCGGGAGAACCGCTTCTACCTGTTCGGCGGCAAGGACGAGAGCTCCTACACGCTGATTCAGGGTATCACCCTGGCGGGGGTTTTGCTGGACGAGGTGGCCCTGATGCCCCGCTCTTTTGTGGAACAGGCCATGGCCCGGTGCTCCGTGACAGGGGCAAAGCTATGGTTCAACTGCAACCCGGAGGGGCCGCAACACTGGTTCCGGCAGGAGTGGATTCTAAAGGCGGAGGAGCACAAGGCCCTCCATCTGCACTTCACCATGGAGGACAACCCGGCGCTGGACGAGGCCACCCGGGCCAGATACCGGAGCATGTATGCCGGGGTATTCTACCAGCGGTACATTCTGGGCCTGTGGGTCATGTCGGAGGGGCTTATCTACGACATGTTTGACCAGACAGAGAATGTCTACCGGACGCAGGAACGCCCGGTGGATCTGGAATGGGTTTCCCAGAGAACCGTGGCCTGTGACTACGGTACCGCCAACCCTACGGTGTTTCTGGACATCTATGACCACGATGGAGTGATCCGGGTGGACAGGGAGTACCGCTGGGACAGCCGGAAGGAGCGCCGGCAGAAGACCGACCAGGAGTATGCCGACGACCTTCTGGACTTTCTGGGCAGGGAATGGTGCGCGGTGATCGTAGATCCCTCGGCGGCCTCGTTTATCGCGGAACTGAGGCGGCGGGGGGTGTATGTCATCCCTGCGGAAAATGAGGTGCTGGACGGCATACGCAAGACCGGAAGCCTGTTTCACCGCAGAAAAATTCTGGTCAGTGAGGCCTGTGCCGGCCTGCTGGACGAACTGGGCACCTATTTGTGGGACGAGAAGGCGGGCCAGCGGGGGGATGAGAAGCCTCTGAAGGAGCGGGACCACGGGCCGGACGCCCTGCGCTATTACATCAATTCACTGCCGGACTGGAGGTTCGAGTAAGTGTCCAGACGCAATAAAAGCCGCCCCAGGGGCGCACAACCAAATACCGAGGCGGTGAGCGTACAAGACGCATTTTCCAACCCGCTGTTCCGGCTGGGCTATGGCTCCCAGTCGCCGCTGGAGGCCACAGAGTATCCGCTGACCCGGATGACGGACAACTACGCCCTGCTCAACTCCCTCTACCGGGACAACTGGGTAGTACAGAACGTGGTGGGCATCATCCCGGACGACATGACAAAGAAGTGGTTCGCTCCCGCCGGAGCGATGGGGCCGGAGCACCTGAAGGAACTGGAGCGCGTTCAGCGCGTGACGGCGCTCCGGGAGCGGGTCAACGAGGGACTGCGGTGGGGCAGGCTGTACGGCGGCGCCGCCGGACTTATCATGATTCGAGGACAGGAGGGGATGCTGGGCCAGCCGCTGGAGCTGGAGAGCATTTACCCCGGTACCTTCCAAGGGCTTTACATACTCGACCGCTGGCAGGGCGTGGTACCCGGTATGGAGCTGGTATTCGAGGGCGGAGAGCCGGTGCCCGCCTATTACTCCATCACCGACGCCAGGGGGAACACGGTGGCGAAGGTGCACCACTCAAGGCTGGTGCGGTTCACCGGCCGCGACCTGCCCTTCCTGGAGCGGGTGGCGGAGTTGTACTGGGGAGAGTCCGAGGTGGAGGCCCTATACAATGATGTGGTTAAGCATGACAACGTGGCCGCCAACATGGCCGCGCTCACCTTCCGGGCCAACGTGGACACCATGGAGGTGCAGAACCTGGACCAGCTCTTTTCCGTTACGTCCGGGGAGCAGCAGAGGCGGTTCTGGAACGTGATGCAGGCCCAAAGCGTGATGAAGTCCAATTTTGGCATGCAGTTGGTCAACCGGGGTGACCAGATTAAGAATACCCAGTACACCTTTACCGGGCTCCAGGAGGTCTACGACTCCATGTGCCTCGACCTGTCCGGCGCGTCCCGGATTCCGGTGACCAAGCTGTTCGGACGCTCCCCGGCGGGGATGAACGCCACCGGGGAGAGCGACCTTCGGAACTACTATGACTACGTGGACACGCTGCGGGAGGCCAAGCTTCGGCCCATTCTGGAAAAGCTGCTGCCGGTCCTGGCCATGTCAGCCTGGGGGGCGGTACCCGACGGGCTGGACATCACTTTCCCGCCCCTGTGGACGCCCACGGCGAAGGAGGTGGCCGAGATCGCCAAGACCAAAAGCGAAGCCATCGTATCCGGCTATCAGGTGGGGCTGCTCAACGTGGACACGGCCCAGAAGGAGCTCAAGAAACTGGCGGACGAGACCGGGATGTTTGACAGTATTTCCGAAGAGGAGATCGCGGCCAACGCCGGGAAAACCTACCAGGACGTGACCGCCCTGCGCGACCCGTTGGCGGGGCTGGGGTATGGAGGGCTGATAAATGCCGAGCCTGAGTCGAGCGCCGAATAAAAAGGAACTGGAGAAGCTTATCTCCATTTATCTGAAAGCAGAGACCGCCATCATCAACGAGATCGGGCGGCTTCGCTCCCAGGGCCTGGTGGATTACCACGCTGTGGCCGCCCTGGAGCGGGTGCAGGCCATCCTCCGGCAGATGGAATCAGACTGCTGGGAATACGTCCCAAAGATGATTGAAAAGCAGTTCTATGTCCGGGTTCCGGAGGCCCGGAAGGCCCTGGAGGTGCCGGAGACGGCGGCCAAGCACGCCATGGGTTATTACAATGCGGGCGTCGGGGCAAGCCTTGATTTTGTGCAGATGGACATCGTCCGCAGGCTGACCGAGAATCTGATGGGGGAGATTACCGACGCCTCCATGACTGTGATGGCTACCCTGCAATCCGCCCTGTTTGGCCGCGTGGAGCCGGATGTATACCGCCGGGTAGGGCTGGAACAGGTGGCGGCGCAGCAGGCCGCAGGACGCGGCGTGAACGCCTCGGTGCCCGCCTTTGTGCAGGCGCTCCGGCGGGAGGGCGTCCGGGCCTTTACCGACAAGGCGGGGCGGGACTGGAGCCTGCATACCTACTGCACGATGGTCTCCCGAACCACCTCCCGGCAGGCGGAGGTGCTGGCGGTGCTCACCGCGGACCCGGAGCACGACCTATACATGATATCCAGCCACGGCACTACCTGCGCCCTGTGCGCACCCTATGAGGGCCGGGTGTACTCCCGCAGCGGCACAGACCCGGACTTCCCGCCCCTGGCGGCGGCGTTCGGGAAGGTAGACCCGGCAGGGCCGGACACACTGGCAAACACCTGGCTGAACATACACCCCAACTGCCTCCATGTGCTGCTGCCCTGGACGGCGGCGGGCCGGACAGATGAGGAGATCCAAAAAATAAAGGATTTCTCCAACCCCCGCAAGAACCCGTTCAGCCGAGACCCGAGGTCGGAGAGCCAGATTGCGGCTTACCGCAAAAAAGAGCGGGCCCGGGCCCAATGGCTGGCGGATTACCGCCAGTGGGAGCGCTACCGGGTGACGCTGGGGGACCGGGTGCCCGGGAGATTTGAGATCTTCCTGCATCAGAAGCGGGAGGACGGAGAGCGGTACCGTCTGTGGCGATTGGATTACCGCAGGAGGGCCGAGCTTTTAGAGCATCCAGAGCGGGCACTTCCCGGAGCAGACAAAGCCAGCGCCGCAGACGCCAAATTTACAGGGTATTTTTTTAACCCGGAAAACCCAAAAGGTTTGGCAAAAGGGCGTGCATTTTCATCGCATTTAGGGTATAATGTAGAAAACTGGCAGATTATGCGCGATGAAATATTAGAAGCGGCAAAAATGTATCCTGTTACATATCGAAGTTCAAGCATTTATGGGAAATTATATTCTCAGCTTGTCATCCTTCAAGGAGTAAACAACAAACCTGCGAATGTGCTTCTAGGCTGGGTTGTCAAACCGGATGGCTCGACCTGGTTGACAACGGCCCACATGGAGGAATTTTAATGGCAAAGTATCAGCAATATGAATCTGTTTTGCTTAGAGATGGCCAAATCGGCACAATTGTGGAGGTATTTGAGCCGGATTTTTACCTTGTGGATATCGGGCATTCTCCAAAAGACTGGGATAACATTGATATCACAGAGGCGGATATCTTAAGGAAGGCTACTAAGGAGGAGCTGGAGCGGGAGTATCAAGAATCCATGCGGCAGCTAAGGGAACAGGGAATTTTGGAGTGAAGGAAAATGACAGAGCAAGTGATACGGGCCATTGAGGCCGCGCTCAAGCGTGGACTGCGGGTGGAGTTGCTGCTGGACAAGGATGGAACCATCAAGGTGCAGACGGTATCCCGCAAGAAACTGAATATTGTTCCCACGCCCTGAATGGTGGGCGGGAAGAGCTGAATGGAGCTGACAGGAGAAATCCTGCCGGCTCCTTTTTTATTTGCAAAGTGAGGTGACGGCATGACCTATCTGGAACTGCTGCAAAGGGCGCTGGCCGAGGAGATCGAGGCCACGCGGCTGTATCTGGCCTGTATGGCCCTGGCACCGCGGGAGGATCTGGGGGTGCTGCTGGAGATCAACAAGGACGAGACCGACCATGTGGTGCTGATTTCCTCCCTGATCTCCCGGCAGACCGGCCGGGACGCGGACTATGCCGCAATGGTGCCGGGGGTGGACTGATGGCGGTTGCGTACTATGGCTCCCATATCTCGGAGCACCTGGTCAAGACGCCGGAGGGATACCTGATCTGCTACGATGTGCCGATCAACCGGACCGGCACGCAGATGTATACGGCGGGAGAGCTGGGGCTGGAAGGAGAACCGGAGCGGCCAGTGACCGTCTACCGCCTGGAGGAGGACGTGTTCTCTCCGGCGGCACTGGCCAGCCTGGAGGGAAAGGACATCACCAGGGGGCACCCGGCGGAGATGCTGGCTGCGGAGAACCAGGCTTCCTACTCCAAGGGGCACCTGGAGCATGTGCGCCGGGATGGGGACAACACCGTGGCCGACCTGATTATCAAGGACCCCGGACTGGCTTCCGACGTGGAAAGCGGCGTGCTGAGGGAGGTCTCCTGCGGCTATTATTGCAGGTTTGAACCATACCTGGACGGATACCGGCAGACAAACCTGGTGGGCAATCACGTGGCGGTTGTGCCGAGAGGCAGGGCGGGCCACAGTGTTGCAATAAAAGACCACGCCGCCGGAAAGGCGGAGAAAGGACTGAAACGAATGAAAAAAGAGACCAAAGAGGCGCTCTACCGGTTCTTCGGCCTGGCGGCAAATGACGCTGCACCGGAGGAGCTGGAGCAGTTGACCCGCGATGTAAGTACGGTCGCCACTGCGCTGGACGCCGAACCCGCCGCAAAGGCGCCGGAGGCGGAACCCGCTGGTGATGCAGCCCAGGCTTCTGACGAGATGGTGGAGCGCGCCCCCAAGGGCGACGACATCGGGAGCAAGCTGGACCGCATTCTGGAGATGCTGGAGGCGAAGGCCCGGGGAGGCCGGGGAGAGCGGCCCCTCCACGATGAAGAGGACCTGGACGACCTGATTGAGAAGCTGGCCGGAGAGGAGACGGTGGCGAAGGAGAAGGCGGTCACTATCCCCGCCGAAGAAATGGCGGACCAGTTGATGGAGCCCGGTACACGGGATGCGGCTGTGGCCCTGCTCAAGAAGGTGCGCCCCGCTGTGGCGGCCATCCAGAACCGGGCCGAACGCGCCCGCGTGGTGGATGCGCTGCTCTCCACCATCCAGGGTCCCGATGTGATGAGCGGGATTGTTCAGGCCGCCCGGGACAGCGCACAGAAGGCCGCCGACACGGCCAGGCGCACCAGCTATGAGACTGCCTGCGCCGAGGCGCAGGCCGCCTATGCAGCCCGTAATCCCCACAAGGCGGGGAAGGAGGGGGAATGATGCCCCTTCGTCCTCAGACCATTGGCCGGGATATGTCCCATGGCTTTTCCGGCAGCTATGCCAGACAGCCGGATATGATCGTCACCACCGCCCCTTTGGGCGGAGCGGAGGACATACCCTTCGGGATGCCCCTGGTACGGGGGCAGAAGGGCGAGGTGATCCCCATGGGGGCTGGAAACACCGGAAACCAGTTCATCGGCGTGGCCGGCCGGGAGGTCAAGTCCGCGTCCGAGTTTTACAGCCAGAATGAGGGGCGGTACGGCCCGGGAGAACCAGTCTCCGTATTCCAGCGAGGGTGCATCAACGTAAGGTGCCGGAAGGGCGCTCCGGCGGTGGATGGAACAGTCTATGTCCGGGTAACTGCCAGCGGAGGCTATCAGCCGGGCGACTTCGAGGCGGAGGCGGACGGGGAAAACACTGTGGCGCTGGTCAACGCCCAGTGGGGCGGCCCGGCGGACGGGAATGGCGTGGCCGAGCTGCGCATTGCCTATGTGGGGCCAGTGCCCGTAGCGCAGGGCACTGCGGGGCCTCAGGGCCCCAAAGGGGACCCCGGCCCACAGGGGGAACCGGGACCGCAAGGGGAAACTGGGCCGCAGGGGCCCGCAGGACCGGAAGGCCCCAAAGGGCCAAAGGGTGACCAGGGGCCGGCCGGGCCGTCGTATACACTGCCCGCTGCCGCCGCAGCCACCCTCGGAGGCGTGAAGCAGATGGCCGCCATTGCGGACCTGAGCGCAGCCCCCACGCAGCAGGATTTCAACAACCTATTGGCCGCGCTCCGCACCGCGGGGATGCTGGCTACATCGTAAGGAGTGAATATTATGGGACTCAACCCCCAGGTGATCGGCAAGGAAATGCCCCACGGGTTTGCGGGCTGTTACGCCCGGCAGCCTGACATGATTGTAAACACGCGCCCCGCCGGAGGCGGCGCGCCCATTCCCTTCGGCACGCCGCTGAAATACGACGGAGCAGAGGTAGTCCCCATGGGAGCAGCCGCAACCGCGGCCCAGTTTGTGGGCGTGGCTGGAGCTGAGATCAAGAGCGCGCTCACCTATCTGGACCAGAGTCAGGGCCAGTATGCCCCTGGCGAGCCGGTGAGCGTCTTCCAGCGCGGGGCCATCAATGTGAAGTGCCAGCGCGGCACTCCCGCTCTGGGCGGCGCGGTCTATGTCCGCATCACCGCTAACGGCAGCTTTTCCACCGCCGCTGTGGGAGGCTTTGAGGCAGAGGACGACAGCGGCAAGGTGGTGCAGCTCACCAATTGCCAGTGGGCAGGGCCCGCCGATGCCAACGGTGTCGCGGAGCTGCGTATCCTGACCATGAACAACGCCTGATAGGAGGGACATAGAATGAGCTTTCAGAATGTAGGAACCTACAATGCGGGGGTGTTTACCCCCAAGGCGGCCGGTCCCGCCCCCGTGGGCGGCGTGCCCGTCATGGACGCCGACGGCATCGCCTCTGGGGGCGCCTTTCTAGTGAGTGAGCTGGAGAAGCGCGACCCCCTGATCCGCAAGCCACTGACCAGCTTTACCTATCCCAGGGACATCGTGATCCAGACCGGCGGCGGCTGGGTGGACTACGTGTCCGCCATGAGCGTGGCCTATGGTATCACCGGCGGCGCGGTCAACAGCCCCGTGACGGCCGGCGGCGCCAACGGCATCCCCGTGGTGCAGGCCAGTGTGGACAAGGGGGTATACAAGACCCACGTGTTCGCCGCCGCCCTGCGGGTGATGTTCCAGGATATGCAGCGGGCCAACTACATCGGCCGCAGCCTGGACAACCTGCTCCAGGACGGCGTGAGAATGGCCTACGACAAGCACATGGACGCCAATGGTTATGTGGGTATCGGGGACTACGGGACCACCGGCCTGGTCAACAACCCAGACGCCACCGAGACCACCGCCGTCAACGGCGCAAAGGGCACCGCCACCTGGGCCACCAAGACCCCACAGGAAATCCTCAAGGACGTGAACGACGCCATTACCTCTGTGTGGGCCGCAAACGAGTACGACGAGACTGCCGTGCCCAACCACATCCTCATTCCCTATGAGCAGTACAACTACATCCTCACCACTATGGTTACCGACCTGGCCACCGAGACCATCTATGACTTCCTGCTGAAGAACAACGCGTCGGCCAAGAACGGCGGCTCCCTCTTCATCGGGGCCACCCGGTGGTGCAAGGGCGCGGGTACCGGGGACAAGGACCGGATGGTGGTCTATGTGAACCACGAGCGCTTCGTCAAGATGGACGAGCTGGTGCCCATGAGCCGCATTATGTCCGCCCCTAACGTGGCCAATGTGTGCTACGACACCGCCTACATGGCCAACCTCTCCGAGGTGCAGATCTTCTACCCCACCTCTATCCTGTACGTGGACGGCATCTGAGGAGGGCGCGCATGTTTGTACTGAGCAAACGGAACATTGTCATTCCCGCCCCGGACGGCTCTGCTGCCGTCCGGCTGCGGGCTGGCATGATGGAGACTGTGCCCGGCTGGGCGGCTGAGACGGACTATTTCCGGGCCCTTGTCAGAGATGGAAAAGTTGTGCCCTCCGGTACTTCCGACAGGGAGGGACAGAAAGCGGCGGAGAAAAAGGTAAAGACCCGACGGGGCGCGGAGACCACCGAGGAATAGGAGGCGGGAGCCATGTTCTACTGGGGCCAGCCGCAATTTTACGGTGTGCGGGCCGCGGCGGCCAATCTGGGCAACAGCGCGGGGAATTACACGGCAGAGCAATTCCAGGAGGATTTCCCGCAGTTCTTTACCGGGTTGGGGGAGAGCTTGCTGCCCAGGACCATGCTGGATGAGTTCATCCGGCAGGCCAATGCTGCCATCCAGCCGGACAAGTGGCTGGACGGATGGCGGTACGCCGCAGGGCTGTATACGGCCCACTATGCCACGCTCTACCTGAAAACCTACGCGCCCTCCAGCGAGACGCCCGGGCAGGCCGCGGCCACCGGGGCGCTGGTGGGGGTGGTGGCCTCGGCCAAGCTGGGGCAGGACAGCGTCACTTATGACACAGACGCCCTCACGAAAGCGACGGAGGACTGGGGCGACCTGAACGCCACCCAATACGGGCAGCTTCTGGCCACAAAGGCCCGGCTGGTGGGCATGGGAGGGAGTTATGTCTTATGAATTTCCGTGACTGGTACACCGATACCGTGGACATCTGGCGGGTGGTTCCGGTACAGGATGGGAGCTTGACACGCCACGAGCGGAGAGAGCTGTACCGGAATATCCCTTGCCGCCTCTATCAGGTGGAAGCGCCGGAGGTCCGCATGAGCCAGGCCGCGGCATCAGCAGACCAAAAGGACTGGCTCCAGTGTGACAACGAAGTGGACATCCAGGCGGGTGACGAGCTCATCATTCACCGGGGGGCGGTTCTCGGCAAGAGCATCCCGGACATACGCGCCTTTGCCTCCGGCCCCAACCACTTTTTTGAGCCCTTCGGGGCTATCATGCCGGGACTGGCCCACCAGGAAATCCGTCTGCTCCAGCAGGAGCGGGTGAAAGGCGGTGCCACATGAGTTATACGGTAAGCCTCCAGCAGAGGATCCAGCAGCTCAAAAAGGCGCAAGCCAACTTGCCGGATATTCTCTATCAAACGGCGAAGGGGGCCACCATGCGGGCCATAGAGGCCGCTGCGGCGGCCACGCCACCCAGGGAGAACGATTTGAGGGGAGTTAATACCCGGGCCGGTGGGTTAAAACAACATTGGGCCACGGCCAGCAAGCCTGAGCCGATGGGCGGGGCTCTTTCCGGCGGATCCTCTTACACCACGATCCTGGCAAACGATTTGGAGTACGCCTCTTACGTAGACCAGGGCCACCGGATGGACAGACATTTTGTCCCGGGGCTGTACGTGGATGAGAATGGGGTACTCAACTATGATCCGGCCCGAAAAGTGGGCTTGGTGGTAGGCACCAAAACCCGGTATGTGAAGGGTGAGTTTATGACCGACAAGGCCAAAGAGGCGTACCAGAAGACCGTTCTGGCCGAACTGGACAAGGAGATCAGGAGGCTGCTGGAATGAACCTGACTGTAACCACCATCGCCAAATCCCTGGCGGACTACTTGGCCCCCTGCTTCCCAAGTGTGGCCTTCTACGAAGACCCCAACCAGCAGGGCAGCCGTACCCCTTGCATGTTCCTCCAGACCCGCTACAACTACCTGACCCTGGAGACCGGCGGGTTCTGGCGGCGGAGGCTGGGGCTTGACCTCACCTATCTGGAGGACTACAACCGCCCGGATTTGCAGCAGAGGTACCAGCGGGCAGGGGAGACCCTGGATCTGCTGATGGAGACCTTCCCCTACTCCGACGGGGAGACGGCGGGAACCATCCTGCTGCGGGCCCATGAACGGGAATGGCGCATAGATCTGGACACCCTGCACTATCGCTTCGAATTGCTGGAGCGGGTATCTATCCCCGAAGCTGTGGTCAAGATACAGGCCATGAACTACGACGAGAGGCTGAAAGATGAAAGCTAAAAAGTACCGGCGGGAGATTCTGCTGAAAGCTCACCGCTATGCGAAATATCAGCAGGACTTCCTCGGGGTAGTCCTGTGTAAGAGCGAGTATACCATCGCCGAGGCCGACAAGGCGGTCAAGGCATTCTTCAAAGACAAGGAGCGTGATTGACATGGCAGGAGGTACCTGGGCGAGCCAGAACAAGGTGCGGCCCGGCGTCTACATCCGGTTTGCCTCGGACCGGGGGCTGGGGCTCACGGTCAGCGACCGGGGCGTGGTAGCCATCGCGGAGGCCATGAGCTGGGGCCCGGTGGAGACGGTGCAGGAGATCGAGGCCGGGGCCAATATGACCCCCTACACCGGGTATGACATCACCAATCCCAAGAACCGGTTCCTCAACGAGATCTTCAAGGGCACCAACCGGACGGCGGCCCCCAATAAGCTGCTGCTCTACCGCCTGGGGGCCACCGGGCAGAAGCAGGCAAGCGCAGAGGTTTCGCCCCTGACGGCCACCGCAAAGTATCCCGGGGTTCGGGGCAACGATATCTCCATCGTCATTACCGAGCTGACTGACCCGGAGGATGCTTTCGCCGTGTCCACGGTGGTGGGCGGGGAGATTGTGGACCAGCAGACCGCAAAGACGGTGGAGGAGCTATCCGCCAACGACTGGGTGGCCTGGAGTGGTACCGGAGCCCTGGCCGCCACGGTGGGAAAGGCGCTCTCCGGCGGCGCCGATGGTTCTCCCGCATCCGCCGATTACACCGACTTCCTGGCAGCCATCGAACCCTACAAATTCGACGTACTCATTTACGACGGCGCCGACACCACCGTGCAGGACGCGATGGTGGCCTTTGTGAAGCGCCTGGCGGCGGAGGAGGGGGCTTATACCCAACTGGTGGCCGCGGGGCTCACCAACCCGGACGACCGCTTTGTGGTCAACATCATGAGCGGCGTTGTGCTCAGTGATGGCACCGCACTCACCCCCCAGCAGGTGACCTGGTGGGCCGGCGGGGCCCTGGCTGGGGCCCAGTATAACGAGTCCCTGACCTACGCCGCCTATCCCAACGCGGTGGACGTGTCCCCCAAGCTGACCAACTCCGGGTACATCGACGCCCTGACTGCCGGCCAGTTTGTCCTCTTTGCCGACGACGGGGTGGTGAAGGTGGAGCAGGATATCAACTCTCTGGTGACCTATACCACCGATATCACCGGGCCCTATCACAAGAACCGGGTGATCCGGCTGCTGAACACCATCGCCAACGACATCTATCAGCAGTTCTCCGACGGCTACATCGGCTCCGTGAACAACAATGAGCAGGGCCGCATGATGTTCAAGAGCGCCATCGTGGGGTATCTGCTGGACATCCAGGCCAATAACGGCATTCAGAACTTTGAGGCCGAGGACGTGACCGTAGAGCCCGGCGAGGCCATTGACGCCATTGTGGTCAACCTGGCGATCCAGCCGGTGGACAGCGTGGAGAAGATCTACGTCACCATCACCGTGAATTGAGGGAGGTGTGAATATGGCTTATCTGCTGGCAAAAGACACCGTCACCGGCGCGGAGGGCTCCGTGGTAGTTACCAAAGAAGGCCGGAACTATGTGGTGGCCGGTATGCGGAACATCACCACCAATGCGGAAATCCAGAGCAGCGATATGCGGGTCATTGGCACCCGCACCATCCAGGACAAGCCCAACGGGGCCAAGCTGACGGGGACCGGCAACATCTACTACGGCACCAACCTGTGGACGGACATGGTGCTCCAGTACATCCATACGGGCGTTATGCCGGAGTTTGATATTCAGATTACCAACTCCGATTCCGCTTCGGCGACACTGGGCTCCCAGGTTATGGCCTATTACGGATGCCACCTGACCGGCACCGTGCCCCTCTCCGTTCTGAACAGTGAGGAGACCATGCTGAACTATGATTTCAACTTCGCCTACACCCGCGTGGCACGGCTCCAGGCGTTCAACGATCCGGCCCAACTGGGTAATTAAGGAGGAACCGATATGAGTAAGCTTTCCGCATTTCTGCATCCCGTCACTACCTCGGAGGAGAAGGAGGTTGTCATCTCCAACCGCTTTCAGGACGAAAGTGGCCAGCCCGTGCCCTTCAAGATCCGGGCGCTGACCCAGGAGGAGAACGACGCCATCACCCGGCAGGCCACCCGCCGCCGGAAGGAGGGCGGACAGACAATCGAGCAGTTGGACAGTGTGGATTTCACCCGCCGCATGGTGGTGGCCGCCACGGTGGAACCCGACTTTTCCGGCAAGGAGCTGTGCGACGGGTGCGGCGTCCTGGACCCGCTGCTGGTGCCCGGTAAATTGCTGCTGTCCGGCGAGTATGCCCGGCTGGTCAAGGAGATTACGAAGCTGTCCGGCTTTGCGGAGCAGGAGGATGAGGTAAAAAACTGATGGACGGGGCCGGCTGGGACACGGAGATGCTGGTGGCATATTACTGCTTCGTGAACCTCGGCTGGGCCCCGTCCCGGTATGACGCCCTCCCGTCCAGGGAGAAACGGCTGGTGACCGAGTTCGCCCTGAAAAGCATGAGAGACCAGAAGGAAGCCCAAGACCGGGCGAATCGGAGGTGAGAGCATGGCCGCAATTCGAGAAACCCTGATTCTGGAGGATAAATTCACGTCCACCATGACCCAGTGCTTACAGGTAGCGCAGAGGATGGCAAACATGCTGGACGATGTGCGGGCTTCCACGATGAATGTGGAAACCGCCGCTGCGGCCACAGCTGTACAGATGCAAGAACTTGCGGGGAAGATGACGCAGACCAACAGCCGGGGGACATCCCTGCTTGGTACGATCCGCAACCTCGCAGGCACCTTCTTGGGTATGCAGTCCGTCCGCTGGCTGGTAAACACCTCCGACCAGCTCACCAGCATCAACGCCCGGTTGCGGCTCATGACCGGCAGCGCCGAGGCGGCGGCCGCAGCCCAGGAGGAGATTTATCAGGCGGCCATGCGCAGCCGTGGAGCCTACGCCGATATGGCGGACTTTGTTTCCCAGCTCGGCACGGTAGCCGGGAACGCATTTACAGGAACGGACGAGCTGGTGGCTTTCGCCGAGCAGATTCAAAAGCAGATGGCGATCTCCGGGGCCTCCGGTGCGTCTGCCCAGGCCGCGCTGGTGCAGCTTACCCAGGGCCTGGCCTCCGGCACCCTGCGGGGCGAGGAGCTCAATTCGGTGCTGGAGCAGACCCCCATGATTGCCCAGACCATCGCGGAGTATATGGGCGTCACCACCGGGGAGATGCGGGAGCTGGCCAGCGAGGGAAAGGTCACTGCGGAGGTGGTCAAGAACGCCATGCTTGGGGCGGCGGAGGAGACCAACGCCCAGTTTGAGCAGATGCCCATGACCTGGGCGCAGGTGTGGACGATGTTCCAGAACGTCGCCATTCAGGCCCTTGACCCGGTGCTGGATGCAATCTCCTGGCTGGCAAATAATATCGACCTAGTGGGCCCCATTGTCCTGGGCCTGGGTGCTGCGTTCGGCGTGTTCCTTCTGGCAGCCAACTGGACCAACATTTGCACGGCGGCGACTACGGCCTTGACAACCGCACAGGAGATGCTTGGGGCGGTCATGGCGACCACCTGGGGGCTGCCGCTTATCATCATTGCGCTGGTGATCGGGGCCATTTACGCAGTGACGGCGGCGGTGAATCACTTCGCCGGGACCAGTGTGTCGGCCACTGGAATTATTGCCGGAGCAGTGCTCACAGTAGCCGCGATTATTGGAAATACAGTCATCGGATTGCTCAATGGAATCATTCAGGCTGTATGGTCTATCTTTGTGACGCCTTTTCTTGGAATCATCGAATGGGTCCTGAATGTTACGAACGGCGGGTTTGATTCGTTCGGCGGGGCAGTCGCCAATTTAATCGGAAATATTATCTCCTGGTTTCTAGATTTGGGCAAAGTTGTGACGAAGATTATTGACGCCATCTTCGGAACAAATTGGACCGCCGGCCTCACTTCGCTGCAAGACTCCGTCCTCAAGTGGGGCAAAAACGAAAACGCTATTACATTGGACAGGAATGCACCGACGATTGATTACCGGTTCAACTATGGAGACGCTTGGAACACGGGCTATAACTGGGGAGCCAATCTGTTCAGCGGAAATGGGAACGACGCCGTTGGCGCGGCTCTTTCCGGCGTGCCCTACGACGAGCTCTCCGGCCAGTTGGGCGATATCGCCGGGAGCGTAGGGAGCATCGAGAAGTCGGTCAAGATGAGCGACGAGGACATCAAATCCCTGGTGGACGTGGCGGAGCGGCGGTATGTGAACAACGTCAACCTGACGGCACAGACTCCGGTGATCACGGTCAACGGAGCCAATACCGGGCGGACCGCCGCCGACCGCCAGAGCCTCGCCAATGCCATCCGGGACATTCTGATCGAGCAGACCGCCTCCGGCTCCACGCGCAGCACGGCGCGGCCCGCAAGCGGATAAGAAAAGAGGAGGCCGGTATGTCCGTCAATAACTTCGGATTGTTTTTCACGCGGGACGGTACGGTCATCCGCCTGCCGGTGAACCCGGAAAAGCTGCCCGTGGCCCGGGACAACGACAACAGCGAATACAACGTGCTGGGCATCGGCCCCATCATGATCCCCCGCATACCCAAGCTGCGGGAGGTGACCATTTCCTCCTTTTTCCCTGGGCGGGAGTTCTCTGGAATCAATCAATGGGGCACCTTCCACCCGCCTGAATATTACATCCAGTTCTTTGAGAGCGCCATGAACGACAAGGTGCCCATCATCTACACCCCCGTGCGGTACTATGAGAACGGGGAGCCATTCATGACTGGCGACACCGGCTTTGAAGTGCTGGTCACCCAGTTCAACACCGAGGAGCGCGGAGGGGAGACCGGCGATTTTTACTACGATCTGACTCTGACCGAGTATCGGGATTATACCCCGCAGTCTCTTTCTGCACAGAGCGGCCGGCAGCCCGCGGGGATGCCGGTGGAAGTCACAGCGGAACCCTCCCGCACAATCCCGCAAGGACAGCTTTATGCCGGTGCGGCGTGCATTGCTAACGGCTCCTATTTTTACACCAGCTACGGGGATGAGCCCCACGGCACGGCCTCCGGACGGAGGGTATTGGTGTCACGGATTGTAGACGCCACCCGCCCCGCCAGCGTCCACATCACAGACGAAGCCGGGAATCCCCTGGGCTGGATAGACAAAAACGCCCTCCAGGTGGTGAACGATGCGTGAAGACAGAGCTGATTATTGCCAACAAGTCCGGCGGGAAGATGTGGGAGATATCCAACTCCGTGCCGGAGGTTACCTGGAGCACGGAACGCACCGGTTCGCCGGGCACACTGAAATTCAATGTGCTGAAAGCCGGGGATCTGAGCTTCGCCGAGGGCGATATCGTCCGGTTCTCGGCGGACGGCCAGCTCCAGTTCTACGGCTGGGTATTCACCAAGAGCAAGGACCGCTGGGGGGAGATTCAGGTCACATGCTACGACCGCATCCGCTATCTGAAGGCCAACGCATCCTATAACTTTGAGGCGCAGACCGCCGGGGATATGCTCCGGCAGATCGCCGCCGACCTCCAGATTGACGTGGGGCAGGTAGCGGATACGGGGTACGCTATCCCGGACTTCTATAAGGAGGACGAGAGCTGCCTGGATATCCTGGGGGAGGCCATCCAACAGACCCTGCTCAACACCGGGAACATCTATGTGCTGTTCGATGATGGAAACGGACTGGCCCTCCGGCAGCCCCGGGATATGGTCTCCAACGTGGTCATCGGCGACATGTCCCTGCTGACCGACTACACCTACAAGACCGACATCGACGAGCAGACCTACAACCACGTCAAACTGGCCCGGCCCAACGAGGAGACCGGCAGGGCGGATGTGTTCGTAGCTGAGGACAGCGCCACAATTGGACAGTGGGGCATGCTCCAGCTCTACCAGACGGTGGATGGCACCATGAATGACGCGCAGGTACAGGCCCAGGCCCGGGCCACCTTGTCGTGCTATAACCGCCGGATGCGGACGCTGAAGGTATCCTCCCTGGGGGTGCCCGGCCTGCGGGCGGGACAGATGGTGCTCATGAAGGTGCAGGGTCTTGGGGATATCAATCTCGACCAATACGTCCTTTTGGAGAAGGTGACCCACACCTGGGCAAATGACGACCACACAATGGAGTTTGAGACCCTGGGGCTGGAACATGTGTAAGAGGTGAGTGCGTGGATCTGAAAGATGTTCTGTACCAGATGATGCAGGAGAACACCGCCGCCGGGCAGCCAACAGACCTGCGGGTGGGCACGGTGACCAGAGAAGAACCGCTGGAGATTACCATTAACCCTGCCACATCTCCCCTGAGACGGAGGCAGCTCTGCCTCACTGAGCCGGTGATTGAGAAGAAAATCCCGGTGCTGGCCCACAGGCACCGGATTCAGACCCTCGCCCACACCCATGCCAACTCGGCGGGCACCACCACCACGGGACTGGACGGCTCCTACCTGGGGGAATACGCTCTGGTTTCTGAGGGGGCGGATGCCGCCCTACAGGGGGAGGACATCGTGTGCTGGGAGGACGGGAAGAAGCTGCCTGTCAAGGACGGTTTTATTATCCTGAACCGCAGGCTGGAGGAGGGGGACAGAGTGCTCCTGCTGCGGGTACAGCACGGGCAGAAGTTCATCGTCCTGTCCCGGATTTTTGAGGAGGAAGCCTGATGCCGACTTTGCCTACATCCGCTATCGACCTGTCCGCCGGGGTGTCCTTCGTCTCCCAGCCCTCCAGGACGTGGTATATCAACAAGGAAACCAACCGCATCCAGGGGGAATGTGACGGCTGGTATTCTGTCCGGCAGGCTGTGGAGGTCATTCTCAATGTGGAGCGGTTCCGCTGGCAGATTTATTCCCCCTACTCCGGGATGCAGTGGGATGGGCTCATCGGGCAGGACCCGGGGTATGTGGCCTCGGAACTTCAGCGGCGTATCACCGAGGCGCTGAAAATGGACGACCGGGTGCGGGGGATCTCCGGCTTTACGTATGCCGTGGAAGGGGATATGTTGAGGGCCTCCCTCACCGTGAGCACAGTATATGGAGAGATGCAGACCAGTGTGGAGGTCACTCTAAACTGACCTATCCAGATTGCACCTTGACAACCTCATAGCGAGACAGCAAAAAATTTTGGAAAACCTCTTGACTTTATTGTGCGTACGATATATATTTAATGTGCGGACAATAAAGGGGGTGTTTGGGTGGCTCCGTCACAAGGAAGACCGAAAAGCGATAACCCTAAGACCGAACGGCTATTTATAAGGGTAACTCCAAAAGAAAAAGCAGAGATTCAAGACTTCACACGGAAGAGTGGATTTTCTCTACTTGAGCTGATTCGTAAGGGGATTGAAGCGGTCAAAAAATAAGACAACCGGGCCCGCCGTAGGAAGCTGTACCCGATTGCCTTATGCACCAGAGGTTTTCCGCTGGATAAATTCATTCTATCACAGCGGGAGCCTCTAATCAAGAAAAAGAGGTTTTTCAGATGCAAAACAAACTCGACATGGATAGCGTAAGATTTTCCCTTGATAACATCGTATCAACGCTCGGGCTGGTTATGGAGGATATGGAACAAGAGCATCTTGGCTCCAAAGGTGTTCTGGAAGGAAACTTCTTCAACCGCATGGGTTCTGTGTATCTTCCTGCCCTGAATTTGATTCAATGTTCCGCCTTTGATTTGTTGAGGGAAGTGGAGGAGGCCACCGCATGAACGAACTTCTCTTCCCTATCCCCCAGGACGTTTTGACCGCCACTATCGAAGCCCTGCGGGACCTGGAGGGCTACTACGAGTCGGATGCCTGTGCCCTGGCGAGGCTGGACAGCAAACAGGCAAAGGAGCTAGCCCAAGAGCGGCTGGAGTCCGCCGGGGTAGCTAGTGGACTCTTTACCTTCTATTTGGGGCTGTGAGGGCACAACAACTGGTAGAAAGGATAGAATCAATGAACGAGCTAAAGGTTTTCAGCTTCCACGACGTGGATGTGGTAGACAGCCGTGATGTGGCGCAGATGGTAGAGCGCAGCCACAACGAACTTTTGAAGAGTATCCGTACTTATGTCGGCTATCTTAACGAGGGCGAAATCCCCCACGTTGAATTTTTCATCGAAAATTCTTACATTGATAAGAAAGGCCAAAAGCAACCCGCCTTCCTCATCACCCGAAAGGGTTGTGACATGATCGCCAACAAAATGCCCGGCAAGAAGGGGGTGCTGTTCACTGCCGCCTATGTGACGGCCTTCGAGAAGATGAGCGAGCAGTTGACAGCCCCCGCCCGACTTGCCCCGGAAGTATCCCCCAACGCAATTGCAAACCTGATTCGCGTTACCCGCCGGGTGATGCTGGACATGGGGAGTACGCCCCAGGAGGTGGGCGCAATGGCAAGAGACGTGTTCGTCACCTGGAACATTCCGGTTCCCGTTTCCCTGAACCGCCAAATTCCCGGACAGATGTGTCTTCCGGGGATGGACGGTGCGAAGGGACTAACCGCATAACCATCTTCCCGCTGTCTCGGTATGAGGCAGCGGGATTTTTTATTGTGAGGTGAGTACATGATTGACTTTACTCAAGAGACCTATGCCAGCCTCCGTCAGGAGATGCTGGACCGGGTGCCCGATACTTATGACAAGCGGGACACGGCCCCCATCCCCACGGCCATCTCCCCGGCGGCCTACACCCTGGCGGGGTTCTATCTCAGCCTGGGTCAGGTACAGCGGGCGGCCTTCGTGCAGACAGCAGTGGGGGATTCCCTGGATATGTTGGCTGTGATTGGCGGCCTGACCCGATATCCGGCCTCCGCCGCGGTACGCCTGGGCGTGTTCAATACCTCTGTGCCCATTGGAGCCCGGTTCTCCACCATCAACGGAGCGGGCTCAATCAACTTTACCGTAACGGCGGCAACCGATACGGGGAACCAGTACCAGCTGGCCGCGGAGACCCCCGGCGCCATCGGAAACGAGTACACCGGGCCCATCCTGCCGATCACCGCCATCCCGGGGCTGACCAGTGCACAGATTACGGATATCCTGGTGCCTGGTGACGACACGGAGACCGACAGCGCATTTCGGGAACGGCTGATTGAGGCGCTCAATAACCGTCCCTTTGGCGGCAATATTGCCGACTACCGCCAGAACGTCCTCGCCATTGACGGCGTGGGCGGGGTGCAGGTATACCCCACCTGGAACGGCGGTGGCACTGTGAAGCTGTCCGTGCTGGGGGCGGACTTCCTGCCTGGCTCATCCACACTGGTGGAGAAGGTGCAGAATGCCATCGACCCGCCCCCCAACCAGGGGCTGGGGCTGGGCTTGGCCCCTATCGGGGCAAAGGTGACGGCGGTGGCCCCGACAGGGTTGGCTGTGAATGTCTCCGCCACCCTCCTGCTGGCCGCCGGACATGCCATCGGACAGGTGCAGGAACCGGTGGAGCAGGCCATTGAGACATATCTGCGCAGTGTGCGGCAGGGGTGGGACGCCAACGTGTCCGCCAATAACGTGTCCTACGCTGCCGATGTGTACGTGGCCAGGGTTACCGCCGCTATCGTAGGGGTGGCCGGCGTGGTCAACGCCACCAACGTGCAGCTCAACGGCGGTACGGCAGATCTCCTCCTGACGGAGACGGGCGAAACCCAGCAGGTGCCCGTGATAGGGACGGTGACGCTGAATGAATCCAATTGAGCTGGATACCAGCCTGCTGTCCCTGCTGCCCCCGTGGTACCGGGAGGTGCTGGACTATCAGCAGATCTGCTTGACCGAACAGCAGCAGTTTGAGGCCCTGGCGGAGGAAATCGTGGGTGTGGCTGACAATTTCTTTTTCCAGACGATGGACGAGAGGGCGGTTGGCATGTGGGAGCAGGTATTCCGAATTGTACCAAACCCACAGGTGGAAAGCCTGGCATTCCGAAGGACCCGCGTGCTCAACCGCATTTCTACCCGTCCGCCCTATACCCTGGGATTCCTCTATCAAAAGCTGGACGAGCTGATTGGGCCGGGTGAATGGAAGGTCACGGTAGACTACCCAAACTACACACTTTATATCGAAAGCGCGGCCCAAAACCAGAACTACGCCACTGAGCTGGCTTTCACCATCAACCGTATCAAACCGGCGCATATCGTGTGGGTCAACGCCCCGTTTGTGCGGACGGGGCTGCTGCTCTCCGAGATAATTTCGTCCGCGCAGAGAATTTATAACTACAGGCTGGGGGCGTGGGAGCTGGGGCGGCTGCCCTTCGCAACCGACGGCCCGGAGGGAGTGATTAAGATGCCTGAGACGCCATCCATCCAGCAGGCCCTCTTGGCCGGTGTGGCGAACTTCGTCAGCGGCGATGTGGCCTCCGCCCGGGTCAACGGAACAGTTGCGATTACCGGACTGACCAAGACCGTGGAGAGGTCGGAGCTGACCGTCACCTATACCATCATGCCGTCCCAGGCCACAGAGATCACCGCCCTGGAACTGCTGGATGCAGAGGGGAATATCCTCACGTCCTCCACCGTGTATATCCCTGTTACCACGAATGTGGTCTTGAAGCACATTATCCCTGTAGCGGAAGGAGTGGTAAGCAATGGCTGAAAATCCGATCAAAACTCCGCTTCCGGCGGACTTGCCGGAGGACTGGACCGGCGGACAGACCGTGGCCCCCACCGGGGCAGAGGTGGGCCTGAGCGAGCAGCACGGCTACAACTACCTCATGGAGCAGGTCAACGCCGCGCAGACGGCCGCTAAAGAGATCGGAGAGGCATTTTCGGGACTGGCGACGCTGGGGCCCGATGGCAAGGTGCCAGGTGAGCAGCTCCCTGACATCGGCGGATTCTATGAGGTGGAGGAGGCGGTGCCTCCGGCCTCCCGGAAAGAAAATACGCTCTATGGCCTGATTCTGGCGGACTATGCGGGAGGTGAGGGGTAATGGCACAGACACTCGGAAATGTGGCAGTTGGGACTATTATCAAACTGAACGAAAACGGCTCTCCTGTAGAATATTTGGTTGTGAATCAGGGGCTACCGTCTATTCTTTACGATGGAAGCTGTGACGGTACATGGCTTTTACGAAAGGATATTATTGAAACACGTGTGTGGTTTTCTGACAACATCAATGAGCTGGAGGATTCTGATATTCAGAAATGGCTCAATGATACTATGCTTAACAAATATGATGCCAACTTACGTAGTGCCATAAAGCAGGTCAAAATTCCGTACAGGTTTGACGGTGGCCTTGGAGGAACTAACTTTTATGGAGATAAAGGATTATTATGTAAGATATTTCTGCTATCCGACGAAGAGGTCGGGTTAGATACTGCTTATAATCCTGACTTTCCGGAGAATGGTTCAAAGTTAAATTACTTTGAATATGGAACCAGTCCCTCCGCGTACCAAAAACGCATCGCAAACTTAAATGGAACCCCATACGTTTGGTGGCTCCGTTCTCCGGTTACATCAGAGAAAATTGCGGTGTGGGCAATTGCAACGAGTGGTGGTTTTCAGAGGAGAGACGCTGAATTGCTTGCAGGTGTCCGTCCTGCATTAGTATTGCCAACCACGCTTTTGGTGCTGGCAGATGGGAGCATTTCAACTGCACCACCGGCACCTGCTTCTATCTCCGTGCCCGATGTAGCAATGGCTGGAAATAATATTTCTGTGGCTTGGGAAACCGTGAAGGGAGCCAATATCTACAAACTGGAGCGCAGTGTGAACCCTGACGGGTGGGTAACGGTCTATACGGGAGCGGGGCTAAAGTATATTGATAAAGCCGGAGATTGGACAAGCGTGCAATACCGGGCTTCCGCCGGAAGCACGATAGGAACCACCCAATATGGAGAACCCATAGTATCCAAGACCGTGACCATCCTCGCTTCGAGTACATTAGAAATATCCATGCCGGAAGGCGATATTGGGGAAATCAAGGGGGCAATAACGTATACAGTATTGAGCAACGTTTTCCGTGACACCATTCGCATTACAGAGATTTTTGAAAATACCGACAACAATTACCAGAGAGAACTGACCTTGAAGAGTAATGATAGTGTGACTATCCCGGCATCCAGGTTTCCGAGCGCGGCAGGAGGACAATTCACTGTAAAGGCCGAGACGAAAATCATGGATAACGCTTGGGTAACTGACAACAAACAGTTATCCTATACCAAAACGCCTACCTCAATGCCAGACAGCCCGTACCGGGTGGAGCGGCTGCAGGGCAAGGAGTGCGATGTCATGCCGCAGACCCTGGCCGAAGCGGTATTTATGCCGGATGGGAAAAGCGTGGCGGCATATATGGATTTCATCAAAACGAGAGCGACAGTGGTCACCGGAAGCTATGTGGGGACGGGAGATTATAACAGTGGAACCGGATGGGGGAGCAGTAACCCGACATCACTGACGTTTAACTTTGCCCCCAAGTTGCTTATTATTGGTTGGCAAGAAACACTCGATAATGGTTTTTTCGCCAGTAATTTAGGGGAGCGGGTCACCTCTGATAATTACTATTCTATATACACAGGAGCTTTAACGACACAGTTTAAGCAGTATAGAGGCTTTGGTGACCCTTCCGGCAGTTATGCAAAGAAGTCATCAGACGGTAAGACTATAACGTGGTATGCTACTGGTCATGCAAACGCTCAGAGAAACGACAGAAGATACAAATATTATTACCTTGCCATCGGCTGAAAGGGGGGGCCACCTATGACCATTATCCAAATTGACCCACTGGAAACCGGCCAGCACCCGATCCAGAGCCAGAGCGGGCGGCGCGCCTGCTGGCTGGAGGGCTACATAGAGGTACCCGCCCACCTCCATGACGCGGTGTGGGCGACCTATGGCTGGTGTGACCTCCAGATTGAGGAGGGCAGGCTGGTGGGCATCACCCCCACCGAGCGGCCCACAGAGCCCGAGCAGGAACCCAAGCCGCCCTCTGAGGAGGACATCACCCTGGACATGCTGGCCGAGCACGAGGAACGACTTTGTATGTTGGAAATCACCACCAATGCTGTTTGAGGAAGGGGAAGGACATGAACACGGTATTTAATCTCTGTAAGTTACTCATTGACCGGGGCCGCACCGACGGCCTCCAGGACAAGATGGATGTCTATCTCGCCGCCGACCGGCTCACCCCGGAGGAGTACCAGGAGCTGGCCGGGCTGCTGGCCCCGGAAGTGAGACAGTAATCAACAGCGGGATCGCTGGATAAAAGGATGTGAATCAAATGAGTAAGAGCATTACATATGTCCCGCTCTCGTCCGTGGAGCGAATTGAGCTGAGAGTCACCAACTGCCGCAAGACGCTCTCTCAGGTCAAGGCTGAAACAAAGGCCCATTACGTGCTCAATGGCGGCATGTGGAACCCAGACGGCTCGGCCTGCCCGCTGCTCAAGGTGGGCGGGGTAATGCGCTCCGGTACGCCCTGGAGGGCGGTGGGCTACGCCTGGGATAAGGGCCCGGACATCCACATGACCTCCGGGTACGAGGGAGCGGCCAACTTTATCGCGGTAACCGCCCTCATTTCCTCCGGAAAGCCAGTGGATAAGCCCTCCTACGGCTCGGCCCAGGGAGGCAAGCGGGGGCGCAGCGCTATCGGCCTCCGTGGTGACAGTCTGGCCCTCTACTGCTCCGGCGACGGCACCAGGGACGCAGCCACGCCGGAGACTCTGCGGGACGAGCTGGCCGGGCTGGGCTGGGCCTCCGCCGTTATGCTGGATGGGGGCGGCTCCAGCCAGTGTGACTTTGGCGGAGAGCGCATCACCGCCAGCCGCAAGGTGCATAACTGGATTTGCGTGTATCTCAAGCAGGCGGAGCAGACACCGCCGGAAGAGGAGGACAATCCTATGCGCAAGCATACTGTATGCCTCGACCCCGGACACGGGCCGGGCAACGTCAACGGTTCCCCGGACGGCACCTACAAAGAGTGGGAGTTTACGTGGGACATGGCCCAGCGTATCAAACCGCTTCTGGAGGCCCAAGGGGTGGGCGTGGTGCTCACCAAGACGGCGGACAACTACCCCAGCCTGACGGAGCGGGCCGCCATCAGCAACAAAGCAAAGCCGGACTGCTTTGTGAGCATCCACACCAACGCCGCCGGGGAGGGGGGCTGGTCGAGCGCGTCCGGCCTGGAGATCTACACCAGCGCCGGGCCCATGACGGCCTCCCGCAATGTGCTGGCCTCCGACCTGGCCAACGCCTTCCACGCCGCCGGGGTGTCTCTGCGGAGCGAACCCATTAAGCACGAGATGTATACCGTGCTCGCCAAGACCGACGCCCCCGCCGCGCTCATTGAGTACGGCTTCCACACCAACAAAACGGACACGGAGTATCTCAAGGATAGCAAGTACCGAGACAAGCTGGCCGAGGCCACCGCAAAGGGCATCTGCACTTATCTTAACGTGAACTGGAAGAAGGATGAACCTGTGAGCGATTGGGAACAGGAGCGCGACGAAGCGTGGCAGGCCGCGAAAGAGGCCGGTATCCTGGACGGCACCCGGCCCGAAGACCCCGTAACCAGACAGGAGCTTGCCGTCGTGTTGGATCGGTTGAATCTGATTTGATGGAGGTACATATCATGGACATTTCTTCTTTGGGTATCACCGGAGTAGCGGTCATCACTGTGATCTGCTTCCTGGCCGGCCAGGTGGTCAAGGCCACTGGACTGGACAACAAGTGGATTCCCATTATCTGCGGCCTCTTCGGCGCGGTGCTGGGCATCCTCGGCATGTTTATCATGCCAGAGTTTCCAGCCTCGGACTATTTGACCGCCGCCGCCGTAGGCATTGTGAGCGGCCTTGCGGCCACTGGTATCAATCAGGTCTATAAGCAGATGAAGGGGGGCTAACCCATGCCCGTCAATGATTGTGAAAACAACTGTACGCTGAAAACCAGGGTGGACAGGCTGGAGAAGGACTTTGAGGCCGAGAAAGAAACCAACTCCCAGCGCCATGCGGAATTTTACGCCCGCATTGGAAAGCTTGAGCAGGTACAGGCCGTCAGCGGGACCAGGCTGGACACCATCATGGACAAGCTGGACTCTATCGCCCTCGACCTAACCGCCCTGAAAGAGAAGCCGTCCAAGCGGTGGGAGACGGTCGTGGCGGCTCTCATTACGGGCGCGATAGGGTATCTTCTGGCTAGTATCGGGATCGGGTGATTTCGCACACTGGACGGCGCGAGGGACAAGCTGGGAGACAAGGATGGCAGCGACGCACCCACATAAATTCCGTTTTCGCAAAAGCCTCCTATTGCTCACGTATTGCTTACAAAACTGCTCAATCGATTGCACCGCAATGAGTATAGTATGAATGGGGTTCAAGAGGCCGCTGGTTCGAATCCAGTCACTCGGACCAACTTAACAAAAAGAAAAGCCCTGGGGCCGTAAGGCTCCGGGGCTTTTCTCTTGCTTTCTGACATCAAAAAAATAATTGCCTAATCAGACATAAAAAATAAGGCTATTGCTCACGTATTGCTCACGACTTAGAGGGCGTCTGTTATTTTGCGGAGATCCTCCAGAGATACGTCCTGATAGTGCCGTAGCATCTCATTTGAAGTGTGCCCGATGAGCTCCAGTTTGTCCTTGTCTGCACCGTCCACCCGCTTCATGAGGGTGGCAAACGTGTGCCGACATGAATGCGGGGTGTACCGGTGCCGCTTGGCTCCTTCTGGCCCCTCTAGGGGATTGTCCACCCCGCAGGCATCCAAAGCGCTATAGAACATGGCCCGATACTGCTCGATTGTCATAGTACGGCCCCCGGGGCCGCAGAACACAGGGCCGCCGATCTTGTCTGCGGTAAGCCGGTCAATGATGGGTTGGATTTTGGGCGATACGGTCACCACCCGATCCCGGCCAGCATCAGTCTTGGCGCCTCCCACAAAAGCCCGCTCTTTTCGGTCATAGCTGGCCGCGTCTAGGGCCAGCAGCTCGCTGGGCCGGAATCCCAGGTAACACTGCGCCAGGATGTAGTCCGCGCCCTGGACGCGCCCTACGGCGCTCCTGATGGCCTCCAGAGCGTCTTCCGGCAGTGCCTGCTTCTCGCTGGTGTCTCCGGCGCCAACGATGAGGTACTGGCCCAGATTGAGATCTGCCAGATGACGGGGGATGGCGTACTTATAGAGCAGCCCTGCCAGCGCCTTCATGTTCTCCCGGGTGCGCTTTCCCTTGGGGCAGTCATCCAGGCATTCTTGCAGGTCGTCAATATCAACCTCGTCAAAACGCAGTGGCCAGATTGGTCGGAACCATTTCTCGGCGGCGGCGTAGCAGTCCATAGTGCTTTTCCCAGCCCGGTGGGTGGGCTTCCATGCGTCGTAGAGTGCGGCCCAAGTGGGCGCCTTTTTGCGTGCCGGCATACCGAGCTGGGGCAAATATTCCAGGGCCTCTTTTTTGGTTCGGAATCCGCCCTTGCTGCGGGTGGTTTTGTGCAGCTTTTTGCGCTTCTGCCCGTCTATCTCCACCTCTTCGGAAGTGTAGCCGAGCACGCGGACGGCTGTCCAGGTACCGCCGCGCTTAAACACGGAGCCGGTCCCGTTGCCTCTGGATTTGGTGGCTTGATTTACCTGTTGCGGGACCCCGCAACGCAGACAATACCGGCTCCCGTCCGGTATCTCTGCCCTGCATTTTCTGCATTTCACTTGCAAACCTCTCCTATTCTTGATAGAATAAGAGGGCAGTAGGCCCATCAAAACTTACTGCCCTCTATGTGAGCCGTCTCCGGTGTTCCAGCACCGGGGGCGGTTTTTTATTGCGCCTTTTTCAGATCGGCCAGTTCCTTGCTCATGGAGCGGATAACCTGTTTCAAGAGAGCCACGTCGTCCTCTATGGCCTCTATTCTGGCCATGGGAGTTAACTTTGCCTGTACGCCTTGTAACCCCTCCGCCAGCAAGTCAAACTTCGGCATGACATCCGTATCAAAATAGGCAATCATACGCTTTTCAGACGCCCGGATGGATGCGTCAATCATGGTCTGAATGGACTGTAAGTCTTTTTCGTCTAACATGCGTAAAACCTCCTAAAAGTCATTGGGTGACACTAGCGGTCATAATGTAATACTCCCGTCTTCATTGACGGTTTGCCCCAGATACCGAACTACACGTTCAGACTTTGGCTGCTTCGCAAGTTCGTTTTTTAACTTTGCTATGGAGACAGCATTATTTCCTCCCCAGGCAGCGGCATCTGCCAGAATCACAGTTTTTGGCTCATTTCCGTTGGAAGGCAAATAGCTTATCGCTAATGTTGTTTTGATTTTCTGCTTTCCGGTGGCGCTCATTCCTCCCAATAGCGCACCAACAGGGCCGAATAGAAGCCCACCAACTACGCCACGGCCCACAACAGACTGGTTTTGCAGTTCTGACGTTTTCACCTGATCCAGCGCCAGAATATCAGATGTGCTTATCTTATAGTGTTGTATGATCTCATCTGCGCCGAAGGTTTTCAACTTAATGCGATACAAGGAAAGAAATTCTCCTTCCAACACGACCCGGAAAACAGAGTTTTGAGGTAAATCCCCAAGACCATCCAAGTAGTCAAATAAATTTTTTGCAAGAATCTTCGCCATTTACACTGCCTCCTCTTTAGATCCTTCTAGATGCAAGATTTCATGGCACCTATGACATCAGGTATATCCGGAAGTTTTTTGGTAGCGCTGTGATTTCTAAAACTATTTCCTGGCATCAAAAATACAATTCTGCTGCTAGATTCCCGTGTGTGTACCAACAGACAGCTTTGCGCATAAAATCCTCTGGGACTCCAAAATGTTCAGCTAAAGAGTAAATGTCCGTGTACCCATCGGCTACAGCTTCATCTAAATCATCCTCTGATATGTAATTTTGAACGGCCCACTTCCAAGCCTTATACTCGTGTTTCTCAACTAAATCGAATGGACTACATACCTTATGCGTGGCTCCTGTGGACGCATGGCCGCCTTCGTGAGCAACGACAGCAGCCTCATCTCTGGAAGAAGGAATATTGTCGAAGTCCATAAATATCCCATACGTCCCGCCCACTTCTAGAGTGACAGCCTTATCGTCGTTCAAATCCCACATATAGAATTTAGTTCCAGACTGGCTGAGTTTCTGATAAAGCGCTAAGAGCCTATCCATAGGCTATTACCCTTTCTCTTTTTCGATATCTGCCTTCATAAAGCGAGCCATCTCAAGGAGCATTTTTTTCTTTTCATCAGGGAGATCTTTGGATTCTTCATAAAAGGCATAGGTAAAATCATCAAAGCCTATCTCGCGCTCACCCTCCTGGGTGGGCGCTTTTTTTGTTTCTTCTCCAGTCAGGAGGTAATCGGTGGTGACGCCGAAATAGTCGGCGATCCTCTGGAGTGTGTCACCTTTCGGAGTTGCTCCTGTTTTTTTCCATTTAGTTGTAATTGAGTTACTAAGTCCAATATCTTCTGTTGCCTTTTTGGGGCTAACTCCTTTTTTCTCGCATAGCAATTTGAATATGTCAAAAAACATAATTACTACCTCCGGTTTTTGGTGACAACGCCAAAACTAACCGAAGTTAGAAAAACCCATTGACAATCTAACCTAAGTAAGATATCATATAGATGTGAACTTACCCAAGTTATTTTTGAGGGGGGTTCAAACTTTGGCAGTTATCAGTGGTGCAATGTTTGCTGGCACTTATATTGTACCCTGATAGCTAACCAAAGTCAACTGCAATATCTCAAAAAACTAACTTTCGTATCCTTGCCCAAAAAGCAAGGCAAAGTTTTGGAGGTGGTCTAAATCTAGGGGACAGTATTAGAGAAACAACGAGGGAAGGGGGTGTATGAGTTGATAACAGTTCGTTTACTGATTTATCTAGTCATGTCATTAGCGTTTATGGTTGCTGCTTTGATAGCGTGTCACCTAATAAAAGAAGACCCGGAGAGCAATAAGCCATGGCTGATTGCCGCCCCGGCCTTGGTCCTAGCTGTTGTGTTGCTGGTTGTTATGTTCCACGATTTACTTTCGTAAATCCTTTTGCATAGCGTTGACTAAATCAGTAGACAGATCTTCGTGTTGGCGAACCTGTTCCATAAAATCCTCAGGCGGATTTAGTTTCAACACCGATATTTTTGTGATGCTGTCTCTGTATTCCTGTATTAACTCTTTGGTCTTTGGGGTTGCAAAGAGCAATGCGCGTGTATAGGCATCTGTAAATCTTGTGACTTGCTCTTGACTGGTTACATCGGAAAACTCACCTCCAGCACGCAGCAAATCATAATAGGCGGTAATCATTTCATGGAAAATCAGCTCGGTTTGTTTTGTGCTCTTAGCCCCTCGCTGAGTTATTACAGCTGAAATAACCGAGCAAATTGTAACTGCGATAATGGATACCACCGAAGCAATGATAGATACTTGAACAGACAAAATGCTAACTAATTCGTTTTCCATTTTTACGCCTCCTTACGAGGCTATTCTACCAAAACAGAAAGAAGGTGACAATGGTATGCCTGCAAAGTGGACTGCTGACCTGCTGGGCAAGATGCACCTGGCCGGAGTCACGGCCAAGCAGCTTGCCGCTGAGGTCGGCTGGAACCCAAAGTATCTCAGTGTTGTACTTAACGGACACAAGGAGCCAAAGGGCGCGGAGGAAAAGCTGAACGCCGCTCTTGGGAGACTTGTTTCTGGACAGATTCAAGATACCACAGAGCAAGTCCAATAAACCGGACAATAAAGCCCGCACCTGATGGGGCGGGAGGTGAAGGGGGTGAGGACGGTGGGAACATCTATGGGTTTTTCCCCGGCGGGGTTCAATCAGATTGTAGTATTTTCTGATAAAAACGACTTCAAAGACATTGTGGCCGCCAATCCAGCGATGACGGCAATCATCGAGGATAGCGACCACAATATCTACATCGCAGGGGTTAAAGCGGGGGCCAGTTGACTGCGGGGTATAACGGAGGCCCATCCTTTTCCCATTCAAAGATGATAGACTCCGGGAAACCTTCTCCAGGAGGTGCACCGAGGTCTTTCCATCCGGCCTGCGTGTAGGCAAAGTTTACGGCTTCATATTCAAGAATATCGTGCGAGGTTAACTTGTACTCATAGCGAAAACCTTTGCAAGACATAATTTCACCCCCTTCCGCGCCCAGTATACCACGGCAAGGAGGGGAGGACAACAAAAAGCGCCCCTGACGGGGGAAAGGAGGAAAAACAGTGACAGCAATGACATTGGAAGAGATAAAAGCCATGGACAGGGAGATGCTCACTCCTGCTATTGTGGCGAAGGTGATCCGATGCGACCCATATTACATCAGCGTGCAGGCCAGAACTGACCCGGAAGCTTTAGGCTTCCCAGTCAGCGTGCAGGGAACCCGAACTCGGATACCAAGGCGAGCATTTATCCGCTGGATGGAAGGAGGGGGCGCAGGATGAGCAAAACAAGAGACGAGCGCGACAGACGCGCAAAGGCGTACAGCTACCGGGCCTACCGCCGCCGGGTACAGCAGGCACAGGCGATGGCCCAGCGGGTACAACTGGCGGTGGTTGCCGGAGCGGCGCTGGTTCTGGCTATTCTGGTGGCAGCGAGCCTATGAAAAAGCAACTGATCGTGACCATTGCATATCTTTTTCTGCTGTTGGTGCTGGTGTTGCTGGTGGAGGTCATCAGCACCCCAGAACCACAGACCGTTGAGCCTCCGGAGGCAACCACCACCCCGTCTCCCACACCCACCGGCCCGCTCACCATCCAGATCACCGGTCTGGAGGGCGCGGAGAGCATCGACGATGTGTGGGCGGTCATAGAAATCCCACATTGAGGAGGAAATAAGATGGATTTGAAAAAGATCTTGGAGGAGCATCTCCTTTGGCTAAATGGAAAGGGCGGCAGACGTGCCGACCTGCGCGGTGCCGACCTGCGCCGAGCCGACCTGAGCGATGCCGACCTGCGCCGAGCCGACCTGAGCGATGCCGACCTGAGCGATGCCGACCTGAGCGATGCCGACCTGAGCCGAGCCGACCTGAGCGATGCCGACCTGAGCGATGCCGACCTGAGCGATGCCGACCTGCGCGGTGCCGACCTGCGCGGTGCCGACCTGCGCG
>ERZ1106915.632-NODE-632-length-45885-cov-4.541894_pt1 | contig 45885 bp, 36 predicted proteins | sample MGYA00403653_ERZ1106915 | MGnify/ENA primary metagenome ERZ1106915 (study PRJEB35170, sample SAMEA104062404) | human gut metagenome | biome: human gut; feature: human-associated habitat; material: faeces | place: Denmark | collected 2012-06-06 ... | reverse complement strand
ATGTCGGCGGGAACGCTGATTTTTTTCAGGAATGTGTAGTCGAACTTTCGCATGGGGTTCTCCTTATATTGCGGTTTATCTGCATATATTATAGCTCATTATATGCAGATCGTCAAGTATTTTCCGGCTGCCGTTATCGGCAATTTTGACGGAATATTGTTTTATAATTCTCTTGATTTTTTGCCGATAGCATTTATAATATATCCAAGAGGTGAGAGTAGAAATTACAGCACGGACACATAATACTTCCTGAAAATATCGTGATATTTTGACATATATTTTTTGCAATTTTACAAAAACCGACAAATAGACCTTGACAAATGTCAAAATCAGTGATATAATAGTACTATCAAGATGTCACTTTGGAGGTATATTATATGCTTATCGATGAAATGCTTGAATATTGCAAAAACGACTATTCCAACAAAAACAGAGCCTGTACAGATTGTAATCACCCATGCGAATGTCCAGGCGATTGTAGTGTATGCCTTTACCAAATACACTATAAGCATAGTGATCCTGGCGCAAGACACAGCTATAATTGCAGATTTCTCTCGGATTACTATGTATGCAAATACTCTTTCAAATACACATCAGAAATAATATATGCGCTCCACCAGAACGAGGTAAGTTATTTGCAGGACAAATCGAAGCTGAATGTCTTATCTATCGGCTGCGGACCTTGTACTGACCTTTTCGCGCTGGACTGTTTAAGCAACGCACATGAATACAATTTTGACAAGCTAAAGTATATTGGAGTAGATCTTCTTAAAGATACATGGGAACGGTTACATAATGAAATAAAGGGTTATTCCCCAAATGATTCAGAAATTATAACTGGCTTTGCCTACAATAATATAAACAATGTAATTCCTATATTAATAGATAAGGAATTTAAAGCTGACCTGATCATTATGAACTATCTGCTTTCAGATTTTCACAAATATGGTGGTGAAATAAGCGTTCTTGACTTTTTGAACAAACTAGTGTATTATATAGTAAACGTATGTCCCGATACTGCTATCGTTATAAACGACATCAACCTTGCTAGCTCACTGGGCGGCGGCAGAGATTATTTCGACACGCTGTATCGTAAATTGTCTCATTCAGGTTTCCGTTGCTGTCAGCTTCATTTTAAAAACAGTGTTAGAGGAAATCAGTATAATTATGGCGGTCAATATTTTTCGAATGATTTGCTATTTGACCCGAGATTCGTAAACAAATATCATAGTTTCGCCCCGTACGAATCATGTGCAAGCGCCCAGATAATAATTTACAAGGAGTGATTCCTTATGATAATAAGCGCAAGCCGAAGAACCGATATTCCCGCATTTTACAGCGAGTGGTTCTTTAATAGAATAAAAGACGGTTATGTGCTTGTCAGAAACCCGATGAACATTCATCAGGTCAGCCGGATAAAACTCACGCCTGACGTTGTGGATTGCATCGTGTTCTGGACAAAAAATCCCAGACCCATGCTCAGCCGTCTTGACGAGCTGAAAGACTTCAAATTTTATTTCCAGTTCACGCTCAATTCGTATTCTACTGATGTTGAGCCGAATGTTCCCTCCAAGGGCAGGGAAGTAATTGACACCTTCATCGAACTTTCGGAGCGGATCGGTCCCGAGAGAATCATCTGGCGTTATGACCCGATCATTATAACAGAGAAATACTCGATAGAATACCATGCAACTTATTTTGAAAAGCTCGCCGAAACTCTGAATGGAAAATTCCACAGATGCGTTATCAGCTTTGTTGACGAATACAAAAAGAACGCAAAGAATTTCCGCAACAATGGACTGAGAGAACTGGACATGAACCAGATGGTGAAAATCGCACAGCGCTTTTCAGAAATTGCTGAAAGGTATAATTTCAAAATATATTCATGTGCAGAACAAATTGACTTAAGTAATTATGGAATCGAACATAACAGCTGCATAGACAAGGAGCTTATCGAGCATCTTGTAGGCGCAAAGCTCAAAGTCAAAAAGGACAGCACCCAGCGTGAAGAATGCGGCTGCGTTGACAGCATTGATATCGGTTCATACAACACCTGCACTCATGGGTGCAAATATTGCTATGCCAATTATAGTTACAATGTTGTTGCCGCTAATTTCGGCTGTTATGACCCTGATTCTCCGCTGCTGTGCGGTACCATTATGCCAGATGATAAAATAACAGACCGTCCGATGAAATCATTGATTGATAACCAGCTTGATTTGTGGTGAAAAGCTACTGCTTTTCTTGCAACCAATATAGCAAAAGCGGAGCCGCAAAGCTCCGCTTTCTATGTTCAGGACATCAGTCCGCAATCCTTAAGTATGCCGCCGATTATCGTGCCGACCTCAAGCGCCGGATTTTCGCGATAGTGCTTGAATTTTCTGTACTCGACCTGAGAATAGGTTTCTGCATTGTGCGACATTATTTTCTCTGAACGCCGCACTGCCTCCCTTACATCGTCAAGGGTGAGCTTTGAAAGGCAGCGGTGAAAATTTCCATCTTCCTTGTATTCGTCCATCGACATGAACTCTTCATCGAACACCGATTTAATCTTGTTAAGATACTGACTTCTGTCTGATAACTGACCCAAACAGTTGGCTTTATGAAGAATTATCCACAAGTCAAATGTAAAGTTGCTGTACCCAAAAAGGTACTTTACATTCTTGCCCAACTTTTCTGCTTCGCGCATTTTATCCATTGTGCGTGTAAACCGCAGCTGGTGTTCACGGTCATTGCTCTCGTAATCGCTCAGGTGATAAATAATTGTCTTGTCCTGAATGGACAGCCATTTTACAAAGCGTATCGGGTCGATCTCCTTTTTGCGAACAAAGGATACGTTGCATTTTCTTTCCGGTACGGAATTGATCATATCCCTAAGCCAGTCCAGATACCAGACTTCGGTGTCGCCTTCGACTGAAAAATAATACTTTTTCGTTAGCTTTTTCAATCTGCTGACTCCTCCTCGTCGTAACTGAGAGAACTTTTTATCAGGTCTGTAAAATCAATATCAGAAATTGCACCATATCTATCAATAAAATAATTCTTCATATAATCCTCGCCCTTACGGACGCCCTTTTCACCTGATGTGCCGAAATCAGACAGCGCATAGATAGTGCTTTCATGTGTTTCCTCGTCACGATCCACGAACTTTATCTCGTCCCGGCGGAACATATTGGAATTGAGGAATATAGGATTGTGAGTATTGAAAATGAGCTGAGCATGGTGGATATTCACCTCGTCGTTGTGGAATATATTGATGATATTCATAAGCGCCATAGGGTGAATAGAAGCGTCAAACTCGTCCATAACGAGAGTGCCGCCTTTGCGCAGAGCGCGAATTATAAAAGGGAATATATTGATGAAACGAATCGTTCCTAAAGACTCATAGATCTCAGCCGGAATAGCTGCATTGCTTCCAATTGAAAGGGTATCAAAGCAAGAGCAAAGATGTGTTAAACCATCTTCTCCGGAAACAAACCCTATATCGTTGGAATTGATTCCAAACAGCTTTGCGGCGGGTTCTAAAATATTGTCGATATACACGGTCTTTTTCTGAGGATTAGTTAAGTTGCTGATAAGCTCAAAATCATTTGACTGATATATTATCTCAAACTTATCGGTAAGCCAATCTGTAAACTGTTTAGCAAGCCTTTGCGAGAACAACAGCTTAAAACCGCCTGTCAGAAACAGTTCGTCGTTTATCAGCGACTTCTCCGCAATACCATCCAGGCTGATGTTGCTATCAATGTCTGAATCAAGAAGATGATCCTTTATCGCAGACAGCTTGCCCATCGTGAGTGTATTGCTGCGATCAAAAATCATCTCATCGTTAATTAAAAGTCTCTCAGACAATACCCTGCGCTCGCTTTTCTCATCAAGGAAATGCCCAAGGTCGAGCGTCATACTGTAACCGAATTTAATACCGCCGTCAACGAACTCTATTGACATAACCACAGGCTCGTCGCTGTCCTTGTTTGGGATAAGTTCAAGGGAATACGCCGCTGCATTCGGAGATTTCTGCTCCTTACTGTTGCGAATATTTCCACGCAGAACAATGGCGCGGAATGTATCCATAGCGCCGATGATATTTGTCTTGCCGGAAGCATTCGGACCGTACATCACAGCCGAGCACAGTGCTTTGACATTCTTCCGCTTGATTTTTTCGCAGCAAATGCTGTAATCAAGCCCTTTCTGCTTGGGTGCAGGAACCATTGAAAAAATATTCTCGTCCCTGAATGACTTGTAATTTTTAACTGTAAAATTTAATAACATAATGGTTCTCCTTTGATTAGAACGCAACCATTCCATAACAATATTATAGCATCATGCAATGGGTTTGTCAACTCATTTTGCAAATTTTCTGCAAAACATTGACGTTTTCACGCAATAATTTGCACTTTATAGACAATATTTTGCGCGTTTTACGCAACATTATGCAAAAATTTGCTTTCCAAACATTGCGACATCATGTCCCATTGTTCCGCTCCTTCTTCCCCAGCACCTCCTCCAGCACCTCGGCGGCGGTTTCGTCCGCTGACCGCACCGCGTGAGCGTAGATGTTTCCGGTGGTGGAAATGCTGGAATGCCCGAGCCTGCTGGACACGGTTTTCAGCGGAACTCCCCCCGCAATCAGGAGCGTCGCGTTCGTGTGGCGCAGACCGTGGATATTCACGTCCGGAAGCCCCTTGCGCACGATGAACTTGTGGAACCACGCGGACAGCGCCTCCGGATTCAGCATTCCGCCGTCCCACGCGGTGAAAATGCGCTCGCTCTCCTGCCAGAGCGAGCCTAATTCCGACTTGCGCTCCTCCTGCCACGCGCGGTACTCCTCCAGCAGGTCCAGCGCCGACTTCGGCAGGCGGATAACGCGCCGCGAGCCGTCCGTTTTGGTGTCGTCAATGAATACTCCGCGCTCCGGCGAATACAGCAGGCTGCGCTCCACCGAAAGGCACCCCGTCCGCTCGTCCAGGTCGCGCCACTCCAGCCCGAGGAGTTCCCCGCGCCGCAAGCCCGTGTAAATCAGCAGCCGCACCATCACCGAGTAGTCATACGGCTCGTCGGAAAGCGCCGCGATTACCTGCGCCGCGCCGTTCTCGTCAAGGTAGCGGCTCTCCTTGCGGTGCATTCTAGGCGGCTTCACGCGCTCGCAGGGGTTGGAGTAAATCACCTGCCAGCTTACCGCCGTGCTGAATATCACCGACAGCAGACGGTGGTAGTGCCGTATCGTGTTCGCCGAGAGAGTTCCCTCGCCGTCCGAGGTGAACAGCGCGCCGGAATCCGCCTCCAGCGCCGCCGCAACGCGCTCCGCAGTTTCCACCTTGACCTTCCCCCCCGCGAACATATTCTGCGAGGTTTTTTTGGAAATCCCCGCGGCGGTGTAGAATGCCTTTCGGGTCGGGAATTTCTCCGCGGCAAGCTCGCCGACAAGCTCCGTCGGGGTGAAAAGCTCGTCGCCGCGCACACCCTCGTCGCCGAGATTGTCGTAAAACGCGAGCAGGTGCGGCGGGCGTATGTCCGCAATTTTCATCTTCCCGAACGCCGCGTTTATTCTCGGAAGCATTGCCTTGTAGCCCGTGAGAGTGGTCGCGCGTAGCTGTTTTTCCGCGTAGTTTTTCAGCCACTTCGCGAGGAAATCCTCCATCTTCGTGGACTGGTCGAGGACTTCCCCGCGGCGTATCTCCTCCTCAAACAGGAACGCCTGCCGGGTCGCTTCCTTTTCCGCCTGCGCCTCGGTCATGCCGTAGGGCGGCTTCCAGGTGCGGGTTTTCATTATGCGCTTTCCCTTGGCGTTGAAGCCGCAGGACGCGCGGAGTTCATACGCGTTTCCGCGCTTTCTTTTGCTGGGCATGGGGTGCTCCTTTCAAATGATTTGCGCTTGAATGCAGACTTCGCCCTGCCGCGCAAATCATGTTTTATATTTTTTGCTTGACATAATTGTTGACTAATGGTACAATATTCAAAAAAGAGGTCTTGATAATGATTGAAATAAAACGCATGAAATCCGAAGCAGGGTATTCCAATTGCTTTGAGTTGTTATTTCATCTTAAAGATTACATTCCCACCGCCTTTTTTGAGCAGCATGAAGATGGCGCAGGTGCCGAGTTGTATTTTTATATCTCACTGTTTTACAAGTTCGGAATTTTTGATTGCAAACAAGAGCATTATCACCAATCCATTTGGAGCACCGAATACGACTGCGTTTATAACGGGGTATCGTTTAGCATGGTGTATGACGAGGACTATGATTTTATCACCTTTGCTGTCCTGCCGAGGAACATCAAGCACATTGCAATGATAGCCGATCGCATAAAATTCCTTGTCGAAACAGAGGGCATGAAGTTGGAATTAAAGACTGACCCCCACGCTCAGGGTTCGGAAAATGAATAATTTCAAAGCGCACTTTCAAGCTTGCTTTTTCGTAACAATAGAACATGATGTCGCATTGTCGGCAAGATAGATTATACCTAAGCAGGAATAGATGTGTGACCACATCTACTCAACACCGCTCCGCCAAAGGCGGCGCATGGTATGATCAAATGTGGAATGTATGACAACCATCAAACGGCGGTTTTCATTATTAGGTTATAAAATGCGGTGGTTAATAATCTCACCAAAATCGCGGCTTTTAATCATTTGCGCCGCCTTTGGCGGTGCGGTGTTAGATAGCGTGGTTCACCACGCTATTCCTGCCAAACGGACAAGTGCATGAAAACCGCCCTCAAACAATGGGACATCATGTCGCATTGTTGACTTTCACACGCGCATTTTTGCTTGACAAAGCCGTTTGATTTGGTGTATAATAAGGAAAATGGGTGGTGATAAAAATGGGCTGTCTGCCGAATAAGCTTGGAATTACGACTTCCGCAGAACTCGAAAAAGCCGAGGAAAAAATCAGCAAGGAACAGGCGCTGAAGCTGTTTGAAACACGCTTTCTTGACGATAAACCCGCGGGAGTATTCGCAACGCTTGCGGAGATACACCGTTTTCTGTTCGGGGAAATATACGCCTTTGCCGGGGAGATACGCACGGAAAACATTGCTAAGGGATTTTTCCGTTTTGCCTCGGCGCAGTACCTGAAACCCGCGCTTGACAGCATTGACGCAATGCCGCAGTCCACCTTTGACGAGATAATCGAAAAATACGTTGAGATGAATATTGCCCACCCTTTCCGCGAGGGAAACGGGCGCAGCGGGCGGATTTGGCTCGACCATATCCTCAAAACCGAACTTAAACTCGTGGTTGACTGGAGCCTTATCGACAAGTCCGACTACCTCTCCGCAATGGAGCGCAGCCCAGTGAACGACATCGAAATCAAGCATCTGCTGAAATCCGCGCTCACCGACCGCATTTCCGACCGCGAGGTGTACATGAAGGGCATCGACAACAGCTATTTCTATGAGGGCTACAAAGAGTACCGCACCGAGGATCTGCGGACTGAATAGAGGTCAGGCGCTCTGAGTTTCGGGGCGCTTTTTCGCAGCAATGGGACATCATGTCGCATTGACATTGGTTCCAGAGGAGATATTTATAAGTAAGGAGGAATTATCATGTCACCTGTAACAAAAGAAATCACAACCATGCTTGATATGCTCCCCGAAAGCGAGCAGGAACTTGCATACGAGTTTATAAAGCGCCTCGTCCTCGCATGGGACAGCGATTTCACCAAAGTCACCGAAACCGAGCGCGAACAGATAAAGCACGCGGAGGAAAGCGGCTTTGTATCCGACGAGGACATCGACTGGGACAATCTCCAAAAGTACGATTGCTGAAAAAGAACATCACAGCGCACCTTCGGGTGCGCTTTTTTCGCAGCAATGGGACATCATGTCGCATTGTTTTCGCCAAGCATAAGCCCGAGCGAAATATCCGCAAGTTCGGCAACAGTATCACGCTCGCGGCATTCCAGGGCAAGCCATTTCACGCAGGCTTCGACTGCCTCGTCTGCGGCTCGCTGACCTATGAGGTAGATTTCCGCAAGCTGACTTTCACGCTCGAAAGTGTCGCGGCTGAACTCGGTGCGCTGTTCCAGACCGAGAACAGTTTCCATTCTGCGGTCGGTGGCATACTCGCCAATTTCATTCCAGATAGTGCGGTAAAGCCCGCTCATATTAATGCACTGCAAAACCGTCGGGTCGAGATCTGACATTCGATACACTGCCTTTCTGCCAAGCGGCGAGAGGTCAGCCAATCCGAAACTCGATACTTTTTCTTTTTCAGCAATCATATTTTTTTCCTTTCATAAAACATTGAGACATTGTGTCGCAATCTTTCAGCACGCTCTCCTGCGGGATTCCCCGTCCACCACCACATGGCGGCAGCGCTCCCGCAGGCGGTCGAAAATTCTTCGCATGCCGATGCTGGACTTCCAAGCCTCGTCCGGATTGAGGTTAGTGGTGACGATAAGCGGCTTTCCGGAACGGTAGCGCTCGTCCACTATCTCGAAAATCTTGTCGGTGGTGAAATCGTTCAGCGCCGTGGAGCCTAAGTCGTCCAGCACCAGCAGGTCAACTTTGCGTATCCTCGCGAGTATCTTCTCTGCGGATTCATAGCTGCAAAGCGCCCTTACAAGCGGCTGAAGCGTCGTCACCCACGCGGTACAGCCCCGGTCTATCACCGCATTAGCGATGCAGCAGGCGTAGAACGTTTTGCCAGTGCCGACGTTCCCGGTGAACATAATTCCATGCTGCTCCAGCGCAGGCTGGAAGTTCTCCGCATACGCCCGCGCCGCTTTCGACAGAATGTGCTCGGGACGGTCGTCCCTGTCGAAAGTCATGTTGCGGTAGGCGAGGTCGTTAAAGCAATCGTCGCGGTTAAGTTCTTCTGCTGTATCCCATAACGGTGCGTTGTAATCTTTACTGCTCATAATTTCTCCTTTCAGAACGGGTAATCCGCCGGGTCTACATCGCCGGACATCTCCAGGATATTCGGGTGTAATCCGCCGTTGGTGTAATCGGTATTTTCTGAAACATGCTGTAATGGTTTTCTGTTATCGTAATTGCCCTCCATTATTCTGACAAGATGGCTTGGTTCAAGTATCCAGTCAAAATCAGCGTGCCAGCCTTTATTATTCCTGCCCGAAAGCCAGTCGGAAGCGGCTGTTTTTCTGAACAGCTCGGATATGTCTGTATCGCCGAGCTGCTTTATCGCCGCCGTTACTGCTTTCCTGCGCTGCGGTGTGATATTCTGAACACAGGGCAAAGAAACGCAGACGGAATTGAACTTTTTCACCGCCTCCGCCGCAAGGCTTTCGTTTTGTTCGGTTTCGTTTTGTTCCGTTTTGTTTTCTTTTGTTTTGTTTATGCACTTTTTCTGCGGCATATCGGGATTTGTCTGCGGCAAATCACTATTTGTCTGCAATATATCCTCGTTTGTCTGCGGCTTATGTACGCTGATTATCGTGAGATTTTCGGGAACATTATCCGCCCCGAGCAGCCAATACTCCCCGTACACCTCGATTCCCCTGCCGCGTTTGCACTTCACGTCAAGGTAAGTTTCCTGTATTGCCACAGAGGTCAGAATATGGTACTGCTCATAAAGCCCGCGGTCGAAAAGCCGCTTGGCGCACATCAGCTCTATCATATCCTCCACCGTCTTTTCTTTCAGACGGGTATCAACAGCCGTGCAGGAAATGAAATCCTCGCTGACCTCGAGATAATAGCCGCCGAGGTGTATCCGGCACATCAGGAACATATAAAGGTAAAATCCCTCCGCGCCGAATTTCGCGGTAAGCACCTTGATTTCTGTGCTGTCCATGAGGCTGACGTCCACGGGGAAGTAATCCATGCCGCGTTTTTTGGCTCTCCCCACGAATTACCCCACCCTTCGGATTCCCTTAACAGGCTTTGCGAACGAGGGCTTCTCCGTGATTTCCGGCTCGGGCTTCGCTTCCTCGGGCGAGAGCGTGCAGGCGAGGAAGAAATCCCTCATGCTGTCTACGTTCACATAGATTCGCCCGCCTATGCGCACCGCCTTGATCTTGCCCTCTTCGGCAAGCACACGGACTGCGTACCTCGTCATGTTGAACAGCTCCGCCGCTTTCGAGATGTTCTCCATGTGCGGCAGGGACTTCGGCTCGGTTGCTGTGGTTTCGTTGGTGGTGATGTTTTCTGACATTTTGGGTGCTCCTTTCAATTAGATGAACCTGCACGGAGTTTCCCGTGCTTTTCCATAAGTCCATGATATATCCCTTGGGACTGCAAAAAACTGCAAAGTTTGACGAAAACGGGTTTAGATTCTCACAACTTTTCCTTGAATTTATTGTTGAAATGTGATATAATAAACGCAGAAGCGTTTATTATAAATTTAAATGCCTTGCACATACGTTCGCCTTTGGCGAACTCCGTGCATATCGGCAAGTAACAACAGATGTTGCATTTTGCAACAATTTGTTGCAATTGTTCACAACTTTTCATTTTCAGAATAGTTGTGCTTTTCTCAACCTGTATTTTCATTATAAATCGAAAACAGCAAAAAGTCAATAGGCATTTTGCTTTTTGTGATATATGTACAACTTCTCGGAGGATACTAATGGGCTCATTAGACACTTTAGATAGAATCGTTCTGCTTATGAACGAAAAAAACTATAATCAGCAGATTCTGACCGATTATCTCGGAGTAGACAAGAGCATTTTCAGCACATGGAAAAACGGAAAATCCAAGTCATACATGAAGTACCTGCCGCAAATCGCAGGTCTTTTCGGCGTGACAATAGACTGGCTGGTAGGCTCGACGCGCTACCGTCAGGAAGGTCTTGCCGAGATTTACAAGTGGAATATCTCCTGCGTGGAGGGCTTTGACCCGGTTTTTGATTTCGGGCCGCTGTTCAAGCCTTACCGCGAGAAAGCCGGGATTTCCGCAGAAGAAATGGGAAAACACATCGGACTTTCCGAGAACTTATACACCATAAGAGAAAACGGCGAGTGGCCTTTTCTTTATGCGGACGCGCTGAAATGCTGCCAGCTTATTGATATTACCCCCCAATCCGTTCTTGAAAGTGCAGGAAAGCTGTCTGGAAAGCCTGTCACAGAGCCAAACACGATAGTTCAGCCGATTGAGAGCGCTGCTGAACGCTACGAAAACAGCGGCGAAAACGATACTATTTATCTTGAACTTAACGAGCGCCTGCGTCTGCGTCAGAATTTCGTTTACTTTGCCATAGAGAAACTTGAAACGCTGAAAGTTGCACTGGATAACGCAGGGACTTCGCCGCAGTTCCTTGACAGCCTTAACCGGGACGGAAATCTGCTTGTAAATGATATTCGTCTGGCGGCAGAGTATTTCGGGATTGACGCGGAATTTGCGCTGAAATACGACCTCACCAGGAAAACCGGACGCTTCCTTGCAAAATGGTTTGAGCAGCGCAAATATGATTCATCAAAGCTGGCAGGTCTGTGTCCTGTCAGTGAACTCCGCAGGAAGCTGGAGCAGGGCTACTGTCCTACTGCAGCTGAACTCAGCTGCATTGCCGAGGCTTTCGGCGTCGCTCCCATCGAGCTGCCTATTCCATACGAGGAACTTCAGGAGATCAAGGATTTCAATCTGGAGCTTAAAGACGCTGACGTGTCCCTGCTGCGGAATTTCTATCGCCTCGACGAAACGGGTCGGGAAAGGTTGATGCAGTATTCTCGGGATATGACGGTGATTTATTCGAAGGAATAATATAAAGCCGCCGTTCAATGTGACGACGCTTTTCTTATTCGACAATATTTGCTGATAAGGGTTTTTCACCGCTGTTTTCGATAAATTTCATCGAACAGTTCGACAAGACTGTGTTGATCAGCTTGGTGCATTCCCTCCGATATAGTGCAATCCTATTAATGAGAGGAATATTATGGCAAGCTTATCGGGGGCAGAAACACAAGCTTCTCGAACACAACAAAGGCACTAAAAGCCAACGACTCGGGAATGCCTCGGCTGAGGACCAACTTATCGCAGAAGGAAAGACCGTTCAGATCATTGCCGGCGGCGCGGTGAAGCCCGCTGCCGAAGAATAATAGAAATCCGCAGCCGGTAGGTGGCTGCGGATTTTGTTATTTAAATCTTGAATAATACGTATCAATATGCTCATCGCACATTTGACATATTTCGTCAATTTCAGAAGAATGTAATGAACTCCACACATTGGGATCCATAGAAACAGTTCCGAATAACTTAGAATATGTGAAAATCTGCATCTCGGCAAATCTCTTATATGGGTAAACCAGAATCAGTTTTTTAACATCTTTATCCGTATATCCGGAACATGCAAAAATGCTACTGGGTTTCTCGACAAAAAGGCCCGATTTGCGCCTTGCCTCATAAAAATTGCGGAAATACGCAACAATCTTTGACATAGAAGATTTCCCATTTTTAGCAGTGGCAAAGAATGCTTTTATAAACACAGGCTTGTATGAAAAACTCATCGTCATTCTGTCAATCATTTGAAGGAATACCCTTCTCTTATTGGATTCAGAAATAATATGCCAATCGCATTTGCTGATGAGTTCTTTAACATTCTCAGGTGTAAAGTAATAAACTGAACGTGAGCCTCTTTTAATTACCCTATCGGGAATTATCTTTTTGTCACGAATATATCTGAACACCGTTTCAGAGTGAACATTCACCATAGAAATCAATTCGAAATGAGAAATCATGCCGGAAATGTCGGGGGAAATTTTTTTCTTGGTTATAATGTTATCAGCAGTTTCAGAATTCTGAATTTCATCGGCAATTGAGGATTCCCCGGACACATCTCCCTCAAGTATTTCCGGTTCTTGTTCTTTGACGGTCGCAAGTTCTTCGGTTCCATCAACTGTAAGTGCTTCGTGTTCCAGTGTTTCGTCAGTTTCTGATTCTTTCTCAGTGATATTACCTGGGATTGTTTCAAGCTCTTGCACATCGTCAACAGCCGGTTCTTCTTCGGAACTATCATTTCCTAGTTCTTCGCACTCCTGCACTTCACCAACAACTGGTTCTTCAGACACATCGCTTGCAGAGGTTTCAGATTCCTTCATTTCGCTAACAACTGGATCTTCTTCGGGCATATCGCTTGCAAGTGTTTCAGGCTCATGTGCTTCTCCAATAGAGGTTTCTCTATTGTCATCATAGTTGACCACAGGTTCAGCTTCTTGCTCATCATCAAACAAGCCATTGATGGCAGTTTCAAGATCCTGAACAACATCGGAAAGCGGTTTTTCTTCTGACACATCATTTTCAGTGGTTTCTTCCACCGAAACTTCATTAGCTAAAGACGCGCCTTCAAACAAATCTCCAACAAGAGTTTCAAGATCTTGAACGACATCGGCAAGAGGCTTTTCGCCCGACAACTCATCAGAAGAATCGGTTTTATGCGTATCTATAACCGAAGGTTCTTCAATCCAACTGCAATCAATGGGTTCAACATTACTAACATCAATGTGCGGTTTTTTATCAACTGTGGCAATGCCGGCAGGTTGAGGAATGCCAATATCGTAAGATACAGGTTTACTCTCCTGTATATTAACCGGCTCATTTTCTTCCATGCTGTCAAGTGTTATTTGCTGCGCTTCAACATCCTTCACGCTTTGGGACGAATTCCTTTCGTCCTTTGAAACGAAGCCGCTCTTATTGCTGCTTAAGTATTTTAGCAGTTTCTCAGGGTCGTTCAGGACATCTTCCGGAATGTCTTCATCATAGTTGAGCAGGTCAAAGTCGTCAGAATAATCAGATTCAGCCATAGTAGTCCCGTTTATTTCCGAACTTTCCAAATCATCAGAATACTCGTCCAGTTCGTCAAAATGTGTTGTATTTCCAACATACGAGATTTCAGACGCAATATCATCAAATGTATATTCCGTTGAGCCACATTCAGCTTCATCAGTCACATCTGGGCGGTTGTCTCTGTTATTCTCATCGTATGACATATAATACTCGTTCCTCTGCCGCAAAGTTGAAACCCCTGTGATTTCCTCAATTTCATACATAGCATAGATATAATCTAAATTAAAATCATAGCAGTTATAATTCCAAGATTTCAATTTATCAGCTTTGATTTCCTTCCTCTTATAACCACGTTTGCTTTTCTCAAGCTGAGAATTCTCCTTTATCCAGCCGGCGACCTCGCTCAGCGCATATGCGTCCTCAACAAAAGTTATTTTTGTATCGAAATCAGAAGGCAAAAACCAGTCGCTTAGACAAAAATTATCCTCTATCTGTGCTTCGGAGCGCACAGTTCCAAAAGCGACACGCTCATCTGATACAAAAATCACCAAAGCGGGATTTTCATAAGCGCAGGAGAAAATCTTAATAAGCGAGCAAGCATAATAATCCAGCCTGTTTTCAGCGCTTTCTACCATTGCAAACAAAACCGGATACGCATCCGAATCGTTTGAAAAAAACTTCACCAGTTTCTCGCAAGCGTCAATGTACGGAAGATCATAAGCCGTAATGTGATAGTTTGCGTCACTGTTTATGATAATTTCTTTCCTTAAATCATAACAGCCTGTATCAGACGAATGATACCCATAAGGAAGCAAAGAATCAAAGAGGGATCTACAAGCTGATATATCCATTTTTGATTGAATAATATCATCAAGTATTTCGCTTATGCTATCGAAAAACAACATAGTAATCCCCCCTTATTTTATTATAGCATATTACGCCAAAGAAAGTGGGTGTTAATTGAAACAGATTTGATTTTATTTCAGCATTTTTTCCAAATCAATATCTGCTTCTGTCATTTTATACTCATCATCCGTTTCCTTAACGAACTGATGGATCATAGTCAGGAAATCATCGTCTGTCGTACAGCCCTTTACAAATCTCTCATAAAGGATATCCAATCCTCCGAAGAAGTAGTCGGTATAAAGTTTCATTCCTCTTTTAACGTCATCTTCCGATGGATTGAACGCCCACATGACCCTTTCCTGATCAGATATGTTAAGTGTATCGTCGGTAAGGATAATAAGCTGATATATGTACTTTAGGCGCTTCTGATATTTGATCTGAACCTCAGCCATCATGCCTGCGCTATCCTTGATTTCCTTATCAGCGTCAGTTATAACGCCCTTTTTATGATTCATGAGTCCCAATATGGGGGCAACCATGTATGCACTGATATAGCTGTCGAATATCTTAAAGTTTGTTGATGTTTCGACCGCATTTCCGGGTGTCTTGCAAAGAGCCTTCCAATAAGTCGCATACTTGCCCGTTATAGACATATCGCTGTCAAACATACTTACTCACCGTCCTTTACAAAAGAAGACATGGTATCAATTTCCTTGCCATTCGTATCTCTGTTCTTCTGGATAGAATATGACATTCCAACATACTTGGACATTATATCCGCTGCAGGCTCCCAGTCCTTCTTCATTACGGCTATGATGACCTGGTTAGCCGACTGAGGAAGAATATCTGATACATTTCGTATGTGCGAAGTATCCATATTGGAGAACGGAGCGTCCATTACAAGTGGGAAATACATCGGCTTAAATTCCTTGTCTGCTTCATCATCGTCGGAATCGCCGGAAGAAATGACCTGCTTTGCAAGGTCAACCAGACCACATACGAACGCGAAGCTCTTTACCGCCTTTAAGCCTTCGGATTCTTCAGTAGTTACATCGTAATACTTTACACGATAACTGTCGTCTATCATTATGTTTCTGGTACCGTGATACATACGGCTGAAGTTTTCGTTGACCTTGTCCTCAAGCTGAGTCTTTACGATTACTTCACGCTTCTTGTAGGTTTCCTCTATCCAAGTGTAGATCGAATCCGTGTACTTAAGCAGTTCCTGATATTTAGCATTGTTGGCATTCTGTGCAAGATGACGGCTCATAGATGCTTCGCTGTTTTTAATTGTCTGCTTAGCTGCGCCGATTGCATTATTTTGCTTGTCCCTATCCAATTCCAGTTCACGGATCTTTCTGACAGCATCAGCACGTTTGCGTTCAATTGCTGACGAATCCTTAGCTCCCATAAGCTGCTTGGAAATTTTATTGAGTTCTTCCTCACGGAATTCAAGCTCCCTGCGCACTTTTCGATACGCTATGAACGCGTCATCGACCTGCTGCCAATACTGCTCAGAGGTATTTAGGAACTCCCGTGCGTCGTCCTTATAACGCTTAACAACTGTGCCGATAGATTCCGGAGGCAGCTTTTTCTTCTCCTGTTTAAGGAGCTGCTCAGCCAGTGACCCGGGGGAAATTGCAGTGCCGCATATACATTTTCCGCGCTTTAACAGGTAATCTATTGCGTCGCCCTCCATTCCGGGAACGCACTCTGTATCATCACTTGTGTTTTGCAGAACGGTCAGTGCTTCATTTAACAGGCTTCTGCTGAAGAACGCAAATCCGCCGTTGCTGAATGTCTTCACAACTTTAGCTTTTGACTGGGCAAGTTCCGACTTTAATCCCTCGATTATTTTAATGAGAGTTTCACGCTCTTTTTGCAGCTTTGCGGTTTCCTCGTAAGCTTTCAGCTGTGCGGTATATTTATCCCTTTCGGTAGTATAAAAGCTAACCTGGTCGTTTATCTCTTTTATTCGTTCCTCACAAGCTTTTATCTCGGCTTCAGCGCCTGTAATTCTGCTCTGGTAGTCCAGTGCCTTGGAATCTCCGGAATAATCAAGCTTGCTGTCAAATGCTTTTCTGACGAGTTTTAAATGCTTCATAGCATTATCCAGAACATTTAAGCCCATCAATCCGGTGACAGACTTTTTAATACTTGTTTTGCTTGCGATAGCGCCTATTTTCTCACCGCCGAAGAAGAAATACTCCGAAAGGTCCTTAGGCAGAATTCTTTCAATATTTTCTTCAAACTGTGATTCAATTTTAGTCTTAGTCTGTCCATCACTCTGCAAGTATGAGATAGTCTTGCCGCTCTTGTCGAACTTTACTACTGCGTCCTGCTCCTGACCGCTTGCATCAGTATATTTAGCAGAAGAGCAAACGTAGTCGGTTTTTCTTGAAATCTCATAAGTCATGCCATCATGCTCAATGACCAGTGTTCCGCAGACGCTCTGCCTCTCGCCGACAGACATTCCGTTTGCCACGTTTTTGTTAAGCAGTATCTTATCCGTAAATGCGGTGTTATCATACAGTATCCACTGAAAAGCGTTTATAAACGTGGTTTTACCTGATGTGTTGTCGCCTACAAATACGGTTACATTTCTCTCCTTATCCGTTGAAAAATAAACGGTCTGCTCGCCGATGAACTGTCTAAAGTTGACAAGTGTAAGCTTATGTATCGTCATTTGCTAGCCACCACCTTTTCAATATACTTTCTGATCTCGTCAGCGATCTCCTTATCTGTCTTGCTGCGAACGATGTTCTCTCGCTCGATTTGCAAAAGCCTGACTTTGATAAGGTTGAGTTTCTTCTTATTCAGAGCCTGTTCCTGTTCATTCATAATCATACACTCCTTCGTCAAGATCTATAATGTCCATACCATAAGCGTCTGACAATTCCGAAATCAGCTTGTCCGTGTCTGCGGGATTCATGCTTATCTCGCCGAATTCCTTCATTCGCACCATCTCACGCTTAACCAACGATAAGTCAAAATTTGAGCCGTCGCTGCCGTATTGTACATCATCAATTGCCGTAGGCAATGTAACAAAGTCATATATCACAGCGAACTTTTTGCCCTTATATTTTCTTAATACTCGACCGCGCCTTTGGATATATTCTTTTGGATTTGTGCTGCTTGCAAGGATAAATGCCGTTTTTATGCTGGGGATATTCACGCCCTCGTCCAAGCACTTTATCGCAACGATAGCTTGATACGGGTCTGCGTTTGCAAATTGTGTCTTGATTCGGCTGCGCTCCTGCGCCGATTCTGCCGAGGTAAAATGGGTGACTTTCATGCCAAGCTCGTTACCGAGCATTTTGGAAACCGATACTATCTGGCGTTCTCCCTCCTCATCAGTTTCGGAAGAATCCAAACTGGGATTATAATTCCGTGCAGCACCGCAATAAATAAGCATATGCGTATCTTTGAGATATTTCTCGCTGATTATCTTTTTCAGCAAGTAAACCTTATTTTCTGCGCCTGCTATAAGCCTTGCACGTTCAATAGCGATTTTCTTGCCTTGCTCGGACATCGTAACCTTGCCTGAGCTGTCAACATGGCACTGCTTTTTCAGCTTTGCAGATAACTCACGATACCGCTTTAATTCCTCTTCCGTGAGGTGGACTACGCAGGGGTAATAGTAATACGGCGTGAGCTTATCTTCCTTGATTGCCCGCTGCAAATCGTATTCAATGCACTTTTCGCCGAAGTAATCATAGAGCGCCTGAGTTCCTTCCTCATCGCCGTGGCGCTCCAGAGTAGCCGACAGCGCTAATCTGTACTGTATATTCTCGTTCAGTTTCCGGCTAAGGTTATATGCACCAAAGTTGTGCGCTTCGTCTACGACTAACAAGGTGTCCTTGCCAAGCGAGTGGATTTGATTCTGAACGAAATCAGATGAGAACGTTGCATTTGTAGTCACAAAGCAAAACGTAGGAATGACACCGATGTTAAAGTCGATAATATCATCAGCCAGTCTGCGTTTCCAATCCTTTTGGACAGAGGCGGAATGACCTATTATAGGTCTCATATTGAATTTCTCAATGTCCTCGACCCACTGGTCAACAAGGTGCTGATAAGGCGCAACGATTATGATTGCAAGTCTTTCGGTATGCTGATACAGCGCTGTAACAGCCCCCAGGCCTGTATATGTTTTACCTGTACCGGTAGCCATATCGAAAATGCCGCGATAGCCTCTTACCGCCCAAGAATTTATAGCGTCTATCTGATAATCATGCAGCTTAACATCGGGCGGGATACATGGTATTCCTTTTGGAACGCTGGCGCAGGAATTATATCGCTGAATCTCTTCTTCGTCAAGGGCAGCCAGTCTGTCTGCCATGTATTCGCTATCAGGTGCTTTGTATGCCTGCAATCGGTCTTTTATGACTTTCGGGAACTCAATGACCTTAATTTTTTTCTCGTGGCTTTCCCACAGGCTGTCAAAATCATTATCGAAATCTTGTATTCTTTCTATATCATTATGGTCAAGAGAATTAAAGACCGCTATGGATTCATAGTTGTTATAAAATGCGTTGGCTGTTTCATTCATTGAGCCGATAAAGGCAATGCGGTTGCCATCGCTGTCATATACTATGCCTTTCTTCTCATGATACATTCCGCTGCCGTAGTCAAGGGTAAATGCGACCTTTATTTCCAAGAAACAGTTAGAGATAAGGTAAGCCAGCCAGCCTAGCCTCTCTTTATCAGAGCTGTCCTGCGGCTCAATGAACTCCCTATCCAAAGCCTTTGTCACAATTTCTCTGTCATCGTAGCCTTTCTGAATTGCCTCGATGTCCTCCTCGGTCAGCTTAGGCGACACTATGAAACGCATTTTTCCGTCTTTTTTTATCAAACCCGAAATGCCTTTGGACAGCTCGATAAGAGCCCCGGAGGTGAAAAAACCAACGGCACGTTTGTATAAAACCGCCTCTGAAAGCACGGGCAGGTAAAAATCCTGTACTATGTTGCTTGAATTAGTCTTGTATGACTTTTTGATTTCAATATCAGCAAAGCTCATATCACACCTCGGTCAGACTTTCTTATATTCGTATCCTTCAAGTATTGATTCCGCAGCATTGCAATCATTATCGCTTATTGAAACACAGACCCCGCAGTACGCTTTGTCCTGCACAGGAGTCGGTACTATCTCTGTTGCTATTTTTCCTGCTTGTAACTTTTCCTCAGCAGAAAATACATCGCAGGTTTTGTAAAACACATAGTGCATTAGTTTATTCCCCCAATGACTTTTATAAAAGCGTCTATCTCATCTTTGGTATTATAAGAATTCATGCTGACGCGGACTGCCCCTGATTTTACCGTGCCAAGAGTTTCATGAGCGAGTATAGCGCAGTGTATTCCTCCTCTTACACATATTCCATTCTTGTCGAGCAGCGCAACTACATCACTTGAACTTTTACCCTTAACATTGAATGCAAGAGTAGACACCCGTGGTTTGTCAGCGTTGTACACAATAACATTAGGCAAGGCTGTCATAGACTTCACCAAGTACTGCGTAAGGCCGCTTTCTGTCTTGTTCATTTCAGAGATATGCTTATTAATGTATTCAATTGCATTTTTCAAAGCCCATATTGCCGGCATATTCAGCGTTCCTGCCTCATATGCCTCAGGAAATGCCTCCGGATTAACATAGCTGTCGCCGTATATTCCGGTGCCGCCCTGTATAAGCGGGGTTATTCTGAGGTCGTTGACCGAGCATAGTCCGCCGACTCCGGGCAGTCCCAGCAAGTCTTTGTGACCGGTGAACGCAAGCACATCAATGCAATCACGCCGCATATCAATCAGCTTTTTCCCTGCACCCTGAGAAGCGTCCACGAAAACGGTCAGCCCAAGTGCCTTAAATTTCTCAGCCAGTGCCGAGGAAAACACAATCTGTCCGGTTAGGTTGCTTGCAAGTGTTATTGCGGCAAGTTTTGTATTAGGTTTAACAAATTTCTTTAAATCGCAATCGTCGTCATACAGGGTATACTCTGGCAGAATCGTGTAGTCAATAATACCCGCCTGCTTTAAGCTGTGGATAGGTCTTAACACCGCATTATGCTCATAGCAGGAAATAAGCACATGGTCTCCTTTTTCTAGACACCCATTTAAATATAGATTGATAGCTTCCGTAGAATTTTTGGTGAACACAACATTCTCCGGAGATAAGGAACCAAAGAAATCCGAAACAGCTTTCCTGCTTTGATACAGCATTCGGGAAGCCGTGATACCAAGAGAATAGCTGCCTCTTCCGGGGCTTACTGCAATGTCCCTGATATAGTGATTAAAAGCATCGTATACTACCTCGGGCTTTGTGCGCGAGGTAGCCGCATTGTCGAAGTAAATCAATAGAAAAACCTCTTTTTATAATTCAACGTTCTCGTCAGCCTGCGTTTCTTTCTTTCCGGAAAGTACCTGACAGGTGATACAGCCGTTGTAGAATTTTGCTATGCACTTAAAGCATTCGTTCATATTTTTCTTGCACTTGGTTTCATCAACTACATAGCGTCCACTGCCGCCGATAGTGCTTATCGCTCCGTAGGGGCAGACAGAATCACAAGCAGTGCACCTTATGCAGTACTGATACTTTCGCATTTGGCATTTTAAGCGGTTGATGAGCGTTTGTATGTCGATTCCCTTGACAGGAAGAACTTTAAGGACAGGCGTACCAAATTTTATAACAAGCTCGCAGACCTTTTTTGCGGGATACTTTACGCTTCCGTCATAGTTGTTGATTTGGCTTTCGGTCACGGTTATATAGGTTGCGTCCTCTTTATCAAATATATCGAGAGTTCCAAAAGGCTTAAAGAACTCAATGACATCACGGTTTATCGGTCGCTTGATTATAATGTTCCTTGCACGGTCTGAAAGATTACACGGTGTGTCAGCTATTTCTACATTTCTCGCTTCAAGGCCGCTTGCTCCTCGTCTGCTCTTCCAACGGCAGTTGTCGATATAATCGTCTATGTCGTCCTTGTTGGTCTTGACTGCAAAATCATAGACCATGTTTCTCCACTTTAGAGATAACTCGGGATAGTATATTTCCGTAAGCATCATTGACCATTCGGAGTTGTTAGGACAGCACCAGCAGCCCACACGCTTGTATCCCCATTTGTACGCATTGTTAAAGCTAATGCCTTTGTACAGAATATACAGCCATACATCGCAGTCGTCCCAGTCAATTATCGGCATGGCATTGACCTGAGAGCCTATCTTTGAGGTGTGCTGTGTCTGCTCGTACTTTGCACGCTCCTTGGATTCGCTTCTTCTTATGCCAAGAAAAGTCAAGCTGTTTCCGTCGAGCGAATAGTACTCGTTATTTAGATTGCTGGTCTTAAAAATCGTACAGCACCAGCGCTCATATCGGCTCGGAGGTCCAAAGACCTTGCACAGCTTAAAGAAATCATTGTCAGTTTCGCTGGGTATAACAGGAGTATACGGATTTTCACCTCTGAACGTTTTTTCAACGTATTCATGCGTTGCAGGGAACTCAAGCGTAGTATCTCCAAAGAAATGAATAACTTTGCCTGTTTGCAGAGAATCTCTGACAAGCTGGCTTACTACGGTAGAATCCTTTCCTCCGGAGAATGAAACTGTTGGAATATATTTATGACCCGGCTCCGCATTGCACTCGGCGATAGTCGAACGAATGTACTCGTCAGCGTCATAAATTAGGTCGTTCAGGTGGCTTTGATTTGCTTGTAAGTATTTATCCAGATTGTAAATATCAGAAGCATTCGATATATCACTGCGCAGTTTTCCTGCAACTTTGAGGTGCTTTTTTGATTTGTAATACTCAACGAACGGAAGTCTTACCTTTTTCCCATCGACTAGATACCTGCCGCCGCCTAAATACCAAACATTTGCGTTTTCGATATCTTCGTCAAGAATACAAGACATGAGCCGTTTTTCCTGAGTAAAAACCGGATTGCAAACGCCGTTGGTGGCAATCTGTTTACCGGTGCTGCCGCAAATCGGGCATACACTCTGTTCAATTAACGGTATAGCGCATTTTGTGCACCAGTAAATCAGCTTTGCCATAGTTTATTTTCCTTCCATAAGATCGTTTAACAAGCTTAGGACTATCTGAACCTTATTATCGTGGGATAGCGACAATCCAAAATTATCAAAGACCGCCGCCATTTTATTCTTAGCCGTTATCGCAAAATTGTCCATTTCTGAATTATCAAACAATACGGATTTACTGCCGTTTTGATTGGCAATAGTCACCATAGTTTCCGTTTCGGATCGTGCGACATTAGGATCGTAGCTGTTTATAGTATCCACGATTTTATGTATAGCCATCATAAAATCATCTACATGGCTGTCGCTCCAGAAGCTGTATTCCAGTCCGCTAACCCGCTTTGTGACCGCTCTGATGAAATCGTCCGAGTTAGTATCGTCATTGACCTGCGCAACTATGTCCAAGAATGCGTTTGTGCTGAAATCGAAAGACTTCTTGCGCTTTTTCTCCCATTCGGACATATATAATTTGCGCAGGTATGGTATCAATTCATTTTCGGGAGCGCCAACAGCACCCGCAATGGTAGCGTTTATCTTTTCCTTAAGCCTGTCTATTGCTGTGTTAAGCTCATTAACAGTTGTCCGGAGCATTTCTATCGCAGATTCGTAATCTCCGGTCAGCGACTTCAGATCTCTCAGCACAAACCTTGAGTAGTTTGTGTTGTTCTTTTCCATCAGCTTTCGATAACGCATAGTCGGCTCAGAAACAAACATTTCCGTGGTGCGTGCAAACTTGCTGACAGACTTATAATGCTTGAACGCCGCATCATACAGTGCTTTCATTCTGCTCTTTGAATAGGTTGTCCTATCTAAATACCCATTGAACAACTTCTCGATGTTGTTTGCAAAAAGCTTTTGTTCATCAGTCAAATGCTCAATAGAAAATGTGTAGTCAGCAGGGCGTGCTACTATTTTATCAAAAAGGTCTGCGGTGATTTCCTGCCCAACGTCATGAGAGTTTATCACCATCTCGGTCTTATAGCCAACGAGCATATATGCAATAAGTAAAGGCAAGTATCCCTTTCTTAAACCGTAAGGTGGCTCAGTCAAGACATTGACAAGTTCATCAAATCCAACCGAAGCTTCTCTCGCGGTATTGCAGAACCGGGAAAACACATCATTTATTTTATCCTGAGGATGTTCATTATCACGCCGTGCATTTATGTAATGAATGTCGTTGTCATGGTAAAGGTCATTTTTCGCCAGTACAGAACGCACAAAAATATAATCCGGTGACAGGTCGGCTAACCCGAAATAAGCTTGTTTATCTTTACCACTCAAGATTGCCTCAACCGCATTTCTCCTTGAAGAAGTCATTGTACCGGTAAGCGTATTTTTGTTTACAAGTTCGTTGTTGACGATAAGCGTATCAGGGTATACGTTTCTCATAAGCCCGCTGGCTATATCGCTTATATCGGACATTGAACCTGATTCATGAATTTGTCCGCCTGCAATAACGGTAGTATTGTCAGCAGAATTCTTCCACGATTCTATGTGCTTTTTAACAAGAGCGGACTGTTCGTTAAGACAATAATCCAATTCCTGCTCAAAAGCAGGGTCTTTTGCGGTGTACTTGCTCTTTACCGTATCAATATACTTAAGCGCAATATATCTGCGAACAGCCTCTATAAGCTCTGATGTGTTTGTGTTTACATAGAAAATAGTTCTGTTCATATTTGCAGAAAGTTCTGCAATATTATTCATGTGCTCATCGTTTGCAAGCGTCATGACAAGCGTTCCATCGCATTCAAGCCTGTTTATTCTTGATGTAAGCATTATCTCGGGCAAAGCCGCAGAATAGAACACAGGAGCAAAAACACGGGTGATTTTGTATTCATCGTTGTAATCATAGGGATAAACCACGAAATCAACAAAATCATCGTTCAACACCTTAACTATTGCTTCATCGTTTGCCGCATTTAGGTTTTCGTCAACAAGTTCATCAATGTTTATCGTACTGGAATTGTAGAAATCAAACGTTCCCGTGATACCTGAGAACTTAACAAGTCTGCGTTCGATAAGGTTTGAAACAGCCTCATCTATTTCAGCATTATCACCGTCAATAGCGCAGTGGAAAACCTCACGGGTCGCAGGAAGCACATTTGCAGTGCCGACAATTCCAACAACAGCTATCGCCTTTAATATCTTGACCTCAAAGGAATCGTCGGCGGTTCCCTGAGGGAGTTTATTGACGGCTATCTGGAGCTTTCTGAACCACTCATACGAAGAGTCGCTCTGCATTGATTTAATACTAGACTCAAAGTAATCGTAGATATAGTCTAAGCCAACGATATGAAACTCCTCAAGTGGGGTAGTTGTCAAAAAGCTGTATAATGTGTTTGCTTCCTTGCTAGACAAGAAGGTAAAGAAAGTTCTCTCATTCTGTGCCACTTTTTTTGACAGCTTATCCAATGCAAAAAGAGAAATCGGGTGTAAAGGGAAACAAGCCGCGTATGGATTGTTCTCCTTGTCGATTTTCACATTATAAGCATTAAATTCCATAGCCTGTGTATAGACGTTTTCAAGCTCTTTGCTGAAGCGCCTGCTAAATTGATTCCATACATCAGCTTTTTTATAAAGTACATTCTCAGCAAAGAACAGCGACTGATCCTTTTCAGAGTTCATTGTGAACGGTCTGAATCTTCTCTCTACTTTTTTCCATTCTTCAGCTAACTTCTGCCCGTGTTCTTTGGTGTACTGAGAAATCTCCTTATGAGATACCAGAATGATATGATTGTTCCCATCACCATGATCGCAGTATTCGGATAACTGCTGTATCTGGCTAACCTTTATGCTTTTTAGGTTGTCTTCCATGTATCTGCCGAATTCATCGAAAATGAAAACAATGCCGGCATACCTATTCTGAGTCACTTCATTGACCTGGTCAATGACATCAACAATACTTGCTACCTCGCAAACAAACTTAACGCCATAAGTCACTTCAGAAAAGACTTTAAGGAATTTCTTTTCTGCTTTTGTGTCCATTCTATTCAGAGATTCTAACAGCTTATCAGCCGTTGTCCTGTTGTTGGCACAAGCACTTGCAAGTCTATCAGCAGAGGACGGATTGTTCATCCAATTTTTCATGACATCAACTGCCTGATGGTAGAATGTCTTAAAAACAATATTTATTCCTTGCTTAAGAAGGACTTTCTGCAAAGAGAAAAATAGACACCTGTTGAAATCAGGGAAGTCAAACACTATCGGAACTACAAGAAAAGGCTTCTTGCGATTGTCTTTTTCAAAGGACTTTATGTCATTCATAAGAAGACGATCCTTTGTCCTGAGTCGGTCTATGAAAGTCTTGAATGCAATGTCGTTCACAAACTGTTTGCTTAAAAGCATGCTAAGCACAGTCAGAAAATGAGATTTTCCGGTTCCGTAGGAGCCATAGATCATGTGCGAATGGCTATCAGGAGAGTCTTTTACAATATCAACAAAATAGTCTTTCAGAAGCTTAACTGATGTATCATTCGGTATATAGTGAAGCAGCTTTTCGCTGTTATCCATATCAAGCTGAACGTTGGCAGAATAGTTGAACTGCTCTTGTATCAGCACTAATTTATCATACATAATTTAGGGTACTCCTTTACTGTTCATAATACTTTCGCAAGTATCCTAAAGCATCTCTGTCTAATAATTCAATGTACCTGCTGCCAAAATTGTTGAACAGTTTAATATAACCACGATTTTCGGCTATCTGCAAAAGCATCATAAGTGAGGAATCGCTTAGATTGAAATAGCAGCCTACTTGATTTGTGCTGTAGCGGATAGTGTCAAACGAAAGCTGATTATTAGCTTCCAGAAATTTAGAGTTATCCATTATAATGCAGTATAGCAGTACCTCAACGGGTATGGCGGAATAATGCGTAGGATTCTTCTCGTACTCGTTTTTCCCAGATAGTTTTATTAGTTGTAATGGGGCAAAAAACGCTACTGTATCCTCATCAAGTATTCTGGAGATCTCAAACTCTTTATTGCTCAGATATGTATTTTTGAAGCAGTCAAACTCCTGCTCGACAGCTTTTCTGGCATAAGAATTGCCATGTGACATCAAAAATGCTTCAAGCCCGTCAGAAAAAGATTCCTTCGAGAACTTTGGCTCATTATACTCGTTAAATCCCCAGTACCAGGCTGTTGCATTGTCGATATTTGTCGCAAGGTTTCTGTGAAGCACCCATAAGGTCCCAATCTTCTGACAATAGATGTCATTTTCAACTATTAGCTGCGCTAAATCTGTCAATTGGGTATTTACACCTCTTGCGTTATGAGTTTCACTGGATAAACCTAAGACGTTCATCCAATATCTCATTGCCTTGACCATAACACGGCCAACACCCAATTCATCAACAGCTTCATGTTCTGCACTGGGCGAAAAAATATACGGTTCATGTGATACAGCGTTGATACATTTGGTAGGCCAGCCATTTCTTAGGTAAAAAGAGCCATGTTTCTTTATAAGCATAGTGATTGCAATCTCCGATTACTTCAATATAGACCCGGCGGTCAAGAAATATATGTCAATAATTTACGAGAATTTATATTCATACATAATATATTATATCATCTTTCTTTTATTTTGTAAAGTAGAAACTTGAAAAATGTGTCTTTTTTCAAGTTTTTCCTCTAAGTATTGACAAATCATGCGTGTTGTGATAAAATGGGTTTATATACCAGAGGCAGAATACTATTAACAAAAGGAGAATCACAATGAAAGCTAATGGCGTTCCTATCACTTTTCTCGGAGAATCTAAAGAACTTGCAGTTCCTTTCTTTCAGCGTCACTATGTCTGGAAAGAAGAAAACTGGCAAGAATTGTTGCAAAGTTTTCAGAATACAGATACTGTGCCATTTTTGGGTTCAATTATTCTCAAAGATAAAGGCTGGGGAAATTTCGAGATTATAGACGGGCAACAGCGCCTTACCACAATCACTATACTTGCAAAAGCACTTTATGACAGCCTTCCCGAAGAAAAAAAGACTCCTGATAATGGAATATTCACTTCTATTATAGCCTACCTCTTCTATAACAAGAATGCCTCTGACAGTTTGAATGAGAGAAAGCCTAAAATCACACACTCATACTATGATAAGGAATCCTATTCATCTGTTGTGAAATCCACCATCATAGATGAACCTGCAATTAACTTATCTAATATTGGTGAAAATTCAAACAACATTCTTAAATGCTATAAATACTACCGCGAGTACCTTAATGGGAAGAGTGTAGATGAAATCAATCATTTGTTCAACTCTATTTTTGACAATACAAAAAAAGTAATAGTGCTTATAGAATTGGAAAACAGCGACGATGAAGAACAGCGTATTTTCGACACCATTAATAGAGCAGGAATCAGGCTTACCTCCGCAGATATAATTAAAAATAACCTGTTTGAGAAATTGCTGAAATCATATTCGAACGATGAGGTAATTGAGCTGTACCAGAAAAACTGGAACGATATATTTTATAACGATACTGACCGCAGACTTTGGGATTCAACCCGAATTTTCGGTAATGTTGAACGAACTAATCTTGAATTTTTGCTTTACTGTGTTGCAACTATCAAATGGGGTAAAGACGACAACATTTTCAAGAGCTTAGACAAGACCTTCTCCCAAAACACCGAGGGTCTCTCGCCCGAAGAACTTAAAGGGTTGGTTTCTGACATATCCGATTATGCAATTATATTCAAGAAGTGTATCTTGGATTTACAGGAACAAGTTAAAAACACCAATGATCCACCGCGTTTTAAGTATTCCGAACGGACCAAGCTGTTTTTATTCATTCTTGAAAAGTTCGGTGTTCAGATGTTTTATCCATATATATTAAAGCGGATAAAAGACGTCAATGCAAATCTCAATTCATCGTCGCTAGAGCGTGATTTTAAAATTCTTGAATCCTTTATCGTAAGAAGGCGTATCTCCGGAAAAGGCACTCAGGACTATGTTGACAAATGCAATGCACTTCTGCGTGCTGAACCAGGTCAAGAACTTAATAGCGTTATTATACCGGAATTGTCTAAAGCAGACAGCAAAATATGCGATGATGACATTAAAATTTATTTACAGCAAAAAATCAATACTGAAAACGCAAAAACCCTACTCTACGTCATTGAACTATTCATGAGAAATGAGGACACATTTTTAGAAGATTCATCACTTTTAAGCAACCTTACTCTTGAACATATCATGCCAACAAAATGGGAAAAGTACTGGTCTGATGTTGATGTGGTTGACAAGTTCGGAAAAAAAGTAGGTGACAAAGATAAAATACAGTGCCGGAAGGAAGCAATTAACTGTATCGGCAATATGATTTTGCTCACTCAAAAGCTGAATGCCTCAACAAATAATAAGTCCTTTGCAACAAAAGTATGCGATGCTCATGGATATAAAAACTACTCATCTCTAAAACTTACCAGCAGTATTGTTGACTCCTATAATCAGAACCCTGTTTGGAATGAGCAGCAAATATATAACAGAGCTGATAAAATCTGTGAGTTATTTTTACTAATTTGGCCAAACTATTTAACGGAATCAATAAAAGATATACCGGAAGAAGCTTTTAAAGATCCGATTTCACTCATGAAAGCATTATCAAAGGTAAACTACAGTGATGACCTTGAAGATGATTCTACTTTGTTGATTTCTAAAGAAGATTTTATCAGAAGAATCAACATACAAAGGAAAACATTTGACAAATACATCAAGGAACAAAAGATAGTCCCTGACCGGTGGTTAACAGAAGATAGCTCTACACCCAGACCTTATTTCACTCAGGAAACATTCGATAAGTATGTCAACCAGTTCAAATGGACGGTAATAACACCAGACAATATAAAAGAAGTCTTCATGGAAAGGATTGAACAGATGGATATGCAGCGCTCCTACAAACCACTTCTTCTGAAAACTGTTATAGAAAAATCGTCTGACACAGGTAAATTATCAATGAAAGAGGTTGTATCATCGTTCAGAGATTTCTATTCTTCTCGTAAAAATAACAATCAGTTTGTTGAAAATGACGATAGTATCTTTACTCGTTCTAATTACACGGACGAGGAAGCCAAAAAAGAAATTCTGCGATACCCATTGGATTGCTTTGCCCAAATGAACATAGTAGAATATGTCGAATACCGGGACGAAGTAGTAATAAATCCGACCCTTTGGGAATCTCTTACTGTACAAGACAAACAGCAAGTAATTTCGATTTGTGAAGCTAAGTTAAATTATTACTATGATGTTCTATTAGCTACATAAGGTAAATTCAAGTAGTACCTTCAATTTAACTAGCATTCATCAATGTAAACTTCATTGCTAAATGTAATTTAGTTAATCTCATAAACTATGTACTCGTTAATTTCGAGTTTTTTAGGGTGAACGGTGCATTCCTGCTTGACAACTTTCATGATAGGAAAGAATAAAACAGCAAATCCGAGGACGAAATATTCCTCGGATTTGCATTTAATTTTTCTGCTTAACCAGTGCATTTCTTGCCCACAATTTTGCCCACACTTGCCCACATTTTCGGGCTTTTTGGCTCGTTTTTCATTTTTCCTCGTTTTTTTAATTGGCTCTGTTATGCGGTTTGTAAGGTTTAGGAATTGTTGATTTGGGATAGTGATAGTTCAGATGATCCAATTAATATCCTTAGCAGAACTCTTCGCAGCGAATCCACCAGCAGAGTCAGTCTTGAAGTCATACTCAGACTTCATGCGAGCCGAAGGCACCGGGATCACAGGAACGCCGTTGATAGACTTAACGGTGAACTCAAGTTCGCCCTGCTTGAACTGAGTAGATTCCACAGCGTAGGAGATCTCCCCGGAAAGCATGAGCTTATCGTAAACAGGGCGGCTCATTACGATAACGACGTCGCCCTCGTCGCCGGTGATATCGCGGACCTCACCGAGCTGCGCCAGCAGAGAGGACATCACGGTAGCCTTGTCCGGAGTGTAGGTATCCTTGATTTCAGCGGCGGCCGCCAGCTTGGAGTAGCGGTAAGCGTCGATCTCGGGAATCACCTGAGTGCGCTGGAACTCAGCCGCAACATTTGCCGCCGCCAGTCCGAAGCCGCTCTCATCAACGTCGATAGCGTCGATACGGAAACGTCTGCCTCTGTCCTGTGTGAGCGCGAAAGTCTCGTAGGAATATGTAACAGCGCCGCCGGAGTAACCCGCGTCACGGTCGTAGCTGCCCAGTCCCTGGAGAGACATCTTGGGCATCTTGATCTCGTTGCCGCCGTTGTAGATGACCTGGGAGGCGTTTTCCTCCATCCAGCCGGAAGTAGAACCCTCCAGCACCTGCTTGTCAAGCTCCTTCTGAAAAACCTTTGCATAAGTAATTGTGTTTGCCATAATAGTAAACCCTCCTAAAACAGTAGTTGATCCGTCCCCGGCGGAGCCAGCCCGCTGCCGCGCCGTAAATTTCCCGGCTGACCGCCTCAGTTGCGCCGCGCAGCCTTCCCCGGAGAACTGATTGAAATTATATGTGAACCCGCCACCCGCCCTCGGCATTATGCCGCGCTTTGATCCAGCCTGCGTCCTGCGGCTCTGAATTCCGGTAAGTCCGTGACCTTCCGCACCGCAAAGCTGTTGTGTTCAGTTGACCGCGCCTGCCCGGCTGTGTTCTGCGGTAAGCCCGCTGCTTTCCGTCGGCTGCGGCATTTTCTTGATGTAATGAGCAGTGATACGACCGCTTGATACGCGCTGTCGAACCGGCTCGTATTTAATCAGCGGCCGTCACTTTCGCGCGAAAATGCTTCTGATAGCCGCGAATCCATCACTGGTTCCCCTGCTCTCCGCCGAGAACTGAGGAACGCTGCGCCTTACAAGCCTGAGGTGCGGATACTCGCGCAGGACCTCCGCCGCAGCGTCGTCAGGCTCCGTGCCGTCGGCAGACATTATACCCGCCGCAAGCTTAACTCCCTCGCAGAGCCTCTCCGGAGCCGCGCCGCCCGTCAGCAGCGCAAGTTTCAGCCTGAGTTCCATTATCTCTGCGCGAAGCTGCTGAAGCTCCTCGGCCTGGGAGCCCTCACCGGGAGCCGCCTCAGTCTCAGACTCCTCTACAGCGTCTGCGGGAATCTCAGCCGCTGTGCTTTCAAGCTCCTCCTGAACAGTGATCTCATTATCCATCGTTGTCCGTCCTTTCCATCGCCTGAGCCTCCTCAAGCGATATTCCGTAGATCTGTGAAAGCGCACGCGCCTTGGAAATAAGTCCTGCGCTGTATAGCTTCACAGCCCTGTCAATTCTTGTGCCGTCGTCCTCTGCAGCACCGTCCGCGAATATCGCGGAAGCGCTCTCGCATACGTTGTCGGGAAGCTCTCCCGCCATCTTGCCAAGACGGCAGATAAGCTCCGTCATTCTGCTGAGCGCGTCGCCGATCCTGCGGCGGTAAAACGCCTGCGTACGGTAAGTGCGGCTGTTTCTGCTGACTACCTCGGCGGCGGTCTTTATCGTGCCGTCCTTGAACGAGAGCGCTCCCTCGGAAAGCCCCGCCTGCATACACAGCAGGTCGAGAAGCTCCCCGAGCGCCTGCACATGCTCCGTTACCCTGAGTTCCCCGGTGTTGTCGGTGATCTTGAGTTCCTCGGCGTCAGACGTTGACATTGCCTGGAACACCTCGTCGTTCACATCGAAGTAGTGCTTCTTGTTGCCGGCGGCGTCCCATTCTCCGCGCACCGCGTAAGCCGGAACGATAATACGCTTCTTACCGAGGACGAACTCCCTTGAAAGGCTGTCGAACACGATGTCGATGCTCTTCAGAGTATCCTCCGCGCCGTCGAAAACCGAGCTTCCCAGCAGCGGGCATTCGCCGGAGCTTGCAGCCCGTCTGGAGCCTGCGCTGAGGTAAACGAACAGCGGAGCTGTCAGTCCCTTAACGCTGCTCTGACCGCTCAGCCCGGGAAGCACGGAGGTCATATCAGCCTTGCCGCCGTCCTCGCGGAACAGCCGATTCTCGATAGTGAGCTGATCTCCGCTCAGTTCCTGGGATTCAGCGAGAATGTAGTTCCTCCCGCCGGAAACTATCCTTGAAGCGAACGCTCCGCCGGTGATTTCACGGGAGTTCCACGCTGTCGGCAGGAAACAGTCCGCGGTAACGAGGTCGACCCTCACTCCGGGAACCCCGTCCGGCGCACTGTCGTCGTAGTACACCTTTATCACACCGCCGCCCAGCGCAAAGACCTTCTCCAGAAACACCGGGAATCTCTCGGAAAACCGGCTCTCAGTGAGAACCCGGTTCACGAAGCTCTCGGTATCGCTGTCGGAGTAGCACATTGAAGTACCCTCCGTGAAACACAGCCTGGCGAGTTCCCCGCACAGCGCCCGGGCCGCTCCCAGTGAAGCAAGCTTTCTGGTGCCGCCCTGAATGCCTCCCCTGCGGGCGTAGCGCCAGTCGCCGCCGCCGTTGTAGATGTCCTCCCAGCGCTGGATATCGGCGTAGCAGCCCGCAATGTCAGCCGAACCGCTGTTTCTGCCGGAGCGCAGCAGCCAGTCCTTTAAGCCCAAATCACATTCCTCCTTGATATTTATTTACCGGAAGTTCCAGTCTTTTTTCCTGTTCCTTCCCGCAATATGATAATACCCCCTGCGTTACTGCAATTTACTGCAAAACAAAAAAGACGGCTGAACATGCTGATTTGTTTTAAAGACTGTGATATACTATAATAGATTGTGAAAAATAAAAACGATAGTATGTTATATTCTTATTAACAACACACAAAACCCATCGGCGCAATCTGGTATTACGAAATAATACCATTCTGAACATTGAAAGATAACCAGTTCTGGGTATAATAAAATACAAGAGAGCGCTCAGAACAACAATACCAGAAGGAGACAACAACCATGTCAGACAGACTTGAACTTAATAAGAATCTCGCCCAGATGCTGAAGGGCGGCGTAATAATGGACGTAACAACCCCGGAGCAGGCGCGTATCGCCGAGGCCGCAGGAGCTTGCGCAGTCATGGCGCTGGAGCGCATTCCGGCGGATATCCGCGCAGCCGGAGGCGTATCGAGAATGAGCGACCCGAAGATGATCAAGGGCATTCAGAAAGCAGTGTCGATACCTGTAATGGCGAAGTGCCGAATCGGTCATTTTGCAGAAGCTCAGATACTCCAGGCTATCGAGATCGACTACATCGATGAGAGCGAAGTTCTTTCCCCTGCTGACGACAAGTACCACATAGACAAGACGAAGTTCGACGTTCCGTTCGTATGCGGAGCTAAGGATCTCGGCGAAGCGCTCCGCCGCATAAACGAGGGTGCCTCCATGATACGCACGAAGGGCGAGCCGGGCACTGGTGACGTAGTGCAGGCAGTACGCCACATGCGCATGATGCAGAGCGAGATCCGCAGGATCGGCTCAATGGCAGAGGACGAGCTGTACGAGACCGCAAAGAGCCTCGCAGTGCCGTTTGAGCTTGTGAAGTACGTACACGACAACAAGAAGCTGCCGGTCGTAAACTTCGCGGCAGGCGGAGTTGCGACGCCGGCGGACGCTGCGCTGATGATGCAGCTCGGCGCTGAAGGCGTATTCGTAGGCTCCGGCATATTCAAGTCCGGAAATCCGGAGAAGCGCGCTGCGGCGATAGTAAAGGCAGTAACCAACTTCACCGACGCGAAGCTGCTCGCAGAGCTTTCCGAGGATCTCGGCGAAGCAATGGTAGGCATCAACGAGCAGGAGATCGCACTCCTGATGGCGGAGCGCGGCAAATGATGAAAATAGGAGTATTAGCGCTTCAGGGCGCATTCATCGAGCACGAGAAAATGCTCGCCAGCCTGGGTGCTGAGAGCTTCGAGATACGCCAGCTCAAGGATATCGACCAGCCGATGGACGGTCTCATAATCCCCGGCGGCGAGAGCACCGTACAGGGAAAGCTGCTTCGTGAGCTTGGACTCATGGAGCCGCTGCGCGGGCTTATCAGCGGCGGGCTTCCGGTATTCGGGACATGCGCGGGGCTTATCCTGCTCGCAAAGTCGATAGACGGCGGAGAAGCTCCTCACCTCGCGGTGATGGACATAACCGCAAAGCGCAACGCCTACGGCAGGCAGCTCGGAAGCTTCGCCGCAAACGGCGTATTCAAGGGGATAGGCAGCGTCCCGATGACGTTTATCCGCGCTCCGTACATCAGCAGCACCCAGGGTGCCGAGATACTCGCGGAAGTCGGCGGAAAAGCCGTTGCTGCACGTCAGGGGAATATGCTGGTCACAGCTTTCCACCCGGAGCTCACCGAGGACACATCGGTACACAGCTATTTTCTGGACATGGCGGCTGCCGCGCGGGAATCTGCGGCGGTATAAACTGCATAAGGTCACCTCTAAAAACCTTGTTTGAGTGAAAATGTGTATAGCACACCGACTGCTTCTTCAAACCTCCTCGTAAGGCATACAGCCTTACTTCGTCGGCTTTCATCGCATTCGGCGCACTCTACCCATTTTCCCTCTTCAAACCGGTTTTTAGAGGTTCCCATAAATTACAGAGGGTCTGCCTTAACCGGCGGACCTTTTCGTATTTCTTCAGTTTTTCAGCGAACAATAGAAATAACTCTTGACAAAAGGCGGACTTTGCATTATAATGTATTGTGTATCGTTCACCAGGCAAAGAAAATGTGAAAGAGGATCTGAAATGGCTGAGGAAAAAAACATACATTCCGGGCACCGCCAGCGCATGCTGAAAAAGTACCTGGAGCATGGCATAGACTGCTTCGAGGATCATGAGATACTGGAGATTTTTCTCTTTACCGCATATTCCCGCAGGAACACAAACGACATAAGCCATCAGCTCATCAACCGCTTCGGTTCACTGGAAGGCGTGCTGAACGCAGGCTACGACGAGATAGTCGAGGAAAAGAACGTAGGAGTAACCGCGGCGGCGCTGATAAGCTTCATGAAGGACTTCGCCCGCAAATACAACCGCACTCAGCTGGCAGGAATGAAGCTATCCAGCTCCGAAAGCGTGCGGAAATTCTGCTACGAGCTTCTCAAGGACAGCACCACCGAGGAAGCGCACGTGCTCTTCCTTGATCAGAACCTCAATTTTGTCGGTGAATCCCAGATATCCCAGGGCAGCCCGAATTCAGTGGATCTCGACCTGCACGACATCGTAATAAAATCGGTGCGCACCTCATGCACTAAGATAATCCTCACGCACAGCCACCCGCACGGAGTACTTCTGCCGTCGTCGGCTGATATAGCGTCGACCCGCCGTGCCGCCTCCGCGCTGAACAGCATAGGCATCGAGCTGATAGACCACATCATCGTTAACGAGGAGGACAGCTACTCCATGCGAACTGCGGGAATGCTGCCCGACATCTGGTTCTGACCTTGAATAGCAGGTGTTTTTATGGATCATTTTGAATTACACTCGAACTACTCCCCTACCGGCGACCAGCCTCAGGCGATAAAGGAGCTGACCGACGGCATACTCCGCGGCGACAAGGAGCAGACCCTGCTCGGCGTTACCGGTTCCGGCAAGACCTTCACGATGGCGAACATCATCGCGAACTGCAACCGTCCGACGCTGGTTCTGGCGCATAATAAGACGCTCGCGGCGCAGCTCTGTTCCGAGTTCCGAGAGTTCTTCCCGAACAACGCCGTGGAGTACTTCGTGTCATATTACGACTACTACCAACCGGAGGCGTACATTCCCTCCACCGACGCATACATTGAAAAGGACAGCGCGATAAACGACGAAATAGACCGCCTGCGGCACTCCGCGACCATGGCGCTTGCCGAGCGGCGGGACGTTATCATTGTGGCTTCTGTTTCGTGTATATATTCCCTGGGCAGCCCGGAGGACTACCGCAGCAATACGCTGTCCCTCCGCGAGGGTCAGGAGATAAGCCGCGAGGACGTTATAAAACGCCTTGTCGAAATACAATATGAGCGCAACGAGCTTTCGTTCACTCGAAACAAGTTCCGCGCCAAGGGCGACACGCTCGAGATATTCCCCGCCGGCGGAACAAACGAGACCGCGATACGCGTGGAGTTCTTCGGCGACGAGATCGACCGTATCAGCGAGTTTGACGCGCTGACCGGACAGGTGCGCTCCACGCTCAAGCACGTTATGATATTCCCGGCTTCGCATTACATCGTAGGCCACGAGCGGCTCCACGACGCGCTCCAGGAGATAACCCGCGAGATGGAGGAGCGCGTGAAATACTTCACGGAAAACAACAAGCTCATCGAAGCTCAGCGTATTGAACAGCGCACCCGCTATGACATGGAAATGCTCGGAGAAATAGGCACCTGCAAGGGCGTTGAGAACTACTCCCGTATACTCGCAGGACGCGCCCCCGGCTCCACGCCGATAACGCTCATCGACCACTTCCCGAAGGATTTCCTGCTGTTCGTGGACGAGAGCCACGTTACGCTCCCGCAGGTCCGCGGAATGTACGGCGGCGACTTCGCCCGCAAGAAGAACCTGGTGGATTACGGATTCCGCCTGCCCTCCGCGTACGACAACCGCCCGATGAATTTCGACGAGTTCTACTCAAAGGTAGGACAGGCGGTGTTCGTTTCCGCGACACCGGGCGACTTCGAGAAGGAGCATTCCACCCAGATAGTGGAGCAGGTCATCAGACCCACCGGGCTGCTTGATCCGGAGGTAATTGTAAAGCCGACGGAGGGTCAGATCGAGGATCTGATCTCCGAGATAAACACCCGCGTTGCGAAGAAACAGCGCGTGCTCGTCACCACGCTCACGAAGAAGATGGCGGAGGATCTCACAGATTACTTCACCAAGCTGGATATCAAGGTGCGCTACATGCACCACGACGTCGACACGATAGAGCGAATGGAGCTTATCCGCGACCTGCGCGCCGGGGAATTCGACGTGCTTGTCGGAATAAACCTGCTGCGCGAGGGTCTGGATATTCCGGAGGTGTCCCTCGTGGCGATACTCGACGCGGACAAGGAAGGCTTCCTGAGAAGCGAGACCTCCCTCGTGCAGACAATAGGCAGAGCCGCGCGAAACGCCGAGGGCGTTGTAATAATGTACGCCGACAGCGTGACCGAATCCATGGAGCGCGCGATAACCGAGACCCAGCGCCGCCGCGAGATACAGCAGAGATACAACGCGGAGCACGGAATAACCCCTAAAACGATAATCAAGGATATCCGCGACGTGCTCGAGATAACGAAGAAATCCGACGGCACATCGAAGCACGGAAAGCCGGCGAAGCAGCTCACGAAGCGCGAGCGCGAGGCGCTGATAGCGCGGTACACCGCCGAGATGAAAAAGGCGGCGAAAATGCTTGATTTCGAGCATGCTGCGTTCCTGCGCGATAAGATAAAGGAACTGCAATAAGCAGAAAGGAACAAAAGAGTAGCGACAATGGCAAAGAACGATAAAATAATAATCCGGGGCGCCCGCGAACACAACCTGAAAAATATAGACCTCACTATCCCGAGGGATTCCCTGGTGGTAATGACCGGACTTTCCGGCAGCGGTAAGAGTTCTCTGGCGTTCGACACGATTTTCGCGGACGGTCAGCGGCGGTATATGGAGAGCCTTTCCTCCTACGCGAGAATGTTCCTCGGGCAGATGGAAAAGCCCGATGTAGACAGTATCGAGGGACTTTCCCCGGCGATATCCATTGACCAGAAGACCACCTCGAAGAACCCGCGCTCTACAGTTGGCACCGTCACCGAGATATACGACTACCTGCGACTGATGTACGCCCGGATAGGCGTTCCGCACTGCCCTGTCTGCGGCAGAGAGATAAAGCAGCAGACCGTCGATGAGATCGTCGATAAGGTGCTGGAGCTTCCCGAGCGCACCAAATTTCAGGTGCTTGCCCCGGTTGTCCGCGGACGCAAGGGCGAACATCAGAAGGAGTTCGAAGCCGCGCGGAAATCCGGATTTTCAAGAGTACGCGCAGACGGCATCGCATACGACCTCAACGAGAAGATCACGCTTGAAAAGAACAAGAAGCACTCCATCGAGATAGTCGTGGACCGCCTTGTAATGAAGGACGGAATAAAATCCCGCCTCACAGAGAGTATCGAAACAGCCGGCACCCTCACCGGCGGGTTAGTTTACATCGACGTCATCGACGGCGAGGAACTGCACTTCTCCCAGAGCTACGCCTGCCCGGAGCACGGCGTATCCATCGAGGATCTTTCCCCGAGAATGTTCTCGTTCAACAACCCCTACGGAGCCTGCCCGAAATGCACCGGCATAGGTAGCTCACTTCGGGTAGACCCCGACCTCATCATGCCAAACGCCGGACTTTCCATCAGGAACGGCGCCATAAAGGCTTCCGGCTGGAATTATGCCGAAGGCACCATAGCCGCAATGTATATCGACGCCCTCGCCGAAAAGCACGGATTCTCGGTCGATCAGCCGGTGTCCGAGCTGTCCGATGAAGCGGTAAACGAGATAATGTACGGTACCCACGGCGAGAAGATACTGATAAAGCGCCCGAAACAGCAGGGCGGAGGTCAGTTCTATACCGATTTCGAAGGTATCGCAACCAACCTGGAGCGCCGCTACGCCGAAACGAACAGCCAGTATTCCCGGGACACCATCGAAGAATTCATGAGCGAGGTAGAGTGCCCGGAGTGCCACGGCGAGCGTCTTAACAAAGCGGCTCTGTCGGTAACTGTCGGCGGCAGGAATATCATGGAGTTCTGCCGCATGTCCGTCACCGAAGCGCTGAACTTCGTGAACGGCCTGGAGCTTACTCCGCGCGAAGCGATGATAGCCAAGCAGATACTCAAGGAGATAAAATCCCGCCTGGGTTTTCTCCAGAGCGTAGGCCTGGAATACCTGACGCTTGCCCGTTCAGCAGGGACCCTCTCCGGCGGCGAGAGCCAGCGCATACGCCTTGCAACGCAGATAGGAAGCTCCCTTACCGGCGTGCTTTATATCCTGGACGAGCCGTCCATCGGACTTCACCAGCGCGACAACGATAAGCTGATAGCAACGCTGAGAAGGCTGCGCGACCTCGGAAACACGCTGATAGTAGTCGAGCACGACGAGGACACCATGCGCGCCGCCGACTGGATAGTCGACATCGGCCCCGGCGCGGGAGTCCACGGCGGCGAGGTCATCTACAGCGGCGAAGTCAGCGGGCTGCTGAAATGCAAGAATTCCATAACCGGACAGTACCTTTCCGGAAAGCTGAAGATACCTGTGCCGGAAAAGCGCCGTAAGCCGTCGGATAAGTGGCTGCACGTTATCGGAGCGGCCGAAAACAACCTCCGCAATATCAACGTAGACGTGCCGCTCGGTATATTCACCTGCGTTACCGGAGTCTCCGGAAGCGGCAAAAGCTCTCTTGTCAACGAGATAATCTACAAGCACCTCGTTGCAAAGCTGAACCGAGCACGCACCCGCCCGGGCAGGTTCACTGATATGACGGGCTCCGAATACCTCGACAAGGTGATAATGATAGACCAGTCGCCGATAGGGCGCACCCCGCGGAGCAATCCCGCGACCTACACCGGCGTGTTCAACGATATCCGCGACCTGTTCTCCCAGACAAACGAAGCGAAGGCGAAGGGCTACGGACCGGGGAGATTCTCGTTCAACATCAAGGGCGGCCGCTGCGAGGCGTGCGAAGGCGACGGAATCATCAAGATAGAAATGCACTTCCTGCCGGACGTATTCGTACCCTGCGAGGTCTGCAAGGGGCACCGCTACAACCGCGAGACCCTGGAGGTCCGCTACAAGGGAAAGAACATCTTCGAGGTACTCGACATGACCGTTTCCGAAGGCGTGGAGTTCTTCGCGAATATTCCGAAGATATACAACAAGCTCAAGACCCTTGAGGAAGTCGGGCTGGGATATATCAAGATAGGTCAGAGCAGCACGACGCTTTCCGGCGGCGAAGCTCAGCGAATAAAGCTAGCGGCGGAGCTTGCAAAGCGCTCCACCGGAAAGACGATATATATTCTTGACGAGCCGACCACGGGACTTCACACTGCTGACGTCCGCAAGCTCATTGAAATACTCCAGAAGCTGACCGACGGCGGAAACACCGTGCTGGTTATCGAGCACAACCTCGATGTGATAAAGACCGCGGATTACCTCATTGACATGGGACCCGAAGGCGGCAGCGGCGGAGGAACCGTCATTGCGTCCGGAACCCCCGAGGAGGTCGCGGCAAACCCGGTAAGCTACACCGGCGCGTATCTCAAGAAACTCTTATAAAACAAGATCCCTCTCCAGCCCGGAGAGGGATTTTTAAGCTCATTCTGTCAGGAATCATGCAAGTTCGCTCATCACGATATTCTTTATCCGTCTGGCGAGGCCGCCGGTTCTTCCAACGCCCGCCTGCTGCGTACCGAAAAGCAGCGTGATACCGTGGGCAGGCTCATTTGAGAAGAACGTACCGAGCCAGCCGTCCCAGCCGTACTCTCCCCTTGTCGCAAACAGCGTAGTCATGCTCTCATCGTCGCACACGCGCATAAGGTTGCCGTAGGTGTAGCCACGCATCCAGCCCCAGCCGTCCTCAAGCTGATGTTTCTGGTTCGGCTTGAGACCTCCGTGGGTCAGGAACCAGACGGACTCCGGCTTTAATACCTGCCTGCCATTAAAGCTGCCTTTGTTCATCAGCATTCCGGCAAATTTTGCGTAGTCGTCCAGCGTGGAGCAAAGCCCCGCGCCTCCGGACTGAAACGACGGAATAATATCGCGGTCGTAAGCCAGACCGAGGTGATTCGTGCGAAGCTCGTACAGCCCGTTTTCGGAATAATCGTACACCTTAGCCAGCCGCTTGGACTTTTCCGCAGGCACCCAGAAGTCGGTGTCCTTCATACCTAGCGGCTGGAAAAACTCAGAAATGAGATAGTCCCGGAAGCTAATTCCGCTGACTTTCTCGATCACCGCGCCTAGGACGTCAGCAGAAGCGCCGTACATGAACCTTTCGCCAGGCTCAAAGCAAAGCTCTCCCTCGGACATCTTACGCGCGAATTCAGCCGTTGTGACCGGCGAATCGGAATACAGCTTCTGCTCAATCTCCCAGAAAACCGCGCCGCTGTGCTTTCCACCCTCGCTGTCCTCGCAGGGATACGGTATACCGGAGGTCATATTCAGCAGGTCGCCGACTGTGATATGCTTGTGCGCCGGGACGCGCTCCCCATTGCGCCGCACATACGATACGGCGTATTCGGGCAGGTAGTCCGAAAGCCAGGCGCCCGCGTCGAGTTTCCCCTTTTCCATGAGCGACACTGCGGCAGCAGCGGTTATCGGCTTGGTCTGGGAATACAGCCGAAAAATTGTGTCGCGCTCAATGGGAAGGCGGTTTTCGATGTCGCGCATTCCGTAGCCGCAGTATGCCGATTCTTTGCCGTCCTTGATAACCAGGACATTTGCACCGGCTGTGTCGCCGTTATGTACCGCTTCCTCAATAGTGGCAAGTATTTTTTTCTCCATGATACGATAACTCCTTTACGATTTGATCTCTCTGCTAATATATCGTACCATAAATCGGCGATTTTTACAAGGGCTTTTCAAAAAAACACCCAGAACCAAAAACAAGGTTCAGACAGCTCGATATTCCAAGATCACAAAAATACCAGTGCAATCCTGAGAAGTATCTGCGCTCGAAACGAAAGCTAACTCGCAATATATTCCACGAACTTTAAGTTTTCAGCATTGACTTTTCCCGCGAAAAGGTGTATATTATATAGGTAATGATATAAGATGAATAGCGGAGACAGCCGCTGAAAAAGGAGAACACAGTGAACATAATCATCGTAGGCTGCGGCAAGGTAGGACAGGCGCTTGTAGAGCAGCTCAATGACGAAGGAAACGATATAACGGTAATAGACAAGGTAGCCGAAAAGGTGAACGACGTATCCAGCCGCTGCGACGTAATGGGCGTTATAGGAAACGGCGCGACCCACTCGGTGCAGCGGGACGCAGGAATAGACACTGCCAACCTGCTGATAGCGGTCACGGGCTCAGACGAGCTGAACCTGCTGTGCTGCCTCATCGCGAAGAAGGCGGGCAACTGCCACACCATAGCCAGAGTAAGGAACCCCGAATACTACAGCGAGAGCCAGTTTCTGAAAGACGAGCTTGGTCTTGCAATGGTGATAAACCCGGAATTCGCAGCGGCAAGCGAGATAGCAAGGGTGCTGCGGTTCCCTTCCGCAATAAAAATCGACGTATTCGGCAGAGGCAGAGTGGAGCTTCTGAAATTCCGCCTGCCGGAAAACAGCCCGCTTGCAGGCTGCGCCGTCAAGGAGATAGTAACCAAGCTGCACTGCGATGTGCTGGTATGCACGGTTGAGCGCGGCGATGAAGTCCACATTGCAAACGGCGAATTCGTGTTTGAAGAAAAGGACGTCATTTCGATAGTGGCGGCTACCCGCAAGGCGGGGGAATTCTTCCGCAAGATAAAATACAAGATGAACTCCGTAAAGGACGTAATGGTAGTCGGCGGCGGCGAGATAGGCCACTACCTGTGCGAGCAGCTCATACGCTCGGGAATGTCCGTAAAGCTCATTGAGAAGGATCCCGCACGCTGTGAAACCCTGTGTGCCACGCTCGACGACGGAGTAGCGGTCATCAACGGCGACGCGAGCGACCAGAATATCCTTGTTGAATCCGGACTGGAGCAGACCGGCGCATTCGTAGCGCTGACCAACCTCGACGAGGAAAACATACTGCTGTCGCTGTTCGCGAAAAGCGTCTGCGACTGCAAATGCGTGACCAAGATAAACCGAATCGGATTCGACAACGTAATAAGCAAGCTCGACCTCGACACGATAATCAATCCCAAGAGCATTACATCGGATACCATCGTAAGATATGTACGTGCGATGAGCAGTTCACGAGGCAGCAACATGGAAACGCTGTACAATGTGATAAAGGGCAAGGTAGAGGCCGCGGAATTCATCATCAAGGAAGATTCGCCGGTGATTGACGTTCCGCTGATGGAGCTCGACCTGAAGCCCGATGTGCTGGTAGCCGCGATACTCCGCGACAAAAAGGTGATGATCCCCCGCGGACACGACAGTCTGCAAATAGGCGACGCGGTGATAATCGTTTCACGTCAGATAGGTCTGCGGAACATCACCGACATAATAAAGTAACCGGAGGTCGTTATGAACTACAGAATGATCTCCTATATCCTCGGATGGATACTTATATTTGAAGGGCTGTTCCTGTCGGTTCCGATGCTGACCGCCATAGTCTACGGCGAGTCCGTGCTGCCAAGCTACCTTATCGCGATGGGAATTTGTTTTCTCATCGGAGGACTGCTGGTATTCAAAAAGCCGAAAAAGAAGCAGCTATTTGCCCGCGAAGGCTGCGTTATAGTTGCACTGAGCTGGATAGTACTCAGTGCGTTCGGAGCTCTCCCCTTCCTGATGACCCGGGAGATTCCGACATTCATCGACGCGCTCTTTGAAACCGTATCCGGATTCACAACGACCGGAGCAAGCATACTATCAGATGTTGAAAAACTCTCGCATGCGTCGCTTATGTGGCGGAGCTTCACTCACTGGGTCGGCGGCATGGGCGTACTGGTGTTTATAATGGCGTTTATACCGCTGTCAGGCGCCCAGAACATGCACATTATGAAGGCGGAATCTCCAGGGCCGTCCGTCAGCAAGCTGGTTCCACGAGTTAAGACCACCGCGCTGATACTCTATTCGATTTACTTCGCGCTGACGCTTATCGAATTCATAATGCTCCTCTTCGGAGGCATGACGGTATTTGAAGCGCTGAATACCGCGTTTGCAACAGCGGGAACCGGCGGATTCGGGTTCTACAATTCCAGCATGGGAAGCTTCTCGCCGTACTTGCAGATAGTCATTACGGTTTTCATGATATTGTTTGCGATAAACTTCAACTGCTACTACATGCTTCTGTGCGGAAAACTCCGCGAAGCATTCAACCTTGAACTCCGGACGTTCCTGATAATCATAGCCTCTGTAATAACCGTCATAACGATAAATATACACGGTATGTTCTCGAGTGTTGGGGAAGCGCTGCGGCATTCAGCGTTTACAGTAGCTTCGCTGATTTCGACCACAGGCTTTTCAACGGTGGACTTCAACCAGTGGCCGGAACTGTCGCGAGCTCTGTTGGTTATAATAATGTTCATCGGAGCCTGCGCAGGAAGTACCGGCGGCGGTATCAAAGTATCGCGAATAATAATTCTGTTCAAGGGCATGTCGAAGGAGCTCCAGACGATGGTGCAGCCGCGTCAGATCAAGAAGATCAAAATGGATTCCAGGATTATTGATCACGAAACGGTGCGTTCGGTAAACGTCTATATGGTTGCATATCTGATGATATTTGCGATATCCCTGGTACTGATATCGTTTGATAATCACGATCTGATAACGAGTTTCACAGCCGTAACTGCAACAATAAACAACATAGGTCCCGGTCTTGACCTGGTTGGACCTACGTCCAATTTTGGACTCTTCACCATGCAGTCGAAAATCGTGCTGATATTTGACATGCTGGCCGGCAGACTGGAGTTGTTCCCGATGCTGCTTTTATTCACCCCGGCCACCTGGAAAAAGTAACGAATAAATACGAGACCGCTGAACGGAGATTCAGCGGTCTTTTCTATGCACTAAAAAGGAAATGCCCTCTCCTGGCGGAGAGGGCATAAAAATTACTTCTTACGCTTCTTGAGAGCCGCAGCAGTTCCAAGAGCGGCGACTGCACCAGCAGCGGCGATACCAGCTCCAACCGGAGCCTCGACGCCCATCTTAGGATTCTGTCCAAGCGGGATAATTCCATCGTCGAACGTTACAGAATCAGTGGGGTTATCCGGAGAATAGTCGTCAGGAACAAATCCCATAGGAACATCTTCCGGCGGAATCTCAATTATCTCCCTGTCAGACTCATCGGAGACATCATCGGTATCTGTGTCGGTATCGGTATCTGTGTCGGTATCCGTGTCTGTGTCGGTATCCGTATCTGTGTCGGTATCCGTATCTGTGTCGATATCCGTATCCGTATCTGTATCCGTATCCGCATCCGTTCGATCCGAGAGAAGAGAGGTTCCATGGAATTCATCATCGCCGAGAGCACCGAGGATATGAGCCGGCGCGCAGCCGACCGCATCGCATCGTTCGTCGAGGCCGATCCGTCGTGCGTGCTGGGGCTGGCCACGGGCACGACGCCCATCGGCTTGTACGCGTGCCTCGTTGACGATTGCGCGCAGGGCAAGATCAGCTTCGCCGACGTGACCACGTTCAACCTGGACGAGTATCGCGGCCTCGATCCCGAGCACGATCAGAGCTACCGCTACTTCATGAAGAAGCACCTGTTCGATCATGTGGACATCGATCAGGCACGCACGCATGTGCCCGAGGGCTCGAACCCCGATGCCGAGGCCGTGTGCGCAGTCTACGAACAGGCCATCGA
>ERZ1106915.630-NODE-630-length-45988-cov-6.214094_pt1 | contig 45988 bp, 64 predicted proteins | sample MGYA00403653_ERZ1106915 | MGnify/ENA primary metagenome ERZ1106915 (study PRJEB35170, sample SAMEA104062404) | human gut metagenome | biome: human gut; feature: human-associated habitat; material: faeces | place: Denmark | collected 2012-06-06 ... | reverse complement strand
AGAAGGCGGAGGTGATTGCTGTGGTTGGATACCAGTAGCAGAGCGGTTGCCGGAAATAGGTGATACTGTGTTGATTACCCTGTGGGATAGGGATGTGACCATTGGCACATGGTATGGGTATAGATGGGGAACGCCATTACGTTATGATGAGGATGTGTTGGCTTGGATGTCTTTACCGAAACCATTTAGTCAGCAAAACTGATATTTGTGCTACGAAGGGAGATTAAATCATGTGGAAGATTATATTTACATACCCCGATGGTGTTAAGGTAAAACTGACCAACAGTACCAGGCCAATGGATAAGTCCATGGCTAACAAGTATTATGATACCTACGGTTATAACTCTGACGGTGGTGTATTCCAGCAGTATCCAAAGAAAAAGTACAGGCCCATAGCTATGGCTACTGTGGTGGATATCCTGAATGCTGGTGGAGGTTTAGAGAAAGAGATATTGATTGATGCAGATGATTAGGAGGTACCCGTGAGAAAGAAAGGCAGTAAGCAGTCCAAGGTCAGCCGCATCGACCACAGCAAGGCTCTGGCCGCCCAAGCGGACGAGGCCATCAAGGAGCGCATCCGGACGGTGCCGGCCTACATATACACCAGCCTGTGCCCGGTTCCGGAGCTGCGGGAGCCGCCCGTGAGGGTACAGCTGGCAAGGCTGCGGATGTGGTATAAAAGAGAGTTTGGAGGTGGAGCCAATAATATTTGAAATAATTAGAACCACTGTATTGTTGGGGAATCTTCTGATGGCATGGTACTATTGTCGAAAGAAAGATGTCTGTGCAGTTATCTTTTACTGTACTCTGGTGGGAATACTGACGGGGAGGTGATTCCGATGGACAAGGATATGCCGATGGACAAGGATATTTTGAGCCAATACATAGACGCCTGCGAGCTGATAAAGGAAACTGAGGAAGATATACGGAGGGTTAAGCGGCAGCGTAAGACTATTTTACAGGACAGAGTTCATGGGTCCATGAAAGAGTTCCCTTATACGGCCCAGAGCTTTAAGATTCAGGGGATGGCCTATTCGGTTGTGAGCGAGCCAGGAGCACTGGAGACCTATGAGCATCTGTTAGAGGAGCGAAAAGCGGATGCGGAAAGAATCAAGGTTCGGGTGGAGACTTGGATGAATGCAATACCTCAGAGGATGCAGCGGATTATTAGATATGCGATATTTCAGAAGATGTCCTGGAGTGAAGTTGCGATTAAATTGGGAAGAAAGGCCACAGCGGACAGCGTGAGAATGGAATTTCAGCGATTTATGGAAGAAAAGTAATGTTTGTTCGTTTTGTTCGCACTGTTCGTTTTCAAAATGTTATAGTATAGGCTGGAAGTGGTGTAAGAGCCGTTTCCTCCTCCCACATTGATTAACGGCCGCCAGGTGCCATACCCTGGTGGCTAATTAGAAGCTGACGTTCTCCTGTCTCTTCATAGCTTCGCAAATCGGATAGAGAGCAGCTCCCAGTTGATACCATACTGGTGCAAGGTATCCGTAAGCCAACCGCGGTGTGAGTTGGAACATACCGGTGACGAGCCGGTATTGATGCGGGGTAGAGCAGTCTGGCAGCTCGCCGGGCCCATAACCCGGAGGCCATGGGTTCAAATCCCATTCTCGCTATTTAAGCATTCAGTCATGGCTGGATGCTTTCTTTTTATGGTCATTTACCCGACAGGACTTTCCCACCAGGATGTTTCATGGAGGAAAGGTGACAATATGAATAGTTTTATCAGTTGGATTGGCGGCAAGAAGCTGCTACGCAAGGCGATTCTGGAGCAGTTCCCAGAGAACGGCACGTTTGACCGATACATAGAGGTATTCGGCGGCGCGGCCTGGCTTTTATTTTCCAGGGATAGCCATGCAAAGATGGAGGTTTATAATGACATTAATGGTGAGTTAGTCAACCTGTTTCGGGTAGTTAAATATCATCCAGATTCCCTACAGAAGGAACTTGACTGGACTTTGATGTCCAGAGAAATGTTTTTTGATGCGATTCAGCCAGCGCGAGGACTTACTGATATACAAAGAGCAGCGCGTTTCTGGATTGCAATTAAGGAGAGTTTTGGGACGGATTGCCGTTCATTCGGAGTACATGGCAAAGATATGATTAAAGCGCTTGGATTACTGCAAGAGGTATCTGTGAGGCTCAATCGAGTGGTAATTGAACATCTGGACTTTGAGCACCTGTTTAAAACGTACGACAGAGACAGTGCGTTGTTCTATTTGGACCCGCCATATTATGATGCGGAAAGGTATTACCCTGATAGATTCCAGTCAGAGGACCACACAAGGCTTAAGACTGCCTTGGATAACATAAAGGGGAGATTTATTCTGTCTTATAATGACTGCCCAGAGATAAGGACATTGTATGAAAAATATACGATGGTTGAAGCCGAGAGACCGGATAACCTGACAACCAAATCTCAGAGCAAAATATACAGAGAACTAATTATTAAAAATTTCTGATGCACTCTCCAGGGCTGCGGGCTGTCATAGGTTCGTGGCTCTTTTGATTTTAATATGGCCAGATAGGAAGGTGAGGTGATGGCTAACAAAAGTAACCTAATGCAATATCGGAGTTCGACGCCAGAAGAACGCCGAAGAAATGCCTCAAAGGCAGGAAAAGCGTCGGGGGAAGCTAGGCGCCGTAAAGCGAATCTTCGCCAAACTATGAATGCCATCCTTACCTCTGAGGTGGACATCCCGGAATGGACCCCGATTTTGGAGGCATTAGGATTAGACAGTACGCTTGAAACGGTCATCAGTGCAGCCATGGTCAGGGAGGCCATGAACGGGAATGTAAAAGCATTTACAGCTATTAAGGATGTCCTTGGACAGACCTCAAAATCAGAAACGGACCTGGAGGAGCAGAAGGTGCGTATGGCAGCCACTAAGGCTAAGATGGGTGTTGATGACGAGGAAGATCAGGAAGATGATGGGTTCCTGGACGCATTGAAAAGTACTGTTGAGGATGACTGGGCTGACGATGATATGGAGGAGGGCTGGTCCAATGAAGATGAAGAAACGGCCAATATTTAAGTTCAAGCCGTTCTCAAAGAAACAGAGGATGGTCCTCAATTGGTGGATGGACAACAGCCCTGTCAAGGATTATGACGGTATCATAGCGGACGGAGCCATCCGTTCCGGAAAAACAGTTGCCATGTCCTTGGCATTCGTATTCTGGGCCATGGAATCGTTTGACGGCCAGAACTTAATCATGGCTGGCAAGACAATCAGTTCCTTCCAGCGTAATGTATTGACTAATCTTAAGACCATGCTGCGGAGCCGGGGATACAGATGCATACACCATTTGTCGGGTGAATTTAATAATATGCTGGAAGTCACCCGAAACGGGGTCACAAACTACTTTTATATTTTTGGAGGGAAAGACGAAGGCTCACAGGACCTGGTTCAAGGAATTACTGCGGCCGGTGCCTTTTTCGATGAGGTGGCCTTGATGCCTGAGTCCTTTGTCAACCAGGCCACAGGCCGGTGTTCAGTGACCGGAAGTAAATTCTGGTTTAACTGTAATCCATCCGGGCCGATGCATTGGTTTAAGGTTGGGTGGATTGACAAGGCAATTGGCTTCATCGGAAAGTGGAAAGCAGTGGAGCTGCAGCAAAAGGGCCAGGAAGTTAAGCGGCTTCTATACCTTCATTTTACCATGGACGATAATCTGTCCCTGGATGAGGAGATAAAAAAGAGATACCGGAGCATGTACACCGGTGTGTTTTTCCTGCGATATATAAAAGGACTCTGGGCGGTAGCCGAGGGACTGATATATACCATGTTCACAACGGCCAACCTATACAGTGACGAAACCCGTCCCAAGGGGCTGGAATATCTCAGCGTACGCACAATTGCACTGGACTATGGGACCACTAACCCATGTGTATATCTGGACATCTATGACGATGGAGACATCATCTGGGTGGACCGTGAATACCGATGGGACAGCCGTGTAGAGAAGGTCCAGAAAACGGACAGTCAATATGGTGATGATATGGTCGATTTCATGGGAAATAATCCTGATTTGATGGCTGATATCATAGCGGACCCATCAGCGGCCAGCTTTATCACAGAGTTACGCGGGCGGGGCTATGTCGTGAAACCGGCTGAGAACGATGTGGAGGACGGTATCAGAGCGGTATCATCCATGTTTTACCGGGGGAAGATACGGGTGCATGAGCGGTGCACTGGCCTTATTACGGAGCTGCGGTCCTATGTCTGGGATGACAAGGCCAGGGAACGTGGTGAGGAGAAGCCGGTGAAGCAACTGGACCATGGGCCGGATGCCCTGCGGTATTACATATTTACGAAGTTACCAGAATGGAGGATAGGAATACAATGATGGAGTACATAATTTACAAATGGTTAGAAGCACAGGGAATTCCATTGTGGGTGTATCCGGTGACGGTTATAGCTGCTGGAATTGTGGGCGGAGTAATAAAATGTATTATTCACATTAGGAAGGAGAAATAATTCATGTCAAAACGCAGGAACACCCGTCATGTACGGGCAGACACGAAGCAGGCGCCCGTCACCATGATGGACGCCTTTTCTAATCCAATAGCGCGGCTGGGGTATGGCACACAGGACCTTCTGCAGGCCACTCAGTACCCGCTAACCCGCACAACCCAGAATTACCAGATGCTGACCAGCCTGTACCGGGAGAATTGGATTGTACAAAATATTATTGAGACGATACCGGGCGACATGGTACGGAAGTGGTATACGCTAAAATGTAATGTTGCTCCGGAATATGTGGACGCTCTGCAGCGTTTGGAACGGAAGGTGCACCTTAGAAAGTCGTTACTAGAAGGGATGTACTGGGGGCGTTTGTACGGAGGGGCCGCTGGCATCATCATGGTACGGGGGCAGGATGACCTGACACAGCCGTTGGATTATGACCTGATACTTCCAGGGTGTTTCCTTGGATTGATGATTTTAGACCGTTGGAGTGGAATTTATCCAGAGATGGGGCAGGTGACGGACCCGTCAGATCCGGACTTTGAGCTCCCGGAGTACTACACCATCCGGGACGAGGAAAGCGGAACTTTGATATCTAAAGTCCATCACAGCCGGATATTGCGGTTCACCGGGCGGGAGCTCCCATACAACGAAAAAATCATGGAGACATATTGGGGAGAGTCAGAGCTTGAAGCCATATACAGCGAACTGGTAAAACGCGATAATGTGTCGGGAAACATCGCCTCTCTAACCTTCCGGGCAAACGTGAACTATCTGGAGACAGATTCTCTGGACCAGATGCTGGCCGTGAATAATACGGAGGCACAGCGCCGATTTTGGCAGACGCTACAGACCCAGAGCGTGATAGAGAGCAACTTTGGCACCCGGCTGGTCAATAAAGGTGATGTAATGCATAACACCCAGTATACATTCACCGGTTTGGCAGATGTTTATGACCGAGTGATGATGGATGTGGCAGGCGCGGCCAAGACGCCGGTCACTAAATTGTTTGGACGCTCTCCGGCTGGCATGAACGCAACTGGCGAAAGCGATATGAACAACTATTATGATTATATAGATGGCCTACGCGAAAACCAGCTGCGCCCTCTCCTGGAGCGCCTGTTGCCAATCATGGCCCTGTCAGCCTGGGGGACAGTCCCCGATGACCTGGACATTGACTTTCCACCACTCCAGACTCCGAATTCCAGTGAGATTGCGGATATTGTAGAGAAAAAGACACAAGCAATATTGGCCGCGTTCCAGAGTGACCTGATAGATGCTGCCACATCCCTGAAAGAACTTAAGACGCTATCAGATGAAACGAGTATGTATAATTCCATTTCTGACGAGGCAATAGAGCTGTCAAAGGGAAAGACATATTCGGATTATAAAGCAATGCAGGACCCCATGGCAGGTCTATTCATGACCCCATCCAAAACTGAGGAGGTGTGATTCCAATGTTGATCAGACCCCCAGAGGGAAAGGACCTCACAGCATTCCTCCGTATGCTTTTTCTTCGGACCGAAAAACGTTTATTATCCGAAATAAGTCGGAAGCGGACGCAGGGATATGTTGACTATGCAGAGGTGGCCGCTCTAAAGCGTACACAAAAAATATTGCAGGATATGGTTGACGAGAGCTGGGATTATGTACCATCCATGATAGAGACTATCTTTTATCGTTCGGAGGCAGCTGCCAATGGCTATGCCAATGCTGCCGGCCTTACAGCTGTGCAATATGATGTTGTGAGTCAGCTGTCAAACAACCTGCTGGGAGATATTCTGGAGGCTTCGACAACCGCCCAGAAAAGCATAGAGGCAGTTTTTCTTGTGGGTCGAAAAGAAAATGGGATACTGAGAGAGTCGGCCTTAATGTCGGTTTTAGAGCAGGAATCTGCCGGATATGGGCCGGGTAAGGCGGCCGTGGGTATGGCAAATGATTTGCAGGTAAATGGAGTGACGGCTTTTATTGATAAGGCAGGCCGCAAGTGGAACCTCCAGGATTATTGTAATATGGCCACCAGGGCAACGGCCAGGCAGGCTGAGGTGGCAGCCATATTGACGGCGGACCCGGAGTATGACCTATATAAGATAGTTAAAATAGGGAGTACCTGTCCGGTGTGTGCCCCATTAGAGGGGAGGGTATATAGCCGTTCTGGTACCAATCCGGATTATCCATCACTGGCAAGGGCGTTTGGAAAGATTGACCCTGCGGGCGGCGATGACCTGAGCAATACATATCTTAACATCCACCCCAATTGTCTGCACTCACTGGTCAAATACACGACCATGGGAAAAACAGAAAAGCAGATACAGAGGGACAAGGATTTTTCCAGCTTTGAAAAGAACCCGGTTACAGTGGATCCAAGAACCAAGAAGCAAGTGGAAGCTTATAAGGAAAAGGTGCGGAATCGGCAGCGGCTGTTGCGTGATTATAAGCAACATAAGGCATACCGGCAGGCCCTTGGGAAAGAGGTTCCCCAAGACTTTACAAAATTCCGGGAATTAAAATACGGAAATGAGGAAAAGTGGAAACAGATAAAGGCACAATACCGGAAAAGCGGCACCTAATAGGGGTGGAATATTTTAAAATAAACAGTTGCGATATCGCAATGGAAAGGAATCGGATATATGCTTGCGTATTATGGCTATACGATAAGCCCCAACCAAATGGAAACGGTTGAGGGCTTTTTGATTTGCCGCAATGTACCCATAGCCCGGACTGGTGAAATGGAATACCTGGAATGTGAATTAAAGCCGAATGGAAGCAGTTCAAAGATGGTGACGGTTTGCCGGTCTCCAGACGAGGTGTTTTCGGAGGCGGCGTTATCAAGTTTTGAAGGGAAGCCGGTCACGGATGAACACCCACCTGAGCTCCTTACCCCGGATAACTGTATCCAGTATGCCAGAGGACACGCCCAGAACATCCGGAAGGGTACCGGCGAATGGGAGGGCCATGTGATTGCGGACCTGCACATCCAGGACGACGAATTAATCCGGGCGGTGCAGGGAGGCAAGCGGGAAATTAGCTGCGGATATGAGTGCAGCTATACGGAAAATGAGGACGGGACCTATTCACAGCATGATATCCGGGGGAACCATATAGCCGTGGTGACACGGGGAAGGGCCGGTAAACATGTTGCGATTTTAGATTCAAGAAAAAAGGTAGAGGCCGCAAAACGGCCGGAAAGGAATGGGAAGATGAAGAAGAACAGTTTATTTTTCAAATGGTTCGCCCAAGCGGCCAAAGATGCATCACCGGAGGAGCTGGAAACGATGGCGGCAGATGCGGCAGCGGCGATGGATGAGGGGGCACCTCAGGAACCTTCTGGAGGAGGGGCGGCTCCCGCATCAGTGCAGCCACCAAAGGAAGGTGCACAGGATTCGACCAGCCTTGACCAGAAAATGGACATGCTGATGGATATGATAAAAGGACTTGCAGAAGGCAAGGGCGGCGACCCCATTGAGAAACCAGCCGAAAATCCGTTGGACAGTCTGGTAAAAGAACTGACCGGAGAAGATGCGGAACCGTTAGAACCAGCAGCTGAGGCGAAAGTGGTTCCGGCAGAAGAACTGGATAAATCAGCATGTGCCGTTGACAAGGCCGTCATGGCAGCGGTTGTGAAACAGCTCCGCCCTGTGATTGCAGGAATCAAGGATGACGCTACCAGAAAAACAGTCACGGATTCCCTGGTGTCCTGTTTGACGGATAAGGACAAGGTAAGCGACATTGCTAAAATTGTCCAGACTACCCAGAAGAATGCGGCCAAGCTGGCCGACCAGAAACCACAGATGAACCTGGATGCCTGCCAGGCAGCCTATGACGCCATGAATCCACACAAACAGAATGGAGGTACGAAGTAATGAAGGGACAGGTTATCGGAAAGAACATGACACATGGATATGCCGGTGATTATGCGAGGCAGCCAGATATGATAGTAGACACCCATCCGCTAGGAGGAAGTGATGCGGTAGTATTTGGAACTCCTCTGGTTTATGACAATAACGAGAATGTCGTCGCATTTGGGGCTTCCGGGACCGCGGCTGACTTTGTGGGGGTTGCTTCCCGCGAGTTTAAAAGTGCAACATCGTTCCTGGCTCAGTCAGCGGGAGAATACCGTCCTAATGAGGCGGTCAGTGTGTTTAAACGTGGCTGTATTAATGTGCTGTGCAACGTAGGAACGCCCAAATTAGGCGGAAAGGTATATATTCGTACCGTAAAAAATGAATCAATTCCCACGGGGGTTGTAGGCGGTTTTGAGGCGTCCGAAGATACTGGTAAAACAGTAGAGCTTTTGAACTGTGAGTGGCACGGCGGAAAAGATGCAAACAACATAGCAGAAATCAGGATTATGTCCTGTAATAGAGCATAAGGAGGAAACCGGATATGAAGTTTCAGAACATGGGTACATTTGATGGTGGTATGGTTACATCCCCATCTGCAAAGGCAGCAATGCCGCAGAATATCCAGGCAGTGTCCATGGATGCCGCGGCCATTGCCAATGGAGGCGCGTTCTTGCAGTCGGAGCTTGAAAAGAGGGACAATACAGTCAGGCAACCGCTTACCAGTTTTACATACGGCCGGGATATTCCGATGCGTGTCGGCGGCGGATGGGCTGAATTTATTAGCGCCATGAATGTTGAATATGGCGTGACTGGCGGCAGCGAGGACGGTCTGGTACATGCAGGCGGGGCCAACGGTATTCCTATGGTGCAGGCTAATTTTGACAAGGGATTATTCAAAACCCATATCTTTTCTATCGGAATGAGGATTATGTGGGTGGATATGCAGCGCGAGAAGCTGACCGGACGTAGCCTGGAGAGTATCTTGCGTGATGGTATCCGAATGGCCTATGACAAACATATGGATGCCAATGTATATGCGGGTATCAAACGATTTGGCTCCACGGGACTTATTAATAATCCTGCGGTCACTACAGCAAATGCGGCAGCAACCGGCGCGAGCAGCTCCACAAAATTCAGGGATAAAACACCCGACCAGATACTTAGGGACATCAATGAGTCTATTTTGGCCGTGTGGGAAACAGCAGAATACGACCGTGAAGCGGTTCCAAACCATATTATTATGCCCTATGAGCAGTACAATTATCTGGCAACAACTAAAGTGACAGAGTTAGCCGAAAAGACGATTTTACAGTTTTTGATGGACAATAATGTGGCAAAGACCAATGGAAGTGACCTGTATATTGGGGGATGCTCTTGGTGTAAGGGGGCCGGCACAGGAGGCAATGACCGCATGGTTGTATATATCAATAAGGAACGATATGTGGCGGCCGATGAATTGGCACCATTAAGCCGTGTCATGACACAGCCGAACACCACCAATGTGTGCTATGACACCGCATACATGGCAAATATCTCTGAGGTACAGATGTATTACGAGAACATTATGCGTTATGTGGACGGAATATAAGGGAGGAAAATGGCATGTTCATTAATAGCAAGAAGTGTTTTGAAATTCGCGAGGGAAACCAGAGACTGGTTATCCCCTGCAATTTTATCGGTAATATCCCTGATTGGGCCGCAAGTCACTGGCTGGTACAGGCAGCCATTCGGGATGGATCCATTTCCACACCGGACAGCACAAAGGATAGGGCACTGGAAGCGGCAGACAAAGTTGCAAGGGAGAAAGCCGAAGAATATGACATGCGGACGAAAGAAGAGCCCGAAGCAGCAGAAGAGCCCGAAAAGCGGCCAGAAAGAAAAAGCAAGGATAAATCATAAGGAGGTACCGGCATGGATGGGTTGCAATTTAATGGAGTGATAGCCACGGCGGCCAATGTACCGTCATCCGGTGAGGCCGGCACTTATACTGCGGAAATGTTCCTGGAGGATTTTCCGCAATTTTCCAGGTCCGGAACGAATTCAAGGGTATCCCTGGTACCGAAAGGAATTCTTGGAATTTTTATAAGGAACGCAAATCAATCTATCCTTCCAAGCCGTTACTTTGAATCGTGGAGGTACGCGGCCGGGCTGTATGTGGCGCATTTTAGCACCCTGTATTTAAAAACCTATTCAGATGGGTCTGCCACAACAGTTCAGGCAGCGGGAAGAGGGCAACAGACAGGACTTATCAGCGAGGCGTCCATGGGTGACACATCCATAAAGTACGACAATGAGGCCGTGACATTAGCCATGGCCAGGTGGGGGAGCTGGAACGCGACCCAGTACGGGCAGCAGCTTATTTCCATGGCGCGTATGATTGGGATGGGAGGTATGTATGTTATTTGAGGACAACCCTGTTTTTATTGGATTCTATACGGATTCCATGGAAATTTATCGGAATGTGGATAAGTCCGATGGAAATGTGGATAAATCAAAGCGCGAACGGATAGGAGGTGTAATCCCCTGTCGGGTTTACAGTGCAAAAAGAGGCGGCCCAAGGATGGGAAATGCGGCAGCAACGACCAGTTCCGTGGATAAGGTATCGTGTGATTTGTCCGTGGATATAAAGGCGGGTGATGAATTGCATATTACCCGTGGCGGTATGTTGGGTATGAATAATGAGCCAGAACGATATTTTGCTGACCGACCGCATCCATATTTTGACCCGGTGGGTGGTGCCTTGTCTGGATTGGAACATCAGGAAATAGCCCTACTTACGGACGAAATTATTTAAAAGGAGGCCGATTTGTATGTCGTTTGGACAAGCAACCAGGAAACGGTTTCAACAACTTCGGATGATGGGGCAGAATGTACCCAAAATTATGGCAGAAGTGTCTGAGGGAGCAACGATTGCTGCTGTAGAGAAGGCCACAGAACTGACACCACCAAATGGTGGAGCTCCCATCTCCGGAACAGGGACAAGGACTGGAGAACTGGCAGAACATTGGTCTACGGACAGCACTACTAAGCCGGTAATGACGTCAGGGAGTGCGAGAACGGTATTGGCAAATAATGTGCAGTATGCATCTTACGTTGACGAGGGGCATGTGATGGACAAGCACTTCGTTCCCGGCCTCATTATTAATGGAAATATGTTGGAAAAAGTGTCCCCGGAAAAAGGCGGCATAACAGTAGGAACAAAGACTAAATATGTGAAAGGCCGGTATATGCGAAAGGCTGCTGTTGGCAAGTTCCGGAGAGTTGTGCGCATAGAATTGGATAGGCGGATAAGGGAGAACTTTAAATGACATTTACACTTAATGATATGGTCAACTCAGTGGCCGGTGTCCTTAAAGAACGATGGCCCGATGTAAAAGTATACAATAACCCAAAACAAGGTGGCGCCACGCTTCCTTGTTTTTTTGTGTTTTTCATGCCAACTGAAATGTATGATGAAATGGACCGACGCTCCAGGAGGGAGATTGGAATTGATGTGGTGTATCTGGTAAAAAAGAATATCCCGGATGCTTTTGACCAATTAACCGAAGTCGCAGAGTGCCTGGACGAATGTTTTGATTCTATAAAGTATAAACAGGATGGAGAAACCGCATTTATCAGGACATTTGAACGGGAATGGAAGATTGATGAAGGTAAGTTACATTACCAGTTTGTAATAAAACCCATAGTATCCCAGCCGGATTCTACACCTGCTATTGAAACCATGGATTATAAAGGAGGGATAAAGCGTGCCGAGGACAATGAAAGAAAACAGTTCCAGGTCACGGACGGCCCCCGAAGAAATAAAGTATAAGACGGAAGTTCTTCTGAAAAGTAAGGCTTTATCCGGGTATCAGACGGATTTTTCGAGGGCCTTGCTCACTCAGAATGAGTATTCTATTAAAGAGGCCAGGGCCGTATTAGATAAGTTTTATGGAAAGGAAGGTAAAAAGTAATGGCAGGAGGAACCTGGACAAGCCAGAATAAGAAACAGCCCGGTGTCTATATCAACGTCAAGTCAAGCAGGAAGCAGGCTGTCAACGTTGGTGATAGAGGTGTAGTGGCTATATGCGAACCGCTGTCATGGGGACCAGAGGAAACGCTCATGATAGTCAATTTAGGCGACAGCTATGTCCCATATATCGGATATGACGAGACAAATGCAAAGTCTCTGTTTTTAAGAGAGATTTTTAAAGGCAGTGACCATACTACAGGCCCGGTTAAGGTGCTGTTGTACCGGCCTGGTGCAGTAGATGCCAAAAAAGCCAGTATAAACATTGCGCCATTGACAGCAAAAGCAAAATACAACGGTGTAAGAGGCAATGATATTTCTGTTGCTATCATTGCCGATCCGGACCAGGAGGGAAGCTTTACCGTGCAAACGGTCGTGGATGGCGCGGTCAAGGATAGACAGATGGCCAAGAAAGTGGAGGACCTGCAGGAGAATGATTGGGTATCCTTTTCGGGCACTGGTACACTGGCTGCAAGTGCAGGCGCGGCGCTGACTGGTGGAAGTGACGGAACTGTCAATGCATCGGCCTATTCATCGTTTCTGACGGTTTTGGAGTCCTATGATTTTAATATACTGATTTATGATGGCGCTGACAGTTCTGTTAAGACGGCTTATGTATCATTTATTAAACGAATGAGGGAACGTGGAAAGAGATGTCAGGCAGTGATGGCTGAAACGGAAAATGATTATGATGGAATTATATCTGTCAAGAATGGAGTCATTCTTACCGATGGCACAAAGATATCCGCACAGCAGGCGACATGGTGGGTAGGAGGAGCAGAGGCCGGCGCCACTTACAATGAGTCTTTGGTGTATGCGCAATATCCGGATGCGATAGATGTCCTGCCTCGTCTTACCAATGCACAAATTGATGAAGCATTATCAGCTGGACAAATACTCTTTTTTGAGGAATTCGGGAATGTAAAGGTGATGTCAGATATCAATACACTGGTTTCCTATACCCCGGAAAAGGGAGAAGAATTTAGCTTAAACCAGGTTATACGAACATTGGATACAATAGCAAACGATGTATACAAAAACTTTGCCATGAACTACATAGGGAAAGTCCGGAACAACGAGAATGGCCGGGAATTGCTTAAGGCCTGGATTGTAGGGTATCTCAATGAGATTCAGGACAATGGCGGAATACAGAACTTCGAGGCCGATGATGTAATGGTATCTGCCGGAAATGCTATCAATGCGGTGGTGATAACCATTGCAATACAGCCTGTAGCAGCGGTTGAAAAGATTTATGTCACTATCAACTTAGTTGACGAATAAGGGGGTATATTATGTTTTTACTTGAACAGGATGCTCTTAACGGCAAGGCTGGGAAGGCATTCGCAATCATAAATAATCGAAACGTAGAGGTGTTTGGCCTTAAGAAATTCCAGTCAGAAGCAGAATTTCAAAAGGCCGATTTTTCTGTGGTGGGGACTAATGTAACACAGGAGAAAATCAAAGGTGTCAAGATGACCGGTTCAGCGACCGTTTATTATGGCACCCCAATATTCCTTGATATGTTGCGGGAATATCTTAAAACCGGGAAGCTCCCATCATTTGTTTTCCAGATTACAAACGATGATAAGGGGACCACGGTAGGTAAACAGGTGGTTGCTCTGTATAATGTCAAACTGAATAAAGTACCTATCGCATTATTGGACGATAGTGCGGACTTTTTGACCGCGGAAATATCATTTAGTTACACAGGCATAGAAGTATTGACCGCATTTAATGAGAGGCCATTGCAACTCGGTGGTGAATAAGAAAAGGAGATAAAATTATGAGTAAATTAAAGGCATTTTTGCAGCCTCCTATTACAGGAAAGACAAAGGAGGTAGTGGTATCTGACCGTTTTGTTGATGAAAATGGGACTATCCAACCTTTTGTTATTCAGGCAATCAGTCAGGAAAAGAACGCGGAATTGTCTGAGAATTCAAAAAACGAAAAGATAGTGGATGGCATCCCTATGCCTATGCTGGATAATGGACTCTACACAAAAAGGCTCATGCTGGAATGTGTAAAAGAACCGGATTTAAATGACTCCGAACTGTGCAAGTACTATGGAGTTATTGATCCACTGGAAGTATTGGGAAGAATGTTAAGCATTGGTGAATACCAGAATCTGTCAGCCGAAATCATGGGTATTAATGGGCTTAAAACGAAAAAGGAGAAGCTTGAGGAGGCAAAAAACTCTTAGAGGGAAACGACATGGATACACTGCTGTCGTATTACATGTTTGTGAACCATGGACGTTTCCCACATGAAGTGGCAGAACTAACGGAAGATGAAAAGCTGCTTTTATTTGCTATGGCTTTAAAAGAGATAGGCAATCGCCCGACTTAAGGAGGGAACCATGGGAGAGATACGAGAAGAACTAATTTTATCGGACCAATTCAGTGCATCCTTTTCCAGGTTCCTTACCTTGGGGGATAGCATGATTAGTCAAATGGCAGATATTAATACATCCATCCATGAAATGGGGGATGCATCAAGGTATGTATCGGTACAGGGAATGAATGAATTGAATGATACCTTGAAACAAATTGTGTCCAATACCTCCAGAGCCGCCCAGGAGCAGCAGGAACATAACCAAAAAATCCAACAGGCAAATCAGTCAGCCGGCCAGCTGCTGTCTACAGTTAAGCGTGTGGTCGCGGTTGCTGCCGGTTTTACTATGGGTAAAGAAATATTGGGTTTATCAGACGAAATAACCCAGACATCGGCCCGGCTGAATCTAATGAACGACGGATTGCAGGATACAGACCAGCTCCAGCAGATGATTTACCAATCAGCCCAACGTGCCAGGACAGATTACATGGCTACGGCGGATGTAGTGGCAAAGCTGGGACAGAGAGCGGGGGATGCGTTTGACAGCAGCGGAGAGGTTGTACAATTTGCAGAGAACCTAAACAAACAGTTCGTCATTGCAGGAGCCAGTCAGCAAGAGATTGCATCTGCTTCCCTACAACTTACCCAGGCGCTGGGTTCCGGTGTCCTCCGTGGCGAGGAGTTGAACGCCGTATTTGAGGCGGCACCTAATGTTATTCAGACGATTGCGGATTATTTAGATGTTCCAATCGGAAAAATCAGAGAGATGGCTTCCGATGGTCAGATAACCGCAGATGTTGTCAAGAATGCTATGCTTGGGGCTACTGAAACCATCAATGAGCAGTTTGACGATATGCCAATGACATGGGGACAAGCATGGACACTTATGAAAAATGCGGCCGTTAATTCGATGGATGAAGTGTTGGATAAAATCAACGACATCCTACAAGACGAAAGCGCAGAGTCAGTTATAAATGGTGTGATTGGGAGTTTTGAAATCCTGGCAGATGTTGCGTCCATGGCGGTTGACGGATTGGCAAGCGGAGCTGAATTCGTAGCCGAGAATTGGGATTATGTATATCCAATACTGATAGGAGTTGGGGCTGCTTTCTTATTCGTGGGGGCACAGGCTGCTGCGTCAGGACTGGCAGCAGCGGCGGCATGGGCAATTGCTCATTGGCCAATTGTGGCAGTTGGGGCAGCAGTTGGGGCCACTATCTTCATTCTCCGACAGGCAGGTGTGTCCTGGGAGCAAATGGGAGCAGTTGCAGGTGGTGTGATGGGTGGACTCTATTCATATGTTTATACAGTTGTTGCATATTGGTGGAATCTGTTTGCTACATTTGCCGAATTCTTTGCTAATGTCTTTAATGACCCTGCGGCAGCTATTGCTCATTTGATGTTTGACCTATTCGACAATGTGCTTTCTACAGTCGAAACCGTGGCCAGTGCGATTGACGCATTGTTACATACAGACTATTCCGGCGCAGTCGCTGGGTTTAGAAATCAATTGAGTGATTGGGTAGATGATACCTTCGGAGAAAATTCGATCCAGATTAAGAGGATGGCAGCGCTGGATGTAGGTGCAACCATAAAAGGTGGTGCTGATATTGGTGCGGACCTGGGTAAGAAGATGGATAACATGAATTTTAATTTGGAGGATATTACAAACAAAATGGGCGGTTTAGGAGGCGCAGGAGGACTTGGAAACATAGGAAATGTCGGAAAAGTTGGAAGTGTTGGAAAAATTGACCAAGATGTGAATATAGCAGACGAGAGCATAAAGCTGCTTCGTGACCTATCTGAGCGTCAATATGTGGCACTTGTAAATCTTACGGTACCACAGACAAACGCTACCATCCATCAGACGGTAACTGGTGGAGGCGGATCCGATATAGATGCAATGATGCAGGCCCTTAAAAATGAACTGGACCAGCAGAATGCCTCTCACGGAAATCTGGCACTGGGTTAAGCCATTGCGATATCGCAACAGGAGGAAGCATGAGAAACAGGTATAAATTTTATGCAGATATTGGGGGAGATACCATTGAATTCCCGGTCAACCCAAAAGAATATACTATCTCTTATCCAACCGACCATAAGACATACAACGTATTGGATATTGGCGAAATCATTGTTCCCAGGATGCCATCACTTATGGAGGTATCCTGGGAATCGTACTTTCCTGGTGACACAAACGACCCACTAATAATGGGGCATGATTGGATGGACCCTTCCGAATATGTGGAGCTGATAACAGAATCCCGCGACAATAAGGAGATATGTGATTTAGTGATAAGCCGCTGGGATGCTTCCGGTGGGAAAATGTTTGATACGAATATCAGCGCGTTAATATCAGACTTCAAGGCCACGGAAAAGGGCGGGGAAGCTGGAGACGTATATTACAAAATCGCATTTAAAGAGTATCGGGATTATGGCCCAATCAAAATTGCCTTACCCCAGCCAGAGGTGCAGGAGCCGGCCACTGTGAATCCCCAGGAGCCAGAACGACCAGTTACAACCCCTGAAATGAGAGTGGGGGCCGCTGTTATTGCGAATGGGACTTATTTCAGCAGTAGCTATGGAGATAAGCCAACCGGGACGGCGAACAACTTGCAGACCACAGTATCGAGGATTATTCCGGACGCATCCCGTCCGTACCCAATTCTAATAGGCGGGAGCCGCGGATGGATTAAGGCAGACCAGCTGCAGGTGATAGGATGATATATAAGTTTTTGGTATTTAATCCAACTTCCAATACACTTTATGATTACGCACCTATTGTCCAGGAGGTATCTTATACTACGAATCGTATAGGGAGCGCTGGAAAGCTTGAATTTTCCTATATCCAAGACCAGCCTATTAATATGGAGGAAGGGGTAAGGGTGGAGTTTTATGTGGACGGAAAGGGTATTTTTCTTGGTTATGTATTTGCGATAAAACAATCCCGCAATGGGGAAATATCAGTTACGGCCTACGACCAGATCCGGTATCTTAAATCCAAGGCAAGTTACAGTTTTGCCGGAAAAAAATCGGGGGATATCATCCGGCAGATTGCTATGGATATGCAGCTCCAGGTTGGAGTATTGGAGGATACAGGCTATACGATTCCGGTTTATACAAAAGAGGATAAAGAGCGTCTCGACATCATTGACTATAGTCTTATGATTACCCAAAACAATACAGGTAAGACGTTCGTATTTTATGATGATTTTGGAAAGCTATGCCTGAGAGAAGCAAAAAACTTAATGTCCAATGTGATGATTGGAAACCGTAGCATAGTGACTGATTATACCTTCAAGTCGGATATTGATTCGGATACATATAACCGGGTGAAGCTGGTACGCCCTAATAAAGATACAGGACAGGCCGATACTTACATTTTCCAGGATTCCGATAATATAAAAAAGTGGGGTATTCTGGAACTGTATGAGAAGGTCGATGAAAACCTTAATGAAGCCCAGATAAATCAGCAGGGAAATATCATGATGGCTTATTATGACCGCGCGCTTAAAAGTATATCAGTTAGTGGTGCGCCTGGGGTTATTGGTCTTAAGGCTGGAGCTATGACTATGTTCAAAATAGCCGATGTCCCAGAACTTAAAAACGGGTATTTTTTGCTCCTGGATAAGGTCAAACATAAATTCCGTAACGATGATCATACCATGGATGTCGATGCCAAAATATTGACTATATAGCAGGGAGGTTTGATATGTCGGAAATTATAGATTCGCTTAGGAGGGCAGTCGAAACCACAGTAGAGGCTATGGATTTGCTGGATTTGGGGTATGCCACAGTCGAGAGTATATCCCCACTGTCTCTATCCATAAAAAAGACAAATCTTAAAGTAACTGAACCGGTAGCCGTAATGAGTGATAATGTCCGGTACCGGTCAGTCAACGTACAAGGGCAGAGGGTAGTTATCAATCCAGGATTATCTGTTGGTGATAAAGTGATTTTTTTAAAGGCCAATGCCGGGCAGAACTATGTTGTAATATCGAAAGTGTAGGTGATATTTATGGGAGCATTACCAGATTCCGCCAATTTCAACATTTATGAAGCCAAAAATACAGAATATCCATCAGAAACATTTTTGGTTAATAAAAGCACTGGTAGGATTGAAAAAATCGGTGGAGGCATGGAGGCCATGGAGCAGGCCATTGATATCATACTGAGTGTGGAACGCTATCGGTATCAAATATTCACGTCTAATTTTGGAAACGAGTTATATAAGCTTATTGGGAAACCTCGCGAATACGTGATTAGCATGACTAAGAGGCGCATTCGCGAGGCGTTTTCTATTGATAAGAGAATTATATCCACTAATAATTTTACCTTTGATGAAGATAAAAACGGCACAATTATTAAGTGCGCGTTTGACGTGAAAACTGTATTTGGGACAACAAGGAAGGAGGTGGAAATTTGATTGACTTTAGCAAGAAAACTTATGCAGCAATTCTGGAGGAGCAGAAAGCAAGGGTATCGGATAAGATTGATAAAAGAGAAGGCTCACTGATTTTAACCGCATTAAGCCCTGCCAGCTGGTACATGGAAGGTATGTATCTGGATTTGGATAGAGTACAAAAAAACGCGCGTGCGGAGACAGCAGGTGGAAATGATTTAGATATGATTGTGGCAGAACGCGGAATACAGCGGAAAGGGGCTATCCATGCTGTAAAAAAGGGGATTTTTAATATAATGATTCCAATTGGTTCCCGCTTTTCTGCTCTGGCCGGAAATGAATATATTACATATATTGCCGAGGAATACATTGGGGCCGTAGAAGAGGGATATTCATATTGTATGCGTTGTGAGTTGGCGGGAGAGATTGGAAACAGCTATTCTGGCCAGCTCATTGCTGTGGATTATGTAATTGGGCTTACCAGTGCCAGTCTGACAGATGTTATTGTATACGGGACCGAAGAAGAGCAGGATGATTTTCTGCGCGATAGATATTTTGCAACGTTTGAAGTGGCAGCATTTGGAGGTAATATCGCAGCCTATCGGAATGCTGTTCTTGAAATTGAAGGTGTGGGTGCAGTCCAGGTTTATCCGGCCTGGAAAGGCGGGGGAACAGTGCTATGTAGTATATTAAATGAAAATCTGGAGCCAGCAACAACAGAGCTGGTCAAAAAAGTGCAGGATATTATCTGTCCCTCAGAAGAGGGTGAAATGGAACCGTCAGCAAATGGATATGGGATGGCCCCCATAGGGGCTGTAGCAACAATCTGTACAGGCCAGGCATTAACATTAAACGTATCTCTTAGGGTGACATTTGCATCCAATATTGTGGATGGTGTCGCCACATACAAGAACCAAATAGAAAGCAAGATTGATGGATATTTGAGCTCTGTTCGGTCCGAGTGGGGTAAAGCAATCAAGGGACAGAAAATCCAATATTTAGTAACAGTATATGTTTCCCGTATTATATATGAGATTCTTACAATTAGTGAAATTGTTAATGTAACTGATGTTTTAATAAACGGAGCAGAGCAGGATGTGTCCTGTATCGAAACCAAGGACCTTCAGCAGGTTCCGGTGATGGGAACGGTGACGATCAATGGAAGTTGATTTAAAAAATTTATTACCTGAATGGTTTAAGAGTGTATTAGACTTTCATGAGCTTATGGATACAGAATCAATCGAGCTTGAAAAGCTTGAAAATGATCTACGATTGGTATGGAATAATCTTCACATTCAGACAGCAGATGAAGATACAATTTCTGTTTTTGAGAAACGCTTCGGAATTGTGTATCATTATGGAGAAACCTTGGATTACCGTAGGGCCAGAGTCATGCAAAAGTATAACACAATTGTACCATTCACAATCGGTTTTTTAAAAAGCCGATTGGCTGAGTTATATAGTGATTCTGGATATACACTATCAGTCAATCCGAGTACATGTACAATAACTATTTCTGTTACATCTGACAGATATGGAGCCATTGACTTACTATATGATTTGATTTGGGACATCCTGCCGGCCCATATAAAAATTATTTCCAATCAGCAGGTCACTAATTACATGACAGGAGATATTTATGCATCCTCATTTTTATGTACAGCAAAGATACAGACAATTTAAGGAGGAACCATGGGACAGTATAAAAAATCTACGCTAACCGCAGCTGGAGAAAGATTGGTGGCGCAGGCCATTGGTGGAGAGATAAAGTTAAACATTACAAAGGTAAAGACATCTAATCATCAATATCCGGACGGAACTAATTTTAAATCCTTAGTAGATATGGACGGAATTGTACAAACAATGGTCGGGCCCAAAACTGCGGTTTACAATGATACATTAATACAAACAAGGGCATTATTTAGTAACGAAGAAGTGAAAGAGACATATTATATACATAATATTGGTCTATATGCCATGGATGGAAGTGAAGAGGTCTTATTTAGCATATCCTCTGCCACGACACCGGATGAAATGCCAAAATATGATGGTGTGGCACCAACAACCTGTATTTATAATATCCAAAACACGATATCGGAAACAAGCTCCGTATCATTGACTATTAATCCGGCAGGATATGCGTCAATTGCGGATATAATGGAATTGGATGAAAAAAAGGTTGATAAAACAGGTGATATTTCCGAAACAACAATAAACGCATTAGATGAACCGGCCACGGATGTTCAGTTTCCGGTTCCGGTAGCCGGCGAAAGTACAAAGACATTTCTGGGTAAGGTTAAGAAATTCTTTGAGGACACAAAGAATTGGATGACCGGCGTTTGTTTGATTGGACAGATAGTGAATAACTGTGTGACTGACAATGCTAAATTGCCACTGTCGGCTGCTCAGGGCAAGGTACTGATGGACCTTTATACTGTGCTCAATACCAATTTTAATAATAAGCAAAATCGTGAATGGATATATGCTGCTACCCTGTCAAATAAGAATACCGCATCTGTTGGCGTGAATATAAGAAATTACAGAGAAGCCTGTATAATCATAAATGGCCACAGAAAATCAGGTTCAATAATGATAGTTGATGATGTTCTACATTTCATTGCTCCCGAAGCTGGTACAGGGACTATGGCTTTTATGTACCTGGTTAAAGTCAACATTGTTAACGGAGGATTTGGCCTTTATGTAGAGGCGGCTAACCGAATATGTTTTCTGGAGTCCAATGCATGGCTGGAAAACAGAAATTGGTCTAATTCTTTTAATTTATATATCCGATGATTAAGTTTTGTAGCTATAGAAAATGACTATTTTGTATATATAAAATATGCTCGAAACTGATCATATCCAATCGCGGTAACAATATCTCCCTTAGATAAAGGATACATAAAAGGTGATGCAGTATTGCTTCCACCACCCGAATGATTCCAGCCCACCTGGGTACTATTAACATAGATGTAGCAAGCAGTTGTTCCAAGACTATATACGCCACCACATATGTATCCATCGTTAGGAGCAGTAAATGGCAGTGATACTGATTTATAATTTTTATAGTCTGGCGCTTTAATAATCTTGGTATTGCGCACAGTAAAGCAGTCTGGTCGATATGCTCCCCCTGCCTTATGATTAAAGTACCATAAAATCATAAGGAAAGGGGTTATTTAAATGGATGAAGTAAGATTAAAGGATGAACTTATGGCCAGGCTATCCAATGAGCTGGACCGGCCTGCGCTGCAGGTGATTGATGGGGCATTATCATCGGTGCTCCGAAACTATGAGGTGGCCAAGCGGGAGACAGGATTAAGCACTAATATAATCAGCTTCCCAGAGCTGGACATTTTTATTGGAAAGATGCGGTTTGAAAATTACTCAGCGAGTACGGTCAACCAGTACCAACGATTTTTGACGGATTTATTGGTCTATGTAGGAAAGCCAGTACAGGAGATACAGGACTCTGATATCGTGGAATGCCTTAACTATTACGAACAGGTCCGTCAAATCAGTGCCAGCACTAAGGACCATAAGCGCCGCATTGCAAGCTCATTTTTTGCATTTTTGCATGATAGGGGCTATATTCGTAGGAATCCGATGGCGACCGTAGACCCAATCAAATATATTGCAGAAGTCCGAGAAGCACTGAGCGCCCGTGAAATGGAGAAAATGCGCATAGCTTGCGGGACTGATATTCGCGATAATACCGTGCTGGAGCTGTTTCTTGCAACAGGATGCCGTGTCAGCGAGGTGGTGGGTATGCATATTGAGGATATCGACCTGGTGGCTGGCTGTGTTAAGGTTCTGGGAAAAGGACAGAAGGAGAGGATTGTATTTTTTTCGGAGCGTGCGTTGGAATATCTGGAGCAGTATCTGGGGGACCGAAGAACTGGGGCTGTCATACTTTCAAGGCGGGCACCACATCAGGGGTTGAAAAAGAATGCCCTGGAAAACATAATCCGAAAGATTGCTGCACGCGCAGGGCTGGGAAAGCGAGTGTTTCCACATCTTTTGAGGCACACATTTGCAACCAGGGCCCTTAACAAAGGTATGCCGCTGCCAACTCTGTGCGACCTTATGGGACATGCCAGTGTAGAGACCACGCGAATATACGCCAAAAACAGCGGCGCTAAGATGAAATATGAGTATGATATGTATGCGGCCGGATAGAAAATAATACAAAATAGAATTTTTGAAAGCCTGCCTGCAGGGAGGTTTATTAATTGTACCCTTGTACAGCTGTTGAGCACAGTTACAATTGCATGGTATTGTTATGCAGGCTGTTTTTGGGGCTATCAAGGCGTTATACCAAGATTACAAATAATGGCATTGTTGATTCCTATTCTGGAGATGCAGTCATTAATTTGGACTGGGTAAGGGCTGGGACTGTAGTTTATAAAGTTCTTAATGGTACGTGTTTTGTCGATTTTGACATCACTGTAAAGGCGATTACAGCAGTAAATACTCTAATAGTAAGTGGATTGCCTACCTCAACAATAGTCAGGCATGGACGCATTGCAGGCTGGGAAAACGGAAATATTTCTATGCCCTTTTATTTGAATAATACTGACATCATTGCTAATCCTTGCAGTGCAGGCCGGTATGCGGGTTGTTTTTCTTTTTCTATAATATAACCATTTTATAGCAATTATAAGCTATGCCAATCCAAAGCGTAGACAGTATGTGTATCTGATGTAACGAATTTCAATCGGCCATCTGTATCCAGATATAACGCTCCTCCGTTGGACCCAGAATTATGAAATCCGTAACCAGCACGGGTAGAATTATTTTCTTTCCACGGAGCTTCAGACACAAATTGCATGTTTAGATAAGCCCTATCATCTATGCCTGCATAAGTAATAACATACTGTTGACCAGTATATACGTTTTTTCCATACCCGGCCTTACTTGATAAATTGGTATTGAACACAGTAATAAAAATGCAGAAAAATGAGTTTTGCTTGAATTTTTATACTGATGTGCGCAATACCAATTTAATTAACCCATTGGTTATAAAAACATTTACATATTCACAATCCATAACTCTTGCGCCTAATGGTGGACAGGAGATACGTATCCCGATTACTGTACCGGATGGCTATATGTTTCTATGCGTTACCAATGTAAAAAGCAATGGGAACGTTGCATACGCATGTTACATAGCGTCATCTTCAAACGTCCTGACTTGTTTCGTGGGCAATGACCGAAATGAGCAGAAAATAATCCCGCAGGGTATTTCCGCAGATGCGCTGTTCGTGAAAAAATGGTGGTGAATATAGTGGATTAAAAATCAATATGATATTCGAGCTCTACTCGCTGGGATGTTACATTCGTACCATCAAGATTCATTAGCTGGATGCTCCTGTCGCTATTGCCAATCCGAATACGCACCCATTTTTGGTTCGTAATATCGTAAGTATATTCGTATACAATTTGATAAGGATTCGCGCTCTCAGGAAGATATCCAACAATATTTCCGTTCGGGATAGCAGATGGATAGCATGTAAAATGCGCAGAGTACCGAAACTGTCCGTTGCTCATTTTGCTTACATTGTGGTAACCATCTGTGACCTGTCCAGTACTTACACCAGTCACATCTGCAATCGTATAAAATTCGCTTTGAGATTTTTGCGTTATCTTGGTATAACACACACTAAATACGAAGATTCAAGGCCCGAAGGGGCTTTTTTATATACATAAAAATACATAATTCAAAGAAAGAAGGTATTATCCATGGAAAAAATCAGAATTGGAAAGGAAAAACGACTATATGAAATCAGCAGTATCCGGCCAGAATCGGCCAACGTCTTGGAAATCGTCTTTGCCGGCGCAATCCCGGCCATATGGGGCGACATTACAATCTATACGGATGATGGTACAGAGGCCACCACCCTGCACGGCTATGAGACAGTGTGGAAGCAGGAAGGAAATCGGGTATGGTTATCCAATGACGGAAGTGTTTACACACCTCCGGTCCCTCCGGATCCAGCGGTACCGCCAGAACCATATGTGCCGACACTGGCAGAGGCACAGGACAATAAAAAGGCCGAGGTAAATGCGGCCTGTGAGGCCATGATTGTATCAGGGGTTAATGTAACATTGGCAAATGGAACCGTGGAGCATTTTGACCTCAAGGAGCGCGACCAGCTCAATTTATTTGGAAAGCAGATCCAGGTCAACGCGGGAGTGGAAAGCATCGAATACCATACAGACACCAACCCTACGACCAACTGTAAGTACTACAGCAACGCAGATATGCAGTCTATCATCCAGTCGGCCATGTGGCACGTCAGCTACCACCAGACATACTGCATCAGTCTTAAGGTATGGATTGATGCTTGCCAAACCATTGAGGAGGTCCAGGAAATATTTTATGGTGCGGACGTGCCAAAACAGTACCAGTCTGAGGTCCTTAATGTGTATCTTACCCACATAGCAGCCGAGATGGTGGTGGATAATGGTACGCCGACGAGTTAATAAGTATGCCACACTGTGGAGCATGGGAGGACTGCTGTACATAGCCTTAGAGTTACTGTGGCGCGGGTATAGTCATTGGACAATGTTTATACTGGGTGGCCTGTGTTTTATTGGCCTGGGACTGATTAATGAGGTCCTGCCATGGGATATGCCCTTATGGCAGCAGGTTGTGATTGGCGCCGGTATTATTACAGTGCTGGAGTTTTTGACTGGATGTGTAGTTAATTTGTGGTTGGGCTGGGGCGTATGGGATTACAGTAATAAGCCGGGTAATATCCTGGGGCAGATATGTCCGCAGTTCTTCCTGCTGTGGCTGCCGGTAAGCCTGGCTGGGATAGTACTGGATGACTGGCTGAGGCACTGGTGGTTTAGGGAGGAGCGGCCACATTATAAAATAATAAGTAGAAAGGTAGAAGAAAAATGAAAAGAGAATATGTGATTACAGTACAGGGGGCACTGGCAGCAGCTGGTGCCTTTTTGAGTGCGAAGTTGGGTTTCCTGTATCCGGTTCTTTGCGTCCTAATGGGCATGATGGTGCTGGACTACATAACTGGGATGTTGGCCAGTAAAAATGAGGCCATAGACCATCCGGGAGATGCCGGGTATGGGTGGAGTTCCAGCAAGGGCGCCAAGGGCATCATCAAGAAGGTGGGGTACCTGTGCGTGATTGCCGCGGCCATGGTCGTGGATTATGTCATCGTATCCGTAGCCGGGGGCCTGGGGATGCAGGTATCCGCGAAGGCTTTCTTCGGGCTCCTGGTGGCGGTCTGGTACCTGCTGAACGAGCTGCTGTCCATCATTGAGAACGCAGGCCGGATGGGCGCTAACGTGCCGGAATGGCTGCGCAGCTATATCGCGGTCCTGAAGGATAAGATTGACAATACGGATTATCAGGGAGGCAGCAGGACATAAAAGGAGGAGGTCCGTATATCTCCCACCGCGGGGGTAAGCGGGCGTTGCGATATCGCAACCCGTGACGTCACAACTTATTATGGCTCAGGGATATTCCTGGGCCTTTTTAGATTGGAGGATAACATGACAGCATTAGCAAAGAGACAGGCCGTAATCGACAAATATGCAGAGATTATAGGCCGCAATATATACAGCCAGTCGTTGAGGGACTACTGCTATAAAGCATATAAAGATGGAAATTATTACAGCGATTGCAGCAGTTCTATTTGTTATGCCTACAAAGAGGCAGGACAGGGATTTGGTATTACCAATACCGCAGGAATGTACAACTCCCCTAAACTGACCACTGTGGATGCAGGCATAGCCCAGGGAATCCCTGATATTTCCCGGATTCTGCCTGGGGACATGCTGCTTTTTGCCGGAACGGATGCAAGCCGGCCGAAACGGATTGGCCATGTTGAGATGTACTGTGGTAATGGTATTATCTGTGGCCACGGTTCCGGCAGGCCATCGTATAAGGACTTGACCGCATACTGCAGGAGCCGGTACAATTCCTGGGCCTCAGGTGGGTGGCGCAAGGGCCTGGTATGTGTGCGCAGATGCATACAGGATGATATAGCGCAGGAGCCGGAGCAACCAAAGAAATCCGGCTGGGAGCAGAGGCCCGATGGGGCCTGGAGCTTTTACCTGGGCAACACCGGGAATCCAGTTAAGAATAGCTGGTACCTGGATGAGGACGGGAAGTGGTATTGGTTCGACGGTGCCGGCACTATGGTATCCAACACATGGTATCGGTATAAAGGTGACTGGTATTATCTAGGGGCGGATGGAGCTATGGTCAGGGGCCTGCAGGCCAGCGGGGGGAAGTGGTATTTCCTGGACCAGGACGGCAAACTGACCATGGAGCCGGTAACACTTACGCCAGACCAGGATGGAGCACTACAATGGCCAGCATTAGCTGACTAACATTTATCAAAACGAAAAGACATCGCTTTCTCATTTGCTGTGAGGGCGATGTCTTTAACCAAATTTGTATTTCTCCCTAGCACTGTCCGGCCGGGCGTTTCCCAGCCTATTCCCGGACCGGGTTCGGGAGGCTAAATTAGTTCCCAGCAAGCCCAGTAATCATATTCCTCGCCGTCCACTGTTATAATGTTGTTTTTGAAAAAATCTTGGAGCCATGCATCGTAGGCTTCTGGGCTGTCACACTCAAAGTTTTTCTTTTTCAGCCATTTCGTCAACGTGGAAACATTTGAAAACGATAATTCTATGCACATGCAAGTCTCTCTTTCTGCCCTCGTAACCTCCGGGGCGGGTATAATAATCGCGCTAAGATGTTAACGTAACCATGGTATCTACCTTTCCGGGACATCTGTAGGATTTAATATCTGGGTAGTCAAGATATTTTCTGTAACCAAGATTATATAGCTTCGTTTCTACCAATTCCACCTCTTTGTTTGAATCAACTTCTACAATATCAATTATGGACCCATGTATGATTTTCATATTCTTCTCAGCTTTCTCCCCTGGAAACCGCCAGGGGCCGGATGTGCCTTATTTTACGTTTTCGATAACGTATTTAGCACTGGTTAATGACTCAAATTGCTTTAAAAGATTATTCATCCCATTGTGGTATTCCTCTATTGTCATCTTGCCCGAATGAATCATATTCTGACAAATGGAATCTGTTTTATCAATTTTTTTGTTTATAATAGATACTGCATAGGCTATCTGCTTTTCTGTTCCCTCTAAATTTAATTCACACTTAAATACTACTAATGGCCTCATTGAACTTCTCATTGTTATAGTGGTTTTCATATCGTTACCTCCTGATTTTTGTTTGCCGTTCTCTTAACTTCTGACTATATTATAACCTATTATTAGGGTAATGTCAAGATGGTTTTATCCTAATTTTAGAATATTTTTTTGTTGACATATTTCGCCTATATGATAAGATACATAATAGGAGGTGATGATATGGTGAGATATAAGATAGATGTATTTGAAGAAATGAAAAAGCATGGTTTTAATCAGACGAAAATACAGCGAGAAAATCTGTTACCTAAGCAAACCATGAGTAATATAAAGGCTGGAAAATCAATCACACTTGAAACACTGAATAAAATATGCCTTATGTGCAGAAAGCAACCAGGGGATATTATTGAGGTTATTCCGACTGATGAAGAGAAAATAAAATATTATTAAAACTATTGACAATATCCTAATAATAGGGTATAATAAATGTAGTTAAGGAAGAAACAAAACCTTAACGAATGGCCGGGGCAAGTCGGGGAAAGGAGGAACACATGAACGTGAACATGTCGGAAACAGCAAGATTAATCCTGGGATTAAGGAATGCCGGGTGGGATGAAAAGGATATAAATGATTTTATCTTATACATCGAAACCGGAGAGGAACAGTACAAACCACAGCAAAAAAATAAGCCTACGGAATAGGCTTAAGGGAATGAACCAAGGGAGGGCGGGCTTGCCACCGCTCCCCCGATTCAATACATAGTATAGCAAATAATTAAGGTGATTGCAATAGAGCCAAGAACGGCGGGAGGTAAACAGATGGCAGATAGATATATGCATTATGGAGTAGAGGTTATTAGGCAGTACGTAGGCAGTTTTAGGGATGAGTTAAAAAAGCAAGGGCTTGCTTATGTTGATTTAGCAATTGCTCCCGATATTGATGTGGTAGTATATAATACCATAAAAGGTAAAAGATATGCACTTATCTGTCCACAGAGCTGTCCTGATGACTATTCGGAATTAGTGTATATCACAGAACAGACACCGGATGATTGCAATTGGATGCTCCTGGCTGAGGACATAGAGGCGCAGCACAAAGGTGAGGCCCCAAAACTGCAAAAGACCCGTGTCAAAATGCTTTTGGAGGCGGCAGAAAAAGTTTATTATGCCAATCGACCGGATCCAATCAATTCGTTTAGTACAGAGGTATCAATGTCAGGAGACGAGATGATACAAGATTTAAAAGTCATTCTGGCTGGCTGGGGCATTGACAGTATGGATTTAGTCAAGATGGATCATTCAGATGTTAATACGGCTTTTTGGAATAAATTAACTGAATAGAAAAATACATCTAAAAATGAAGCGGGTACCGGTTGAACCGTGCCCGCTTTTTTTAATTATATTAGGCCATTTTTTTTCTATCGGTCGCAGCATCCATGATACACTCTAAAATTTCGTTTGCAAGTTCGGCGTTAGATTTTAAAAATATTCGGGCATTATCAGCCCCTTGCCCTAATTTGGTCTCATGATAAGAATACCATGAACCGCTTTTATCAATTATTCCAAGTTTTACCCCTATTTCAAGCAGTTCACTTTCTGTTGATATACCCTCGCCGAATAGTATATCAAATTCAGTCTCTTTAAACGGAGGAGCCACTTTGTTTTTGACAACACGAACCTTAACATGGTTTCCAATTATTTTATCCCCTTGTTTCAAAGTCTCTTTTTTACGAATATCCAAACGAACAGAAGCATAGAATTTCAGCGCTTTACCGCCTGATGTCACTTCGTTGTTCCCACCACTAAAATTGGTGGATACTTTTTCACGTAACTGGTTGATAAAAACAATGGTGCATCCGGATTTGTTGAGAATACCAGTCAATTTTCTAAGGGCTTGAGACATAAGCCGCGCCTGGAGCCCGACATGGGAATCTCCCATCTCTCCGTCAATCTCTGCTTTTGGAACGAGAGCTGCCACAGAGTCCACGATTATGATATCCATGGCTCCGGAACGGATTAGCCTCTCGGCAATATCCAAGGCCTGCTCGCCGTTATCCGGCTGGGAGATATACAGGTTATCAATATCCACTCCTATGTTTTTTGCATATGTAGGATCCAGGGCATGCTCCGCATCAATGAAGCCTGCAATTCCTCCTCGCTTCTGTACCTCTGCTACCATGTGCAGGGCCACCGTGGTCTTGCCTGATGACTCAGGGCCATATACTTCTACAATTCTGCCCTTGGGAATACCATTGCATCCAAGAGCAAGATTCAGACCGATGGATCCGGACGAAAAAGTTTCCACATCCATTTCCGTACAATTCCCAAGCTTTATCAAAGCCCCCCTTCCAAATTCCTTCTCAATTTTTGCAATAGCTGCCCGAATCGCTTCTGACTTTTCTGTTTGTTCTACCATGTTATGCACTCCTCTCATAAAACAGAACACACGTTCTTTTCCATATAGTAGCATAGTGGAAATCAGATTGCAATAGGGAGGGGGTTAAAAAAACAGAACAAATGTTCTTTTGGGTTTAGCTTGATAAAGAATCTTCATATATATATGTAAATTGCTTTAACTAGCAACGTACTAATTAACATTCATATTTTTATATACATATTTATAGCAATTCATAACTTTATGAACGAAGTGTGAATACGGAAGAAATATCTGGCCATATTGAGAGAACGCTGTAAATACGTTGTTTTGTTGTATGGTATGTTTTTTCAAAAGTGCAAGTCAGGTATTAGATAATAACATAATAATCAACGCTATAATAAACACTACTCTATTTTTTCTATTTCTGTTCGGAACCATTCTAAATCCAAGTGGGTATACACCCGGTCCGTTAGGTCTGAAATACTATGTCCCATAATTTTTTTCCTGGCAAAGTCATCCATCTTATTTTTCTTTGCCATAGTCGAGAATGTATGCCTCCCATCGTGCAGCACATGGTCTTTGATACCCAGTTCTTTGTATTCTTTTAATAGCCCATATCGAAATGAATTGTCCGTATAAGCATATTGACCTTTATGCGGGATTTTACGGCCGAATAGGATATTGCGCCCTATATCCTGCGCTTCTTTGTAATAATGCTCTACAATAGGAATGATTCTGGAATGTATGGGAACGGTCCTATCCACTCCAGCTTCCGTCTTGGAGCCGCTGGTAAATGTACGGTTTTGTAGATCTACATTATCTATCTCGATGTTAAGCACTTCGTTGGGACGCCAACCGGAATAGAATTGTACCAGGGTCATGTCAATAAAGAGGGTTCCGGAATGTCGCCATAAGATGTCCCTTTCGGCCTGCGTGTAAGGTCGGCCCTCGCGGTGTACAATATCAAATTTAAGTTCAAAGGTGCGCGCATAGTTTACCGTAAGGATGCGAAGGAATACGGAATGATCATACATCATATTCAGCAGGCCTTTGATATTGCTTTTCATATTTGGCGTGGCAGTCACAACCTGGCCTTTGGTTTTTCCGCGGGTTCCAATTCTGGACGCATTTTCAATTACTTCTTTTAGCATAGCAGGGCTGGTATCCAATACCCGGATTTTGTATAGGGGGGATAAATAAGCAAACTCCATTTCGTATTTTTTTCGCATGGAATCAGGATAGTTATTCACTTTCATATGGTGTTCAAGCCATTTTTCAAATAGTTCTTTTACAGTTATGTTGCTATTTAATCCTCCGGGACTCTTACGGTATTGCATGACAGCGTTATATGCGTCTATTTTCTCCGCAAATGTTCCTAACAGCTCATACTTATAATGGGATGAGCCCTTTTCATCATTGAATACCTGTGTTGGGTTTACAAGGGCAGCATAGGGCTTTCTTCGGTTGCCATTAAGCTTCCTAATAGTCCCGTAACCATTTGGGAGTCGGAATGTCAGTTCTTCCTGCTTTTTTGGGCGTCCACGCTTAGGAGCAGGAGTTGTACTGAGTGGAAATCCGCAGTGTGGGCAGGAGGAGGCGCGGTCGCTTACCTGGCCAGAACATTCTGGACATTGAATCAGTGCCATATTTATCATCCTTTCTGTTGCGATATCGCAATAACTCTTAAAAATGAGTACAAAAATACACCCATTGCCATAACGGATGCCAGATGATATAATATGGTTGTTGAGGCCGATATTATACCGTGGCTCCAGCCCGGCAATAGTATCATCAAAAGCTCTTGTGTTGGTAGCACAGGGGCTTTTTGTTTTATTCTTCTGGAGACTTATCTAATTTCTTGCATATATCATCAAGATATTTGATAATGATCTCATTCTGCTCCATGATTACAAGATTTGATGAGAGAAGCTTCTGCTCATCATTTCTTGTTATAGCATTTGCCATTGGGCCAATACTAAAACTGATTGCAGATTTGAGCTGTTGTGCATTCTTTGACAGTGGGTATTTACGCTTATCATTATCGAATGCAGATGCGCTTGGCGTAGGGGTTGGCGATGCCGTTTTATTCGCTCCGAATATTCCCATGATGCCGTCCTCCTTTGTATTTAAAATTTTCTTCTTAATTCAATAACCTTTCCTATAATGGTGACAGGTAGAGAGGTTATATCATCCAGAGTATAAAGTTTTGGTGAGTAGGCCGGGTTATTGGGCACCAGCCGGATGCTCCCATCGTCATATTTATATAGCTTCTTGCAGGTGGCTTCATTACCATTGATTAAAACAACCACTGTCTCTCCGTTTTCTGCGTCTGGTTGCTCTTTTACAATGACCGTATCACCATCGCATATATTGGGTTCCATGGATTGGCCTTTGATGCGAAGGCCGAAAAGCTTTCCTTGACGAGCCATATCTTCTGTTACTTCTTCTTCGTCAATGATATCCTCTACGGCATCTATGGGGATGCCGGCAGCTACGGAACCAAGGACTTTAATGATTACGCCCTTTTTATGGTTGGATAACTCTATTGAGTGATTTTTGTTATCAATGTCTCCATCCATTAGATACGAAGGTGTTGTATTGAATACCTTAGAAAATGCAGTAATCTTGCTTTGTGGTAAATCAACCTTTCCAGCTTCTATTTTGGCAATCGAGGTTTTGTCAGCATATCCGACTTTTTTGGCAAGTTCTTCTTGTGACCAACCTAGTTGATTTCTCATTTTTTTTATTCTATCATACATGCTTTCCATATTGCATACCTCCGTATGGCTTAATAATATCATGAAAAAGAATAAAATTCAACATTTTTATAAAAAATAGTTGACAGTTATTCTACTGCGAGTTATTATAATTACAGGTTGAATGTAATGCAACCAAAAAGGACAGGAGGTGAGAAAATGACAAATTCTGATGCACTAAGAAAACGAATTTCTGAATCGGGCATTTCAATTTCTTTTATTGCAAAAAAGGTAGGTATAACAAGGGAGGCCTTTTACAACAAGATGAATAATGAGACGGAATTTAAAGCCTCTGAGATTTCCTGTTTAAAAGAGATTCTGAGTTTATCAAGTGAAGAGAGGGATGCAATTTTTTTTGCAAACGAGGTTGAATTTAAAGCAACCTAGAAAGGAGTAAATAAAATGGATGCAGAAAAGCATGTCAGAGAAAAAGAACGGCTAAATCAGGCATTGAACGGTAATCTCGACAAAATAACTGAGGACATAAAGAATGTCCTCAGAAAGAATAATATTGATTTATCGCCTGGTTTAGCCATTGACACTTGTGTTTACGTTATCGAAGAATTACATCTTGAAAAGCTTAATCTGCCTTCAAGGTTCGTACCGTAATAGCAGGCACTTGTAGATTGAATAAACATAGTTTTTGTCACCTTCCATATGTATTCCGATGGCATTCGGTAACTACAGTATATGGCAGGGGGAGACAATATGCAAGAAAGGAGTGTGAGAGAATGCGTCCAAATCGAATTAGAACCAAAACAGCAGCGAAAATCTTTGGGGTGGACGTGCCTTATCTTATTGAAAAGGTAAGAGTTGGAAAGTATCCCATCGGTATTTATGAGAAGCACGGGAAGCGGGCGCACGTAGTAATACAGACAAACTTAGTAGCTCAGTATTTGGGCAGAACTATGGAGGAGATTGACGCTGCTGTTATAGAAATAGAAGGAGGACAAGCACAATGACAAAAGTAACTGAGTTAGCCATCCGCGCCAAAGCAGCGGTCCAGTATCCTGGCTGGCGCGTGGATTTTGTGGGACCGGCCACCGCGGTGATGACCAATATCATGGGGCACAGGCGTATGGTGACCTTCCGATGGTGCAGGAGGCGCCGAGACGGCCCAATCATGAGGACAGCTAAATGGATTGTACCGGCGGTTATCTGGCTGCTGGGGATGTGGATGGTAGCTATCGTGGTCATGGCGCTGGCCATGGGCGTGAGACTGTGAGAGGAGGATATGAGGATGAAAACATATAAAGTGTTTTTAACAAGGAGTAGGGAAGCGTCCAGCCTTCTGGCAGATGCTCTTTGGGAACAGTATAAGCAGAATGAAGGATGTTCAAGTGGCTTTGGTTGTGCTGATAATGATGACCGGATTCCTGTATTGTATTACAACTGTGGTTATTTTTACGCGATGGTCGAGTATGAGAGTGAAAGACCAAAGTATGAGCTGATATTTGCATAGAAGGGAGGTGAGGAGAAATGTTTGGAGACATAAAGAGCATTGCGGAGCTGGCGGTCAGGGATTGGTGCCGTTCCATCGGGCTGGACATGCGTTATATCAAGCTGGGCATGGATGGCAACGAGGCCATGATAGAGGACGACTTCGGCAACACGCTGCGGCTGGTATATGACAACGATACCAAGTCTGTCTATGTCAAGGAGTAGGGAGGTGTTAGGACAATGAAAAAGAAGGATGACTTAGAGGCCATTGTAGACCTGCTACATGAATGGTGTGAGGAATATGGAGAAGAATATGCTTCCATCTGCATTATTAACGGTATGGGACGCGCAATCAATGACCCTGCATTACCTGCCGATGAACAGGTTTATATATTGAAAGATTACAAAAAGATGGACCCCAGACGGGTGGAGCCGTTCGAAGTCCAGGTAACTAAAAATTATTTACAACCTTAGTATAAGAGAGAAAGGAGGAAAAATCAATGCCAGATTTGAAATACAACATCATCCAGACTCTGGCTGTGCTTCCTGCGGTCGGGAAATGGCACAAGGAGCTGAACCTGATTGAGTGGGGAGACCGGAAAGCCAAGTACGACATCCGGGGATGGAATAAGGACCGGTCAGAGATGACAAAAGGAATCACACTGTCAAAAGAAGAGATGGAATACCTAAAAGAAAGTATAGGAGGAATTGAGATATGACAATCACAGCCGTATTTGAAAGTTTAGAGGAGATGCAGGAGTTTGCGGGTAAGTTAAACGGAGGTAGCATCCAGGGAGCCGTGCAGGAATTTATAAAGGGGGAAGATATATATAGGACATCCGAAACCAAACAGCAAACATGCATGCAGGATAAAATATCAGAAGACAGAGAAACGCCTGAGGATGCCGATGAACCCATGGAACCAACGACAGAACAGAAGGATGAGGGACCAGGATATACCCTGGTACAGGTCCGGGAGAAGCTGTCAGAGCTGCAGAAGGCAGGGAAGCGTGCAAAGGTACAGGAACTGATAGCCGGGTTTGGTGTGAAGAAACTGACGGAAGTCCCTGAGGACAGGTATACAGAGCTTATGCAGAAGGCGGGTGAGCTGTAATGCCGGATACACATGCAAGGCTGAGTGCAAGCAGTGCTAAGCGGTGGATGTCCTGCCCTCCCTCCGTAAGATTGGAAGAGCAGTTCCCTGATAGCGGCAGTGAGTATGCCGCTGAGGGAACCCTGGCCCACAATCTGGCGGAAATCATCCTGCGTTACAACAATGGAGAGATAAGCAAAAAGGCATTCTCAACCCGGTTTAATAAAATCAAGGCTGACCCGATGTACAACAGGGAGATGCAGGATTACATAGAAGACTACACCCAGCGTGTCTGGGAGATTGTCAATGAGGTGAAAGCCGCCTGCCCGGATGCCCGGGTACTGTTCGAGCAGCGTCTGGATGTCTCTGAGTATGTCCCGGATGGGTTTGGGACGGGGGATGTTGTAATTGTAGCGGATGATATGGTCAACATCATTGACCTGAAATATGGCAAGGGTGTGGGGGTATCTGCAAAGGACAACCCGCAGCTCAGGCTATATGGCCTTGGTGCTTACCTGGAACATTCCATGCTGTATGACATCCGCAGGATACAGATGACCATTATCCAGCCCCGCCTGGAAAACATCTCCGTGGAGGAGCTGACAGCGGAGGAGCTGTTAGACTGGGCGGAACGAGAGGTACGGCCGAAGGCGGCGCAGGCTTATGCCGGGGAAGGGGAGTTCAAGGTAGGAGACCACTGCCGGTTCTGCAAGGCCAGAGTCACCTGCAGGGCCCGTGCAGAGTATAACCTGGAACTGACGAAGCTGGATTTCGTTGACCCGGCTCTCCTCACTGACGAGGAAATAGGAGAAGTACTCAGGAGGGCTGACGAGCTTGACCACTGGGTGAAGGACGTCACAGGATTTGCCCTGGCAGAAGCCCTTAAGGGAACGAAATATGAAGGCTGGAAGCTGGTGGAAGGCACCAGCCGCCGGAGATATACCGACCAGGATGCAATTGCTATGCGTCTGACAACAGAGGGCTGGGAAGAGGACGAAATTTACAAGCCGCAGGAGCTTATAGGCATTACGGAGATGACAAAACTGATTGGAAAGAAGAAATTCGAGGAGCTGCTGTCCGGCCTGGTCATTAAGCCGGAAGGGAAACCGACCCTCGCACCGGAATCGGACAAACGACCGGAACTGAATAGAGTAGCCGAAGCAAAGCAGGACTTTGATAATAAAATGGACGAATAAAAAGGAGATTGAATATTATGAGTGAAGAAAGAAAAGTAACTAAGGTAACCACAGGAACCGTGAGATTTTCATATTTACATGTATTTGAACCATGGGCGGCCCAGGAAGGGCAGGAGAAGCGTTACTCCGTCTGCCTGCTGATTCCCAAGTCTGACAAAAAAACATTAGGCAAGATTAAGGAAGCCATCGAAGCGGCCAAAAAGGAAGGCGCCGCCAACAAGTTCAAAGGAAAAACAGCCGGGCTTAAACTTCCGCTGCGTGACGGTGACGAGGAACGTGCGGATGATTACCCGGAATACACTGGGATGTATTTCATAAATGCGAACAGCAACCGTAAGCCCATCCTTCTGGACCAGGACAACAATGAGATACTTGACCAGACCGAGATGTACAGCGGCTGCTGGGGACAGGCCTCTATCAATTTCTTTCCCTTCAACAGCAATGGTAACAAGGGTATCGCCGTAGGTTTGAACGCCCTTAAGAAGAAAAGGGACGATGAGCCGCTTGGAGGGACCATCACGGTGGATTCCGCAATCAGTGACTTTGAGGACAGCGACGACGGATTTGATGATGACCTGTTAGGATGATGACTTATGACAATGAATGTGGACATAGAAACCTATTCCAGCATTGATATTAGGGAGGCAGGGGTGTATGCATATGCATCCGCCCCTGACTTCGAGATACTGTTGATAGGATACCGGTATGACGGGCAGGGCGTGAAGGTGATTGACCTGACGGATCCATTGACGGACCCGGAACGGGATTTCCCAGACTTTTGGGAAGGCCTGTACAGTCCGGATGTAATCAAGACGGCATATAATGCCAACTTTGAAAGGACCTGCCTTGCCTCCTGGCTGGGCAGGCCGATGCCCCCAGAGCAGTGGCGGTGCACGGCAGTACATGCCGCAACCCTTGGCCTTCCAGGGACACTGGGAGGGGTGGGAGAAGCCCTGGGGCTTCCGGAGGATAAGCAGAAGGATAAGATAGGTAAAAGCCTGATACAGTACTTCTGTAAGCCCTGTAAGCCGACCAAGACCAATGGAATGCGTAGCAGAAACCTCCCGGAATACGCCCCAGATAAATGGCAGTTGTTTATTGAGTACAACAGGCAGGATGTAGTCGCCGAGGCAACCATCCGCGAAAAGCTGCAGATATACCCAGTCGCCAGGCAGGAGCAGGAATTGTGGAACCTGGACCAGCACATCAATGACCATGGTGTACGTCTGGATATGGATCTGGCAGATAAGATAATCCAGTATGACGGGATTTATCAGGAGCGACTCAAGCAGGAGGCAAGGAAACTCACGGGACTTAATAATCCGAACAGTTTGCCCCAATTGAAGATGTGGTTTTTTATGACATACGGGCTTGATGTTCCCAGTATCACCAAGGACAGCATACCGGTGATTGAGGCACAGCTGAAGGAATTGAAAACCACACATGATGTCCTTCCAGGACTGAGGATGCTACAAATACGGAAGGAACTGGGAAAGACATCTGTTAAGAAATACCAGGCCATGAGGCATGCAGTCTGCCCAGATGGATACCTGAGGGGAATCCTGCAGTTCTATGGAGCCAATCGGACCGGGCGGTGGGCCGGGCGCATCGTGCAGGTACACAACTTGCCTCAGAACAAAATACCTGATCTGGACCTGGCAAGGGAGTTGGTGAAGCAGGAGGATTTTGACACCCTGGAACTGCTGTTTGAAGGGATACCGTTTGTGTTCTCACAGCTTATACGGACCGCCTTTATCCCGTCAGAAGGATACCGGTTCGTGGTCAGCGACTTTTCTGCCATTGAGGCCAGGGTGATTGCATGGCTGGCAGATGAGAAGTGGCGCCTGAATGTGTTCAGGACCCACGGAAAGATATACGAGGCCTCCGCTGCCCAGATGTTCCATGTGCCGATTGAGAACATCAAGAAGGGAAGCCGGCTGAGGCAGCAGGGAAAGGTGGCTGAGCTTGCCCTGGGGTATGGCGGGGGCTTTGGTGCCATGAAAGCCATGGATAAGGCGGGCACCATTCCAGATGACGAGATACCCATGATTATAGCAAACTGGCGTAAGGCCAGCCCGAACATATGCAAGTTATGGCGGAATGCGGAGGCAGCCGCCCGTGCAGCCATAGAAGAACGGAGGACCATAAAACTGAAACACGGCCTGAGTTTTTCCTATATTAACAGGATACTATTCATTGGACTGCCATCCGGAAGGAAATTGGCATATTATGACACCCGGATAGAGGATGACGAGAAAGGAAAGAGCGTCATAACATACGCAGGTGTGGACCAGGAAACAAAGAAATGGGGACGCCTTAAGACCTGGGGCGGAAAGCTTGTGGAGAATATCGTACAGGCCACGGCAAGAGACTGCCTGGCAGTGACCATGGAACGTGTTTCTGGTGCAGGATATCAGATTGTTATGCATGTACATGATGAAATTATCGTGGATGTGCCGGAAACGGACATAGATGCCCTGGAGAAGATAACAGCCATCATGGCACAGCCAGTACCATGGGCGCAGGAGCTGCCCTTGCGCGGGGATGGTTATGAAACCCCATTTTATAAGAAGGATTAAAGGAGGGATACAGGATGCAAGTCTCCAGCATTGCGGATTACAGGATGGCAGTTAAGCACGACGGGACAATCACCCTGGCAACAGGGCGGAGCCGCATGGAAAAGAACTGGAAGAATAAGAGCTATTCCTGGTCCCAGCTATTGAAACGTCTGGAAACACCTGTCAGGACCCATGAGACACTGGCGGAATACATGAAGATGCCAAAGGATGAACAGGACCGTATCAAGGACGTGGGTGGGTTTGTTGGAGGGGCTCTGAAAGGCGGGAGACGTAAGGCAGATACGGTAGATAGCCGGCAGTTGATTACATTGGATGCAGATTACGCCCCAGCAGGCCTCATGGAGGATATAGCACTTTTAGCTTATTATGCCTATGCCATGTACACTACTCATAAGCACAGTCCGGAAAAACCGCGTCTGAGGTTCGTGATACCAATGGACCGTCCGGTCACAGCGGATGAATACGAGGCCATAGCCAGGAAACTGGCTGAAGAGATAGGAATTGATTATTTCGATGATACAACATACCAGCCTTCCCGGCTGATGTACTGGCCATCCGCGGCGGCAGATGGGGAATATTTGTTCCATTATGAGGACCTGCCATGGTTGTCTGCAGATAACATCCTGAGACGTTACCATGACTGGACGGATACCAGTTACTGGCCAGAGAGCAGCCGGGCAAAGGAATCCAGGGTTAAACAAGCTAAGAAGCAGGGTGACCCAACGGAAAAGGCGGGACTGATTGGTGCATTCTGCCGAACTTATGACGTGGAGGATGCCATTGCAGCCTTTCTGCCGGAGGTATACGTCAAATGTGACCTGCCAGAAAGATATACCTATGCTGAGGGCTCCACAGCCTCTGGGCTTGTTATATACGAGGACGGAAGGTTTGCATATAGTAACCATTCAACGGACCCGGCCTGTGGGAAGCTCTGTAATGCGTTTGACCTGGTTCGTATCCATAAGTACGGAATACAGGATGAAGATGCGGCGCCGGGGACTCCTACGACGAAACTGCCATCCTACAAGGCAATGATGGAACTGGTGCAAAGGGATAAGGAGACAACGCTGACAGTCGCCAGAGAACGTGCGGAGCTGGCCAGGGAGGACTTCGCTGACACATGCGATACGGAAGAGGATGATTCCTGGAAAAGCCGACTGTCAAAGGACAAGAAGGGACTGGAACCCAGCTTAAACAATCTGCTGCTCATCATGCGGCATGACCAGGGGTTGAAAGGCATTCGTTTCAACCAGATGGCGGATAACCTGGAAATCAAGGGTCCCGTTCCATGGAAAAGTCCTTCCCGTTTCTGGCGGGATGCGGATGACGCACAATTGGAGGCATATTTAAGCATGACGTACACGGAATTTCCAAAAGCAAAGATACTGACAGCAATCACAAAGGCAGCCGATGACCGGAGTTACCACCCTGTAAGAGAGTATCTGGACAGCCTTCCTGAGTGGGATGGCATACCGCGTGTGGACACGCTTCTGATTGATTACCTTGGCGCGGATGATACGGAATATGTACGGTCCGTCACCAGAAAGACCCTGTGTGCGGCGGTGCACCGGGTGAAATATCCCGGGTGTAAATTCGATACGGTGCTGGTACTCTGCGGGCCGCAGGGAATCGGAAAAAGCACACTGATATCCCGTCTGGGAGGACAGTGGTTCTCTGATTCCCTCAACCTGGCCGATACCAGGGATAAGACAGCAGCAGAAAAGCTGCAGGGATACTGGATTATAGAAATAGGCGAGATGGCCGGTATTGGAAGCGCAGGCGTGAAAACCTTAAGAGGATTCATAACCACGCAGGATGACCGTTACAGGGCCTCCTATGGGCGGCGTGTGAGTTCCCATCCGCGGCAGTGCATTCTGATTGGAACTACCAACTCAGAGGAAGGTTACCTGAATGACGTGGAAGGCGGCAGGAGGTTTTGGCCCGTGAGGGTGCCCAGCATCGGCGCGAAGCGTGTCTGGGATATGACACAGGAGGAAGTAAGCCAGATATGGGCGGAGGTGCTGTATCATGTGGCGCAGGGTGAGAAGCTGATACTGTCGGGCGGCGCTGCGGAGGAAGCGGTGAAACAGCAGAAAGAAGCCATGATGACAGATCCGCGTGAGGAGAAGGTGCGGATGTATCTTGATACACTTCTTCCAGAAGACTGGTACAGCCGGGACCTGGATAAACGCCGGGACTTCCTATATGGGACCGAGTGCCCGGAACCGGAGGCGGTCCTGCGAAGGGACTTTGTCAGCTGTCAGGAGATATGGTGCGAGTGCTTCGGGAACAGCCTTAAGAACATGGAACCCAAGGATACCTATACAATTAAAAAGATTTTAGCTAAGTTACCAAACTGGGAAAACAGTAATGAACGGAAATATATAGGAGGAGAATATGGCCGCCAACGGGGGTATAAAAGAGTTTTTTAGATGGGACAACCTATGGGACAACCCCCAGGACAACCCCGGGACAACCTCAAAAAATGGGACAACCTCAAAAAAATTTAGGGGGACAACAAAAAAGCTGTCCCGAAGGTTGTCCGGCCAGTTGTCCCATGAAAAAGTCTTAAAAATAAAGGAAAAAACGGACATTCGGGACAACAGGACAACTTTTCTCTATAGAGCTATTAAATTAAAGAATAAAGAGTAAATACACGTGAAACCGCGTTTACACACGTCATATACGCGCGTGCGCGAGGAGTGTGTTCTAGGAAGGAGCGAGATTGAAATGCTGGAAAAGGACATAGAAGATTGGCTGAATAAACAGATTGAGAAGATGGGAGGCCTGGCATTCAAGTTTGTGTCTCCCGGAAACCCAGGCGTGCCAGACCGCATTTATATCCTGCCAGATGGAAGGGTGTGGTTCGTTGAACTGAAGCAACAGATGGGCCGTGTAGCCAAAATCCAGAAGTGGCAAAGAGAGCGCCTTATCAGCCTGGGGTGCAACTACCGGCTGGTGAAAGGGATGGACGATGCAAGAACCTATGTAGGAGAAATGAAGAATGCAGTACATACCGCATGAATACCAGAAATATGCAACTGAAAAAATCATAGAGTTGCCGGCATGTGCACTCTTTATGGAGATGGGACTTGGTAAGACAGTGAGCACTCTGACGGCTATTAACGAACTGATATATGACCGGTTTGAGGTACAGAAAGTTTTGGTGATAGCACCTTACAGGGTGGCGGATGACACATGGACCACGGAGGCCGATAAGTGGGACCACCTGAAGCACCTAAGGGTGTCAAAGGTCCTTGGAACATCCGGTGAAAGAATAGCAGCACTGGAAGCAGATGCGGACATTTATGTCATAAACCGTGAAAATGTAACTTGGTTAGTGAACCTTATAGGGAAAGAATGGCCGTTCGAGATGATTGTGGTGGATGAGCTGTCATCGTTTAAGTCCAACAGTGCGAAGCGGTTCAAGAGCCTGCGTATAGTACGTCCCCTGGCAAGACGGTTTGTGGGGCTGACAGGGACACCGGCGCCCAACGGCCTGCTGGACCTGTGGCCCCAGGTGTACCTGATTGACCGGGGGGAGCGGCTGGGAAAGACATACACCGGATATAAAGACCGGTATTTTCTTCCGGACAGGAGGAACGGGTTCGTGGTATATTCCTGGACACCAAAGGAGGGTGCTAAGGAGGCCATAGAGCAGAAACTGTCTGACATCTGCATATCCATGAAGGCTGATGATTACTTAAACCTGCCGGCACAGATTGTCAATGACGTATACGTCAGCATGGACAGGCATGAGATGCGGAAGTACAGGGAGCTGGAAAAAGAGAAGCTTCTGGAGCTTGATGGTAAGGAAATCACAGCCCTGTCCGCGGCGGCTGTATGGGGGAAACTTCTGCAGCTGGCCAATGGGGCAGCCTATGACGGTGAAGGGAATGTCATCCCTCTTCATGACAGAAAGCTGGATGCGCTTACGGAAATCCTGGAAGCATCCGGAGGCCATCCGGTCCTGGTGTTCTACAACTTCCGCCATGATTATGACCGGTTGATGGGAAGGTTCAAGGGCTACAATCCCAGGACCCTTAAATCACAACAGGATATCCGCGACTGGAACGAAGGAAGGATTTCGCTGCTTCTGGCCCAGCCGGCCAGCATGGGGCATGGGCTGAACATACAGGCAGGTGGGCATATCATCGTATGGTTTGGACTGAACCCCAGCCTGGAGCTGTACCTGCAGGCCAATGCCAGGCTGCATCGTCAGGGGCAGACGGAAGCTGTCATCATACACCGCTTGATAACGAAGGGCACGGTGGACGAGGATGTGGTAAAGAAGCTGTGGGTAAAGGACGAGACACAGGATGGCCTTATGGAGTCCCTTAAGGCGAGGATAAGGAGAATAAAGGATGGTAATTAGATTCAACATCCCAAACGGGAGGATGGAGATAAACTTAGAGACTTTCTTCCAGGAGGCCAGAAGGCCACAGATACGTAAAATGCTTAAGTGGGTAAGAGCTTCCTGGCCGAATGAGAAGAACGCCAGAGAAATCAGGGAATGGCTTACGGACAGACGGCAGGATGAGACAGACCGGGATAAAGCCTTTGCGAAGAAGTATGTGGACTGCCGTACGGAGCTGGCAGAACTGCAGGAGATGTATGAGCGGATGCAGAGCCCCTGTTATGCCGTGTACACCAGAGACAAGGAAAAGCTGACCAATGCAAAGAAGGATGTAAGCCGCTACAAGGCAAAGACCGTTCGGTATAAAAGAGAGATGGACGAACACCGGAAGCTGGCCGAACGGTATGAAGGCATACTGAAGGATGCAGATAAGTTGTTATCATAAATCGTTATTTTGAAAACTAATTGAAACTGGAAAGCACAACAGTCCCGGCCGGATAAAGTGATTACTTTCTGATGTGTGAATTACAGAATTTACCAGCACTGAAGTAACAAGAGGTAAGTGATAATAAAGACATTAAACATTAGAAAGAGGTCATTTTATGAAAGTATGTTGGTTTAGCACCGGAGTGTCATCATTTGTAGCGTGCTACTTGGCGAAAGATATTGATGAGATTATCTATACCCACGTTGAGAATCAGCACCCAGACAGTCTACGGTTCTTGCATGATTGTGAGGCGATTTTGGGAAGAAAAATTGAGATTATACAATCAGATAAGTATAAGGATGTGGATGATGTAATTGAAAGAACCATGTGTATTAATACCGCATATGGCGCACCGTGCACCAGGTGGTTAAAAAAGCAAGTACGAAAAGACTGGGAGGCGGAGAATCCAGGCTACCATACATATGTGTGGGGATACGACACAGATGAGAAACACAGGGCAGATGCAATTATTGAAGCGCTTTCTGCTTACGACCATGAATTCCCGTTGATTGAGAATGGATTGTCCAAGGCTGAGTGCCACGGGATAGCTGACAAACTGGGGCTGAAGCGCCCGGTTATGTACGATTTAGGGTATCCAAACAACAACTGCATTGGCTGTGTAAAAGGCGGTATGGGGTATTGGAATAAAATCAGAATTGATTTCCCTGAGGTATTTGAGCGAAGAGCTAGACAGGAAAGAGAGATAGGTCATAGCTGTATCAAGGGAGTATTTCTGGACGAATTAGAACCTGGGCGTGGACGGCTGGACATGGAAGTTATGGAAGATTGTACGATAGCTTGCCAGCTATTAGTACGGTAAATTAGCATTTCCGGTAGAACCGGAGAAAGGATATTATGAAAAAGAGTATAGATTTTTTTTACAGAGTGGCAAAAGAAGCAGGATTCGCAGAAGATGAAGATGGAAACCCATCGGATTGTTATTTAAAAATTGGCTTTAACTTAAAAAAACCAGTCAGTGCCGAAAAGATTGAGGCTGAAAGAGAAAAAACGAAAGACGATGCCTTAAAAGCTGCTGCCGAGTTCCTGAACATAGATGTTTCACTATTAAGCATAGTCTCCGAGGAAGAATATCTCACAGAAACCGAAGCAGATTGATTTACAAAAACTGAAACTTTGATACGAAAGGAGAATCAGGAGATGTGCAAGGAGTGTATTAAAAAGGTACTTGAATGGTACAGCTTTGGCATCATCGTAGGAGCAGGATTTTATATAGGACTGAATCTTGCAGTACAGCTCCTAAAGGTGGTAACAGACGTAATGAGGCAGTGGTGTCTATGAGAAAGAAAGGCAGTAAGCAGTCAAAGGTTAGCCGCATCGACCGTAGCAAGGCCCTGGCCGCCCAGGCCGACGAGGCCATCAAGGAGCGCATCCGGACGGCGCCGGCCTACATGTACACCAGCCTGTGCCCGGTTCCGGAGCTGCGGGAGCCGCCGAAGGGAGTGATTGTACGTGGCATCAAGACCTGTGTACTATG
>ERZ1106915.626-NODE-626-length-46143-cov-20.434495_pt1 | contig 46143 bp, 38 predicted proteins | sample MGYA00403653_ERZ1106915 | MGnify/ENA primary metagenome ERZ1106915 (study PRJEB35170, sample SAMEA104062404) | human gut metagenome | biome: human gut; feature: human-associated habitat; material: faeces | place: Denmark | collected 2012-06-06 ... | reverse complement strand
GATCCTGTAACATTTCTTTACATTCTGTATCGATTCCATTTTTTAAAACCTTTTTCTGTATTTTGTACACCAGACAAGATGATACTGCAAAGAACAGCCATATCCCCTACCATATGAAAGTTTGTTATATCTATATCAAATATATCTTTTCCATATAAATATTATATCATATGTATCTGTTTGTGTAAACGTTTGTTCTGTTTTTTGTAAAAAAATTTGCGCGTCTAACTCATCACCGGAAGTAACGAGAATGCGACGCGCAATTATTCAAAAACAGTAAAGATGCATGATAGTAAAACACATTCCGCGATGCAAAAGTAAGTTTCCGCAGAATGTCTATTTTTTTGCGAAACCCAAAAGAGTAAAAGAGCTCCGATGCAAAACTAGCATCTTAGTTTTACATCGAAGTTCTTCAAATTTGCCGCATCAAAAGCCAGCTACATCAAATTATTTTAGTTCTTATCCAACCCGTTTTCGCAGTCTATCATTCTGCAGCATCTGTTTCGTCTTCCGCCAGGCTATTAGAAGCAGCAGTACCCTCTTCTTCAGCGTTATCATCCGTATCGCTTGTACTGTTCTCCTCTATCCCTGCAACAGTTTCAAATGCCTGGAATAATTCTTTCACTGTCATTTTGTTTATCAGATATGTTTTTCCATCTGTAACGGCAGCATAGTAATTGGTATCGTAGGAGTAATATTCTACGGTTGTTTTATTTCCGTCAACATCTGTGAAATCTACTGTCATTTCAGGGTCTGCGTTTGACTCAAATTTGTCAGTAAGTCGTTTTTGTGCAGCCAGGTTGATCAGTTTATTGTAGAAAGTGGTAAATGTAGCACCGTCCAGCTCGGCGCCATTCAATTTATAGGACAATGTTACAGTCGCGGAACTTGAGGCATCCTCAGCACTGTCATCTGTACTGTTATCTACATCAGCCTCATCACTGCTTTCCTCTTCTTCCGAAGATGTTTCACGTGAAACATTTACAGTGTACTCATCACCTTTGTAATTTACATCCAATGTTTCCAGGTTATTAACTGACAGATAACTTACTGTCAGATCCCAGAAATCGGCAGCTGTTTTTCCCAGGAAGGTGTCCAGCGTATCTTCTGAAATTGTATAGATTTCATTGCTGTCATTTACGCGTACATATCGTCCGCCGTCAGATGACTCATCGCCAACCTGAATCACAAGCTCGCGATCAACCATCTCGGTCTCAACCTCTTCCTCAGAATCTGTGTCAGCTTCATCTACAGCCTCTTCTACATCTCCCTCGGAATCCGCAGTAGCTTCGTCTGTATCTGTATCGTTCGCACTTTCTGCATCATCATTTTCTGCTGTGTCATCCGCCGTGCTCTCCTCAGAATCGGCAGCTTTTTTCTCATCCTGGTTCGCATTCTCAGGTGCCTCTGTAGCGTCCTCTGAGCCGTTTTTAGCCTCATTTTTCTCATCAGCGGAGTCTTTCTCGACTTCTTCCTGATAATCCACCGTAATTTCAGCATAAGGCTTATCCAAACCATACTGAGAAAGCTCTTCATCTGAGCAGTCGTAGTTAACAAAGCTTGCATATGCCATGCCAGAAACGGCACTTGTCAGGGATGTAGCTTTTGCAGAATCTGCCTTTTCCGTGTTGCCGTTTTCTGTTATATTCCAGAAGTTATTTTCATCCTTTTCAATGCTATAGGAAGAATCTTTTCCATCCACAGACACTTTACTTATTGTGGAGGAATCCACTGTTGGGAAAGTTCCGCTCTCAGCAAAGTCATACAAGGTTCCTTCAAAGGACTGGAATGTGGAATTGCTAACTACATAAACAGTGGAGGAATCTTTATCCAGGTCAATGTATTCCTGGCTGGTAGAATCATTCTCCATGCCAACGCGAATAACCGTTTCACTTCCATCTTCCATTGTCACTGTGATTGTATTTTCCGGCTGCTCCAGCTCGTACTCAGAAGCGTCTTCCACATCTTCCAGTGTTCGTTCCGCTTTCACAGAGCTCAGGGAGCTGATCAGAGTATCCATTTTATCCTGGTCTACAGGAAAAGCAGTCTCATCGCTTTTCACCCAGGAATCTCCATCTTTCTCAAAAGTAACTTCTTTTTTATCCATTACAAATTTAACAGATTTTACATCATCGGACGCAATGGAAATAATCTCCTGAGATTCCTCCTCATCGGCTTCTGCCTCTTCGGCATCCTGCTTCGCCACGTAGGTTTTTACACCTACGTAAGCTCCACTGAGAACAACCAAAACGCCCACTGCTGTAATAAGATTTACAGATTTTTTCTTCATCAGGCTTTTCTCCTCTTTAACCAGATCATAAATCCAACTAACAGGAATGCTCCCGGAATCAAACCAATCACACAGATCTTCCAGAAGCTTGCATCATATGCTGTCAAAGTCAGATAAGATACTTCCAGGCTCTTGGACGGGATAGAGACTGTTGTGCTGTCCTCCGTGTCAACAAGAGCACTTAAGGAAGCCATTACCAGTTTCTCATTTCCGCCGGAAACCATCTGGTTCACCTGGCTCTGAAGTAAATTTGATGTTGAATAATAAATAATGTGCGTTTCTTTATCAGTATCAACAGTCTCTGTAATGCTTACACCCAGATCAAACGGACCATCAACATCTCCATCTTCTTTTGAAAGAGTTCCGCTGTTCACATCCGTCTTGGAATAAGCACTATCAGAGGTTGTGAGAAGACTTTCAATCGTTACAGTATCTCTTACATCTTCTGATTTCTGAATTCCCTGTGCGTATGGCATAAGAATATAATATCCAGAAGAAACAAGATCAGAAGTAATGTCTGTACTATTTATGGTAGGTACCAGATAATATGGCATCTGTGCCGCATAGTGCTGGGAATCTCCCTCAAACACCAGGCCATCTACTCGATTTACACCATAATTTTCAAGTACAGCGTCAAAATTCGGCATTTCCTGTCCGGTGTAATCAGAGAAAATCATTGCTTTTCCTCCATTTTCCAGATACTCGATCAGCGCTGTTTTCTCATCTTCTGAGATATCGGTTGTAGGCGCATCAATCAACAGACAGCTCGCATCCTCTGGAACGCTTCCCTCTGTAAGCAGATTCAGGGACTTAATCTCCATGTTGGCTTTCTCAATGTCTTCCTTCACTGTGGAATCCAGATCCTGCTCTCCATGTCCCTCTAATGTATACACCACCGGCAGGTTCTCGCTGGTTACATATGCAATGGCACTTGTAATCTGTCCTTCTCCATCGAACCCTGTTGTCTTATAACTGTATGTGTTGTAATCAAGGGATGATTCGTATATATTGTTATAATTTACAACTTTATTCCTGTCACCGCATACAATAATCAGACTGTTGGATGATAGATTATCACTTGTGTATTCACTGATAAATTTCGGATTTACCACCGGGTCCTTCTGTTCTACAGTAATATGATCAGACTCATCTGCATATCTCTGAAGCAGGTTGCTGATGGTTTCGTCCTCACTTCCGCTCTGGGCAATCTGATATATGATCACATCTTTGTCCAGATCCTTCAGCATTGCTTTTGTTTCATCTCCGATTGTATAAAGTTTTTCGGAGCTGATATCAAGCTGGGTGTATTTAGAAGGAAGATTTCCAGCTATCATATTTATAACAATAATGATAGCAGCAAATACAACAATCATAATAGAACTGTAGCTTCCATTTTTCAGATACTTTTTGTTAATTGTATCTTTAAACTTTTTCCTTTGTTTTTTGCTACTATTGTTATTGTTTTCTATCTTCTCTACACTTTCCGTATTTTCTTCGTTTATGTTGTTATTGTTATTATTTTTCTTACTAAAAAACATTTCTTCCCACCTCCTTAATTCCAGCGTCTCTTCAGTATTGTCTGCATGGTAAGGAATATGCAGATTGTAATTACAGATACAAAGTACAATACTCCAGTCACATCAAAAATACTGTTTGTGAAATTTTCAAAGTGAGAGCTTAAATTAAATACTTCAAGTACTTTCTGGATTCCACCTTCAAAAACGCTGGATTTTACTACATAAATAATCACCAGCACAGCCTCGCCAGCTACACAAATAATACCTGAGATCACTGCATTTTTGATCATGCTGTAAATCATAAGGCTCAATGCAATGATCAGAAGTCCAAATGTTACGCATGTGGACATTGCGGTCTGTGAAAAGAAGGATGAAATACCGTTCATCATATAAAATGCGAACAAAAATACAAAAGTCAGAACCGCAGCAATTACCTGGCTCTCAGTAATTGCTGAGAAAAATACGCCGATTGCAATGTTTGCGCAGCCCAGAAGAAAAAATCCAAGGAGCGCTGTGTATGCGGATCCAAAAGCTACTGTTCCGAACTTTGACATAAGCAGCGGATAAGTTGCCAGAACTGCAACAGGAATTGCATAAATGGTAACAAGTGCCAGATATTTTCCCATTACAATGCCGAACACAGATACCGGAGAGGTCAGCAGCAGCTGATCGGTTTTCTGTTTTCTTTCTTCAGCAAGTACACGCATGGTCAGGATCGGCACTGCGATCAGGAACACAAAGGTCATAGCATTTAATGTGTATTCAAATTTTGGATATGCTGCTGTAAGCTGATATGCGGAGAAATAAATTCCCGCAATAAGCAGTACAAAGAACATAAACAGATATCCAACCATAGAAGTCAGGTAGCTTTTCAGCTCCCTTTTATAAATAGCAAGCATGGTTTACTCTTCCTCCTTTTCCTCATCGGATCCGTTTTCTTCTGCTTCACTTTCCCCAGAATCTTTTTCATTCAGATAGTTTTCTGCATCTGCAGCGGTTTTAAAAAACGGCTTTCCTGAATTCTTTTTCTCCGGATTTTTATCTTTCTTCTCACTTTCCGTAAGTTCAAGGAAAATCTCCTCCAGAGATACTTTCTTAGACTGCATTTCAAGGATCGGACAGTCAGCATTTACCATGCTGTAGAATACTTTCTCACGTACATCCGTATTCTCCTCTGTGCCCACTGTGACGCTGTATACGCCTTCTTCTGTGCTCTTTGTATCTTTCTTAACCGTAACCTCTTTCACGCTTTCTACGCTCTCTAAAGCGGCTCTGATGGTGTCTTTCTGACCCTTGACAAGAAGATTCAGGTTGTTGGAGCCTGCTGCCAGTTTTCCAAGATTCTCAGGTGTATCGCTGGCTACCAGCTTTCCATGGGAAATAATCAGCACGTAATCACAAATTGCACTGACTTCGGAAAGAATATGGGAGCTTAAGATTACGGTGTGTTTCTTTTTCAGGCCTTTGATCAGCTCTCGGATTTCGTTGATCTGTTTCGGGTCAAGGCCTACCGTTGGCTCATCCAGAATAATGACTTCCGGGTATCCAAGCACAGCCTGTGCAATACCAACCCTCTGTCTGTAACCTTTGGAAAGGTTTTTGATCAGACGGTTTTTCATGTCTGTGATTTTTACCATATCCATAATTTCTTCGATCATGGATGCTTTTTTAGCTTTCGGAATTTTCTTCAGATCTGCAACGAATTTCAGATATTCCAGAACTGTCATATCAAAATAAAGGGGCGGCATTTCGGGTAAGTATCCGATGCATTTTTTTGCCTCCTCAGGTTCTTCCAGAATATCATGACCATCAATTACTACTGTTCCCTCGGTGGATGCAATATATCCGGTTATCATATTCATGGTTGTGGATTTTCCGGCGCCGTTAGGACCCAGAAATCCGTAAATCTTACCTTTCTCAATTTCAAAAGAAAGGTGGTCTACAGCGGTATGGTCGCCATAGCGTTTTACCAGATTTTTTACTTCAATCAAGTTTCTTTACCTCCTTCAAGTTGCAAGCATCAGGAGTATCCCTGACAACTTTCTATGATAATTCTATGTACAAACTGTGAGGAAATTTAGATGATTGTGTGAGAAAAGTGTGATTATTTTGTGTTGGAAATGTGTTTTGGAAAGTAAAAAATTCCAGGCAGCAAAATCTGCCCGGAATCTTCTTTTTAAGACTTACGCCAGCGGCTCTTTAGAGGGTAATCCAGCCTTCCTTGGATACTTCTTTGCAGTTGGTTTTACCTTCTTGATTACGACGAAAGAACGGTCCATATCAGTGTCCATAAGTGGGAATTTTACCACGTCCTGAACTTTGCCGCCGAGGATTTTTACGGCATTTTCGGCCTGGGTAAGTTCCTCGTCGATCTTACCGGATTTATAGGAAATAAAGCTTCCGCCTTCTTTTACAAAGGGGATGCAGTACTCGGAAAGAGTACTTAAATTGGCTACAGCGCGGGAGACGCAGAAGTCGTATTTCTCCCTGTGCTCTTTCTGTTTGGCGTAGTCTTCAGCTCTTCCGTGGACTGCGGTTACGTTCTTAAGCCCCAGCATTTCAATTACCTCATTCAGGAAATTTACCCTTTTGTTCAGGGAATCCAGAAGGGTAATCTTCAGCTCCGGAAAGGCAATTTTCAGTGGAATTCCAGGGAATCCGGCGCCGGTTCCAATGTCAATGACAGATTTTCCTGCAAGCTTATTCTGGTCAAAATTACTTACCTTTACAATCGAAAGGCTGTCCAGGAAATGCTTCAGAATTACTTCCTCATACTCGGTAATTGCAGTCAGATTCATCACCTTATTTTTCTCCACAAGGTACTCATAATAGGTGATAAACTGCTTTTTCTGGTCCTGGGAAAGGGCAATTCCAAGCTCTTCAAGGCCTTTCTCAAAGAGAGTTAAATCGTATTCCATATATGTCTCCTTACGTTAAACTGCTTTTTATTTTTATCCGTTAAAACGTACCAAATTAATGATTCTTCCCGTACTGCTCCATATACACTAACAGTACCGAAATATCAGCCGGGGAAACGCCGGAAATTCGGGATGCCTGTCCAATGGAAACCGGTCTGTAAAGTTCCAGTTTCTGGCGCGCCTCAATGCGCAGGCTCTTTACTTTCTCATAGTCCAGATTTTCAGGAATCTTCTTAGCTTCCAGCTTCTTAAACTGCTCTACCTGCTTCATCTGGCGGCGAATATAGCCGTCATATTTAATATTAATATTCACCTGTTCCTGCACATCCCAGGCAAGCTCCGGTCGATTCTTGTCAATAGGAGCCACATCCTCATAAGAAAGCTCTGGTCTGCGGATCAGTTCAGCAAGGCTGATTCCGGACTTCAAAGGGGTGCTTCCCTTGCTTTCCAGAAGGCTCTGAACAGCCTCTGTCATACCTACATTTGTATTCTCAACACGCTGGATCTCTTCTTTGATCAGGCGCTCTTTTTCCACTACTTTTGCATAGGTTTCATCATCCACAAGACCTACTTCCCAGCCTTTTTTGCGAAGTCTCAGGTCCGCATTATCCTGACGGAGAAGCAGACGATACTCTGCACGGCTGGTCATCATACGGTACGGTTCATGGTTTTCTTTGGTAACCAGATCATCAATCAAAACGCCGATATAAGCCTCAGAACGATCCAGGATCAGCTGGTCTTTTCCCAGTACTTCCATGGCCGCATTGATGCCTGCGATCAGTCCCTGGGCTGCTGCCTCCTCGTATCCAGAGCTTCCGTTAAACTGCCCGCCGCTGAAAAGTCCTTTGATTTTCTTAAATTCCAGTGTTGGATAAAGCTGTCTTGGATTGATGCAGTCATACTCGATCGCATAAGCATTTTTCACGATTTTGGCATGCTCAAGGCCTGGTACGCTGTGGTACATTGCCTCCTGCACATCCTCCGGAAGGGAGCTTGACATACCGCCAATATACATCTCATTTGTGTACATGCCTTCTGGCTCGATAAACACCTGATGTCTCTTTTTATCTGCAAAACGAACTACTTTATCCTCAATAGACGGACAATAACGTGGACCAGTTCCCTCGATCATACCGGAATACAGCGGGGAACGATCCAGGTTCGCGCGAATAATATCATGGGTAGTCTCATTGGTGTAAGTCAGCCAGCAGGATTTCTGCTCAATCTGCACGTCCTCCGGGTCTGTGGAAAAGGAAAACGGCACCACTCTTTCGTCACCGAACTGTTCTTCCATTTTGCTGTAATCAATGGTATTTCCTGCAATTCTGGCAGGTGTTCCGGTCTTGAAACGGAACATTTCGATTCCAAGCTCCTTCAGGGAATCGGTCAGATAATTTGCCGCCTGAAGTCCATTGGGGCCTGTATAATTGCTTACATCACCGTAAATACATCTTGCCTTCAGGTAAGTTCCGGTACACAGAACAACTGCCTTACAGTGGTAAACTGCGCCAGAATAAGTCTTCACTCCGGTGATTTTCCCATCCTCAACAAGAAGCTTGGTTACTTCTCCCTGGCGGATAGTCAGGTTCTCCTGATTCTCCAGAGTCTTTCTCATTTCGTTGCTGTATGCCTGCTTGTCGGCCTGGGCGCGAAGGGAGTGGACAGCCGGACCCTTGGAACAGTTCAGCATTTTGGACTGAATGAAGGTCTTGTCAATATTTTTTCCCATTTCGCCGCCCAGGGCATCCAGTTCACGTACCAGATGGCCCTTAGAGCTGCCCCCTACATTGGGATTGCAGGGCATCAGTGCAATACTCTCTGCACTGACTGTAAACATAATGGTATCGAGCCCCAGTCTTGCGCCTGCAAGTGCTGCCTCACAGCCTGCATGACCTGCACCAACCACTACAATGTCATAATTTTCTTCCAGTGTTTTCATGATCAATCTCCTCGTATAATCTACACATCCATTATTTTCCCATACAGAATTTACTGAAGATCTCGTTCACCAGATCCTCGCCAACTTCCTCTCCTGTAATCTTTCCAAGGCTTGCGTAGGCAGCCATCAGATCAATGGAAAAGAAGTCCTCCGGCATGCCGTCCTCGATGCTTCTTCGCACCATGGAAAGGCTTTGGGCTGCCTCCTCCAGTGCCTCCTTGTGGCGGGCATTGGTAATATAAACCTCATCATTAAAAGAAATCTTTCCGCTGAAAAACATGGACTTAATCGTCTCAGCAAGCTGGGTGATTCCAGTCTCTTCTTTGGCAGAAATGGGAATCACTGGATGAGAAGTTCTCTCTTCCAGCGCCTCCATGCTTACTGCAGACGCAAGGTCTGTTTTGTTATAAAGCACAATGGCTTTTCTGCCTTTCAGCATCTCTATGATCTCTTCATCATTTTCGTCAAGAAGTGTGGAACTGTCAACCACGTACAAGATCAGGTCCGCATCTTTTGCCGCCTCACGGGCACGGGATACGCCGATTTTCTCCACTACATCCTGGGTTTCACGGATTCCCGCAGTATCCACAATTTTCAGCGTGATTCCATGAAGAGTGATGTACTCTTCCAGAATGTCTCTTGTGGTTCCCTCAATATCCGTTACAATGGCCTTATTTTCCCCAACCAGAAGGTTCAGAAGGGAAGACTTGCCGGCATTTGGCTTTCCTACGATAACAGTCTCAATTCCCTCTCGGATGATCTTTCCGTCTGAGGAAGTTTTCAACAGGCCGTCGATGGATCTCTGTTCTTTTTCCACAATTCCGAGAAGCTTCTGTGGATATCCATCAAGGCTGATGTGCTCCGGGTCATCAAGTGCTGACTCAATAAAAGCAATTTCATAAATCAGATCATTCCGGATCTCCTTGATTGTCTTCTGGACAGAGCCTTTCAGCTGGCTCATGGAACTTCTCAGGGCATATTCATTCTTCGCCTGGATCACATCCATAACAGCCTCTGCCTGGGAAAGGTCCAGTCTGCCGTTGAGGAATGCCCTCTTGGTAAACTCTCCCGGGCCGGCTATTTTAGCACCGTTTTTCAGGACGGTCTCCAGCACACGGTTCATGGCATAGACACCGCCATGACAGTCAATTTCTACGGTATCTTCTCCTGTGAATGTTTTGGGCGCGCGCATAACCATAACCAGAACTTCATCTACCGCTTCTTCCCCATCATAAATATAGCCATAGTGAATGGTATGGGTGGGTACTTCTTTGATCTTCTTTTTCCCGCCCTTGGAACGGTAAATGCGGGATATAACGTCCATGGCTTCCGGGCCGCTGATTCGGATGATTCCGATTCCCGAAGCACTCACAGCAGTAGATATCGCTGCAATTGTTGTATTCATGTGATTTCCTCCATGTTTGATTGCTTCTCTTATTATACAAAAAAAATTATCCCAGGGAAAGACATGAAAACAAAAGCCTAATGCTTCCGTTCTTCCATCTTTCACCTGGAATAACTTAATCATTTACCATCTTTTTAATTTTACTACAACGTGGCGGTATGGCTCTTCGCCCTCGCTGACAGTCTCCACATACTTGTTGCCCTGAAGTGCTGAGTGAATGATTCTTCTCTCATATGGGTTCATTGGCTCAAGTACAACTGGCTTTCTTGTCTTCTTAACCTTGTAGGCAATTCCTCTTGCAAGATTCTCCAGAGTCTCCTTGCGGCGTCTGCGGTAATCTTCTGTATCAAGCTTCACCCTGATATAATTTGTCTTGCCCTTGTTTACAACAAGGCTTGTAAGGTACTGCAGGGAGTCAAGGGTCTGTCCTCTCTTACCGATCAGGATTCCCATATCCTCTCCTTCAAATGCAACCTCAAGGCATCCGTCATTTGTGTTGTATTTGGAAGTGATCTCCACTTCGCCAAGATTCATGGATGCAAATACATCGCGAAGGAATGCAATTGCTCTGTCCTCAATGTCTTTAATCTCAGCCGGATCGGTGATGATCTCAACAGGCTTGGACTGCTTTGGCTTCTCTTCTCTTGGCATTTTTTCTTTTACAGGTTTTTCTTTTGCCGGACGTTCTTTAAAATTTTTCTCTTTTGCAGGGCGCGGCTGTTTTTCCTTTGTATCTTTAAAAGGTTTTGGCTCTTTCGGCTCTTTTACAGGAGCTTTTTCTTTCACCATCTCACTCTTTTGAGCCGGCTTCTCAGCTTTTGCAAAAGCCTTAGGTGGCTTTTTATTGTGCTCTTCTTTAATCGCATCAACCTTAACAGTATCTACGATTTCCTGTATTTCATCCTCTTCAGAAACAGTATTGATCTTGCGTGCTTTGATAATTGCCGGTTTGCTTCCGATACCAAAAAATCCGGAACTACCTTCAGAAACCACTTCAATATCCAGCTGATCACTGGACACACCTAATTCGATACACGCCTTGGTGATTGCTTCATTCTTCGTTTTTGCTGAAAACTGGATAAACTCCTCCATCTATGAAACCCTCCGTTCCCGACCGTTACTTCTTCTTGTTTCTTTCGTCAAAATCCCTGACCATATTTGCTTTTGCTGTAATACTTCCAGCCTTCGCATTTCTTGCTTTCTGGTAGGATTCCTCAACTTTTCTGGCTCTTTCTTCTGCATTTGCATTGCTGGAGCCTTTGTCAATCTTGGTATTAATATTTTTTGTAGACTGATTTGCCTGATTGGTAATCTTCTGCGGTGGAAGTCCTTCTTTGGTACGCTTCTTTTCAAGCTTCTTCATGTTTTCATTAATCAAATCATTAATGTCCATCTTATCCAACAGGCGGTTAATCACCAGCTGCTGTATGCTTCTTACAACTGCACTGGCAATCCAGTAAATACCAAGACCTACCGGGAAAGTAAAACAGAATACAGCTGACATAAGCGGCATAACTGTATTCATAGTCTTCATGGAAGCCTGCATAGTATCATTACTGTCACCAGAAGCTGCTGCCTGCGGCATCAGTTTATAGCTTAGCACCTGAGTAGCCCATGAAAGAATAGGAATCATAATTGCAGCAATTGCCAAAGCTATGGAAGCTCCTTCAAAAGCAGCCTTAATGTAATTCAATGGCTGGTCTGCAATGTTAAGTCCGAAAAAGTTCTGCATTTTTGAAATCTCAGCAGCTGTTGTATTGATAGTATCTGAAAATCCGCTGAATTGATTCATAGATGCAAGATCCTTCCACTGAGAAGGAGACAATGCATAAAGGAAGTCAATCACAGAATCACTGGTAGCCTTACCATTATCCAATGCAAGCTGTACACGGGTCATTTTATTGTCTGTAATAAAATTCTGAATCAGATCTGTATATCCGCTTACGCCAATAATCTGATCGACAAGACCTGTAAATACAGTCTTTACGCTTCCAACATAACCCGGAATTTTGTAAATTACCTGCCATAATGCCATCAGGACAGGAAACTGAATTAACAGCTGAACACAGCTTCCGGTAGGTGAAACACCGTATTTCTGATATACAAGCTGAGTTTCTTCCTGCATTTTCTGCATGGATGCCTGGTCTTTTTTATCTTTGTATTTCTTCTGAATCTTCTGAAGCTCTGGCTGCATAACACTGCTTAACTTAGAGAACTTTTGCTGCTTAACCTGCAACGGTGTCATAAGCAAATAGATAATAATACTAAAGATAATAATACAAAGACCCAGGTTCTGAATACCCACCAGATCCAGGACTCTGTAAATTCCATCCATGATCCAGCCCATAATTGAAGCCAGCTGACCAATAATAGGAATACTGCTCTTCGTTAATAAAATCATATCCAAGTTTGTTTCCTCCTAGGCTTTAACTATTCAATTGTCAATGTTTTGCTGTATATAATTCCAGCTTACAATGTCATTTATTGTACTTTTATTGTAAAAATATTGTCTTATAAATCTATCATTGTAAAAAGAACACTTTACAGCACCTTTTATGGTACAGGGTCGTATCCACCATGTGAAAAAGGATTGCAGCGTAAAATTCTCCACACCGCAAGAAGCCCGCCCTTCAGCGCACCATATTTCTCGATTGCTTCTAAACCATATTGAGAACATGTGGGAATATAAGGACATTTTGTTCTCTTCATCGGCGATATATATTTCTGATAGAGACGAATCAATCTGATCATAATATTTTTAGGTTTCCATCTGTTCATAATATGACCCTCCCACGGAACGATCTGCGAGTACTACTGCTCTCCTGCCTGACCTGATCCGTTCTCTGATTCTTCTGAATGAACCTCAGCCTCACGGCGGATCTTCATTCTTCCTGCAAGGTGCATAAGTGCACTCTCGATCTCCTGGTAGGTCCTGTCCTTGGCATTTGGCCTTGCGACCACTACAATGTCCAGCCCCTGACGAAATGATCTCTCATTCAGGCGATAGCTCTCTCTGATCAGTCTGGTGACTCTGTGGCGTACCACACTATTCCCTACTTTTTTGCTTACTGATATTCCCAGACGATTCTCCATGTGCCTGTCATGGTTCTCAAGCACATACATCACCAGATACCGATTTGCCTGTGATGTTCCTTTTCGGTATACTCTTTGGAAGTCGTTATTTTTCTTTAAGGAGTCTGAGTATTCCATCTGATTCTCCTTTTGCTTATTTTCATAATGCCGCACTCGCTTTATCTTAGCTGTATAAGGCGACATATTCTGATTATTTCTTTATAGAAGAAAAGACCACAGAAACTGCGGTCTTAACGGTCTTAAGCAGATAACTGCTTTCTTCCTTTTAATCTTCTGGCAGCTAATACTTTACGTCCGCCTTTTGTGCTCATACGAGCTCTGAAGCCATGGACTTTCGCTCTTGATCTTTTTTTCGGCTGAAATGTCATTTTCATAGGTAAAGCACCTCCTTTATCTATATGGAATTTAAAATTATTAACCTAATCAGAACATCATTTCAATTATATTCATAAATGCGTCCCTCGTCAAGCAAAAATTCTTGCAAAATTAAAATTTTTATATATTTTTAGTTATCCACTTATTTATCCACACTGTGCATAACTTGTCCTAATTTTGAGGTTTACGTAACATTATCCACATTTTGTGGATAACTTGTGGATAACCCGTGGATTTTCTGCAAAACTATCCACTTTTTAATGTTGATTTTTACGCATTTATTACAAAAAACAGCATCTTTCGAGGGGTTTCGACAGTGGATAGAGTTATGCACATAAATTTCAATTATTGAAACCTGTAAAACCATGTTATGGTAACCAGTTTAGTTATCAACCTTGTTATCCACATTTATCCACACACAAAATGTTGATAACTTTGCAGGTTATTCACAAGATATCCTCCTGGTTTTCCATGGGAATTTTTCATTATCCACTGTATTTTTCTTTAATTGTGGATGTATTGTGGACAATTCTACACGATTCCTTCTTTATTTTTTCTTTTTTTCCGCATTCTGCTACATTTTTACCCTGTATCCCCAGGTCTTCTACCTTTATGTGGATTACTCTTCCATTTTTTCGTAAAAACTCCGGAAAATGTGCATAATTTTCTTATTATATAAGAATTTCTCATTGCTAAAAAACGTGATTTATTATAATATATATAAGGATATTTATGTCCTTTAATGGCTTCTGTATCGGGGAAACCGATTATTTCCCTCGATATGTTTATAAATCAGATGTGTTACGGGAGGAAAACATGAGCACAGTAATAGAAAAATGGGATGAAATCCTGGAAATTGTGAAAAAGGAGCACGATCTTTCCGATGTTCGCTTCGATACCTGGCTGAAACCCCTGAAGGTTTTCGATGTAAGTGGAAACGTGGTTACCATTATCGCATCTGATCAGGTACGTTTAAGCTATATTAATAAGAATTATAAGCTGCCTCTGCAGGTTACAATAAGCGAAGTTACCGGAATGACGGATTGTGAAGTTAAATTTATCCTTCCAGAAGATGTTCCCACCAAGAAATCCACTTCCGAATCCACACCTGATCAGAATAACCGTTTTAAGGACAGATGCGAAGAAGCAAATCTGAACCCGAAATATACATTCAATACCTTTATTGTGGGCAGTAACAACAAGCTGGCACAGGCAGCAGCCCTGGCCGTAGCGGAATCTCCGGGAAATACCTACAATCCGCTGTTTATCTACGGTGGAGCAGGACTGGGCAAGACCCACCTTATGCATTCCATCGCCCACTTTATTATTGAAAATGATGATGACAGCAAGGTTCTCTATGTTACCAGCGAGGAATTTACCAATGAGCTAATCGAGACGATCCGTAACGGAAACAATACCGCTATGAGCAAATTCCGTGAGAAATACCGTAACATCGACGTCCTTCTTATTGATGATATTCAGTTTATTATAGGAAAAGAATCCACTCAGGAGGAATTTTTCCATACATTTAACAGTCTCTACAGTGCTAACAAGCAGATTATCATATCTTCCGATAAACCGCCGAAGGATATGGAGATTTTAGACGAGCGCTTCCGTTCGAGATTCGAATGGGGCCTGATCGTAGACATTACTTTACCGGATTACGAAACCCGAATGGCTATTCTTCATAAGAAGGAAGACATGGACGGCTACAACGTAAGCGAAGATGTTATCAAATATATTGCCAATAACATCAAATCCAACATTCGTGAGCTGGAAGGTGCCTTTAATAAAGTAGTTGCATATGCAAAGCTTGAGAAAAAAGAGGTAACTCTTGAGCTGGCCGAGCAGGCACTGAAGGATATCATCGCCCCCAATGAAACCAAACAGATTACCGCAGACTTCATTATATCTATGGTAGCAGAGCATTATAATGTAAGCACTGCAGACCTTTGCGGAAATAAGAGAAGTTCCAAGATTGTTATGCCAAGGCAGGTTGCCATGTACCTTTGCCGCGAAATTCTGGCGATCCCGCTGAAAAATGTAGGACAGTATCTTGGAAATCGTGACCATACAACCGTTATGCACGGTGTTGAGAAGATTGAAAAGGAGCTCCAGACCAACGAACAGCTGCAGAGCACAATCGATACTTTAAAGAAAAAAATTAATCCACAAACTTAACACATTTTTTCCACATTTCATGTGTATAAGATGTTGATACTATGTGTATTAATGTGAATAACTTTTGCCTTAAAAATCGCGAATGTGGTTTTACACAGGTTATTCACACCCTAATCCAATAGTTTTACACGAAGTTATCCATATCCGAAACCCTTTTAATCACTGGGCGGAAGGGAGTTTTTCACATATTCACACCCCCTACGGCGGATACTGCGGATATCTTCTTAAATATATTTAATGAAAAACCCATTTTCTCCAGAAAGGAAGTTATACACATTATGAAAATCATTTGCTCCAAAACAAACCTGTTGAAGAGCGTCAGCATTTCATTAAAAGCTGTACCCTCCAAAACAACAATGCCAATTCTGGAATGTATTCTGATTGATGCAACTGCTAACCAGATCAAGTTTACAACCAATGACATGGAACTTGGAATCGAAACAATTGTTGAAGGTTCTATAGAAGAAAAAGGTATGGTTGCTCTGAATGCAAAGATCTTTTATGAGATTATCCGCAGACTTCCAGACAACGATGTTACCATCAAAACAGATGATAAATACACTGCAACCATCACTTGTGAGAAAGCAAAATTCAATATTCCAGGAAAATCTGGTGAAGATTTCGCATATTTGCCTATGATTGAGCGAGATGACCCCTTAACTATCTCTCAATATACATTAAAGAATATGATTTATCAGACAATATTCTCAATTGCAGTCAACGATAACAACAAATTAATGACTGGTGAGCTGTTTGAAATTAAGAACAATTGTCTGAAAATTGTTTCCCTGGATGGACACCGTATTGCGATCCGCAAAATGCCTCTCAAGAAAGACTATTCTGACCGCAAAGTTGTGGTTCCTGGCAAGACTCTGAACGAGATCAGCAAGATTTTATCCGGAGAAATGGATGATGTGGTAAGTATTTACTTTACAAATAACCATATTTTATTCGAATTTGACCAGACAATGGTAGTTTCCCGTCTGATCGAGGGCGAATATTTCCGTATTGACCAGATGCTTTCCAGTGATTATGAGACCAAGCTTTCCATAAACAAAAAGGAATTTCTGGATTGTATCGATCGTGCCACACTTCTTGTAAGAGAGGGAGACAAGAAACCAATCATTATTCATATCACAGATAACAATATGGAGCTGAAGATTGATTCCGCTATGGGTTCCATGAATGAGGACATTGATATTGAGAAAGAGGGAAAAGATATCCTGATTGGATTTAATCCCAAGTTCCTGATCGATGCCCTTAAGGTTATTGATGATGAAATGATCGACATTTATCTGGTAAACCCGAAGGCACCGTGCTTTATCAGAGATGAAGAGGAAACTTACACATATCTAATCTTACCAGTTAATATAAATCAGAACCAGGCAAGATAAAGCTGGCTTTTGGTAAGACAGGAAAGGCTGCCGAAAGGGCAGCAGGAGGTATATTTTTGGAAATCAGAATCAGAGATGAATTTATCAAGCTGGGCCAGGCACTGAAACTGGCTGACCTTGTTTCCGATGGTGTTGAAGCCAAATATGTGATTAACGACGGGCTTGTGAAAGTAAACGGAGAAGTGGACACCAGAAGAGGCCGCAAGGTTTATGGCGGTGACGTTATTTCCTATAACGGCCAGGATGTGAAGGTTCTGTCAGGAAACGAGTAATATGGCTTATATTGAATCCATAAAATTAAGCAATTTTCGAAACTATGAGTCATTGGAGCTTTCTTTTGACAAAGGAACGAATATTTTCTACGGGGACAATGCCCAGGGAAAAACAAACATTCTGGAATCTGTCTATCTTTGCGGGACGAGCAAATCCCACAAAGGAAGCAAGGATAAAGAAATTATTCGGTTTGACCAGGAGGAATCCCATATCCGGATGATGGTAGGAAAGGATTCCATGACCTACAAGATCGACATGCACCTTCGGAAAAATAAAGCCAAAGGTGTGGCAATCAACGGACTTCCCATCAAGAAGGCCAGGGAACTGCTGGGAGTGGTGAACCTGGTTTTCTTTTCCCCGGAGGATCTGAACATTATCAAAAACGGACCGGGAGAGCGAAGAAGGTTTATGGATGCAGAGCTTTGCCAGCTGGATAAGCTGTATCTCACGGATCTTGCAGACTACAACCACGTTCTGAATCAGAGAAATAAGCTTCTGAAGGACATGTACAGGCAGCCAGAACTTGGTTCCACTTTGGATGTATGGGACATGCAGCTGGTTACCTATGGACGGAAAATTATTGAAAAAAGAAGAGAATTCGTGGAAGCGCTGAATGAGATCATCAGGGAAATTCACCGGAATCTTACTGGCGGCATTGAGAATATAGAAGTGATCTATGAGCCAAGTGTGGAGAGTGAAGAGCTGGAGCAGAGTCTCTGGCGGAACCGTGACCGGGATCTTCGGATGAAAATGACATCTTCGGGACCGCACAGGGATGACCTGATGGTTTCGGTAAATGGAATTGATATCCGCAAGTATGGCTCACAGGGGCAGCAGAGGACGGCTGCGCTTTCTCTGAAGCTTTCGGAGATTTATCTGGTGGAGAAGATCGTTCACGACAAACCGGTACTGCTTCTGGATGATGTGCTTTCCGAGCTGGACAGCAGCAGGCAGAATTATCTTCTTGAAAGCATACACGATATCCAGACCATGATCACATGCACTGGCCTGGATGATTTTATCAGTCATCAGTTTCAGATCAATAAAGTTTTTCATGTTGTGGCGGGACAGGTTTATTTGCCGCATAAATAAGCTTGCGAAGTAGAATAGGTTATGCTAAACTTGCAGTAACTATGGAAAGTTGGTGAAAATTTTGGATAAAGAAGAATTTCGGGTTAAACTTGAAGAGATTAACCATTTAGTAGAACAGAAAGATTATAAAGGCGCTATGAATGTAGTCGACAGCATTGACTGGCGCCGGGTAAAAAATGTTCGGACACTTTGTGTGGTTGGTGAGATTTACGCAGCCAATAAGCGCTATGAGGACAGTAAGGAAATTTTCCTCCTTGCTTATCACAGAGCTTCTATTGGCAAGAATATTCTTTATCGCCTGGTAGAGGTTTCACTGAAAATGGGAGATGTTTCCGATGCGGTGGAATACTATGAGGAGTATAGAGAGGTTGCGCCGAATGACAATACCCAGTACATTCTGAAGTACAAAATTTTGAGAGAGAAGAAAGCACCTCTCGCAGAGCAGATCAAGGTTCTGGAGGACTATAAGGAGAAGGAATTTACCGAGAAATGGTCCTATGAGCTTGCCAAACTGTATTATCAGGACGGAGACAAAGAGAAATGTCTTGAGCTTTGCAATGAGATCATCCTCTGGTTTAATGAAGGCAGCTATGTTATGAAAGCCATGGACCTGAAGCAGCGTATGGGTGCCCTTAAGGGTGAAGAGAAAGAGCGCTATGAGCAGCAGTTTGTGCCCAAGCTTCTGAAGCCTGAGGATGTGGACAGCATCAAGGTAGAGGCAGAAGAAAAGTCTGCTGAGCCTCAGACTAAATCAGGTGAGCAGGAAATCGAGAGCATTCAGATCAAGTCTGAAGAGCTGGATGAGGTGGAGAGTCTCCAGGATAAGATTTCCAAAGGTCTTCGCGATATTTTCGGAAGCCGCAAGATGGAAGAGACAGAAGACAGCATGGCTTCTTCTGTGACAAGCGAAGAAGTTCAGGAAGAAATGCTCCGTGATCCAGCAACTGAGAAAGAGTACGCAAGCGTACCGGAGCTTGAGCCGGAGACCGGAAAGGTGAAAGAAGAGAAAAAGGTTGAAGTTGAGGAGAATCCAGCAGAGCAGGATTCTGAGGCTGATGCCGACAGCAGTGCAGATGAGGCTGCGGAAGGTGAAAGTGTTGAAGAGCCTGAGACTACTGAGGATACAGAAGAAGCTGTAGAGGAAGTTGCTGAAGCAGAAACAGATGCTGAAGAAACTGCAGAAGAATCGGTTGAAGCAGAGCAGGACACCACAGAAACAGAAGAGGAGTCCCAGGAGGCAGCACCTCTGAAAATGCCGACCCTGAATATTCCGGAATCCATGAAGAATATGAATCCGGATGAAGTGGAAATTCCAAAGGCACCTGCACAGAATAATCTTTTTGGCGATGACTCTGAAGAAAAAGAGGAAGCAGCGGAAGAAGAGAAGCCGGAAGCTGATCTGAAGGATTTCAATCTTGAGGATACCATCCTTGCTGCTGCATCCGCACAGGGAATTGAGATTCCGGACGAGCATCCGGATGAAGCAAAAATAGAGGAAGAGAACGAGGAAATTGCAGAAGCTGCAAAAGAAGTTCCGAAGAAATCCCATAAGAAGAAAAAACCTGTTGTACAGCTTGAAGAAGAGGAATTTTTAAGTGAGGAAGATCTTCAGGCAGCAGAGGATGAATTCATGAACGGACCAGCTGGACGCAGAAATGCAGATGAAGCTATGTCTGAGGACGAGTTCATTGCCAATATGCTTAAGGAAAGCATGGGACAGGATGAAGACGAAGTTCCCAATATTGCAGCCGTAGAGGATGCGAAAGAAGTGGATGATGATTCTGAAGACGATGAGTATGACGAGGATTCCGAATACGAGTCTGAAGATGAGGAAGAAGAAGCTGAGAAGGCACCTCTTAGTGAGGAAGAGGAACTGGAGCAGTTCATCGATTCCATCCAGCCGAAGAAGAAAAATAATCCGTCAGATATTATTCCGAGGGAGAAAACTCTTACAGATGATGAGAAGAAGCTGTTTACATACTTTGTAAAGGTTCCGGGAATGAAGGAACAGCTGATCAGTGCACTTTGCGATGTGCAGATGGCAGCAGCTGACAAGACCTCCAAGACTGGAAACGTCATTGTTATGGGCGGCAAGGAGACAGGTAAGACCAGACTGATCGCAAGCCTGATTCCGGCAATCTGTAAAGAACTGAATCTGCCGGCATCCAAGGTGGCATATGTATTTGCAGACCAGCTGAACGATATGGAGATTGCGAAAGTAGTGAATAAGCTTCGCGGCGGTTTCCTGGTTATTGAGAATGCCAACCAGCTTACTGCAGAGACAGTGGAGGTTCTGGATAAAGCTATGGAGTTCCGTACAGACGGACTTACTGTGATCATTGAGGATGAGAAGATCGGAATGCGCAAGCTGATTGCCAGATTCCCGAAATTTGCGAAGAAATTCACGTCCATGATCAACATTCCGGTATTTACCAATGACGAGCTTGTAAACTTCGCAAGAGTTTATACGAAAGAAAATGGATTTAAGATCGATCAGATGGGAATGCTTGCATTGTATAATCTGATTGGTGTGAACCAGAAGGAAGACCAGCCAATGAACATCGGTGCAGTGAAGGAAATGCTTGACACTGCAATGGCGAAATCTCAGGGCGGACTTCTGAAGTTCAACAAGAAAAAGAGAGTGGACCGTGATGGATTTACGGTTCTCTATGAGAAAGATTTTGCGAAATAAATAATGACAGAGCAGTGGTGCTTAACCGCTGACAATATTTTAAAGAAAGAGGAAATGAACATGACCAGACCTTATTTAGGAAACCCGAAGTATACCATTGAAGTCCTTCAAAAGTATAATTTTGCTTTCCAGAAAAGGTTTGGTCAGAATTTTCTTATCGATACTCACGTTCTGGAAAAAATTATCGATGCTTCCCAGATTACCAAGGATGATTTCGTTCTGGAAATTGGACCTGGTATTGGAACTATGACCCAGTATCTGGCGGAGGCCGCCAGGGAAGTTGTGGCTGTGGAGATTGATAAAACATTGATTCCTATTCTGGAGAATGACACGCTTAAGGACTGGGATAATGTGACTGTGATCAATGAGGATATCCTGAAAGTGGATATTGCGGCGCTGGCGCAGGAGAAAAACGGCGGAAAGCCCATCAAGGTTGTTGCGAATCTTCCGTACTACATTACCACACCGATCATCATGGGACTTTTTGAGAATCATGTCCCCATTTCTTCTATCACCATTATGGTGCAGAAGGAAGTTGCGGACAGAATGCAGGTTGGACCGGGAACGAAGGATTATGGCGCATTATCGCTGGCTGTACAGTATTATGCGAAGCCCCAGATTATTGCCAATGTTCCGCCGAACTGTTTTATGCCAAGACCAAAGGTGGGAAGCGCTGTGATCCAGCTGGTGCGCTATGAGGAGCCGCCGGTACAGGTGGAGAATGAGAAGCTGATGTTCAGGCTGATTCGTGCATCCTTTAACCAGCGACGCAAGACACTGGTAAATGGGCTGAAGAATTCACAGGAGCTGGATTTTTCCAAAGAAGAGATTGAGAAAGCTATGGCTGAGACCGGAATTCCGGCAAACGTAAGGGGCGAGGCTCTTACATTGAAGGAGTTTGCGGATCTGGCGAATGCGTTTCATAAATTAAGATAAGAAGGAAGGTAAGAACGGGGCTTTGGCCCCGTTCTTAATATCTGCGGATTGCTACGCAGCTTAGCTGCTCCCGCAATCCTACAAACATTCAGAATCCGCTGATTTACTGCGTAAATCGCTACTTCTTCATGTTTGTGGGTCCCAAGTTTAAAAGCGTTACCATGCAAGCACGCTCTAACGCTTTTAAGTTTGGAACCCTGATATTACAAATAAAAATCACCCGGTGGCTAGACGGGTGATTTTTATTTTGTCTCAAATATATTTTTTAAAAGGAAGGAGAGTCAATCACTTCTAAGTGACTGACATATGAAAAAGAAATTTTATAAAAATAATGTTGGCTGTTATTATTTTTATGATGTTAGTATATCGGGAAAGTTTGAAAGAATCGTGTTTATCTTATGAAAAATTAGTGAACGAAATTGAAAAGATTTGTAACCGCTGGAAAAAAGCCCTTTTTTTGAGCACTAGTTATAAAAATATTATGAAGTTTTTAGATACATTTTACAAATTCAAAAGAGGAATGTAGTATAATAGGCTGGAATCTGGAAGAGAATGAGGTGTGTATATTTGAATGGTTTTGGGACGAAACAGGACAAATATACCAGATATGAAGAGGTATCAGCTCATTTGTGACCAGTTTCAGGTAATTTGTGAACGAAACGTTAATCAGGAGGTAACTATCATGATAAAAATGAAAAAATCAGCAGCACTTATTCTTGCAGGAGTTCTTGCATGTTCCGCACCAATGCCGGTTATGGCATCAACAGACACTGAAGTGGTAGAGAGTCTTCTTGACAGCGGAATTGATTTTCTTGCTTCCGATCCCCAGAAGGCAGTTGATATTATTATGTATGCCAAGGATCTTGTTGACCAGCAAAATATTACAGATGACCAGGTAAGAAGTGCCATCACTCAGGCAGCAGACCATTTCAGTGTAACCTTATCCGATTCCGAGGCAGATTCTCTTGTTTCCGTTGTACGCAAGGTTCTGGATGCACAGATCAATGAGGATGCACTGAGAAGTGATGTAAATTCTGTGTACAACAAACTGAAAGATATGGGTGTGACAAAGGATGATGCCAAGGGTCTTGTGGCAAAACTAATTGATTTTGTAAAAGGATTGTTTGAATAAAAATAAGAAAATGTGCAAAATGTATAGCTTTACCAAACTAAAGTGTGAAACGCAATGTATTATTTTTATAAAAATAGAGGAAAATGAAAAGATAAATTGTGCAAATAAACCAAAAGTTCATTAATAGTTCATATTTTGTTCATAAGTATCTGATACTATATAATCAGTTCGAAAGAACACAAACAGAAGACGTTGTAATGACACCATTACACATAAAATTTTTTCATAATAATCGCCCCGGCAGCCACTGTCGGGGCACTCCTCGTTTTATACGGGGATTTTTTTATTTGCAAGGAAATATTGGTGTGCTATAATGAAGCCAAAAACATGGGCGTAGCACATGTTTTTGGCGCTGCGCAAACGGAGCGCAGCGGAATTCGCGGTTTCCATCGGGCAAAGCACATAGTTTCGCGAATCCCGCGGTTTTTCCCAATTAGGAAAGGAGTCATAGGTCATGGCAGAGACAATGAAAGATTACGAAGCTGAACTGGAAGCTTCTTTTAAGAAAATTGAAGAAGGCGACATTCTTACAGGAACAGTTGTGAGTGTAGATGATAAAGAAATTATTGTAGATCTGAAATATTATGCAGAAGGAATCATCCCGATAGAGGATTACAGCAGAGAACCTGGATTTAACGTAAAAGAAGAGGTACATCCAGGAGATGAAGTTTCCGCAACAGTAGTAAGAAAAGATGACGGAAACGGCAACATCCTTTTATCCAAAGTAGAGGCAACAGATGTTCTCGCATGGGATAAATTAAAAGAAATGAAAGCTTCCGGCGAAGTTCTTGACGTAGTTGTAAAAGGCGTTGTAAACGGCGGCGCAGTTGCCTATGTAGAAGGCGTGCGCGGCTTTATCCCTGCATCCAAGCTTGCCTTAAGCTATGTAGAAGATACCAACGAATACCTGAACAAACATATCCAGGTTCAGGTAATTGACGTAGATAAAGAGGACAAGAAGCTGATTCTTTCAGCCAAAGAAATCCTCAGAGAGAAAGCAGAAGAGGAAAGAAAGAATAAAATTTCCAATATCCAGCCAGGCTTTGTAACAGAAGGAACAGTAGAAAGCCTTCAGCCATACGGTGCATTTGTAGACCTTGGAAACGGCGTATCCGGACTGGTACATATTTCCCAGATCTGCGAGAAGAGAATCCGCAAACCATCTGAAGTACTTGCTGTAGGAGACAAAGTAAAGGTAAAGGTTACTGCAGTAAAAGACGGCAAGCTGAGCCTGAGCATCAAGGAAGCAACCGATATGATGGCAAAAGAAGTGGAAGAAGAGGAAATCGAAATTCCACAGTCAGGAGAAGAAGCAACCACATCCCTGGGCTCATTATTTGCAAACATTAAGCTGAACTAACAGAAGGAAGAATGTGAATGAAGAATCAGAAAGTATTTGTAATGGGACACAAAAATCCGGATACAGATTCCATCTGCTCCGCGATTGCTTATGCTGATATCAAGAACAGAACCACTCAGACCAAGCGCTACATTCCAAGACGCGCAGGCCAGATCAATGAGGAGACTCAGTATGTGCTGAACCGTTTTGGCGTGCAGCCGCCAGCCTATCTGGGAAACATTGGAACGCAGGTAAAGGATATGGACATTCGTCCGAAGCCGGATGCAGACCGCACCATGTCCCTGAAAAATGCCTGGGATATGATGCAGAACAAGGGAATTGTTACCCTTCCTATCTGCAACAGTGATGATGAACTGGAGGGAATCGTAACCATCGGAGATATTGCCGATATTTATATGGATACCAAGGACAGCTATCTTCTTGCCAACGCCAGAACCCAGTACAACAAGATCAAGGATACCCTTGACGGTGAGATTGTAGAAGGAAACGGACACGGTTATTTTACCAAAGGAAAAATCCTCATCGGAACCGCAGATCCGGAGATGATGAAGAAATACATCGAAGAAAACGATATGGTTATTCTTGGAAACCGTGAAGAAGATCAGCTAAAAGCAATTGAGATGAACGTAAGCTGCATTATTGTGGGAATGAATATCCAGGTAAGTGAGAAGGTAATTCAGAAAGCACATGAGAGGCAGATCGTTATTATTACATCCCCATATGACACTTACACGATTGCCCGAATGATCAACCAGAGTATTCCGGTAAATTACGTGATGAAAAAAGACAATCTGGTTACTTTCAGCACGGAGGATTTCACAGATGATATCCAGGATGTTATGATCAAGCACCGTCACCGTGCTTTCCCGGTTATCAATAAAAGGGGAAAATGCGTGGGAACCATTTCCAGACGTAATTTCCTGGATATGCACAAGAAGCAGGTTATTCTTGTGGATCACAATGAGAAAGACCAGGCTGTTGACAATATTGAGAAAGCAGAAATTCTTGAGATCATCGATCATCATAAGCTTGGTTCTCTTGAAACCATGAAGCCTATCAACTTCAGAAATGAGCCGGTAGGCTGTACAGCGACAATCCTTTACCGGATTTATGACGAGCAGAGACTGGAAATTCCGCCTAAGATCGCGGGACTTCTTTGCGCTGCTATTATTTCTGACACCTTAATGTTCCGTTCTCCGACCTGTACACAGCAGGATAAGATTGCAGCAAGCGCCCTTGCCCTTATTGCAGATATCAAGATTGAAGAGTTTGCAAGAGAAATGTTCAAGGCAGGAAGCAATCTGAAGGATAAGGCACCTGAGGAAATTTTCTATCAGGATTACAAGAAATTTATTGCAGAGGGAAATGTGGCATTTGGTGTTGGCCAGATCAGCTCCATGGACGAGGAAGAGCTTCAGGAAATCAAAGCCCGCCTGAAACCGTTTATGGTAAGCGAGTGCGGCCGTCATGGAATTTCCCGTGTTTACTTTATGTTAACCAATATTATGGACGAGTCCTCCGATGTAATTTATTACGGAGAGGGCAGCGAGGAGATGGGAAAAATTGCGTTCCAGCAGGAGCCTGAAGATGAATGCTTCCACCTCAAGGGCGTAGTTTCCCGTAAGAAGCAGATGATTCCGGCTATGATGGAGGCTGCTCAGGTCATGGCAAATGATTTCAACTAATGCCCATTTATTTCACATAAAAGAGGAGTAGAAATATGGCAAAACAGACCTGGAAACCAGGCAATATGCTTTATCCCCTTCCAGCTGTGATGGTCAGCGTTACAGACGGAGAGGGCAACGATAATATCATAACGGTGGCGTGGGCTGGTACTGTGTGCACTAACCCGCCAATGGTAAGCATTTCCGTTCGTCCCAGCAGATTTTCCTACGACATGATCTGCAAGACGAAGGAATTTGTCCTGAACCTTACCACAGAGGAGCTGGCATACGCTACCGATTACTGCGGTGTGCGCTCCGGCAGAGATGTAGACAAATTCCAGGAGCTTCATCTTACCAAAGAAAAGGCAGATCATGTGAAAGCACCAATGATCGGAGAGTCACCTGTAAATATCGAATGCAAGGTGAAAAAGATTGAGAAGCTTGGTTCCCATCACATGTTTCTTGCTGAGGTTGTGGCAGTGCATGCGGATGAAGCCTACATGGATAAAAACAATAAATTCCAGCTGAATCAATCCAAACTGATGGTGTATTCCCATGGAGAATATCTGGGCCTTGGCAAAAAGCTGGGCACGTTCGGATACAGCGTAAAGAAGGGGAAAAAACGCGCAAAAACCCGAAATAGGTAACAATTTCTTAATGGGATTGCAATAATGTTTATTCTGTGTTATTATTAAAGGGAATATCGAATGAAAATAAATAATATTACATTAATTGGAATGCCCGGTGCAGGTAAAAGCACTCTGGGCGTTGTTCTTGCGAAAATACTTGGATATGAATTTTTAGATTCAGATCTTTTAATACAAAAAGAAGAAAAAAGACGTCTTTATCAGATCATTGATGAAGAAGGCGAAGAAGGTTTCAAGGCCATCGAGAACCGTGTAAATGCGTCTATAGAAACGGAAGACACTGTAATTGCTACCGGAGGAAGCGTGGTATACTGCAGTGAAGCGATGGAGCATTTGAAATCAATTGGAAAAGTAGTGTATCTCAGACTTTCCTTGGAGTCTCTTGAGAAAAGACTTGGAAATCTTAAGAAAAGAGGCGTACTTTTGAAGGAAGGGCAGACTCTTAAGAGTCTGTATGAAGAGCGTGTTCCCTTATACGAGAAGTATGCAGACATTGTGGTAGATGAAGAGGGGAAAGATTTGGAAGCAAGTCTGCAGGCACTTTTGGAAACACTACAGAAAGAAATAAATAAGTAACTTGGCAGGCTGCTGTTTATGGTGGTCTGTTTGAACTGTAGACAGAGGAGAGCCAGGAGCTCGTGGAGTAAGAATAATAGAGGTGTGTTATGGAACAGTATGTGATTAAAGGTGGAAATCCGCTTGTAGGTGAAGTGGAGATAGCAGGTGCGAAGAATGCTGCCCTTGCTATTTTATCAGCAGCTATCATGACGGATGAGACCATCCTGATCGAGAATCTGCCTGACGTTAGAGACATCAATGTTTTACTTGAAGCAATTGCAGGAATCGGTGCACAGGTTGACCGAATTGACAAGTCAACAGTTAAGATCAATGGTTCTACCATTGGGGATGTAAGTGTAGATTATGAGTACATTAAGAAGATTCGTGCATCATACTATCTTCTTGGTGCTTTGCTTGGCAAATATAAAAGAGCGGAAGTTCCGCTTCCAGGCGGATGCAATATTGGAAGCCGTCCAATCGACCAGCATCTGAAAGGATTCAGAGCCCTTGGTGCCAAGGTGGATATTCTTCACGGCGCAATTGTTGCAGAGGCAGCGAATCTTCATGGCAGCCATATTTTCCTTGATGTGGTTTCCGTTGGAGCGACGATTAACATTATGATGGCAGCATCCCTGGCACCAGGCCGCACGATTATTGAGAATGCAGCCAGAGAGCCTCACGTTGTAGACGTTGCCAATTTCCTGAACAGCATGGGTGCCAATATTAAGGGTGCAGGTACAGATGTGATCCGTATCAAAGGTGTGGAGAAGCTTCACCGTACCGAATATTCCATTATTCCGGATCAGATCGAGGCTGGAACTTTTATGTTCGCGGCAGCAGCTACTGGCGGAGATGTGACTGTAAGAAACGTGATCCCGAAGCATCTTGAGGCTACCACAGCCAAGCTTGAGGAGATTGGATGCGAGGTACAGGAGTTTGATGATGCAGTACGTGTACGCGCTGTGAACAGACTTCATCGTACTCATGTGAAGACTCTTCCATATCCGGGATATCCTACAGATATGCAGCCCCAGATTGCAGTGACACTGGCACTTGCAGAAGGCACCAGTATTGTAACAGAGAGTATTTTTGAGAATCGTTTCAAATATGCAGACGAGCTTTCCAGAATGGGTGCATGCATTAAGGTTGAGGGTAATTCCGCAATCATTGATGGTGTGGAGAAGCTGACAGGTGCAAGAGTAAGCGCACCGGATCTTCGTGCAGGAGCAGCCCTTGTAATTGCAGGCCTTGCAGCAGAGGGAATCACCATTGTGGATGATATTGTTTATATTCAGCGTGGATATGAGAATTTTGAGGAGAAGCTCCGCAGCCTGGGTGCTGAGATCGAGCGCGTTTCCAGCGAGAAAGAGATCCAGAAATTCCGTCTTCGCGTAGGTTGATAGGAAGGAATTTATAAGGGATTTGTTACAAAATAGTCAAATCCTCTTAAATGTCTATTGACATTTATAAGCAATCAGTATATTGTATTGCTTGCAACAGGAAAACTGAAGAATAGCCTTTTATTCAGAGTGGTGGAGATACATAGGATCTATGAAGCCACGGCAACCCCTTGAAGAAGAGGAAGGTGCCAACCTGAGCGAGTAATCGAACAATAAGAGGATTGTTTATATAAACGTCATTTATAAGACAGTCCGCTTGTCCGGGCTGTTCTTTTTTTGCGGGAAATGCAAATTCCGTCCAACGAAGAAAGGAAAAAAATAAGAAATGGAAAATAAGGAGAAAATTTTATTTACATCCGAGTCTGTAACTGAAGGTCATCCGGACAAAATCTGTGATGCGATTTCCGATGCTATTCTGGATGCACTGATTGCACAGGATCCAATGAGCCGTGTAGCCTGCGAGACTGCTACCACTACAGGTCTTGTTCTGGTTATGGGAGAGATCACTTCCAAAGCAAACATTGACATTCAGTCTATCGTAAGAGAAACAATCCGTGAAATTGGTTACACCCGTGGAAAATTCGGATTTGATGCAGATACCTGCGCAGTTATCACAGCACTGGACAAGCAGTCCACAGATATTGCAATGGGTGTTGATAAAGCACTTGAGCAGAAGGAAAACCAGATGGATGAGGACGAGCTTGATTCTATCGGAGCTGGCGACCAGGGCATCCAGTTTGGTTATGCTTCCAATGAGACAGAAGAGTACATGCCATATGCAATCAACATGGCACATAAGCTTGCACGTCAGCTGACTAAGGTTCGTAAAGACGGCACTCTGAAATACTTAAGACCAGATGGAAAAACACAGGTAACTGTAGAGTATGATGAGAATGGCAAGCCATTCCGTATTGATGCAGTTGTATGCTCTACCCAGCATGATCCGGATGTAACGCAGGAGCAGATCCATGCAGACATCAAAAAATATGTATTCGATGAGATCATTCCGGCTGATATGGTAGATGAGGATACCAAGTACTTTATCAATCCTACCGGACGTTTCGTAATCGGAGGACCAAACGGAGACAGCGGTCTGACAGGACGTAAGATTATCGTTGATACTTATGGCGGAACAGGTCGTCATGGCGGCGGAGCTTTCTCCGGAAAAGACTGCACAAAGGTTGACCGTTCTGCGGCTTATGCAGCACGTTATGTTGCAAAGAACATTGTTGCAGCAGGACTTGCTGACAAGTGCGAGATCCAGCTTTCCTATGCAATCGGTGTTGCACACCCAACATCTGTTCATGTAGAGACATTTGGAACTGGCAAAGTATCTGATTCCAAACTGGTAGAGATCATTCGTGAGAACTTTGATCTTCGTCCGGCTGGAATTATCAAGATGCTTGATCTTCGCCGTCCGATCTACAAACAGACTTCTGCTTACGGACACTTTGGCCGTACAGATGTAGACCTTCCATGGGAGCACCTGGACAAGGTTGAGAATCTGAAAAAATATCTTGCTTAATTTATCAGGGGCTGCAGCTATTGCTGCGCTGTGCAAGTGAGAAATTTGTTATCCATAATAGCCTGGGAGAGACTTGAGAGAGTTTTTTCCAGGCTTTTTTGTTGTAAAAAATAATTCTACGTTTGTAGAAAAAAACTCTTGACATTTTATTTCTACAGTTGTAGTATATAACCATCTTCTACAAAAGTAGAATGATAACAGGAGGAAACGCGTATGAAAAGGAGAAATTTATTAACAACAATTATGGCAGCTGTTATGGCTGTAGTTATGATAAATACTGCGGCAGGATGCGGAGAGACCAGCGGTCAGACCACAGCACCTGCAGCATCCAGTCAGAGTGCTTCTAAGAGTGAATCTGGCACTGCGCAGAAGAGTGAGGCGAAATCCAGGACGAATAATGTGCCAAGCTCTGCTGCAGCAAAAGCCGCTTCCACTGATAAAAATTCCAGTGAAAATATCCAGAAAACGACTTCCTTTAAGCTTTATATCACTTCGAAGGATGGCGTGAATGTGAGACAGAAGCCATCTACCAGTGCGGACTCTCTTGGTCTTGGGGATTATGGAAGCTCCTATACCTGTGAAGGCTCTGTTATGGGGGAGGACGGTTCATCCTGGTATCAGATCAGTTATCTGGGTCAGACTGGGTATGTGGCAACTGCATATGCATCAAAGAATGATCCTTTTGGCAGCAGCTCTGAGAAAAAGGACACATCCGCCGGTTCCGCTGCTTCTAATTCCGGGAATACAGCAGGAACTGCTGACGAGGATGACCCGGATGGGGAAGCTTATCTGAATCTGCGGACCATATATCTGACTTCAGAAGATGGAACCGTGGTGGCAATTAAAGAGCAGACCAACGGCGATTATGCATACCGCGATGACAGCGGCGTTGGCTATGTTGCCATTGATGAGGATACCCAGTGGAAGGATCAGTACGGAAATATCTATTCTGTTTTGAATGATGAAACACATCGTTTTGGAATTGAAATGGAACAACATACTATTACATCATCTGACGGCACGACGGTTACCGTTACCGAAAAAGCAGATGGCGAATATCACTACCGTGATGACAATGGAACTGGTTATACCGACAATGGCGATGGAACCTGGACCGACGAAAATGGAAATTCTTATACGGAGTAATTGAATATACAAGTTAGCCCTTTACAGGGAAATTCCCCTTTATAAAAACTGTCCTTCTTGCGGGCAGTTTTTTTCTTGCCTGGAATGTGCTTTACGCCGGTCCATTTTTTTAATAGAAAATTTAGAGATGGAAATGCAGCTTTATGCTATAATTCTAATATGATGCCGGGAAAAGCTGACTTTCATATATTGTGATGGCGTCGGCTGGCAATATGTCCGCTTGGCCCGGAGATTATGACAGACAAAAAGAGGAGAAAGCTGCTATGAAGCTGAAAACAAGAATTATTCTGGGATTCACCATGATTATTCTGATGCCGCTGCTCTTATTCGCTGCTACCCTATATGGCTTCAGCCAGTCACAGAAAACGCAGGTTCAGACGGAAAGTGACGGCACAGTCTATGATATTTCCATAACAGATTCAGCAGACAGCCAGGGCAGGGTGCATGTGATGGCCAAGGACCTTTTTATCAGTGCATTTATTATTCTGATTTCTGTTGCGCTTGTGGTTGGTCTGTGGGTGTACCGAAGCATTGCCGTACCGCTGGTGAAACTAAAAAAAGCGACGCAGAATATCAAAGAGGGAAATCTTGACTTCGTCCTGGATGTGGAAGGAAATGATGAATTTTCAGAGCTATGCCAGGATTTTGAGGAGATGCGCCGCCGTCTGAAGGAATCCACAGAAGAGAAAAATCTCATTGAAAAAGAGAATAAAGAACTGATCAGTAATATTTCCCATGATCTGAAGACCCCCATCACAGCGGTAAAAGGCTATATAGAGGGAATCATGGACGGAGTTGCAGACACACCGGAGAAAATGGACCGTTATGTGCGCACCATCTATAATAAGACCAACGAGATGGACCACCTGATCAACGAACTGACCTTTTATTCTAAAATTGATACCAACCGCATTCCCTATACCTTCGGTAAGCTGAATGTAGAGGATTATTTTGCAGACTGCGCAGAAGAAGTAGGACTGGAACTGGAAACCCGGGGAATCGAACTGGTATATGCCAATTATGTGGAAAAGGACGTTATGGTAATCGCTGATGGAGAACAGATCCGGCGAGTTATACATAATATTATCAGCAATGCTATAAAATACATGGATAAGCCAAAGGGAATTATCCAGATTCGAATTAAGGATGTGGGCGATTTCATCCAGATTGAGATCGAAGACAATGGAAAGGGAATCGGGCCGAAGGACCTGCCTTATATTTTTGACCGTTTTTACCGCACGGATGTTTCCAGAAATTCTTCCAAGGGCGGAAGCGGAATCGGTCTTTCCATTGTGAAGAAGATTCTGGAAGATCACGGCGGCAAGGTCTGGGCCACAAGCCGGCTTGGAATCGGCACTATTATGTATTTTGTACTTAGAAAATACCAGGAGGTACCAATGAAATGAGCAGAATACTGATCATAGAAGATGAAGAAGCAATTGCGGAGCTTGAGAAAGATTATCTGGAGCTTTCCGGATTTGAGGTGGTTATTTCCAACAGAGGAGACCTGGGGCTTGAGAAAGCATTGAACGAGGATTTTGATCTGATCATTCTGGATCTGATGCTGCCTGAGGTGGATGGATTTGAAATCTGCCGTCAGGTAAGGGAAGCTAAGAATACTCCGATCATTATGGTCTCCGCCAAGAAGGATGACATTGATAAGATTCGCGGATTGGGACTTGGAGCAGATGATTATATGACCAAGCCTTTTAGCCCAAGTGAGCTTGTGGCGAGAGTAAAGGCACATATGGACCGCTATAACCGTCTGATCGGTTCCACGGTACAGAAGAATGACACGATTGAGATTCGCGGAATTAAGATTGATAAAACTGCCCGCCGTGTGTGGGTGAATGGGGAAGAGACTACTTTCACCACTAAGGAATTTGATCTCCTTACATTCCTGGCGGAGAATCCAAACCGGGTATTTACCAAGGAAGAGCTTTTCCGTGAAATCTGGGATATGGAGTCTGTGGGAGACATTGCCACCGTTACCGTCCATATCAAGAAAATCCGTGAGAAAATCGAATATAACAATGCGAAGCCGCAGTACATTGAAACAATATGGGGAGTTGGATACCGATTTAAAATGTAAAGTCCTGAAATTACAGGCAGACAGAGAGGTAAAATGGAAAGACTGTATAAAGAACTGGAGAACTACGGCAACTCAGATTTTTATCCGTTTCACATGCCTGGACATAAGAGAAATAAGGCATGCGTGGAGGGGGATTTTCCCATTGAGAGGGATATTACAGAGATAGATGGATTTGACGACCTGCATCACAGTGAGGGCATCCTTCTGAAAGCCCAGAATGCACTTTCCCGTTTATACGGAACGAAGAGAAGCTTTTTCAGTGTAAATGGAAGCACGGCAGGGTTATTGGCTGCGATTTCTGCATCTGTGAAAAAGGGCGGTCGGATTTTGACAGCCCGCAATTGCCATAAGGCAGTTTATCATGCAATTTATCTGCGAGACCTGGTGCCCACGTATATTTATCCACAATCCGATTCAGATTTGTGGATAAACGGCGCTATTTCCGTATCCCGTGTGGAAAGATGCCTGGAGGAGAATCCGGATATTGAAGCGGTTCTCATTACATCACCTACTTATGACGGTGTGGTGTCGGATGTGCGAAGGATTGCAGATGTTGCCCACAGTTATGGGATTCCGTTGATTGTTGACGAGGCGCATGGGGCACATTTCCGGTTTTCGGACTATTTTCCGGCTTCGGCAGTGGACCTTGGTGCAGATGTAGTGATCCAGAGCTTTCACAAGACACTGCCTGCTATGACCCAGACTGCAGTGCTCCATCTCTGCAGCGACCGTGTAAGTGAGAAGCTGATCTGCAGATTCCTGGGAATTTATGAGACAAGCAGTCCGTCTTATATTCTTATGTCCAGTCTGGACGCCTGTGTGGCAAAGCTGGAGAAAGACAGCGGACGGATGTTTGATGAATTTGCAGAAAATCTGGAGACTGCACGGAAGCAATTAAGTAACTGTGAATATATCCGTTTGTTCCAGGCACCAGACGAGAAATCCGGGGAAAAGGATGCGCAGGACAGAACGGAAATATTTGCCTATGACAGATCCAAGCTGATTTTATCAACAGTCCACAGCACTTTGAACGGACCAGGGCTTTCCCGGATCCTTCGCGAGAAGTACCATCTGGAAGTGGAGATGACTACGGAGAACTATGTGCTTGCACTGGCAGCAGTTGGCGATACCAGAGAGGGATTTTCGCGGCTTTGCAGGGCGGTAGAAGAAATTGACCGTCAGGAAGCGCAGAAAATAATAAGTGAATCAGACGCAGGAAAACAGGAATACAGGGAAAGTAAACCGGATGTTTGCCAGAGCTGTGAGGGAGAAGCGCGCACAGATGAGCGCAGAAATGGAGACTGCACCTGCAAATGCGGCTCCATGAAACAGCTGATGTCCATTTCCCAGGCCATGGAGGCGCAGGCTCAGTTTTGCCTTCTGGAAGAGAGCATTGGGAAAATTTCCGCGGAGTTTGTGTATCTTTATCCCCCGGGAATTCCTATTATCGTGCCAGGAGAGCAGATCACTGGACTTTTTGTCCGGAATGTGAGAAGATACAGGGAGCAGGGGCTGAATCTTTATGGACTCTGCGGTGAGAATGAAGAATCAATTTGCGTAGTAAAGGAGCAGGCAGAGGTGTAATCCCCTGCCTGAATAATTATGGGAAAAATATTTTACATTATGGGAAAAAGCGCATCCGGGAAGGATCATATCTATGCCAGACTGGCTGCACATGAGGAGCTTGGACTGAAAAAACTGGTTTTGTATACAACCCGTCCGATCCGGGCGGAGGAAGAAGACGGCAAACAGTATTATTTTGTGGATGATAAGAAGCTGAAAGAGTTTCAGGAGAAGGGCTGTGTAATTGAAGCACGTGCCTATCATACGGTACACGGAATCTGGACTTATTTTACAGCAGATGACGGACAGGTGAATCTGGACGCATCAGATTATCTGGGAATCGGTACCCTGGAATCTTATGTGAAAATGAGAGAATACTATGGGGAAGAGGCACTTTGCCCAATCTATATTGAAGTGGAGGACGGAGAGCGTCTTGCAAGAGCGTTGAATAGGGAGAGAAGCCAGAAGACACCCCGCTATGAGGAAATGTGCAGAAGATTTCTGGCAGACCAGGAGGATTTTTCCGAAGAAAAAATTGCTGCTGCCGGGATTAAGAAAAGATTCCAGAATATCGATCTGGAAAAATGCGTGGAAGAAATTGCACAGTATATCAAAGGCTGACATTACAGAGCACAGACACAGATTTAAACTGCATTGTACACACATTTATAACCCGAAATTCAGAATTATTTCACAAAAAACTATGGCATGATTTTGTCGTACATGATAGAATTAGAACGAGAATACAGTCAGACTGTATTTGTACAAAAAGTTACTATAAAGTAACCAAAATGATAGGGTGAGGTGATTCCAATGTTAGGGTTTAATGACATTATAGGACATGAAGAAATTATCAGGCATTTGAAGAATGCTATAGAGACGGAGAAAGTGTCCCATTCTTATATTTTTACAGGTGACCCTGGTTCTGGAAAGAAGCTGCTGGCAGGAACCTATGCCATGACGCTGCAGTGTGAAGAAGGCGGTACAGAGCCGTGCGGACACTGCGATTCCTGTAAGAAGGCCATTGGCAAGAATCATCCGGATATCATTATGGTGACCCATGAGAAGCCAAATGTCATTACCATTGACGAGATCAGGGAACAGGTTATCAATGATGTAGATATTAAGCCTTACTGCAGTCCGCATAAGATCTATATCATAGCAGACGCGGAGATGCTGAATCCTCAGGCGCAGAATGCCCTTCTGAAGACCATCGAGGAGCCGCCGGAATATGCTGTGATCATGCTTCTTACAAGCAATATAGATGCACTGCTGCCCACCATCCGTTCAAGATGCGTGCGTCTTGACCTGAAGGTAGTAGATGACGGTCTTGTGAAGAAATACCTTATGGAGCATCTTCATATACCGGATTATCAGGCTGAAATTGATGCGTCCTACGCTCATGGAAGCATTGGCAAGGCGAAGAAAGCTGCTACTTCCCAGGAATTTGCAGACATGACCCAGAATGCCCTTCGTATTCTGAAGAATGCAGATAACATGGAGGTCTATGAGCTTACAGAAGCCATTAAGGAGCTTTCCAATGACAAGCAGAACATTGGAGATTACCTGGATCTTTTCCAGTTCTGGTTCCGTGATGTACTGATGTTTAAGGCTACACGGGAAGTAGATAATCTTGTTTTCAAACAGGAAATAAATTATATAAGGGAACAGGCAAGCCAGCGTTCCTATGAGAATCTGGAGAAAATTCTGGATGCACTGGAGAAGACTAAGGTACGTCTTCGCGCCAATGTAAATACAGAACTTGCCCTTGAGCTTTTGTTCCTTACAATCAGGGAGAAATAGAATGGCAAAAGTAGTAGGCGTAAGATTTCGGAATGTAGGTAAGATTTATTACTTCAATCCGAAGAACTATAAAATGAAGCCGGGCGATCACGTAATCGTTGAGACTGCCCGCGGTGTTGAGTATGGAAAGGTGGTGCTTGCACCTAAGGAGGTAGCAGATGACCAGGTAGTACATCCTCTGAAGGAAGTGCTCCGCGTAGCGACTCCGGATGATGACGATAGAGAGAAATACAACAGAGAGCGCGAGAAGGATGCGTTCAAGATCTGCCAGAAGAAGATCCGTGAGCACGGTCTTGAAATGAAGCTGATTGACGCAGAATACACCTTTGACAATAACAAGGTCCTGTTTTATTTTACAGCAGATGGCAGAATTGATTTCCGTCAGCTGGTTAAGGATCTGGCATCTATTTTCAAAACCAGAATCGAGCTTCGCCAGATCGGTGTAAGAGATGAGACCAAGATTCTGGGCGGAATCGGAATTTGCGGCAGATGTCTTTGCTGCCATACCTACCTTTCCGAGTTTGCTCCGGTATCCATCAGAATGGCCAAGGAACAGAATCTTTCTCTGAATCAGACCAAGATTTCAGGTGTCTGCGGAAGACTGATGTGCTGTCTGAAGAATGAGCAGGAGACTTATGAGGAGCTGAACCGCAGACTTCCGGGAATTGGAGATACTGTTACCACACCAGATGGAATCCAGGGCAATGTACAGAGTGTAAATGTACTTCGCCAGCTGGTGAAGGTTGTTGTGGAAATCGGCGATGAGAAAGAGATTCAGGAGTTCCCTGTAGCGGAACTGAAATTCCGTTCCAGAAAGAAGAAAGTGAAGGTTTCCGAACAGGAAATGAAGGAACTGCAGGATCTTGAAGACAAAAAGGGAGATTCCAAATTAAATGATTAATGATCTTGTGAAGGAGAATGAACGTGTGGATGACTTGCAGAATGGATATTACATTATCCAGGATCCACAGAAATTCTGCTTCGGTATGGACGCTGTTCTGTTATCTGGATTTGCCAGAGTGAAGAAAGGGGAGAAGGTTCTTGATATGGGAACCGGAACCGGGATCATCCCGGTGCTCCTTGCATCCAAGACACCAGGAGAGCATTTCACTGGTCTGGAGATTCAGGAAGAATGTGCCGAAATGGCGGCAAGAAGTGTGAAATACAATAACATGGAGGACAGGGTCAGTATCAGACAAGGCGATATCAAAGAGGCTGCCGGCATTTTCGGGGCAGCTTCTTTTCATGTTGTGACATGCAATCCGCCTTATATGATCGGCCAGCATGGGCTGACCAATCCTCATATGCCCAAGGCAATTGCCAGACATGAGATTTTGTGCACCCTTGAGGATGTGGTAAGCCAGGCTGCTAAGCTTCTGGGGGACAGGGGCCGTTTTTATATGGTGCACCGGCCCTTCAGGCTTACGGAAATTATGAATGTGCTGACGAAGTACAAGCTGGAACCGAAGCGAATGCAGCTGGTTTACCCATATATAGACCGGGAACCGAACATGGTACTGATTGAGGCCCTTAAGGGCGGAAATTCCAGAATCACAGTGGAAAGACCGCTGATCGTCTATGAGAAGCCGGGAGTTTATACAAAGGAAATCCTGGAAATGTATGATATGGTCTGATCCGACAGCAGAAGAATGCTGTAATGACGGATCGGAAACAGAGCCGATTGCAGAAGGGAGAACAGGATATGAGCGGTAAATTATATTTATGCGCCACGCCTATAGGAAATCTGGAGGACATTACCTTGCGGGTTCTCAGAACACTGAAGGAAGTGGATCTGATCGCAGCAGAGGATACCAGAAACAGTATCAAGCTGCTGAATCATTTTGACATAAAAACACCGATGACCAGCTATCACGAATACAACAAGGTGGAGAAAGCATACACACTGATTGACAAGATGCGTTCCGGTGTGAATGTAGCGCTTATTACAGATGCAGGAACTCCTGGCATTTCAGATCCGGGAGAAGTGCTTGTTGCCATGTGTTATGAGGCTGGCATTGAAGTGACATCCCTGCCAGGTCCTGCTGCCTGCATTACAGCGCTTACCCTGTCGGGCCTTTCTACCCGCAGGTTTGCTTTTGAGGCCTTTTTACCGCCTGACAAGAAGGAGCGCAAGGCAATTCTGGAAGAGCTGAAAAGTGAGACGAGGACCATCATTCTCTATGAGGCACCCCATCATCTTGTAGGCACTTTAGAGGAGCTTTATGAGACTCTGGGCAACCGCAGGATGACTCTTTGCCGAGAGCTTACCAAAAAGCACGAGACCGCATTTTGCAGTACTATTAAGGATCTGCTGGATTTTTATCAGGACCAGAAGCCCCTTGGTGAATGCGTTCTTGTAATTGAGGGAAAAAGCCGCGAGGAGATTCGGGAAGAAGAAAAAGCAGCATGGGAAGAGATGTCCATTTCCCAGCATATGGAAGTTTATGAGAAGCAGGGAATTGCCCGCAAGGAGGCAATGAAACTGGTTGCCAAAGACCGCGGCGTGACCAAAAGAGAGATTTATCAGGCTTTGCTGGAAATAAAATAGAAAAACTATAGGAAACATGTAAAAAAAGGCGTATTTTTGACGGATATTCGTTGAAAATACGGCCTTTTTTTTACATGCGGAAATGGCTTTTAACTGGCAAAAACGGGGATTTTGTGATATAATAAATTAGTATTTTTATGCACAAAAACAGGAATGAAATCTGGCAGCAGAGCAATGCCATAAATTCCTGTGGTTTTGAATAGATGATAACAGGAGGAATATCATGGGCGAAACAAATACGGAATACGGAGCGGACCAAATCCAGATTCTGGAGGGCCTGGAAGCCGTACGTAAGAGACCGGGTATGTACATTGGAAGTACATCCAGCCGCGGTCTGCACCACCTTGTATATGAAATCGTGGACAATGCCGTAGATGAGGCACTGGCCGGTTACTGTACAGAAATCAATGTAGCAATCAATCCTGATAACTCCATCACAGTTGTAGACAACGGACGAGGCATTCCGGTTGGAATTAATCATAAAGCCGGTATTCCGGCAGTAGAGGTTGTATTTACTATTCTTCATGCCGGAGGTAAATTCGGCGGTGGAGGATACAAGGTATCCGGCGGTCTTCACGGTGTTGGAGCTTCGGTCGTTAATGCACTGTCTGAGTGGCTGGAAGTTTCCATCTGCAGAGATGGAAAGAGGTATGAGCAGCGTTACGAGCGCGGCAAGACAATGTATCCGCTGAAGGAAGCTGGAGAGTGTGGGGATGCTACAGGAACAACCGTTACTTTCCTTCCGGACAAGCAGATTTTTGAGGAGACCGTATACGATTATGACATTCTCAAGCAGCGCCTCCGTGAGATGGCTTTCCTTACCAAAGGCCTGAAGATTATCCTTGTAGATAAACGTGAGGGCATGGAGCGTGAGAAAACCTTCCACTACGAGGGCGGTATCCGTGAGTTTGTAACTTATCTGAACAGAAGCAAGGAAGCTCTGTACCCGGAGATTATTTACTGTGAGGGCGAGAAGGACGGCGTAGCCGTAGAAGTTGCCATGCAGCACAATGATTCCTACACAGAGAACACCTACGGATTTGTAAACAACATCAATACCCCTGAGGGCGGTACTCATATCACAGGTTTCCGAAACGCTATTACCAATACTTTTAATGACTATGCAAGAAAGAACAAGCTTCTGAAGGACAGCGAGCCGAACCTTTCCGGTGATGATATCCGAGAGGGCCTGACAGCTATTGTCAGCGTTAAGATCGGCAATCCCCAGTTCGAAGGCCAGACCAAGCAGAAACTGGGCAACAGCGAGGCCAGAGGCGCTGTAGACAGCGTTGTAAGCAAGCAGCTGGAGATTTTCCTGGAGCAGAATCCTACAGTAGCCAAGGCGACTGTAGAGAAGTCCGTACTTGCACAAAGAGCAAGGGAAGCTGCACGTAAGGCCCGTGACCTGACCAGAAGGAAGTCTGCCCTTGACAGCATGTCCCTTCCAGGAAAGCTTGCGGACTGTTCCGACAAGAACCCTGAGAACTGCGAGATCTACATCGTAGAGGGAGATTCTGCGGGCGGTTCTGCGAAGACTGCACGTAACCGTGCCACACAGGCAATCCTGCCTCTTCGCGGTAAGATTCTGAACGTTGAGAAAGCCCGTCTTGATAAGATTTATGCAAACAAAGAGATCAAGGCAATGATCACTGCTTTTGGAACCGGAATCCATGAGGATTTCGATATTTCCAAGCTGAGATACCACAAGATTATTATTATGACAGATGCCGATGTTGACGGTGCCCACATTGCCACGCTGCTTCTTACATTCCTGTACAGATTTATGCCGGAACTGATCAAGCAGGGCTATGTATATCTGGCGCAGCCGCCTCTTTACAAAATCGAGAAAAACAAAAAAGTCTGGTATGCTTATGATGATGATGAGCTCAATGCCATTCTGACAGAAATCGGACGAGATTCCAACAACAAGATCCAGCGTTACAAAGGTCTGGGAGAGATGGATGCTGAGCAGCTTTGGGAAACCACTATGGATCCGGAGAAACGTATTCTTCTTCGCGTAACAATGGATGAGGCTGCAACCTCTGAAATTGACCTTGTATTTACCACACTGATGGGTGACAAGGTAGAGCCGAGACGTGAGTTTATCGAAGAAAATGCGCGTTTTGTAAAGAATCTGGATATCTAGGAGAGATAAAACAATATGGATGACAAGATTTTTGACCAGGTCCATGAGGTGGATCTGGAGAAAACCATGAAAGAATCCTACATCGAGTATGCCATGAGCGTTATCGCTTCACGAGCACTTCCAGATGTAAGAGATGGTTTGAAGCCGGTACAGCGTAGAGTGCTGTACTCTATGATTGAATTGAACAACGGTCCGGACAAGCCCCATCGTAAGTGTGCCCGTATCGTTGGTGATACCATGGGTAAATATCACCCTCATGGTGACAGCTCTATCTACGGAGCACTTGTAAATATGGCACAGGACTGGTCTTTCCGCTATCCGCTGGTTGACGGACATGGAAACTTTGGTTCTGTGGATGGTGACGGCGCCGCTGCTATGCGATATACAGAGGCACGTCTCAGCAAGATTTCCATGGAGATGCTTGCTGACATCAACAAAGATACCGTTGATTTCCAGCCGAACTTTGATGAAACCGAGAGAGAGCCAAAGGTTCTCCCGTCCCGTTTCCCCAACCTTCTGGTAAATGGAACCACAGGTATTGCCGTTGGTATGGCTACTAACATTCCGCCTCACAATCTTCGTGAGGTTATTAATGCTGTGGTAAAAATTATTGACAATACCATTGAAGAGCAGAGAGAAACTACCATGGAGGAGCTTCTTGACGTTGTAAAAGGTCCGGATTTCCCTACTGGAGCCACCATTCTTGGAAGAAGGGGAATCGAGGAAGCATACCGTACCGGACGCGGCAAGATCCGTGTTCGTGCAGTCTCCAACATCGAGACCCTGCCAAACGGCAAGTCCCGTATTATCGTTACAGAGCTTCCATACCTGGTAAATAAGGCACGTCTGATCGAGAAAATCGCAGAACTTGTCCGCGATAAGAAGATTGACGGAATTACAGACCTGAACGATCATTCCAGCCGTGAGGGCATGCGGATCTGCATTGATCTTCGTAAGGATGCCAACGCAAACGTTGTTCTGAATCAGCTGTACAAGCATACCCAGCTGCAGGATACCTTTGGCGTAATCATGCTTTGCGTGGTTCCTCAGGGTGACAGTCTGGTACCGAAGGTGCTGAATCTGAAAGAGCTTCTGGAGCATTATCTTGCCCATCAGGAAGATGTTGTAACTAGAAGAACCAAATACGACCTGAATAAGGCACAGGAGCGTGCACATATTTTAGAGGGTCTGTTAAAGGCACTGGATAACATTGATGAGGTTATCAGGATCATTCGTGCTGCACGTAATGTTCAGATTGCCAAGCAGGAATTAATGGACCGATTTGAACTTACAGATGTACAGGCTCAGGCAATCGTTGATATGCGACTGAGAGCTCTGACAGGTTTGGAAAGAGAAAAGTTGGAAGCAGAATATGCAGAGTTAGAGGAGAAAATCCGCAAATTCCTGGCAATTCTTGCAGACAGAAATCTTCTTCTCCGCGTTGTAAGAGAAGAGATTCTTGCAATTGCTGACAAATATGGTGATGAGAGAAGAACTGCTATTGGATATGATGTATACGATCTTTCCACAGAGGATCTGATTCCAAGGGAAAATACTGTCATTACGATGACCAAGCTTGGCTATATTAAGAGGATGACCGTAGATAATTTCCGCAGCCAAAACAGAGGCGGACGCGGAATCAAGGGAATGCAGACCATTGAAGATGACTATATCGAAGAGCTTCTGATGACCACCACACATCACTATCTGATGTTCTTTACCAATACAGGACGAGTATACCGTCTGAAAGCATATGAGATTCCGGAAGCAGGAAGAACGGCAAGAGGTACGGCAATCGTGAACCTTCTGCAGCTTATGCCGGGAGAACGTATTACAGCGGTAATTCCTATGCGGAATTTCGAGGAAGGCCGTTATCTGGTTATGGCAACCAAGAATGGTCTTGTGAAGAAAACTCCGATGGAAGAGTATGCAAATGTGCGTAAGACCGGACTTGTGGCAATTACCCTTCGAGATGATGACGAGCTGATTGAAGTAAAGGCAACGGATAACAACAAGGATATTATGCTGGTTACCAAGGATGGTATGTGTATCCGGTTTAAAGAAACAGATGTAAGAAGTACTGGAAGAAGTTCCATGGGTGTTCGCGGCATGAACCTGGATCCAGGAGATGAGGTTGTGGCAATGCAGCTGAATTCCCAGGGCGATTACCTTCTTGTAGTATCTGAAAATGGTATGGGCAAACGCACAGCCATGAGTGAGTTTACCTGCCAGAACCGTGGCGGTAAGGGTGTAAAATGCTACAAGATTACCGAAAAGACAGGTAATGTTATCGGTGCCAAAGCCGTGAATGAAGAAAACGAGATTATGATGATTACCACTGAGGGAATTATCATTCGTATTACCTGTGCCGGAATTTCCATTCTTGGAAGAATTACATCTGGTGTGAAGCTGATCAATCTTGATGAGGGTGTAACTGTGGCAAGCCTTGCCAAAGTTCGCGAAAAAGTCGAGGAAAATGCAAACGGCGGCAGCAGTGAGGAGCCTGTGGAAGAAGCAGATGAAAAAGAAAACTAGAATAATCATTCTGGGTATTGTTCTGGTGCTTGCCATGGCAATGTCCGGATGCGGTGTAAACCAGAAATCACCTGAGGGAGTTGTGGAATCCCTTATAAAAGAATACGTAAACGGCAGTGAAAAGAAAGTGAAAAAGTGCTATTCAGGCGGAGACGATGCCAATGAGCTTCTTCAGACGGAAATCGATGCTACGCTTCAGTATTTTGCCGCACACAATCCAACGAAAGTGAAGGTGGAGGAGTGCGATAAGCTTTCTGAGAAAGACAAGTATACTTACGTTTATATTTATTATAACCTGGTTCTGGAAAACAGCCAGGAATATCCATGCGTGGGTACCTACATGGTAGAGAAAAACGGAAGCAAATATTATGTTATGCCGCCGTCTGAGATTACAAATGAACTGAGAACTCAGGCAGCGACAGATTATGCCAAGTTTATGACAACAGATACTTACAAGAATTATACGAAGGCATACAATGTATTTGTGAAAAAGAACCCGGGATATGAAGAAAAAATTGCAAATAAGCTAAACGCAGAGTAAGGGGAGGCTGCTGCAGGATATTAAGATCTTGCAGCAGTCTTTTCTCATATTTCAGAAAGGAACTGCTAAAATGAAAAGAATTATAGTAATGGTTTTGAAAAACATATTATTTGTGCCATATTACTGGATTATGTTAAATTGGTACGCTGCGCATGTGGACCGCTATACAGAAGAACAGCGCTATGCAATGCTGAAAAAAATCGATCACGCGGCCAACCGAGGCGGAAATCTGCATATTGACGCCCACGGTGTGGAAAATATACCTTCAGAAAATGGATTTATATTTTATCCCAATCATCAAGGATTATATGATGTGCTTGCAATCATGGAGGTGTGCCCGGTACCTTTTTCAGTAGTTGCCAAAAAAGAGGTTGGAAATGTTCCGTTCCTGAAACAGGTATTTGCATGTATGAAAGCTTTCCTGATTGACAGGGAAGACATCAAACAGTCCATGCAGGTTATTATCAATGTTACAAAAGAAGTAAAAGCAGGAAGAAACTATCTGATATTTGCAGAGGGAACCAGAAGCAAAAACGGAAATCACCCACAGGAGTTTAAAGGCGGAAGCTTCAAAGCGGCTATGAAGGCAAAGTGCCCGATCGTTCCGGTAGCTCTGATCGATTCCTATAAAGCGTTTGATACCGGATCTGCCAAAATGCTGGATGTACAGATTCATTTCCTGAAGCCGATGGAGTATGAAGAATATAAAGATATGAAATCCACCGAGATTGCAGCTGAAGTAAAAAGAAGAATTGAGGAAACAATCCGGGAAAATGCCAGGGATTTCTAAGGAATTCTGCTAAAAAAGTGGGAAAAATGGCGGAGATAATAAAAAATAAAATAAAATTAGAAAAAACCATTGACAAGGTGAAATATTTTAAGTATAATAACTCATGCGCTGTGAGAAATGCGCACTCCACAATTTAACAGCAGTTAAGTAGTTCGGAGACTGGAGAAGTACTCAAGAGGCCGAAGAGGTGCCCCTGCTAAGGGTATAGGTCGCTAACGCGGCGCGAGGGTTCAAATCCCTCCTTCTCCGTTTTAAATTTTCTAAGATTTATAAAAAATCAAGAAAATTTAAAAAAGTAGTTGACAAACACTTCTACTTATGATAAAGTAGAAAAGTCGTCAACAAAGACAAAAACTTCATCAAAAAGTTTTAAAAAACTTGAAAAAAGTTCTTGACAAACGAAAAGAGATGAGGTAAAATAAACAAGCTGTCGCAAAGAACTGACAGTGAACAACCTTGATAACTAAACAGTGAAACACATACGATTCTCGAAAATTTCTTTATACAATTCATTTTCGAATGAAAACTTATTAAACAGTAATGACGAGAGATAACTAAGCTAGTTGGTTGTCTTGAGTGAATCAAACA